>Ga0179591_1267266_pt1 | contig 13275 bp, 15 predicted proteins | sample CZOMad2_1_08_16f_FD_182891 | JGI IMG/M metagenome (GOLD analysis project Ga0179591, IMG submission 182891) | Vadose zone soil fungal communities from Angelo Coast Range Reserve, California, USA - CZOMad2_1_08_16fungal (PacBio error correction) | ecosystem: Environmental > Terrestrial > Soil >...
GTTTAGTAAAAAACAACCAAAACCTGCGCGTGCCAGCAGGGGGGGTCGGGCGATGGGAAGTGCTCGACGGCACAGTCGGCCGAGTGATAGTTCCTTAGAAAGGCAAACCGAAAATAGGAAAAAATGGGGAATGCCAGTTCCCCAGCGTGGGAGACTGGAGGGGCAAAAGAAGGGGGGGAACTCGAAGGGGGAACGCATAAACAACCAAACAACCCCCGTTGGAGACAGCCGCCCCTTGGCAGGGGTCCCTGGGAAGTCCCCCAGAATCCCCGGACTTGAAACTGCGCATGTGTGCAAATCATATAGACCGTAAACCACCTACCAAAATCTGCATGTGGCCTTTCCTTTTCCCCCGGTCCCCAAGATGAGAAGTTTTCCCGGCTGAGCGGACCCCCAGAATGCCTACTTACGGTGTTCCCCCCAATCAAAGATCTTTCCGGATATTCTAACAATGCAGGACGCCAATTATAAGTAAAAGGGAGGTTTTTGTCAGAATCTCAGTTAAGAGAAATCTATAATTAAGTTCCAATCTGTTCGGAAAAAAAAGGAATAAGAAAGACTTCCCAACATTACTTCGGGGTAGGGAGAATGAAAGCTTCCCCCGGTACGAACTTGACGAAGTATGTCACAGTACCCAATTCGGGTGTAACCTTAAGGGAAATTCATCTGGGGGAACTAACAGTCCCGGCTTCTTCACGGGGGAAGTAAGGGGGCTTAAGACAAGGAGCGGTAGGGGATCGGGGCTTCATGGGGGTTTGACGCCAAGGGGAGTATTCCCTCACGAATCTCGGGAGACCCCGTGGCTTTACCCACAGGACAAAAAACGAACCCCCCCATCGAATTTGGCTAGAAACACTTCCCGAGCCTGTTAAAGCCCCAACCCCCCCCACCCAAACACCCCCCCCCCCCCCCCCTCCCCCCCGGCTTGTCATGTTCTTCCCCATCTCGCCTAAAACGAAGCGGGAAAGGCAAGCCACGGTGAACTATGGGAATCCCGATGCTACTTTCGCGAGGGTCCCCTACGGCGCAACCGAGCCGTAATTCCTCCCCACCCACCCCCTTTGAAACTGCCTGGACCTCCGGTGGGGGAAAGGTAATTCTCAGCCGCGGGGGATCTTCCTCTGTACGGGGGACCTGCGGTACCCCCAGGTGGCCGCGGCCCCCACGAAGACCATGTTAAATCCCCGATGAGTTCGTTTGGCTTACGTGGTAATTTCGGTTTGAAATACGGATGGAAGAAAGTCCCGCAGCCCTTCAAGGGCTGTGAAACCATGGTCATTCCGAATGGAAAGTGACAGGTCCGTTTGGCAGAGGGACCGAGACGCCGGTAAAATAAACAAGAAAAGCTGATGGATCAATAATCAGAATCACACAAGTAACAAAGTCCAGAGGGGGGAGAGAAATGGGTCCCCAGGGGACACAAAGACGTTACTTTATTCCCCTAGTTGATCCCCGGCTTTGCCGCCGAGGTGCAAGATCCCTGCAAGAAGGGGGATTGTGTCCTCCGCGAAAAACAACCATACCCAAGGGATCATCGAGGGGAATAAAAAAAAAATAGGGCGGGAAACTTTTTTGTGTCGAAACCATCCCAAAGGATCACAACACTAAACACCACGGGAAATTAGGAGTGGAACAAAAGATAGAACTAACGGAATGGAACCTTACACAGTAACCCCCTACCAAATTGTCACAAGAACCCACCACCCTTGAGTGGACGTCCCTTTGTTGGCTTTTTTTGCATGAAAACATCCCCCCCCTCTCGTTTATGTTCTTATTAAAGCCTCATCTGGGCCACGATCGCTCTGAGAACTACGAGGGATCCCCAACTGTGGTAAAGCTTAAAATAAACGCAATTTCCCCTTGCACACCTTTCACAAACCCCGGAGTCCCCCGTTATCTGTCCACCTGGCATTTTCTGTATTATGCGCGTTCTGTTTCTTTCAAAGACTCGTTATTCGTTGCTTCAAGAGCCAGACTTTCTGAAAACTGGGGTGAACTTGAAGGAACAGTTACACCAGCCAGGGTAAGCCTTGATTTTGCTCACCAGGACATAACAAAATAATCCAGAAAGAAGCAAATAGTCGTTCCAGCGGGGGGGATACCCAGAGGCAGCTACTCGTCCGAGGGGATCAAATACCGGAGGGGGACTGGAAGTGCAGAGGCCGCAGAAAGGGGATTAATGAATCGCTCGTAGAAAGGGGTACAGCGGAAGTCGCTTCACTGGAAACAAGTGTAAGCCACTGGTCTTGCGCTCCCCCATTTCTCGAGCCCCCCGCCGGACGAAAATTGACCCGGTCCCTCCTAAAAGTGTTCGCCTGCCTTGTCAACAGTCTGGGTAACCCGACGCAAGTACTCTGCTTCATCCCTAAAACCCCTACCCCTTTCATCTACAAACTTCCTAACCGAATTTGAGATAAAAGATGATAAAGGGCGCGACTGGGCGAGGGTGTGTTAAAGAGGTCCGGGCCCTCCGGGGGGGGTACCCTGAAAAGACCCCCCTGTAATCTTCGTGTTAAGTTGTCCAGGCCGGGGACACCCTCATCCTCTTTTTCCCAAATAAACCAAAGAGGAAGTTTTATGGGATTTATTGATACTAGAGCTGGGGGTGAGCAACTTGCCATGGGGGGAACCAGGTATCTTCAGACCGCCTCCTCTAAGAAACCGATATTAGGGAGCTGAACGAGGAGAAACCTATCCGTCTTGAACCACGCACGCCGCCAAACGACCGCCCTGTTTGGTCTCGCCTCCTCTTAAAGATGAGAACTGGAGTGAGTAAAAGCAAGTCCGTAACTTCTGATACTGATTAAAACATGAAAAACTTTGATGTAACACCCCGGACATTAGTGGGGAACTTTCCTAACCCTGAAAAAACCATTGAAACGTGGAAGACGGCAAGTTTGTGGCATGCCTGGTCGGAAGGTGTTCACTCCCCGGGACTTTTTTGTCCCAAACACGCAGGGGGCCTCGTGACCCCCCTGCAAAACCGGAGGTCTCGTCTGGAGGGGTTTTCTTTTGGTGTGAGGGTCATCGAACTGTCGGGCCCCCTTAGGCTCTAATCGTAGAGCCTCCTGCTTTTTTAACGCGAATACTCCTTGAGCAATTAGAAACCCGGTCCGCAACTGGAGTCAGGGCGGTTCACTCCTGGGCAAAAACTCCACCCGCCCGGATGCCTTCAACCTTTAAAACCCGGTTTTGTGACGACGAGCAGAATCCTCAAGAGGTCGACAAATGGGACAGGGGTTGGGGGTTTTTCGTAAAACTTGAACTTGTCGTTTGCGGGGTTATATCTCGGTGCCGTAAGTGGGACAACCGGTCTACTCTATGCCCGGGGACCTGCATGGTGATGTCCCAGTCTGTGGGTCTCCCCTGGACGCTGTCTTGGGAAAACCTTGTTGACCTCTACGAGGGACACCATGGTGGGAATACTACCTCCCAAGGGACCGGGACCCGTTGACCCTATTGCGAAGAACGTCCAGAGCGTGGGATACACCTCCCAGGAGACACTGGCTTTTCCGGAAACGGTCCCCCCTCAGTGGTGTTGCCGAAGGGGGGACCAACGCCCTCTGCCTCGTTTTCCAAGCGGGCAATGAATGTCAAACCCTGGTCAAATAAAATTTAAAACCTTCTTGACGGAAGGGGGGCCTCCTGAAAGCCAGCCCCAAGCGAGACGTAGCGAAAAAGCCAAGGAAAAGAACGACCACACGGTCAAAAAAGGGGGAAGCCCTTTCGCGATGTCCAAAGCATTTGAACGAGGCCACCAACGTTTTGTGGAACAACCAGTTTGGGTCCCCACTCCATTGGGAAATGGGTCCCCGAAGAAAGTGGCTCACTCCCTTCATTTGTTTCTTTACGACCCAAATCCCTTAAAAACGAAGGACACGGTGTTCCACCAGGTAACTAACCGCCGAAAGTTGCTTGGTTGGAAAACAATCATTAACGTAAGACTAAGGTCCCCTGAATTACCATTCTTTTTTTGGGACTACCTGATCATCGACCAAGTGACCTTGGTTTTCACAACCAATTGGGTCCAATCACCCTGTTTTACCGCCCCGGCCTGCCGAGACAAGGCCTCCCTGTTAATCTACTACTCTGGTTGTTCCTGTCCCCTCCATGAGACCGGGGAAAAGAGGAACCTTCTCTTACATCAATTACATCACCAATCATTTCGAAATTTCAATTGGTTGCCACCTATGGGCATCTTATTGACTATTGGGATTGAAGTTGAAATCGGTTTTAAACCAAATACTAGGGCTTCCCCCCAAAACGCTTCCGGTGACCGTAAGTTGAAACTAATGGTGACAAACTGTGAACAAAATCTACTCGACCAAGCCACCAGAGGTGAACAGTGGGTCCATCTCGACAAGAAACAAAGGTCTGAGCCTAGTACCCGAGAGCCGGGGGGGAGGGGGGCGGGGAAGATACATCTCCATATCGGATTCAGGTCATTGTCCTGGAGTCGTTCCAACCAGGAGATGAACAAGTAGATCCAGAACTGTGCGACTCGGGGGGGAGTTGGGCCTAAGAGGATAGGGGACCTGAACTTGTTCCTGTAACCAACAAATGTTGGAAAAATTATTAGTGTCCCAGGGGGGGCCCCCATGTCAGAAAGACAAACCCAAAGGCCCACGGACTTATCAAAACGACCACTGAGCAAAAGGTGACAGAAACAAAATCTAAGGAAGAAACTTGGTTCCCCTATCAGTCATTTCGAAAGTCTGAAAAAATCGGTAATGTTGGGACACTGGGGCGAGAATCCAATGAACAGAATTCCCCCCGTATTCCACGACGTAGAAGGGACAACGAAACAGGGCCACGGGTGTAGGGAAGTAAAAAGTCGTCAAGCCCTGCCCGCCCAGGCCAGGATAAAACAATCTGGGGGAAAAAATGTCCCAAATTTAGGGAAAATAAAAGGCCGGGTTTACCGAAAAACCCTCGTTGTTTTCCAGTTTCCACTGTTTTTCTTTCCCAAGCCCCGGTTGTCATAAGGATTAAATGAAGGTAGATCGAGGTCCACTTGATCTTGTAAAACTTTCCCAAAAAAAGTGGGTGAGGGGTGTACCCTGGAGGGAAAGAAAAAAACCCGTCCGGTCAAAGCTTCCCAAGGATTTGCTGAAGAATGTGCCCACACCCTGATGCGGCCGGAAAAAAACCCTGGGGTGCAGAGGCGGGTGGCGTGTACTTTCCAGGGGCGGAAAGTACAAAAAAAAGCTTAACGTAAACCCCAGAAGGGGTCCCTTGTCCCTTCGAAAAGAAATAGTGAGTCAAAGAAATTCCTAAAGGGGTGCAAGAACATCATTCTTTGTCCGACGGCCAAGGCACGCCCGACGAAAGGCCAGGTCCGAAACTGTTGCACCACTTGGGGTTACGCCAACTCCCTCGAGCAAGTGAGGGGTAGGGGGGGGGGGGGAAATGGGGGCCTTAAAATTTTCAAGGGCCATCCCTCGGAAGGGCAAAGGAAAGAAGGGAAATTGTGGTACTGACGGCCCAACGAACAGTCACGAAAGGGAGAAGACACAGAGGGGGACAAAGAGACTAAACCTTATCGCATGGCAGAAGCCACAAACATCTATTTTTAAAAAATAGGCAAACGAACGAGCAGGGCATCGATAGCATGAAGCACATTCCGGAAGCATCGGGGACGCTGGGATCCCAAAAAGAACTTAACCGCCACCCCGCGGCAGATCACTGGTTCCAAAGACCAAGGGCGGAGAAGTGATCCCGGGGTGCCCAGTCTCCACCCTCCCCACTGAAACCCGCCGGAAATTTCCAAAGGACCGGGTGGAAAACCGAAGTGTGTGGATTGCCGGCCTCCGGACAACCAATGGATTAGGTTTAAAAAGAAATCCCAACATTCTTCCCCCACCGGAAAGTGAAAGGATCTTTGTTTTGTTTGGGAATTTGAGGTTTAAGTACTACCGGTCTGAACCGAATCTAGGCCCAATGGGCATGGTCCAGAACTCTTGGCCCCGTTTAAGCCCCCCTCTTGTCCCCCCGGCTTCCCAAATCGGGGTAGTGAATGGGGGTCCGGTTTCGGGTGGACATTTTGGGGGGGGATCAAGGGTACCTTTTCCTCCTAAAAATAGAAAAAAATGGTTCCTGGACTTTCAACCCAATAGAAACGGGGTGCAGTAGAAATGGAGTAAATAGGGGTAATTATTGGTCCCTATAGAGGACGGAGGCCGCCGTAAAGTTGCAGTCCCCAGTGGACCACTGGAAATGGACTGGGGATGGGATTTATTAAACCTGCAGCTATTCCCCGGGTGACAAGCCGGGAACAGGGAAAAAGGAACCAGGGAACCACGAGCTCACAGTGGACTTCACCGGGGGGCGCGTTAAAAGGACCACTAAAAATGGGCACATGAGCCTGGGTAGGCCAAAACATACCCGGGGATTCTACCTGTGAGGACCTAAATCGTGGTTGAAAGGACACATTTAAACCAAAACAAGAGTTCCTTTAAAAAACTTTCCTTTGCGGTGGCCTCAGTTGAACACTTTCAGCCAGTTTTCCTTTTGGGCCGTCTGTCCTCAAGACCCGAGCTCCTGTTTTTCAGCCTCTCCCAGTGCCCTTTACAGTGGAGCCAACGTCTCCCCTTTCCAGATCCAAAGCCCAAGGGGAAATGTGTAATCCTGATAGGAAAAGAAAAAAAATCCCAGTGGGGCACCGACCCCCAGGGAGGGTTCCGTCGAAGGGGGTCCCTGCAAAATCTTGAAGGTGGGAATGTTTTTCCCCAGCAAAATGAGGAAGCGACCGATGTTCTCCCGCTGGCAAGTCTCAACATCGACTGGGCGCCCTTGAACACCTATGTAGATGCAGAAAAAGCTGAGCCTAGCAGTTTATCTGGAAATGTTGTTTGGGAGAACCCACCTGGGTGGTGTTTATCTCCTAGGAAATGACGTAAGGAGAACTGGCAGAGTTTCGAAGAGGTTCAGAAAGGCCCCTGACCGATCTCCCACTCCTTGAGTGTTACAACACGCTGCCGCCCGCCACCAGTTCTGAAGGGCAAATTCCCTTCTCTCAGACCCCCTTCCCTGGCTGTCTCCTGCACTGTCGAGGGGCCACCGACTTATTTTTTGTTTTAGTTGTTCCCGTAGAAACTTTTTTTAGGCCTTTCGTGCGGGGGGAACAGGGTCTCCTTTTGACTGCCACCGTTTAAACCTGTGGAAGATAGCGATCGCGGGCCCGGGGTTAAGAGAACCGGAACAAAGTAGAGCCCGCTTCGGGGGCTCCGTCACGGACCCCCATTCGGGGAAAAGAGCATTTCCTAGCTTCCTATACGTCCGAAGGGAAAATTTCTTCAACGCACGACTCTCTCGGTTAGGTCGAATCAGACGGTTTCGGGGGGGAGCCAGAAATAGCCTACTGGCCTGTTCCGCGTAGGTTAACCAGGGGTTTCCGTTTTATTGAAAACACCTCCCTGGGGTGGAAAATAAGAGCCTCCCGGTATTTTGAACTGATTGATTTACGGTAAGCTAGCTCCCGGGGGGAACCATAAGAAACCTTTCACCGGGGCCGAAACGATTGTGGGGAAGTGATTGTAACTGGTGTGTAAACCGGGGGGGGTGGGGCCAACCTCCCCCTTTTGCCCGTACGAAGACCGGGGGGGAGGCAAAAGCCCGTCCCGTCGTTTTTGGTCGGTTGGAGGAACTAGAGACCCAGGTTGTGTGGTCAGGCCGCCGTTTGGGAAAAAACCCCGGGCCTTTCATGCGTTGTCGCCGTTTTGCCCGCCAAAACCACGAATTTTTCCCAAGTAGTACTGGAGAAAAGACAACTGTTTCATGGTTCCCCCGCAGGTCCCCCAAATTCCAAATGGGAAGGAATACAAATTTGGCAAAGAAATCCACGGGCAAATTGTTCCCCCCCCCGTCTAATTTTCGGGTTCCCTACCCCCCAAAACCTCGGACACTTTGCAAGTTCTCCTGTCTTACACGTGCCAAGATTGGGAACTTAACTGTCCACGATGACAACCACCCCACCGGCTTAATACAGTTCTTAGAAGCCTCTTTTACGTTAAAACTGAACTGCATTTCTTGTGGGTGTTGGTCCGTTACCGAAAGGGAACTTTCTCTCAGAGGCCTTGCTTTGAGGATCCCGTTCCGAATAAGTTTGGGGGGGGGACTGGTAAACCCTCCCTTTTTTTGGAAACTTCACCGACAAACCTCGTCCTCTGGTCCACGCGGGTGGTGCTTTCCGGACGACGGCCCCCAACTTCCCTTTATCGACTGCTTCCATGTTTTTTGTCCCGGTGTTTAGGAAGCTCCATATGGGGGGGCCCCGGTCCTCAGGCTTTTTTGGAAACGCCTCTCTTCCGGCTGCATTTCTTTAAAGCTGTTTTGTTGTTTTTTAGGGGATTGTAGGTGGGGTTCAAGGAGGAGAGGGGAAGACGCAGGCTCACAACCGGTTAGGAATGTGGGGTGAGAAGGTTTTGAGAATACAGGCGAGACGCCTTCATGCCCACCCCCGACCGTGCCTTCAGCAGAGATCACCGTAGGGCGGGTGGCGTTGGGCGGGGAGTGTGGCAGAGTCCCTTGTCTTGGGTTGGGGCTCCTACTTCCCCTGGCCCTGCGTTTGTATGCTGTCCGTTGGGGTTCACGCCAGAGCTGTTATACGGGCTACCCACACCACACTTCCCCCAAGCTTACTTCCTCTCTGCTGCAGGAGGGGGCTGCGGGGCCGGTGGTCGGATTGGGGGGGAAAGGGCACAAGAAGAAGAGCCGTGTGGCCGCACTTCGTCCACTGGGTCCCTCTATTGTCGGAAGTACGTCCCCAAGCCGGCACGGGCTCCTCCCCGTAAACGCCAACTTCCCCCACGGTGGGGGGGGGTTCTGAAAACCAACCCAAATGGACCTTGACTGCTGCTGGGCGCTTTAGATGTATGGTGCAACGGACCCCACGGGGGGGGTAAACTCCCCCAAAAGGTGCTTGTGACGTGTTCCCGAGACGCCCCCTAATATTATGGTTCTCCCAAAAACTCGCAGGTTCCCCAACCCCCCCCCAAACACCCCCCCTTAACCAAGTTCTTTCGTGCAAGTCATCCCTCCTGTGAATGTCTCCGGTGCTCCTTAACTTCCCCTCTTGAAGTCGGAGATTCCTTCAAAAAATCTCAGAAATTTCCATGCGCTGTTGACGAGGGGGAAGGGGGGGAGGATGAAACGGAGAAAGAACGGGGTCAAACGTTGAGCACCCCCGGGGTCCATGGGAGGGGGCCCCGGGAAAAAGGCCCCAACCCCCGACAGCACCGGAAAAATGGAAACAGGCGACTCCCGCTGTGTCCCTCCTGTATAGGAACCTCCCCGGAAAACAATCGGATTAACATTTTAAGGAGAAAAATCCACTGCCTTGAAAACTGCAGAGCCACAAGGCACAAAGGCGTGGTCAAGCCCCGTAAAGGGAACGCGTCACAGGGGAACGCGAAGAAGGAGTTCGATCGCGGTAGACATCTAGTGGGCACTCAACCAGATCGAAAGATCACATCGGGGAACGGCACACTTGAAAAACTCCGTGTAGTAAGAAGGAGATTAGGAGTAAACGCCCAAGTGGGGGGTGTCCTTGTCAAACCCCGGATTAAAGGGGAACTGAGGGGACGTTGAATAGTTAACGGCACGGACGTCTCCGGGTCTTGCAACTGATGCGAAAAAGGGGGCGGGACCCGGTACGGGGGGGCCCTTTGGGTTGAGCACCGAGGGATTTGGCAGCTGAAAAAAATAGCGCCTTCCCGGGGGTGGCCCGGGACCAAACGAACAGACGACTTCCGGAAGATTCACTAAAAATGTCGGTCATTGAAGTACAAAGGAATTGTCCCCCCATCGCAATAACCTAAGGGGTATCTCAAAACGTGTTGGGGACAGGCATTCCGTAGCACGAATGTTCTGGACTTTTTAAAAACTGTTCCCCCCCCCCCCCCCCCCCCTACGATCGATCCCGTCCGCCGAGGGCGGATATGAAATTTTTTTCCCGTAACTGGCTATTTACCAGCTGGGCACTTCTTCTCCTCTTGGTTGGACGTGTCAACCGGAGCCCCAATGCGTACAAAAATTGAGTCTTTGATTTTAGAAGTCTTGCTTGGGCCACCCACCCCACGTCCGCCCAAGACTGAATACCGGTCTGTCCGGCTTTTTACTGTGTTTGTTGTCCCAACCCGAAGTTGCCGGGTAAGAATCGGGTTGGTAATACTCCTTGCGTCAAATTTGAGAGAACCCAAAAGAGCGGTTAGTATGAAACAGGGGGGACACTCGTGATCTTGGATTATAAATGTCATTCAAGCTTTCCTCATAAAAGTTGGGGGGAGACCTCTAGTTATGCGAGTATTAAAGAAAAATTTTTGAATTCATGGCGCCAAACCCCAAAGAACAATTGAAAATCTAGGGTGTCGTGCGTACTCGCATCGAGGGGCGAGAACACAACTCACTGTTAGGAGTTGGGGTGAAAAAGAGGGGCCGCAAGAAAGTCAGCCACCTGAATAGAATCACATAGAAGTAATCTTTTATTTGTGTTGGCGAAGAAATAATACCAGACTGGTCTTTGAGTGAATACCCCTCTCCCTCGAGGTCAAAAACCCATTTTAAATGAAGAAGCCTGGGACCAGTCCCTGGGCTCATAGGACAAGGGGGAGTTTAGGGACTGAGCGGGGACGGCGGGTTTCCTCAGAAAAAGGTCTACAGGTCTCCAAAAGAACGACGGAACTGAGAAAAAGGCCAAGTTTCCCAAACCAACCTCCTAAAGGGGGGGTATAGGGGGCTGGAACTGACAGAAACACCGATCGGAAGAAAGCTAGCTTAACCGATAGGATGCAAGTGGGGGAACTGAAACCAGAAGACAGCCGAGAAATACCAGCGGCGAAAGAAATGGCAGAAAAGGCGGGAAAAAAGGGGGGGCCCGGAAAGGAGTCCGTCGAAAAGAAAACCCCTGGAACATGGGCGGAATTCCACCGGAAAAAAAATGAATCGGGGGAGGCAACAGTGTGCCCCCATTCCTTTAAAAGGGTGAGGTCAGAAAATGACCCGAAGGAACAGTACTCAAAAGTGTTTTGCCCCCTAAACTGACGAGGGGTGCAGAGCGGGGACCAGGGGCTACCTGAGAAACCGACTAGGGGACGATAAACCAAAAGTGTCAATCTGAAGAACACTGTCAGAAAGCGAAAGGGGGGCAGTCTAACGGCCGACAACTTTTAAGAAATTGGAAACCGTTTTTGTTTTTTTAACGACCCCCAGGGTAAGAATACTGCCAAGTGAAAGTTGGGGGAAAGCGTGGGTACACCACTCCTGCCAAAAGGAGGAAGACCAAACGCGGACAACCCCAGTGTGTGGTGTCCCCGGTGTATCACTCTCTATGGAATAGGTGAAGAAAGTATCTGTCACTACTCTAACCGAAGATTGGAATTAGCCACATTGAGCAGGGAAAGGATTTCACCCGTTGAATTTAACAAAGCCCCCAAATTCCCTGCCAGTCTTGGCAACGATTGGATCTATGACCGAAAATTAAATAACGTTTCCCGTGCCCAAGGTCGTCTACGAAATGAAAACAAGATGCCATCCATTCCCCAGGGATTGGGGTGGGCCTCTGACTTCCCAAAAAGCCCGCGGGCAGCCAAACGGGTGGGAGCTTGGGATTTTTTCTCGTTCAACCTCTCAAGGGTTTTTTTCCCCAAGGGCGTAAACCTAGTCCAATTCACACTAGAAGAATGCAGGGGTGGTTTGTGAACATAAAGTATATGTGTAGCCAGGTTGGAAACCAGGGAAGTGTCCTAGATGGAGTATAGCGCCGGGTTCGGTACCCGTAGCAAAAAAAGACTTCAAAAAACGTGGTTCCCGGGGTACCCACAGGACAATACCACGTAAAGAAGGAAGGTGAAAGGTTTGACACCCAGACGGAAAACCGGTACCCAGGGAGGGAAGGCTGGTAAGACAACCAGGTTTTTTACCAGGACCCTAAACCAATCGAAGCAGCCCCTCTGGGCCCTTGACACCTGGGGGTTTGGGGTTTCGGTAACACCTTTAATTCCCATTGGACGTATTGCCATAGGGTTCTTGTCGGCTTTGGGTACCCCCCCCCCTTCCTAAATAAGACGGTCGACCCGATTTTCACGCCCGGATAAGTGGAATTCACACACTTCCTTTTATTTCTGTGCGAGACCGATCTCGTGAGGTAACGGGTGGGGTTCCCTTCGGACATAGTAACGAATTTTTTACTAAATACATAACAGAACAACAGTGTAAGAAAGGCACTCTAAATCAATGCCCTGCCGATAATCTGTGCTTAAACCCCCTTAAAAAGCCCTGTACTTCCAGTTTGATTTTCTCGTGGGGAATGTTTTTTTTTCCCTGCCTTCAAAATCACCTTTCCCCTCTGTCGCCCCACCGTCCTGGGGCGTCAACTTTCGAAAAGATAAAAACCTTCTGGGGGAAAGGGGAGGGACATGCAACGCAACCGGTGGGCCACGGGGTAAGAGTAGAGTGCCATGCCTCAGAACAGACCGTACATAAAAATCAGGTTTAAATAGGTATTTCGACCCCTTTGCCCACCGTGTTCAAACGGCAATATGGAAGGAACTAATTGGAGCCCGACCTTGTCACTATTTTTCCCGTTCCTCACAAAAAGAGTCAACCTACAAAATCCCGTAATCACAGTTTTCCCTCATTAACCCCAGTCCCTGTGTCAACAGAAAGGGAAGACCTTAAGACCCACACAAGATACACCATACTAAATTAACTTTGAATTGTGGGATGCTTTCTCATTGGTTACTTGCCTGGGGGGAAAAAGAAAAAGGAGTCGAAATAAAACCTCGTGGGGCGAACTTACCAAAACAGATGAACCCTCTGTGAAATCTACTGTGCCCCCCCAGCTTTACCCACTTCGAAGGGAAAAGGGAAAGTCGTCCGGACTGAATTCAAATATAAAAGACGGGGTTTCGAAGAAATGGAACAAGGGCCGCACCTATGGGCCCGCTGGTCCCGGAGAGAGGAACTTGGACAAAATAGTTTGGAAAAATCCGAGTTCCTGGGAACAAGAAGTTGGTTCGGTATGAAAAAAAAATTTGGATCTAAAGGGAACTGGGAGTCAGCTCCTACAAAGCCCGAGGTCCCTGTCGAGAGCGCAAAACCAGACAATACGGGGTAGAGGAAACTACAAAATATCCCGTGCTGGCGCGGTAAATCTCGACCATAGAGAAAAATAAAGTTCACATTCCCGTGAAAGGACCCCCCCCCACCGAAACGGGTTATTCAAAGAGCCCGAATTCCTGCCGAAGAAAAAAACTTCGGAGGGGGAACAACGCTACA
>Ga0179591_1273569_pt1 | contig 13274 bp, 13 predicted proteins | sample CZOMad2_1_08_16f_FD_182891 | JGI IMG/M metagenome (GOLD analysis project Ga0179591, IMG submission 182891) | Vadose zone soil fungal communities from Angelo Coast Range Reserve, California, USA - CZOMad2_1_08_16fungal (PacBio error correction) | ecosystem: Environmental > Terrestrial > Soil >...
TACCGGGTTCGACACCGATCGCCTAAAAAAACTTCATGCAAAACGATGTAAGAGCAGCAAAGCGGAGAGGAAAGCAATGAAAACACCAAAGCTAGCAATCTCCCCCGAAAGGGGTCCCTTTTCCTGGAGGCTAAATGGTTGCCCGTATGCCTCTTAGAGGGGAACTGATCGCGGGTAATGAACTGGCGAACAACGAAGGGTATCGCATTTTTGCTTGTCCGGGGATCTCTTGCTTGTAAGCGGGAAATAAAAATAAAAACCGCATATCATCGTCCGGTCGAAAGGTTGGTTTGGATCTTGAGGGGGGGGAAGGCCTGGCGGATGATAAAGCTTGTTCTCCCCCTCATGATGGAGGAATCGAAGGGGCGGGTAGGTGGGAAGGCACAGTAAGAAAGTAGAAAATAGAGAGGTTGACTTACTATGTTAGGGGAAAGAAAAGGTTTTTGTACCTTTAACCGGGAGGGGGGGAATGGGAGAAAGGAGGGGGGGGGGGGTGTTCGCGAGGGCCCTGGCCATTGAGAGCGTCAGGGCGGTGGGAGGGCCTAAAAGAAAAACGCGTCTCAGACGGAGAAGGATCGGGGGAGACTTCAAAGGGGCAAAGAGGGAGGATCGTGTACTTAACGCTGGCGATAGAGGGGGGGAAAAGACAGAACCACGTACCGGGGTGCAACTGAACCTCTATGACCGTGAAAACGGGGGGAAGGATGCTAGGGGAGTGGGGGAATCAGTTAAAAGTGGCCTCAGGGCCCTGTCGGCAGGCTTACAAATGACAAGAGGTTAGGGGTGACGGTGGGAGTTAAAGGATGAGGATCGGGGAGGGCAAAGGTTTATGTTATTTGGGGGGGGGGCCAAAGGGGAAAAGCGACCGCCCCGAACAACATGAGGAAAAGAGCAAGCGGTGAACCTGGAATAGAGAAGGAAGTTTTAGGAGACGGGGCAATCTGTATCGTAACAAGCACGTAAAAGCTCCTACAGGGTTGATGGGAGGTCGGGGGGAAAAAAAACCCATAGGAGAGAAGGTCATTAAAAATGAAACGTGACCGTGAAAGGCAGTGTCATAGACAACCGGGGGCCAAAGACTGGGGGCTAGAAAGTAACGATAACCCACCCCACTGACATGCTCGATAAATGCATTTATTACTGAGAATTATTCCGTAGGACTCATCTGAGCCCATTAAAGGGGTGGAAAGTGGGGAAAAGCATACTTGAAGCCGAAGGACAAGAAGCTCAAAACAGTACACCGAAAGTGCCCAAAACGGGCACCTCCCTTGAGACAAGGGGGGGAGTCAAAAACTTCCATTGCATATACACTCAGGATATCTGGGAAGAATATGAAGAAGCAGGAAGAAATACAAAAACCTGCATCGGGAAGGTGTCGCAGAAAAAGAACATTTAGTCCGTCAAAGAGGCCGTCCGGGCAGTTCATCATGTCTATCCAAAAGAGCGATCTTGGGGAAGAGGGAGCACACTTACTCTCTCAATGAAAAGGAGCTTTGTTCCAGAGGGGACCAAGTATGAGACCGGGGAAGCTCTAATTGCGTTGCTCGCTTCCAGTGGAGATAGATCGGCGGGTGCACTGCATATTGCCGTTGCAGGGGAAATTTTTCTTCGAGTCAAAAAACAACAGGGGGGGAGAGAAAAAAAAGTCAAAAAAAAACAGGAAGGGAGATAAACAGAAGGAGCGTAAAAACGTAATCGAGAAACCAACAGGAGAAAGCAGGGTAAACCGATGGGGAAAAAGGGGGGGGCTTGGGAAAAAGCATGTTGCGACTATAAAAGTCAGACGTTGTGAGAGAAAACCGCAATCTGCAGGCAGGCTGGGGGGGGGGGGGGAGGGACGCAGGTAGGGGGGGAGGAGAGGGAGGAGAATTGGAAGAATTGGAGGGGAGGGAGAAGGGTAGAGGATAGTGGGATGGCGTGGAGTAGGCAGGGGAAGGAGGAGAGGTGGGGGAAGGAGGGGATGGGGAAGGGGGGGAGTTAGAGGAGAGTGAGGGGGAAGGGTGGTGGGTGCAAGTGATTACGCAGAATAAGGGCTAGGTCGATGACGCTTCGCTACAAGGATGACTGCACGACGTTTCAGGGGTCGCTGGGGGGGGCGCTATGCCGCGGCTCACAATTAGTTGATCGAGAGGGCTGAACTTGCGGCGGCTTCTGTTTCAAATATCTTCGCAAGCGTGCCATCCCTGGAACGGCTGCAAGGAGTCGCGGACCGGCACAAGGTTCGTTAGAGCCGAGTTACTATAGACTAACTAACGTAAAGGGCGGGGCTCATTTGTTCGGGACGGGTGGCCCCACAGGGCAGCAGACAGAGGACGAGGAACCCAGGATGACCGGAAGACTTGTAGGGTACTAATCAATACCGAAATGGGGTGTCCAAAGCCAGAAACTCAAAATTGTCGCCCACAGAGCTGGAAAAGAGAAAAGAGAGCCGGGACATGAACACGATACTCAGATAGCGGGGGTGGGAGGGCGTCATGTCAAAAAAAAGGTGCGCGAGGACAGGTTTTCACAAATGCGAAAAGAAAAAGAAAAGGAAAAAAAACCGACCGATTAGGTAATCTATGTAAAACAGAATGGCCGCAATTGGGGGGGATAATACCGTTCATAAGGCCGGGCCGGGGGTGAGTAGCAGCAACTCGGGCCAAAGAACAGCAAAGGGAGCAAGCAGGCCCTATGTTATTTCTGTCAGGGCCTATGTGACAGTAGCGACGTGTAGGGGAGGGATCCGGAGAGAGGAAAAGGCAGAGCAAGATCATCGAAGTTGGAAAACAAGGGGGAAGGACGGGAGTTCCGGAAGAGAAGAAACGCGTCTACTGAAAACGAAAGGTGGAAGCCTGACTCATCAGCCGCACATCATCTTTACCTGCAAGAGACAAACCGCGAGTGGTAGACATTAAGAAAAAAAGGGAGGTCAAACCAAACCCAAAACGTAAGAAGACACCTACCATGCTGATCAAAAAAGGGAATACCAAACTAGAATTCGATCAAATGTAAAGGGGAGTTAAAGAGGACATCCGCGAATTGAGAAAAAGCTCCAAAGGCCACCTCTCGAAAAGAAGAGATTCTAGGGATTTGAAAAACTACTCCGAAAAAAAGAATTCTGGATGGAGTGGGACGCGAGAGTTGGTTGACAAAGGGTGCAGCAGACTCGAAGGGGAAAAAACAAGAGAATCTATGGGAATGAAAACGGGCAACCATTCGAGCCGAGTCATTTCAAAAAGTTGGGGGCTGGCTAAATACGGGAAAGTCGGGAGGGTGGGGGTTAACATTGCGCCAAAAGAGCGGGAGGTTGCTTCTTGCAGAGGTAGCTCAAAGCAAGTTCGAAGGAAAAGAAAGGGGGGGGAACACTTTACCATGAATCTCTCCTTATTTGAGGAAAAGAAAAGAGAAGGGGGGAAAACAAGACGATCTTCGAAGAAGTTCCACAACGTGGTATCAGTCATAAAAATCATATCCATGGGGACAAAAAAGGAAAGGAAACTGCGGGCGGAAAAAGACAAGTGTGGCATTCAGGGGCTCTGGGGTTTGCCCACTACATATCGAAAACTGGGAGTATACAGGAACTGTGGAAAAAAGAAGCAAACCGAGGAGAATTTTTGTTTCTGGGGGCCTGGGCTCGAGTTTCGATCTTTCCTCGACCAGCAAAGCATCATACTGGTCTCTCTTTGAAAAAAAGGGTGGTGTAGGGAGGAGGTCAACTGCAGCCGGATAGCGTGCAGGCTCCAAAGACCTAGGGGGGGGGGGGGAGAGGGGGCATCTAGTGTAGTGTTAGGTGTCCCGGGAAAAGGGATAGATTCGAGGGGTACCGGGGAGGAGGAAATTTGGGCAAGGGGGCTGGGGGGGGGAAGGGAAAGTCCTTTCATTTAGAAAGGAGGAGGAAGAGGGTTATTCTGGAGGGCCCAAAAATAGAAAAGCTGGGGAAACGTAAGGACTACAAGCGTGAAAAGGAACGAACAATCGCGCAAGCTGTCAGAGAAGGGAAAAAAAGGGAATATGTTGATCGGGAAGAGAAGGAAAAAACCGATTGGGAGCGGGGGGGAACGTAAGGAAACAAAAAAAGGGTCGATGCAATAAGGACACGAATGGTCAATCCGAAATAACGAAAAAACGGGGGCCTAAGGCAGATGAAAGAGGAGGAATGGCACGATTGTTGAACGCAAACTAGAATCGCGCCCATACAGAATAAGAGACGCCAGAAAAGGGTTTTTAAGAGAGCTTAGCAGGGGGGGAAGTTTAAAGTGTCTGTGTTTCGTAAGGGAAAAAAAAAAAAACGACCGGATCAAGCCCCGGTGATACAGGGGCACAATAAAGGACACGGGGCCGACGAGTATTGACTGGCTCAGGAGAAAGGGCAATAGAAAAAAATCGGCGACTTTGGTGGATGGGAGGGCAAAAAAAGGGCTTCGGGCTATAAGTTTGATAAAGAACCGAAATGCTCCAAATCGACGACCGGTTCAGGAAAAGGAAACCAACGGGCCAGCCGCCTGGGGGGGGGATGAGTGGCTCCCTTTTCACAACGGGAAAAATGACCTGCTCGAAAGGCCTTTCCGGGAGGGGTAAACAATTAGGCCTGAGGGGAAGGACGGCACGAAAAAAAGGCGCCCGTAATGGCAACTAAGGTTCGCGGTAAACCATTTATTTGGGGGACAAAGATGCGACGGGCTTGACACCGGGAGAAGGAGGGGCAGTGACACAAAAAGGTCCGCAACTAACCTAGGTTTCAAGAGATGGTTTCCCGTAGAGTAAGGTGAGCTAGCCGCAGGGGTTAAACAGAAGTGGGAAGAAATCGTCAATAGAACGAGAGCTGTTCGCAATAAATTAGGCCGTCAAGAGCTGCCTCAGAATTGAGGTAGGTGTTCAGGAAGAAAAGAGGGTCGTCGTGCGCGAAATTTGGATAGAACCATTCATAGTATCCTGTGCGCCGTCCAAGTAGGAAACGTTCCCAGGGTCGGGAGCTACGAATTAAAAATGGCCGGGGGGGGGATGGGGTGGTGTGCCGCGCAGTGATCTCGGGCTTGGAAAAAGGTCAAACGGACTTGCATGTTGAAGGTGGCGTAGGACTCTCAACAAGATATGGAAAGAGAGATACGAATCCATTCCGATACAGGATACGAAGAGCTCGCACATGAACGAAAAAGAAAAGAAACCTTTACTTTTAAATCTTTCATAATGACCGAAGGAATCAGGTGAGAGAGCTTTCTATACAAAATTGGGGCCGAGCAAAGAAAGAAATGAAAACGCCTTGCCGATGCTTCTTTAATAGAAAGGGGGAAAAAAGGTGGTTCGATTCGAGCAAGAAGTTCGATGGATCTGGAGCTCGATCCAGGAAGTGCGGCGGCGCTCGTCGGGGCAGTCCTGGACGCGCATGGATGGAACGGAATCGGGGTTCCCGGGAGGGGACACGGTGGTGCACCCTTTTTCAATATTTAAAAAGAAGGGCGGGGCCAATAAACCTGGAACCGCAGCAGGATCTGGGTTAAAAAAAAGGGACACACTTCTAGAAAATGCAGTCGGGGGGTAAGGGGACAGAATAAGAGGCTGGTAAACCTGAAATTCTAAACGATTACGGAAATTAGTATAGGCAAAAAGACCCATCCGAAAAAAAAAAAAACGGCGGGCCCCGCTGATCGATTCGAGGAAAGGGCGATGTGGACAAGAGGGGAAGGGATCAAACATTCTCGATAAGGGTTAAAGCCCGACAGGAAAAATGTACGCACCTAGTGCTTTACCAGTGCACGGTCTAGCGCGGCTGGACAATCAGAAGAAAAGGGGACTCAAAGTGAGGAAGGGTTTAGGGGGGTAGACAAGGGGTCGAGTCTCGTCTCGGTTCAATAACAATAGGGAAAAAAAAAAGAATTAGAGGAGGATACCGGACAAAGGCCGCCTGAGGTAGACACAGATTAAGAGGACACATTTAACTCGACGTCAGTCGGAAGTGAAAATCAAGACATAAACAGTGGCTGGAGAACCCCTCTTTGTAGGTCGTCGAGGAGAGGGAGGGTGGGCAAGGAGATAGAAGTGTAGTGTCGCTCCGGGAAAACCGATACACATCGCGAACCCAGATCAGGTTGGGGTGCACGAGGCCAGCGTCTAGAAAGGAAAAGTCCAGCGAGGTACGATGAAAAACTAGGTAAGATCAAACCTCCAAAAAGAGCAGGACGGCGAAGGAAATCAAAACCTGCAAATAAGCGAACGAGCTCCACTCTCTCTTGACTGAACGCAACCGGGACGGGGAAACAAACCAAAGAAAACAAAGTGATACCAACCTTCAGAAAAAAATGCTGCTCGGAAGAGGAAAAATGTAAAAATCAGTCGGTCAATCATTGAAAAAGGGGGGGGAGCATCAACAGAATCATCGAGTCAAAGGGTGAACAAGAACCTTAAAAGCGACTAAAATAGTGCAGGGGACAGGGTAATGATGAAATCTAAAGAGACAGAAGGACGGAATGGATGCTAATCAAAGGAGGGGGGGGGGGGAAGAACCGGTTGATTTAATTCATCGGTGAAGGTTCGTATGACGACAACACCACAAAACTCTTCATGACCACAAATTCTGTCTTGGCGGAAGCACGTGGCATCTGGGCGGACCACTCAAGGTCGGCTGTGCAAGATTGCCTAGGACCTCATCTGTGGGGGACATAAAAGGGGCAGGACGGGTGTGGACGACACGGTACCCGAAGAGAAACACAAACAAGAGGAGGAGAAAAAGGTGTGGTCGACAACCTACGAGGAAAAGGAAGGCAAAAGTTGAAGTCAACCTGAGGGGGCATCATCGCATCAAAGTGACCGATCGCGTGCAAAGGGAAACACCAGGGCTTAATGGCCCTGCAGTATCCCGGGGACCATTGGGCAGGGTGGCCATTTCAGGGAAGGGAGTCAAGCAGAAAGACGGAACCTGAAGGGGTCACACAATGAATTTTCAATCATTTTCTAAAAAAAAGAGACCAAAAATCCATTTTGGTTGAAGGGTTCCTGGTCAGCGCTTAGGGGAAGGTAAGTCATGGACCCCAAGCAGTCATCACGGGATTTCGAAGGTGGGGGACCGCGGGAACGGGTGAAAAGAGCGGGAGCTTGCCATTGCGCAAACTAAATAGAAAAGCTTGGCCTCTGTACTTTGTAGGAGGTATTGAACGATGTTAGCATGGGCCGCAGCGTCTGACCTGGGGGAGGTTTGGGGTATTAACGGGAGGGTGCTAATGTTAGCAAGAGGGACGAGGGGGGTTTCTCCTTTAGGTAAAGACTGGTGTGCCAAACCGTTGACAATCTTGGGGCCAACGGAAATAACTAGGGTAAGCCGTCCAGGCGCAGCGCCGTAGCTATTTCAAGACGTGCCAAAGCGATGTGTTTCTCTAGTTGTGTCGAGGAGCGACCCTACACACGTAGGCTGGCAAAACACGCTGGAAGAAATGAACAAGGGAGGGGGGGACCGAATGCTCCATCTGATATAGTCCAAGAGGGAATGATCATGAAAGCAAATGTCCGGCCTCCAAAGTCATAGGGTCCGCCAGCGGATACGTGAGGAACACTAGGCGTGCTGCTTTTAGGGGATTTTTCGGAAGGTTTAGACGGTAGGGGAAATACCTCCCCCAGAGACCTTGGGGGCATCTAGTATCGTGATAAAAAGGGGAAAAATGTATCAAGCCGCGACATCGTTTCAACGGAGGAGACATGGGGGTGGATTAGATGGAAAAAAGCGAGGGAAGGGAGAAAGAAAGGAGGAAAAAGTCAAACTGAAAGCGAGCAAGGCAACGGAAAAAAAAAACAGCTCAGTGGGATGTGGGCAAGGGTTGCTCCCTACAAACCTTCTAAAGGCATGGATAAAAAGTACATGAGGCTTCGGAACGCCAGTCAATCCATCGACGGTGAAAGAAAAAAGACTCTTACGGTTTTAGTTGGCAGCGAAAGGGGAGGAACAGGGACACGGAAGACGGGCTTGCACCCCCGTAAGACAACAAGAAAGCAGCCGTTCGGAATCGGACCAGGCGATAAGCCGCTATCGGGTTGGGAGAGGACGAGGGAAATCCGCGAAAATGGAAACGCTCGAAGCGAACAGTGCCTGCCCAGTTGGAAGGCAGTCGAAACACTAAAAAGCGATTGCGCAGGGGGGGTAGAGGGGCCAGCGAAGATAAGAAAGCAAATGTGCCTCCGTTTCTCAATGATGTTATTTAAAGAGGGCGATTTTTCAGACTTGAAGAAGGACTCCACAGGGGCGCAGTTCTAACGGTTGTAGGAGTTGGGGGCCAACTTGCATTGGGTGGGGGGGAAGTTGGGATCCTACAACAAAAACGGAGTAAAAGAGGATACTCAAACTTCAAAATGTCAATCCGATAAGGGAGTCAAGGACACGCGGGCTCTCCCAGGAATGACGGACGAGAGAAACAAGTGAGGGGGCGCTTAAACAGGGTCAAAACATTTTGAAAGGTGAGGGAACATGTGACCTCGGTCAAAGAAAAGGGTTGCAAAAGCCTGTGCTCGCGTGTCCAACCGCATAGGACGATTGGACGAATTGGAAGAGGGGGGCAAAAGACGACGGAAAGCAGGTGGCTGATGAGGCGAAAAGGGCTCGACAATTGGGTCAGGAAACCGAGAAACGTCCGTCAATGACATGAGGGAAGGGAAAACGGCCACCATTGGAGAAGGGCAAGGTATGAGGCTGAAACGTGTCACCGACTGAGGGTCCCGAGGAAGACGTTCGAAACCTCAATTTCAATCCAATGGGAAAGAGAGTTTTGAAAAAGGGTCAAAAAGGGCTAGAGAGGGGGAATGTCGGGTCCGGTCCTCAATAGTACGTACATCCTTTAGAAAAGTCGGGTAGGAAGTTGGCTCCCACAGACAGAATGGCCCAGCTCCCAGGATGAGGCGACCGGAGCGACTTTTCTGAGGGTTGAGAGAAACCTGAGACGGCCTGAGGGGGGGGGTAAAAAAAAATACAGAAATGTCTCCGCTGAAGGAAAGTCTACAGATATCAGGCCGGATAAGAGTCACGAGACGAAGGTATCAAAAGCGGCTTGTGGGTGAATGTGAAACTGTAGCGCGCGTACTCTCACCTTACAGAAAAAAGAACACATGGGGAACCAAAAGATAAAGTTCTATAGAGACAAAGTCGCCAATCGGATAAAGAAGACATGACCTCGAAGACGACGGCCTCGAGAGGGGGGGGAGAGACGCTCTTTCCAATCAAAAATAAGGGGAATGGGAAAGGAAACCGATTATTTCGGTCAGGGAGCAAAGACTAGGATTGCAGGCTATAAGAACAGGGTCGGACCCGAAGAGGAAAAAAAAAAAATCAGAAAGATCATCGAGTTGGGGCAAAGACCCTGTAACCGAAAAAAACGGAAAAGAGGCAAAAGCCGACGAGCACGCTGGAAAAGACAACGAACAAAGAATAACGGAACGGAAAGACATCAAAAGGAAGCGCGCTGGAGGAAAATTCTCACCTTAACGGGGAAAATACAAAAAAGAAAGAAATCAAGAAGAAGAACAAGAGGTACATGCTGATGCGGGAGACGTTCCGAATTCCCCTCAAAGAAGGAAATTAACACAGCGGCAGAGGGGGGCAGTCAAAAAGAAAGAAGAGAGGAAGGTACATAATCGAGAAGGTAGTCGAGACGAGAGATGGCCGGTGTCAGAAGGGCGGCCGATCTTCACGAAAAAAAACCAACAAAAGTGTGAGGGGGCCGCCAGGTGCTAGTTTGGGGGGTCGTTTTATGGAGAAAAGGGGAAAGAAGGAGCAAAGGTCTGCCCGGGAAAAAAAAAAAGCCTCTTCATGGGGGAAAACCAGCAAACTAAAGGCTAAAAAACGGTCATCGAGCTTTGGGGGTTCCATGGATCAAAGCGTCGTGGGAGGGACGAAGGAGCACTCATCTTTTTGCAGAAAGTGCGCAAGAGGGGAGAGAGAATCGGGGAAAAAAGAACAAAAAAACCAAACGGAGGAGAGGAAGATGTACCGTGGGGGGTTTATGGGAGCAAATTCAAATGCGCACGGGGGACGCACCATGGGGGGGAGTCAAGAAGGCAGCAACAAAAAATTTGGGGAAATAACCAACCAAGCTCGAACGGAGGCCGGAGGGGGGAACCAGGGCATGGGGGGGGTCCCGGAAAGATAACTGGGGGGCCGCCACAGTTACTCCGGGGGTTGAAAAGGCGCGAAGGATAAAGAACACAGCAACGGTCTCAGAAAAACCATTTGGTTGCAAATTGACCTTTGGAAAAAAAGTTAAATCGAGGTAATAATGCCACGAAAGTATAAACACGTCGGAAGAGGGGGTGTGGGCGGTCTGAGGTCTCAACTGCGTAAGTTGCCAACGACCACCATGAGTTCTTCCTCGACGTTTGGTTGGTACGAGAAGAAACATGGGGGGAACCTTGTAAGTAGACTAACTTGTACTTCGGATTTGGGGAGGGACTTGGGGGGGGGTCTTCCCTTGGGTACTACGGGGGGGGGGGAAAAACTGGGAGAAAAAGAGGGCGAGGAAAAAAAGTTGCTCTGGAGCCCCCGGTTCCAGGAAAAAACCTCCGGCAAGTTGGGTCCGTGATAGGCCGAACTAGCTAGAAGTATCTCTCGCAGGAGAAAAAGAGATTTATCTGACTCTTTCCATCAGATGAAGACGGTCGCAAATGTAGTGTCCGATATCCGGAGCGGAAACAAATCAGAAAGCCTTATTCCAGTCCTCGATACCCTGCCTTCCCGGAAGAAATCGAATGAAGCCAATCGGGGTGAGACTGTTGGCACGAGGTGCGCTCCGACAATTCGAGATGCCCCCTGTCAGTCTGCCCGGGAAAAAAAATTCAGTGAGCAAAAAGGGCGGACGGGGGGGGAATATAAACTACGTGGAGGGGGGGGGTTGGGATGGGGGTTGGTTTCCCGGGGAAGTAAACGACAGAAACGACCACAAGTATAACGAACAAGATCCTAAGTACGTCCTCTAGGAAGAGGGGGGTCCAACTCCGTTACGAGCAACACTCAAGTTTTCCAGAGAAGGCTACATGGGGGGGGACGGTCATGGGGTCACCCAGCGAGGAGGGGGGGGTAACGGCGGACGTCCGTCCGGAATTCAAAGATGAAAAAAAGGAGCAACAGCGGGACAGAAAAAAAAAAAATGCGGCGAGGGGGAGGAGGGTTACCTACCTGACACCAGTTCAGGACGAGGAGGACGTCAGCGTACAGGGATTCGGAACGAATGCCTAGCATCGGTTGGAAAGGGGGCACGTCTCACATGAACTTCTGAAGGGGGAAAGGGATGGTGACAACGAGGAGGAAGCTTGAAACGAACAGAAACTTTCAACCCCTTGCGACACTACCTAGAGGGCCATCTCAATTGCCGGGTAAAAAATAGACTGAAATACCTAAACTGACCGCTATACTAATAGGAGAGCGAAACCGTCAGCATCAGAAATCATCAAACCTGCTCAGCAAGGGATCTCGAGGAGGGAAGGTGGCAAAAATGGACCAGTAAGACTTCATGCTTTCTGGAATCCATCTAGACGACAAAAGGTTTAGCCAACGATGCTAACTATCAATTAATGCCCTTTACATACCGGTTCCAGTAGGCGTTTGAAGAGCTAAGGTGAATGTTGGAGAAGCTTCCGCGAAGTGAGTCTCAGGGGAGTGTCAATCCGGACTTGCATGGAGGGACTCAACTCAACAACACAAGGTATATAAGGAAGACCATACAAAATGAAAGGGAAAAAAATACGGAGTCCCGAACGCCGAGGCTCTCAACAGTCTAGAAAAACCTGGAAACACTTTCGCGCTTAACAGAAACTCGGCATACTTGGGGAAGAACATGTGCATCCTGGGGAATAGGGAGTGGTTTGCTAACAACTTGGCCGGCAGCAGGGGGAAAAAAGACCTGGCAACCGAAACTTGGGGCATCACTTAAGGGGTGGGTTGAGGCTGACGAACAAAGCAATGGGCTGAGGTATTGCAAAGGCTCTAGAGAAAGGTGATTAAAATGATAAAAGTCGGATGAAAGAAAGGACCGAGGCGGAAAGTATATGAAAAAGAGGTTGGGCTGCAATTGTTCACTCCTGAGGAGGGGGGTCAGATCTCAGTGGAGAAGAGTGGAAAAAGAAATACCCGAACCGAACAATATTGAAATGAAAAGAGGGTCTATTTGTATCGGAAAAGGTTTCAAGGGACCTCATGGCTCTAAAATTCCTTGAGGAGTGGGTGTCGTAGCGTGCAAAGGACCACAGCCTCACGCAGACAAGTCTTCAAAAGGGGGGGAAGACGAAAAAAAGCTGAAAAGGGGGGGACGTATTGCTTTACTCATCCCCGGCGAGAAGAAAAAGAGATCGAAGTCCGCCCGAGATCTGGAACTGGGAGGGGATAGAGATAAGCTGCTGCAAGAAAACTCACAATAATGATCTTCAATGGAGAAAAGGAGGTGAAGGGGGAAACGGGAGGCGCGGAGAGTTGTTTACTTTGCACAATTAAAAAACATAAAATACAATGGTCCCGACACGAGCTTCTTTGGGGGGAAAACGAAACCTGAAGCCGAGTGCGTATACCGCAACCGCCGACACTTCCTCCTTGGCATATCTAATTGGAGCAGAGGTGCAAAAAAAAACTTCATAAACGGGAGCATGGCGGCAAACTATGGGCTGAGGGGGAAGGCATTAGATTAAGGGAAAATACTCAGGGCGGGAGGGGGGTCACTCACAGTCAAAAGAGCCAATCCACGCGACATCATCTACCAGCGCAAGGGCATCCGGTCGTCAATGACCTGACGAGGAAGGAAAAACTAAAAGGTGTCAACTGAAAAAGACAACGTCAAATCATAAGGAAGGCCCCGAAGAAAGAGAGAATCGCGTCCCATTGAAAGAAGGAAAAATTCAAAGAAAAAACAAAAATGTCAAAAAGAAACCGCGACTAAAGAGAAAAAAACTTCTATAAAACACTACGACAGGGACTTCGGCTAGAAAAGAATAGGGTTATCAGCAACATAGGGATCCCAAAGTGGAAAAAGAAGCTCGAAAGACCGACCAAGTCGAACAAGAATGAGAAACCGGGAGGCTCATCTAAATCCGCAGAAAACACAATGGAGGGTGATGGCTCGCCGGGTCATGTTCGAACCGTTGATGAAGGCAAGTCAGTTTAACAAAAAAGATGAACAAATTCGGAGAAACAGAGGGGAAAAAGGGACCCATTGAAAAAAATGGGATTCCTCTTACATAAGTTCATGGCCAGGCAAAAACAAGAGCGGGAATGTTGCCGATTAGCTACCGGCATCAAGGGGCGCGGAAAGGGGGCGCTTGTGGGAAAAAACACG
>Ga0179591_1350352_pt1 | contig 13274 bp, 16 predicted proteins | sample CZOMad2_1_08_16f_FD_182891 | JGI IMG/M metagenome (GOLD analysis project Ga0179591, IMG submission 182891) | Vadose zone soil fungal communities from Angelo Coast Range Reserve, California, USA - CZOMad2_1_08_16fungal (PacBio error correction) | ecosystem: Environmental > Terrestrial > Soil >...
GGGGGGACAGACCAAATCCCCCTGCAACAATGAAACTTTTGGGGCGGGAACTCGGGGGGTAAAGGGGCTACCCACAGAAAAAACGGCCGAAAAGGAACCAATTGAGGAGGGGAGAGGCCGAAAATTCCAAGGTTGCAGGGGAATCCGAATGGGGGTCCGCGCCACTAGCTGGGTGTGGATGGGAATCCAAGGGGGAGTAACGGGGGCCAAAACCGCCCGGCAAAAAAACGGGACGGAAGGCGTTTAGAAATAAGGGGGTCCTAAAGGTGAAGACCGAGACCTGTAAGTGAAACAATAACACGTCAATCACATTAATGCCGTGTGTGAAAATTAACCGAAAATAAGAGGGGGGAGGGGAGAACTTTCGCTTATTTTTTGTGTGGGACCAGGAGAGGGAAACGCAAGACAGGAAAAAAACCGAGTGCCTGGGGGGGGGCGGGGGACGGGGGGTTCGGAACAAACAGGCCAAATCCATGAAGAAGGGGAAAATCGCGATCCCCTTCACCCTCCGGCAGGAAATCACCGGAGGAGAAGCGCAAACAAAAAGCGAAAGGGAAGAAAGAAGGGAAAAAAGGCCCGGCTGGCAGGCCCGGAAGTGGCCGGGGGGAGGGGGCGCCTGGGTGTTACGAAACAATGAAAAAGAACAAATGAGTTGGGCATGGGGGGGGCCAAACCCAAGGTGGGATTAAAAAGTGGTAATTGAAACAGTCGTCAAATGCTTCTTGAAACCTTGAGTATCGGGGGCAAACAATTGAAAAAACACCGAAAACTGTAACGGGTGCAAAACGGGCCCCTCCGCGAGAGATTGACATCCGGGTCTTTGTAGTGGTAAGAGGGGAGCAGTGCCTGGGCCTTTTTGGCGGCTTCTATCGGCCAAAGGCGGCAACCGGGTGTCCGGAGTCCCCCTTGGGGGGGGTCCGTGGAGGTAAACCAAAGGCCGCCTGGTTTGTTTGGTCGTTCCCACACAAAACCATACCCCGGCCAGCAAAGGTTTGGGGGGAGAATGGCCTTCCACCCATTTTCAACTCCGTCCCAAAGCGGGACGCACGGCCATAAGGGCCATCTGCTTACTCCCCCCTTATTTCGAGAGTGCCGGTATTTGACTCGGGCGAGGCGAAGACGTACCCCTTAGCCCGAAACCTCCTTGGCCCACATCCCTTTGGGTAAGAACCTTTTTGGGGCCTTTTTCCCATGAACACAAACCTTCCCGCAAAGGCAGCCTCTGAGGGTCAATTTCCCAATGTGCAAACGGGGGGTTGCTGACCCCGCCGACCGAAAACCCTCTCTAAAGGAACCGGAAATAGCAGGTGGGGGTTGTTTCCAACACATCGGCACTGGGGGCCAAGTGTTTTCCCGGACCCAGGGTTTTGTCATTTTCAAAGAGTCACCGAAAGGAGTCAAATGAAAAGCTTGTTTGGCTGGGTCAAATTTGGTGGACCTAAAAAGCTCGGGAATTTCCCGCTTTTAGTTTTCTCACCATGGTCATTCAGATGTGTTCGCAATGACCAGCCTAAGGAATTAAAAAACGCGGGGCATTGTGATTTGTAATTATAAACCCCGACGGGCCATCCCTCCTAAAAATCGAACTTCGGGGAGAGCAGCACGAGGTGGCGGGGGAAGTCATTTTGCGAGGAAAAATTGGGGAAGACAATTTCCTTTTGCGTTTCAAACCCTGGCCCCGCCAACTGGGGGCAGAGGGCCTTCCTCTCGTCTGTTGTTCTGTTCGTCGCCCGGGAGACAACAAATGCGACCATAAGTTGTAGTGGGCACCATGTTGTTGACCCTGGTTTTTCGGGGAACGGGGAGGGTAGGGATTTTTAACGGGTCCAAACGCATTGGGTCCGGGGCACCCAGGAAGATAGGGCGGCGTTTTGAAAAAAGGTTGGCCTGGCCCCACAGGAACACGTACCAAGGTTGGGGGGTTGCACCCCCTCAATGGAAAAAAAACAAAAAACTCACGCCCATCTGCGGGCCAAAAGTGACACACCCATGTTTGGTCCGGCGACAAAGCCCAGCCCCTAGCTTTAACACAAGCGAGGAAAAATTCTTAAAATGTGCCACCGGCCCCCCAAGAACTCCGAGAGTTGAAACATGCCCCCAACCCTCGGGGGCAATAAACTTTGTCCGAGGACGAAAGGGGGAGGTTTTTCCCTTTTGGAGGGCCCATGTGTTTCTCCCTGTGCATGGGAACTTTGAGTGGTGTGTCCCGCTTGAGCGGCCCGGGGGGAACCAATACCACCCGGAGGAAGAAGCTCAGCCGTTGATCTTGAGCGTATTATGGAGGCCTCCTGGGTGAACGCACAAAGAATGAGCGGGGGGGAAAGGGAAACGTTCTTTGTCGTACTTTACCATGTGGTTTAAATTTTGTTTTACCAAGAAGGAAGGGGGGTAGCCCCCAGATTACCTCCCTGGGGGGGGTGTGGGGGACTGAAAAATTTCCCGCCAGGCCATGGTCAAAAAGAAAAGACACCGATAAAAAGCGGCCTGGCCAAAAAACAATCGAGGAACCCAGGGCAGGGCAGGAAGATTCCCTGGTCTCTTGTGGGGAAGGAGAATGCACGGGCCAAAAAACACCAGAAAACTCCCGCATTTAACGGTACCACCCTTTGGTTGGCGCGCTGGGTTTGGGGGACAACTGTTCTTACCCTGACGAACTCGGCCGGGAAAAGCTATGAAGTTTGGCCCCCCCTTGGAGCAAGGGTTCCCCACCCGTGGGGGACAAGATGTTTTGTGTTGGATCCGCAGAGCTTTCAAGGACTGGGGTAATTGGGGGGGGGGAAGTTAGAAGCAATCAATAAGAAAAACTAAAAAAAAAAAAAAGTAAAAATGTTGGTCCGAAAAGACCATATTTAGGGTGGACGATCAGGACAAAATAACCCAATCTTTACCCAAGAACGCGAACACAAAGTCCAAGGTGTGAAAAAGGCCGAATAGCACCTTGCCCCAGCAGCACAAATCTCCAAAGGACCGTGGGAACGATTGGACCCGGGAGGGGGGAGACGCCAATCAGGGCTAAAAAAAAAAAACGTTTCCTGAATAGGGGGTAAGGCGGTTTGTTTTGGTGGGGGGGGATGTCCCTGGCCACACTTCACATAGACCTTACCTTCGAGGGAAAACCCTTGCCGAAGGCCCCTTTTTTTTTTGGCGCAGGAGGGCGAGTTGTAGTATTACATTATACAAAGGAATGTAATGACCCCACCACCGGCAGGGACAAAGCGGGTTAGCCCTGATCTTCCAAAAAACCGAAAAGTCTGGGACCCGACCGAACTTTTTTTTCAGGACCTCTCCACAGCCCTTCACCGGCAGGAAGACAGCACGAAAGGGAAAAATCGTACCGGCCAAGAAGAGGCCCATTTTTCTCCAGAGGGGTGATGAAGGGGGGAAGGGGAGGGGAATGAAAAAACCTAGACGCACCCCTAAAGCCCCACTGGGAGAAAACAGCACAACGAACCCCTAAGAGGCCCTGTCCAAACTGCTGACCCAAATCGGTGGCAGTGGTGCGGGGATTAAGGGGGGAAAAAGCGGATGGCCCCTTTGCCCAACTGTGTCCCTGTGGGAAGCTTTGTCAATACACTATAAAAAAAAAAAAAAAGGACGGATCGTGGTCCTTCACCCGCCTAAAAGAAACAAAAACAAGGCCATTGTGTCAAGTCCCGGAACAGGCGAAGTCTCACCGGGATTTGAACGAAAAAAGGTGGGAACGAAAAAAGGCCCACACGCGAAAGATCTTAGGGCCGAAAACGAGGGTCCAACCTGCAAACAAGTCGAACAAGAAACTGTTGGGAATAAGCCGATCTGGCGAGAGAAGGGGGGTGGGCCCTGCAGACCTGAAACTCAACCTAAATCTCCCGGAGACACGCAAGGGGGAGCTGTGCCCCAAAAAAGGCAGGGGGGAAAACAAACCGCTCCTGTTTGGTTTTTGGGGCCGCATCCGAAGAGGGGCAGGGGCCCATCGGTCGCTACGGGGCGGGGTGTGTATGGGATTATGGGGGTGTTTGGGGGGGGAAGAGCCTGCCAAATGAAGAAGCCGTAAATCGGCTGGAAACAAAAAGGAAGATCGAGGCCTGGTGGGTCAACCGTGAAAAGAAAACCTCATACCGGGAGCCGCCCGAAATAATGCCGTGAAGAACGCCCGACCGGGGGGGGGGGGCAAGGTGGGGCCCAAATAGGGGGAGAACCGCCCAGAGGGAGAAGAAATAAAGGTTAGGTCTTGCCCGAACGTCAAATATGGCCGCTAAGCAGGCGCGGAAAGGGTGGTTCCCCCATTACAGCAAAGTCTTTTCCCAAGAGTTGCCGGGATGGCAAGCCTAAAAAGTGGACATCCGATCTATATTAATGACAAGGTTCCCAACAAAAGGAAGAATGATATTGTGCTTGGACTTGACAAAAGGGGGGAAAGTCGGGTCAGTGAAAAAAAGTCGGGCCGAAGGTGTTCCAACTGCGGGCGTCCCCCAAAAAGAGGATTAAAAATCCCCGGGAACCCGCCCACTGGCACCCACCAAGGAAAATGTTGGAGGGGGGGTACAAACAAGGAGCATACAAAATCCCCTAAGAATAAAGAAAAATACATCCCAGGGGAGCGGCAACTCAGATTCAGCGGCTTTGGCGCAGCGTGACGTAAGGAAAGAAAGGGTTTCCACAACGATTTCGCAAATAAAAACAGCCAACTAAAGGGAGGGATTTGACTTAAAACTAAAGATAAAACCTCGTGGGGGGGCCCCCCACCCAAAGTCGGACAAGAGGTTTGGATTGAAATGATTGCAACGGTCTTTCCCCCAACAAATACGGGGTCCGGTTCCAAATACAATCTTACTAAAAGGGAGTAAAGGGGAAAACGAACAGGCAAGTGCTGATTTAACTCAAGGGGGGAGAGTCGATTTTGAATATAGATGCACTTTTTGACAAGGGACGTCATGAGTTCTAAGGCCTAGGACTTCCCCCCCTTTGTCTTAACCGGGGGCTTTGGACTATTCCGGACAGGACTTCCACCATCAACTGAAACGCCGGAAAGATAGCCGCCACCCAGCACCAATCCCCTTCGGGATTTTAAGGGAAAGGAACGGTAAAGGGCAAGGGGGAAACGTGGCCTCTTAGCAAATGGCCACGAAGGTGGTTTTTGCCGCTGGGTGGTTTAGAAACGGGGAATAAAGGGGGGGAAACAAGAAACCAAGAGCGCCATTGTGGGAAGTATGAAAACCAGTAGAAAAAACCTGCTCCTTGTTGAAGGTCCCGGAAATTGTGGCTCCTCCCCACGGGCAGAGTGGTTGGGGAGGAAGCACCGCAAACGTCCGGCCAAGCTGGGGGGCAGGAACCTTGGAAGAGGGGAACCAAATCCTGCATCCTCTCTCTCAAAAAAAAAACAAACGGGGGGGGGGGGCGGGAAAGAAAGAAGAGGATTTTGACAATCAATTCCGAACGGGCGCTGGAGAATATCTGCGTGGACGGAAAGAAAAACTCCCCGGAACAAACCCCAGCTGGTAAAACAATACAGGAATTTTCAAGGAATCCAAGGGGGGGGGATCGCGGACCAATCCCCTGGTGAAAAACTTGTGGTTTTGTCCGTTGGTCCACCTTTGTTAAACCGAAAGCTTGGTGCAAAACAAAACGCCAAGAAAGGGAGCCGGCCTTTTTGTGTTTGTGCTAAGATTTCCAGAGTTACCCGGGGACGATTCAATGGACTGAAAAAAACCAAGCAGAACGTTCGCCAGGATAAGACCCATAATCGGGTCCCCCCGAATTAACAAGTTGTTTTCGCAGAATTTCCCTCATAAATTAGAAGCTGGGGAGACGGTACACCCCACCCCTCACACTTGGCCGTGAGAACGGTGCCCCAACCCCGGAATGACCCTCGGAACCCACAAAGAATGACGGTCAGGGAAATAACGGCCACGGCCGGATCAAAAAATACCGCCCGCAGGCCCCGGAGTCGCCGGGCTGGCAAGCGAAGGGCCCCCGGGAAGTGTCCCCCCATAGACCCTGCTTTTTCCTCAGGGGGGGGTTAGGGGGGGGGGGGGGGGGGGGGAACACGGTGGGCTTCTTGTGGGGAAAGACAGGACAAAATCCCTGCAACAAAAGTCCACGCGGGAAAGGGCAGGAGGGGAAGGGGTCCCCGAGTTATGGTAGTCCAAAAAGAGCAGAATTCAGGCGGTCTCTGGGGGGCGAAAACGGCAAAAAACCATTTGATATAAACGAGGAAGGAGGCACGAACGAGCAGGGCCCGAATCCACCAGGTGTTCCCTTTTAGGGGGTGAGGATCTGGGGGTGAAGGTTGGGAAGGAGTATTGTAAATCTAACATCATCTGGCCCGGGGTGAGTGACCCGGGACCACTTTTATGACTTGGAGAACGTTCGTCCGTTATTAGTGAAACACACAAGTCCAGGTCCGCCACCCGTGGGAAGGGGGGGGCCGCCCAGGAAATCAAGTCCGGGGGGAAAAAGCCAGACATTCACATCTGTCACCATGAAAAGAACCCACACCATTACGATACTCCTTGTAACAGGGGCCCAGTACGAGGCCAAAACCGCGCTTCGGTGCTGAGAAGTCCAGATAAGGACTCCAAAGAAAGACCACTACTTTGACATTGACAAGTTACTCCCGGTACGCTGTAGCGTCCCTTGGCATGGAAGGCCCAATCCCAGCCCCCCAAACAAGAGCCCCTGCTTTCACAGAAAATTTTTGTTTTTCCATTAAATGGGGAGGGTGAAAACTTGGTCGTGTCCTGGGGGAAGACTATCGTGGGAAAAAGTCGACACTTTGTACTTGGGTTTGTTTCTTTTGCGGGGAGAAAAGGACAGGAAAGGGTCCAGGTGGTGTGAATATAAGTTCCTGTTCAGGGCAAATCTAAGGGAAAGGCGGCAGTATGGCTTGAGTAACCCCCAGGTCCCATAGTCAGAAAAAACTTAGACCGACGTTACGGATATCCTCACAACGAGGCTAACGGGTCCCTCCGCACGGGTTGCAACAAGAGTTAAGGTAAATTCCCTTTTTCCCGGGTTCCGGGCGCGTGCCGACAGTGGGGAGAAGCCGGGCTTTGGACTGTGTTTTAAATTCCGCCACTTCAACCACATACGAACAAAAACCGAGGTGTTCTTGTGCTCACGGTGGCTGGGGTGGGCCCACCAAGGGCAAAGTGGCCTGGGAAACCCCCACGTTTTTGCGGTCGCCCGGGTGAAGGGGGCATGAAAGAGTTTCAAGATTTTTGACATGTGAGGGTGTTGACGACCCAAGTAACTTGCCCCAAAAAAGGTTGGGTGGTGTGCCAACTTTCGACGAACCACTAGCGGGGGGCCAGAGGAGGCCATCCCTTTGTTTTTTATACACCTACCCACTGGACAAAGGTCGGGTAAAAGGGAGAGTCTGAATCGTTGAAAAGAACTCACGCCCAATGAACAGGCCCTTACAGTCCGTTCCGAATCCAAAATGGCTTCGAGGGAGAAATGAAAGGAACACGTGGACACCGGGGGGTCCCGGCCAAAACGGGGGGCGTCGGGGCTGAGGACTCTAATAGGAAAGAACGTTCCATACACACCAGGAAGGAAGAAAAAGCAGAGCCGGGGTGTTTCCTGGGGATAATTGATGACGAAAAAAAGAAAATTACTAATTGGAAAAAAGGAAAAGGGGGGGCGGGTCCTAATGTGACAAGCTGTGGCTTTGGTTGTTGTACACTGAGCTTCCCATACGAGTGGGGGGGGCAAACGTTGGGGACTATTCCCCCCGAAAGTTACACCGAGAACACGAGAAAAGAGGAGGGGCCCCCAAAAGTGAGATAAGGAATGGGCGGACCATCCGGGCTGGTGTCCCCACCCCAAACGGTAAAACGGGAAAAGCACTCCAAAAAAAACCGCCCTAACCCAATTGCAAGGCAACTTGGTTGGAGGCCTTTGTTGGGGAAACGCTAATGCCTTACCCCCCCCCCCCCGACAGTGGCCAAAACGGGACAGGCGAATGAAAGGCTTGGGCCGGGGGAAATGTCAAACCAGAAGGGGCACTCCCACGCCAGCCTGAGTGTTGGGATTGATGGCTTGTGGACTTTGGTGGAACCGAAAACCACAGAGCAGGGGTTAGGGGTTGCAATAAAAATTCAAAAAAAATGACCTTCTCTGCAGAAAAAAAACAAAGACAAACGATGAGAAAGGACAAAGAAGGATATGTGCAACTTTTCGGGGAAGAAGGGGCACCAGAACAGGGGGGGAAGACTCCGGACAAACAAGAAGCCCCCCCGTTTGAATAAAAAGAGGTAAAGGGGGAAACAGTCCCAGCCATCATGTGCGGTTGAGCTTTTGTCCTATGGGTAGGAATTCCCAAGGACTGGTAAAAACAAGGGAAAAAAACGGTGGGAACGGACAGATTTCCGTTGTTTTTATTCCTTCCAAATACGCAGCGATCCAAAAAACCACGCCAGGGGGGGTCCCCTCAGATTCACTAAGGGGTATGGTTTTTTCAAAGGGCTGGAAGACTTTGGGAGGGACCAGTGAAAATGGTTTCAAATTGCACGCACCACCGGGGTTCTTGCATTTCCCAGCCAGAAAATCTTAACAACCGAAAAAGAACCAGCTGGACCCCGGCGCAGACACCGATCGGTGCACACAGCTGGAAGGGTCAACAGTCGTCACTTCCTTCCCCATGACAGGAACGACAGGCGCAACCGCCTTTGGAGGGAACAAGGCTTATACAAGGGGGGGTGTTACACGGGGGGCTCCTGAACGTCTACCAATAATCTTAAGGGACGCCCCAAAAACCAACACCAAAGTCAAAAGACCCGTTCTGACAATGAGCCCGGAAAATAGAAGTTCGGGGGTTGTGGTTTAACCACGCCAAGGGCCCCCCTTTCCCCTTTTTTTTACTTTGGTTTCACCCCCATGGACGTAATCTGCGTGGGGAACTGTCCTTCAGCAGACCACACTCAAACCTAAAAACTGTAAGTCGAGGCCTCTTGTACGCCCGGGCCCTGAGGGGAGTTCCAGGGGGCCCCCGAAGGGGGTGGGGGGCGCCAAAAACCAAAGGACAGAATAGCCCACACATCAAAACGCTAAGAGGGAAACCTAACTAATACTGGTAAACGGAAAACATCACACGGTTCCCATAAAAAATGCAATAACGGGTTTTGGGGCGTCAGCATGTTGAACAGGAATTAAAAGGAGACAGCCTCTCTACAGTCCACGTTGGGAAAGGAACACCTATCCTGGAAACCTTCCCACGTTGGCCCCCCGGTCGTTGGCAAGCTTGTGTTTTTAAATCGGACCGGCGCAGGGGGGCAGGAAACGGCCCGGTTCACGGCCGTAGGTGGGGGGGGGAAAATGATTGAAGTGAGGGTTTTATCAATACTCCCAGCACCACTTACGGGGGAAATGGTACTCAGTGGAATGCCACCCGGGGGTCCCCGCTTAAAACGGCGCAACCCCGGGAAAAAATATGACACTAAGTGGCCAGGGGCCAAAAAGCCACGCGACGGGTCAGCCGAACCGTAGGTTGCAAATCAAGCCAAAAGCACCCTACTGGAAAAATTCACGAGGAACCAATCCAGGTCAAAAGTTGCAGAATAGAAATTTTTCAGGGTGTAGAAGGGGCCCCGAACATGGACAATTCCCCAAAGAGGTCGAGCTCACTGTAATGGGAAAGGGGGGGAAAAGGTCAACAGCATTAGGGGTTTGCCCGGAATCCCTCAAGGGGAAGGAAAGGAAAAAATGTGTCAAGCCCAGTCCTAAAGCAAGGAAATAGAGTTGTGGCCACAACATGAGGGGACTGGGGCGTGTGATTTCCTCATTTATACGCCCGGAAACAAGCGCCGGAAAGTGGGGACGAAGACAAAGCGCCCGACGGGCAAAAGGATAAAAGGCGATTGCCTAGGATGGGTAGTCCAATAGATGTGCACGAAAAAAACTCCCAAAAAGCAAAATCATCCTACCCCTTGTATAAGTGACAACGCACCAATTGGCCATCACAACAAAGCGGCGGCGGCACGTTTGGAAAGGGGACAAGGGGCGGGCGGAGAGGGTTTTACATCCTCCAGAAGACCAAGCCAGGATGTCGGTGGTACGAGAACGGGGAAGGGGGGTCCCGACAGGGGGTGGTGATTTCAGGCGTGGGGTCCCTGCGGGGGCCAAGAAACCCTAACCAGAAACCCACGATAAAAATCCGTATAGCCAAAAGGGGGGCACCCGATTAACATTAACGGCCAGGAATCTAAGGAGCCCCCAAAACAATCTGAAAAGAGAAAGGGGTGGGACTAAGAATTTCAGATCAGGGGGCCGTGGTACTAAAAATTTCAAAAGGCTTAACCCAATTTGTCCATGCCGGGGTACCTTAGCCCACGCAAACGGGGTGACGGCAGGCAGAGGTTGGTGCCCTTTCAGGAAATTTCCAAGCGAAAACGCACCAAAGGAAAGCCAATATGGCCCACCGCCCCCACAAGCATGCGGCTTTGACGGGTAAAAAGGATTGCCCAAAAAAAACGTTGCACTTGACCCACGGACTCTTTTAGAAAAAACCGGCCCCGCGGCTTTTCAGAGGTTTAAAAAATTGGGTAACGGTTGAAGACCGGTGACCTTCAAACCAAGGGGGGGGGGCGGGGGCCCAGGGGATGTTGGTAGGAATGAACAAGGGTTCCCGACAAAAGGGATTGGATTTTCCCTGAATATCTGGAAGGCAAGGGGGCGGAGGTGTTTGGGGGATGGGACGGAAAACTACACCTAGGACCCGAACAAATGGGCCCGAAAACTGCTCCATCCGTATCGAAGACCACAAAAACAACAACAAAGGGGGCGTGCCAAAAGAGGTAAGATGATAAGGATTTAAACAGAGCAAAGGCCGGCACATTTGGAGGAAAAGAAGCCCCGAAAAAACAAAGCGGGGAGAACCAGGAAAAAAAAACCGGCCCGGACCCAGGGACCCGAAGGGCAAGACCCAGCAAGTAGGGGTATCCCGTTTGTCCAATCGAACACCCTGTGGAAAAAATGTTGTTCATGGGGAAAGGGTTATCCACGGTGTCAAAATCGCACAAAAAATGTGAAAAAGGAATATCGGGTTTAAATAATTGTGTGAAACAGGGCCCCTCCTCCGGGGGAAAGGACAAAATCACTCAGAAAAAATTTTTAAACGTCTATTCTTCCTATGCAGGTTCGACTGAGTCCCGGTGAATAGGAAAAAAGCAAAAAATCAACCCCCTGGGTACGGCCAAGGCGGTCTTGGTTCCCAGGCCCCTAGTACTGGCTCAGACCGACGGAAAATGGCGGAGATCCACACGACCGCGCGCTCCCTTTCCCGTAGCGGGGGGGGGGAGCCATCTGGACCGAAAAAAATGTCCGTACCCCCTGGGCCAGGCCCCATCCTGGTTTTTTTCCACACCAAATGCGGGACCGTTTGTGTGAAACGCAAGCAAGCATGCACAATCACCCCGGATTGGAAGGACCATTGCCTATTGGGAATTTCCTGTTAGGTCATTAAAGAAATGGGGGCTTTGGGAAAGTTTTTTGAGGAAACCTGATAGACCGCTCTAAAAAAAACCCTACCGGGGGGGCGCGAGATGTGGCCAACAAAATTGGCAGGGTAAAAGGGGGGATGGGTGGGTATTTTGTCCCTGGTCGCGTTCTGGGGGGTTGGGGCGCAAGTGTAAATCGCACCAGTAACGGAACGTGGTCGGGCAGGCTTGTTATCAGGGACGTCCCACGGCGGGGGGTGTTCTTCCAACACCACTGACGGCACCGCACCAGTGTGTGAGGCAAAGGAAAATGCCGCGCTAAAATCAAGACATATCAATGCATGAAAAACCAACCCTGCTCTGTTGCTGGGAACCGGGGGAATAAATCGGCCCAAGGGGTATTTAAAATTGAGCCCCAGCCCGCCGGCCCAAATTCATTTTAAAAAAGTGTACTGGAAAGTAATTTGCCCAGGCGGCATCCCTGCCGGCCATTCGCCCGTCTGAACAATGGGGTCAAGACCAAAAAAGGAACCTGGGAGGATACACGGCCCTTTTACCTAGGCACAAAATGGCGAAAAAGTGTGCTGCGTGAATGCCCCCTAAAGCCGGGGGCCTAAGAAACCCACGGGATCCCTCTTTTTGTCTACTTTGGGGGTACCGGGGGTTTGGGACAGGAAAAGCCCCAGCTAGACCAATTGATCCGGAAGGGGGCTTGCTTCCCTGTCAAAAAATCTATTACCATGAGGGTTATAATGGTTCGTTACTTACAAGGGAAAAAAAAATCCTCAATCAGACAAAACAAGCCCGCTCGGGCTCCCATCGTAATTTCTATCTCTACAGGGGGGAAAAGGCCAAACAGAGATGTGTCCATTTCCCCCCTTTGCGGTTCCAAACCCCCGTCCGCTTGTGGGACATCAAGCGAGTTGGATCGGACCACAACTTTGGAAGTGGGTTAACAAGTTCTTCGTGGTGGTGTTTGTCGCGGTTTTCCTCCATGCCAAAAAAAAAGCCTATACCACGAGAGTTCTTCCCTGTTCTGGGGTCAACTGTTTCCTTTATCGCCAGATTTTTTTGTGGTGCGGGGGGACCTGTGTTTCCGGAATATCCTTCACATCCGTCCGTTTTCCTCTGTGTGAGATGGATGGGAAGGTGGTGGGTCCCTCCCACCGGCTGTAGCCCGCCACGTTTGTCAAGGGGGGTCGCACCACGGATGGAGTGCGCGTGGAGGGAAATACCAAGGGTGACCTCCTGTGGGGGACACGGGGGGAAAAAACAAAGCAAACCTTTTTTTATCAGGTCTTGGGCGCTCTTTAACGAAAAAAAAGATCGGGTTTCTAAAATCTCCAACGGGGTCCCATCAAACCCCGGGCATTCCCTGTAGGAGTATTAAAAAATCGTCCCTTGACCCCTTTTCTATTGATCTGGATAAAACGGAGACGCCTTTTTCTGTAAGTGCCCCGTGTCTTGCTTGTTGGTCAACAAAAGGGTCCTTCCTTCAAATTTCCCATAGTGGCGTCTTCCCTCCCCACAACTCACCACCTATTAATACTCGTAAAAGCCGGTGGGTCCTCGTGTGGTCCCTCTCCTAATTGTGAGAAAAATTGAATACCCAAATTGAAAGGGGGGTATAACAGTTTGGTTTCTGCGGTGAAACGGTGGTGTCTGTTTTTTGCCAATATCGGGGCAGCTAAAAGGGGGCCCCTGTGGGGGAAAAATGAAGAAATTCCGGTCCTATCCAAAGGAAGCGGACTGTGGGGAACCAACATAAGGAAGGAAAGCGCAAAATTGCGAGCCGGGGAAAAGGGCGGGGCCCCGGGGGGGTCATGTCCCGGAAAAGGAAGGAAACAACAAAAGGCC
>Ga0179591_1312307_pt1 | contig 13272 bp, 8 predicted proteins | sample CZOMad2_1_08_16f_FD_182891 | JGI IMG/M metagenome (GOLD analysis project Ga0179591, IMG submission 182891) | Vadose zone soil fungal communities from Angelo Coast Range Reserve, California, USA - CZOMad2_1_08_16fungal (PacBio error correction) | ecosystem: Environmental > Terrestrial > Soil >...
CTGGGGGAAACTTGTTCAACCGGAGAAGAGCCAAGCTGCGCGAAATCTAGGTAAGTTAGCCTAGAACAAATGGTTCAAAACTTATGGTTAAATAGAGGCCAGTTCCCAAAGAAAGGGCCGCAAGGAAAACGGCGATTTCAGAGTAAGACGTCTACAAATAGGTAAGCGGGCGAATACCTATCGGGTCAAGGAGTTGGTCCGGTAACGGGACCGACCTAAAACAAAAACGGGACTCAAAGCAAAAGTTGCAGCACCTCGCAAGTGCGCCCTGAAGAAGCGGAAACTGAGGGGGGGGGGACCACTTATGGGGGGGTTACGAGGTAGGGGTCAAGGAAAAAAACAAAAAAAGGGGGATTGCTGGAAATAACGTACTAACTCCGGAATGACAAAATTTAAAAGGTGTTCGGACGGAATGGGGTAACGGAGAGGCCAAAGGGGTGGTGGAACACTGAAACCCGGAAGACGGCTCACCAGGCCGTGAGAAAAAACAGCACCGCTAAGGGACGGGTGAAACAAGTGTGTGGTAACCAACCAAACAATCTTTCAAAGTGTGCGGTGGAAAAGCCGGCAGTATAAATACTTGGCTCTGGCTTGCGGCTGGTCCCACGCAGGCGGTAAGTTCGGAGAGGGATATGCACGGGAAGAAGGGGAAAGTGGAAGGCGAAAACAAAAAGGGCGCCCCACGGAGGGATATCCACGATGAATCCCAGCAAGAGGAGTGCGAAGGGTCCTTGAGAAAGTAAGAATGCCTCCCGAATTGGAATGCGCGCATTGGAAAATCTTCGCTCGGTAAACTGTCGACGCAGCAACGGGGAGGTTGAAGCCCCTACCTGCGTGACACATGGCTAAAGACTCAGAGGCAACGTGCAGAGGGCGTTATCAGTCCAATACAAAAAAAAACACGCGCATTCCCGGGAGGAATCGATGCACTGCAACTGCGTCGAGCGCCTCGGGAGACAGAAGATAAAGGGATCTGAAAGCCAAGACGAGGGGGTATTAGAGGTGGCGAGTCTAGGTCAAGCGCCAAAATTTCGGGGTCAAAAGGGGGAATAAACATGGCCTCTGCAAGCACGAAGGAGGTACGAAAAGATTGTAACTCGTCGGGCCCCAAAAGAAATCTCCAGGGAAGGGCACGGCCTCCCTCAGGAAGGGGGAAAATTGGTGCCTGGAAAGTCTCCACCACCAAAACCCCGAAATAGAGCAAGGGTCAGGGGGTGGGATACGCATCGAAAAACAACCAAAAGAAAGTGAAAACAAGAACAATGCCACACGGAGGGACCAAAAAAAAAAAACTACAGGACAGACGGTGACAAATGCAGGGGGAATGGAAAAGATCTATTGGTCAGTTTGTGGCATGAAAAAACATGAAACTTTTTCTACGAGCGAACTGCCGTTCACGGCGACAACTTCGGCAAAATGGGAAAAACATTCATTCAAAATCGAACAGCATAGGCCGGTAAACTAGCACGTTTTTTTTCTACAGGAGGACAGCTCCAAGCCTCCACAAAAACCGAAGTAAAACGGTCAAAAAAAAGGCGCCAACCCAACGGGGTGGTAGCATTGCGGTACGAAAACAGTCGGATGAGACCAGAAGGGGGGCACAAAGCAAACAACCCGGTGAAGCACAAAGACCCAGGGAACTGCAACCGCACTTGGAGGCCCTAAAGTGCCCCTCGATCAGGGGCCCCGCTTCGTCCGAATTGGACTAGCCGATAAAAACGATCCAGATCAAAACATATCCCCACTAGATAGAGACCCATGGGCCAAAAGAAACCATCGGCCCTGAGGAAAAATTGGGGAATTCAGTAGACCTAACATGGGTGAAACCGTCTGCTGGGGAAAAACTCCATCGAGCCGAGTTTCGTCCGCAAAAGGTCTCGTCTGGACCTTGTTTAAGTGGGAACGGTTGCGTGGAGCCCGCTGAGCGGGATTTTGCAAGAGGGGGGAAGAACCTTTGATACATCCACCTTATTACAAGGAAGAGTCACAGGGAGGGTTCGACAAAACCAAAAAACGGTCCATTGGGAAGAAACAACAACAGGTCGTCCGAGCGTGATGCCAAGATCGAGGACCAGGTTGTTGGTTGGGGGGGCCCTAGCAAACCAACCAAGCAACCCAAGGGAGCGGGTCAAAGAACATCCTCTGACAAAGAAGTCTTCATAGCGGGGGGGTTGGGAACGATCCATACTCTGGGCGTTGGACACCCTCAAGGATTGCCGCGGACGACCAGCCCCGTACGGTGGGGGGCTTCTAAAAAAGGGGGATAAAGAATGACTTGTTTTTCCTATCCACTGGGGGGGCCGTACCGCCGGGGAAGGAAATTTTCGTGAAAATAAACTCAGAAGACGAAAGGGGGCCCTGCCGGGTGAGGGACTCGAGCTGGGTGGAGGCCTCCCGGAACTGAAAGAGGGGCAGCGGAGCGTCCATGACTGAAAAAGGGGACCCAGCGATAAGAGGAACGGTCCAACAATAAAGCCACGGAAACCCGTCTTTGCAAAGAAACACGCAATGAGGGTCTAAGATAAAAACCTCTCCAAAGAAAGGGGAAAAATTACTAGGCAGCGGCTATAAAAAAAAAGGGCAGACGAGATAAATCTTGAAAATTTTGGGGAGTGGGGGGGGGATGGGGTTGGGGGTCGTAAATGCATAATTGGAAAGGGGACGTAGGGGCTAAATCCTGAGCGAGCTGTACAGGGGAAGATGGCGAAAAGAACCGGAGCCCAAACCGGAAAAGGTTCATATGCCTTTGAATAACAATAGGAAGGGTGTAGTTCCGGGGATAGAAGCCCTCAAACAAGGGGGGGGGGGGGGGTCAAGAAACATAGAGGGGGGGTCGCCTAGCGAGAAATGGAAGGTATCAAGCCGGCGAGTTCGGTAAAAAAAAAGGTGCCCTCTTACACCGCACGCGAAACTGTACTGGGTCCAAACTCAGTGGGTCTAAACCCGGATCCTCTAAAATAGCGATCCCAGTGAAAGTGGACACGAAAACCACTAGTACCGTTCCGACGCAGGGAATTTCTGCGGCAATTGAGGCAACGTGAGAGGGCGTAGCCCGCGAGTTGGGGTCCACCAAGGGGGTTTCCTCAAAGACTACGTCAAACTACATGTTACGTAAGACCTTCTATAACCCAACCCCGAGAAACGGCTGTGACCAAATCCAAACGTAGTTCCGGCGACGCCTGGAAGGTGGAAAACATCAGCGACCAAAGACTAAACCTCGTGGAATCCGAGGGGAAGGGTTCATTTTGGTTCCAGCAAGGACACCGGGACTTTGGACAACATGACACAGGCGAATCTAAAGCGAAACACAAAAAAAAAAAAAAAAACGGCCCTGCTGTTCTAATTTCTTAAAACTTGGGAAAAAAGGAAAGAGGCGCGTTTCAACGGGAAGAACCGAAAGAAGGAGTGACTTTGTTGGGGGGGAAGGCGGTTTCTTCAAAACACTAAAAGGTGGTTGTGTCGAAATGTGGACCGGAAATCAAAGGACGGGGTTTCATTCTCATCTCGAAGTCAAACAGGGAGGGGACTGGCACGAACAACAAAAATTGAAGGAAAAAAAAGTATTCTCTTTCTGCAACCAGGTGAATTGAACGGTCTCCGCACAACCCAAGCTTGTAGCTGGACGAGCCGGGAAACGTAATGGGTACACCCCGTGTCAACAGGTTGAAATAAAGAGGCTGTATGCTGGGGAAAAACATAAAGAAAAAAGATCGTAGTAAAAAAAAGAATTGGGGACGAACAAGGGTTCAACTCGCCAATCTCGAAACAAGAGGCAGCATAAGTCAGTCGATAAAGGCGACTTGAAAAGCAAGGAAAGTATCTTTGCAAACTGACGGTCAAATTGTCAAAAGGGGTCAGCCGCGTCCCTCTGGAGGAATCAGGGCCAGTCCCGGTCCTAAACATCGGAGACAAGGACACAGACTGATTATAGGGGGGGGGAATTATCGAAAGAATCGGGCACTGAGAGGATCCGAGAGGCGCTCGGAGTCAACAACGAGCATGAGCGCCTCGAAAGAAGGACGTGTTTTCATCCGAAAACAACAAAGGAAAGGGGGGGAGGAAGAAAAAAAAGAAGAAGATATCGAAAACTCAGAGGCTCGGGAAGGGGAGCGTTGGGGGGTAAAAAAGAAAGGGGGCTTGGGAACAAATCAAAAAAAAAAGACAAAAAGAAAACACAACCACTACAAAAAGAAAAAAAAAAAAAAAAAAAATAGAACACACAGGAAAAAGCCGGAATATATGAATATTATTAAACCCGTATTAAAAAAAGGACATGATGGAGGACAAAACTATGATTCCGAAGTGGTAAATGAGAAATGGGCAGGAATGACAAACGAGTGGGAAAATTGGGGGTAGGGAAATTCACACATAAAAAGATTAAAGCACTATGGGAAGTAAATTTATGGACTTATAATTTCGGAACTACAGCCTGCAAGCGAATGCGTGATCCAGGGGGGCTCCTCAGGACCGGGGCTTTTGTCACAGAGCCTCCATCAGGAAAAAAAAATTTTATGACGGAAGTCAAACACTACTTCGGAATACAAAACTTAGTAGCAGGTAGGAATTCCACACGATCTCTCAACCATTCGCGAGGGGTGCAGAGACCAATTGGAATATAAAAATACACTGGGGGGGGGGGATGTCTCTTGGTGTGGAAAAAACAAACACGTCCCTGTCGAACAGGAAGACGCCAAATGGGGGGGGAGGGGGATGAAAAACCGGATGTTGTTGTAAAAAATGCCCACGCCACAGTCCGACGTAAGGAATGGGTGCAAATGTGGAAAAGAGCTACTTGTGACGCTAAACATCGTGTGATACCGAGACCAAGAGGGGGAACCAAAAAAGGGGAGTGGTTCGGAAAGGGGGAGGCCTCCCAGAAAGAAAATAAAAACGGTTTGTGAACGCAGTACGATCACGTGGGGGTGAAGGAAAAGGAAAGACCAACAGAAGAAATGTCGAAAAAGCCAGCAATAACCAAGACGTAATGAAGAAAAGCTGGAAACACGAAGAGTGGGGTCGTGGGCCGGTTCTAACCTATCAAAAAAGAAATCGCAGGGGAGCTCCTTCGATTAAAAAACTTGTCTCAAATAGGGGGGGGGGGGGGGGGGGGGAAGACAGGTGTAAGTGGAAGGGACAAAAGCAGGGGGACACTATGGAGTCCAAGGGCTAAATCGGGCGACTGAGAGAAGAAACAAAGGGATCCTCACAAGACTGTCAAAAAAAAAAAAAAATGAAAACAGTCTACGGGAAGGGGAAAGGACAATTAAAGGCGCAAACATTAGCAAAAACTTCGAACGTGACTGGAAAACAATCAGAAAAAGTTATTAGAATAATGGGGGTGTTGAACCTCAAAGGGCAGGAATGAATTTTGTGGAAGTGCCGACAAACGGGAAATGTGGGGGACCCGTGAAATAGCTTTCCAAGATAAAATCCAACTGGAACAAGGAGGGAACTTGTTCTTCAACGGGTTAGAAAATGGCAAAATAGGTAAATCCCCTTGGGAGTAAAAAAATAACGCTACCCCCTCACACTCCAGCTAGGAAGAAGTACCAAAAGGGACCCCTCTACAAAAACAAACAAAAAAAATAGGCAATATACTTGCGGTAGACGTTCTTGTGGACCCTAAAAGGGGGAAAAAAAGGGGCGTGGTAGGAGCCACCTAAGGGGAGGGTAAATGAAAGCCCCCCGGCTCGTATGGGGCCAATCCGGGCCGAATCGCCACACGGTTGCGGGGGTCTGGAAAAGCAAAAAAAGGACCGCTAAACGCTCATGTGAGTTGGGGGGTGGGGTGGGGGGGGGGTGTGTATAGGTTATCATCACCATAAAAAAGCTTCACGGCCAAAAAATAGAAGTCTTCGCGGAGTAAAAGGAGGGAAGGTAAAGAAAAGCATAACTCGAAGGGGCCCAGCGAGAAGGGTCTAAATAACGCGGCAGTCGAGATGAAAGTCAACCTCAGGCGGTTGAGGGCGAAAGGGCGGGTCTGGAAGAAAACTTGACGGGAGGAAACCCACCTGCCAAAAACAGTATTGTATCGAGGGGGGTACCGGCTCCACTTTCCGTCTTCGCCTAAGCCTTGTGGACTACACTGTAAAGATCGGAGCAGGGACTAAAGACTTTTGAGGGAGAAGACAGAGAGTGGAAGTCCTTAATGACCTAACATACTCCCCAAAGGGGGTATCAAAAAGGCGAAGTGACAGATCTCCTGATTAGGGGGACAACGCCCAATCTCTTGTAGGGACTAGGCCGACCATCCGGTAAAGGACAGCGTGGCCGAGAAAAAAGTCATCCTCGGGGCGGAGAGAACTGGGACAAGTGTGAAGAGGGGAGCGGGCACTCTTCACGAGGAAGGGACGGCGCAAGGCGAAGAGGGGGGAAACCGGTGAATCTCGTTAGGAACTCACGAACTTCAAAAAGAAAAAAACGGGCGGTGGAGCCCGGGAAATCAGGGAGGGGCTGAAAGATGGAAAGCGCCCTTCACAGAAGGGAGACTGAAACGTCAAAAAAAGTCGTTATTAATTGATGGGAGAAACCAAGAGTGCGACTCGTATTGTTAAGAAAAAAAATGGGTGCGAGTCGCACGTGGCAGACATTGTCGGTGAAGAAGGCAGAGTAGGAGCAAAAGAACCCTTCTAGTCAAATTTTCCTTGTGCTCACCCAAAAGGGGAACCTAACGGATAACCATACAGGGGCTAAAAAGTCCCCGCACATGAGAGTCTTCCATACGGGGGAGTGAGGTGGAAGGTCAGGAGGTTCTGTTCTGGCCATAAAAAGAAAAACTCCTTGAAAAGGCTATTGCGGTTTGGGTGAGGAATTCAAAAGAACGCCAGGGGGAAAAAAAAGAGGGGCTGAAACCAAACCACCGAGTGCAGGGGGTCGATACTTGGCGGAGGAGCAGAACCGCGGGGGGCTCCAGTCGGTGTCTCAGAAAAAGCGGACAAGATGATAAGCAAATGAGAAAGGAAAAAAACGACATGATGAAAAATTAAAAAGAAGGACAGGAGGCTAGGAAACTGAAAAGGGCGCTTGAGCCGTTGCAAAGAAGAACCAGGCCGTCGGGCAAACAGTTAAGAAGTCGAAAAAGGAAGTTGGGAGCCTCAGGGGAAAAGAGGGGTCAAAAACGCCACTCTGCCCCCCTACGAGGGCAACTAAAGGGAGAAGTAAGGAAGAGAATTGAAAAAGGCCTGGTCTCCGAAAGGAAGGAAAATCAAGAAAAAACGCCTACTCTAAGAGAGGGGGCAGAAAGTTATTGGAAAAAGAACATCGTCCGCTATGAAAAAAAGGGCATGTCTCTCGGGGAACGACCAAAACTTTAATAAAAAGGGGTTCGAGGGACTCCCAACATATGAGCAACTTCCAGGAGAGCCGTGAAACCCGCAGCACCAAGAAGGACGAGGTCCAATGGGACCGGGTTCAAAGGAAAAAAAAAAGAGCAAGGTGGGGGCTCACCCGCAACCCCGGGGGTCGTCTGGAGGATGGGGAGGGAAGGATCTCGGGCGCAGGAAACGCCGGGACACTCATTCCAGCACGAAACTCCAAAAAAGATAAGGTCTGGTTCGAGTCCTCGGAAAACTGGAACAACTAGTCGGAGGGTTACCTCCAAGTAAGGAAGTTGAAGTGAGGAAAGAAAGGGGAAAACAAGGACCCCGGGAAAAAAAATGCGACGCTCGATCTCCAATTCAAGAGAAGGAGGAAAAACGAAAAATGAAGGTCCAAAAACCCGAGACCAGGACTAACCTGTGCAGGCAAAAAGCGAAGCATGAACGGCACTAGGACGGTAGAAATTAATGGGAAAGAACACACATCGCGTCCTAAGGGGGGAGACATGCGACTGAACACGGTCAGACACACGTGCCCCACACCCTCCAAAACAGGAATAAAATAGGGGGCGCCGAGTGGGCGAGACGTCAAGGGAGGAAAAAAAAAATCCCGAACCGAGTTGCTGAGCAAAGTTGGGGGGAAAGTCCACCACGATGGTCGGCGCGTGGAGAGAGCAATGTCGCCGCACACACGAGGGGAGAAGACCTGAAAAACCCGAAAGGAAGGATGCTGAAAGACTCGGTAGTGAGGCCGAAAGGGGGAAAAAAAGCAAACCGGTAGCTAGACCTGCTTACTGCAGAAGGTGGGACTAGAAGGAGAGAAGAAGCGACACGCTGGTAGCCCCAGGGACTGAGGAAAGGGTACGTTCCGGCCCGACTAGCAAAAATCAATAATCTCAAACACAAGGGAAATTAAGGAAGGAAAAAAAAAGGAATAATTGGGTAATGTCTCGTTTCGGGCAAAAACCTCCGTCCCTGGAACACGGAAATAGCAGCAGGGTCGGAAGTGAAAAAAAGACGAAGAAATCTCAAGGGAGCTGGGGCTTTAAAAATCACAGTGCCCCCCTGAAGAAGGGACTGAAACGTGGCGTAGGGATGGGGGGCCATCCCGCTAGGAAGCGGCGTATTATGAAGAATGTCCCGGGGGTTCTTCTAAAACCCACTAAAATGCTCCTCAAAAAGTCTTCCTGAGCTCTAGACAGTGGCGTCAACTTCTAAAGGGAACAACCCTCTTGAATTTCCAGAGTGTCACCCTCCATGCAGGCAAAGGCTTCCGGCAAAAAAACTGGACTCTGGTCTTCCTGAATTGTTACCTTGGTAGGGAAAGTCAGGGTAGAAACTGCCATCGCCCGGGGGGGAACCTGGACCTCTATACAATTCTGAAGACATCGGCCTGCTGAAGAAAAGTTCAGGCAGGTTCGTGAATCGGGATCTGGACGGGGAACGGGTTGAAAACAGTCAGGAGGCGACAAAGCCGGGGGCCTTTCAGCAAGAGGAGGGGAGGGGAAAGGTTTGCGAGGGGGGTGTCGACTTCACGGGGGAAAAAGAAGGATTGAACAGGACACTGGGGAAAAAAAGGGTCCAGTAGGGGGATCTAATGTCCCCCTCTGGCTTTTTGAAAAGGGGTCCCAGGAGATCGGTGAGACCACGAGAGTCAGCAAAAGAAAAACCGCTAACATACCGGTTTGGAGGGGGTTTCTGGGTGAAGGAACCACCACAGCCCTACTAGGGGGAAAGGGAACCGGCGTGGATCTTGAGAACCGGGGAGGATGAGGGGGGAAAGTCTGGCGTCGTATTCGTCAATCGGGGAAAAGGGTAACTTCGCTAACATAACTCGAAATGAAAGAGGAGAAAGAGGCAAGGCTTTCCACGCTAAACTCCGGGGGGACCTAGACATATTTAGCCGTGTTCACCTCGAGAAACGGGCGCCGGTAGGCCTGCCCAGTCTAGGAAAAGAGTCAATGCAGAAACGTACCGCCCTTTCCAAAAAAGACTCGGAAAATGAAAAGTTTTTCGTCAAGGGGGGAATACGGGCCTCTGCTCCCAACGCGAAAAAAGAAAAAACGCCACCTGGGGGAAAACTATCATCCGGTAGGAAGTAAAGTCTACCACTAGAGTATCCTTGCTCTAAAAAAAAATGGAACTCTTAAGTCGAGTTATTCTATGACAAAATTAGGCTGGAAGCCTTTCGGGTTGAAGCCCTATCAAGGGAAAAGAACTCAACCCGCCTGCGGAACATCCTTATAGAAAGAGAGAGGAGACTACGCCAAATGAGGGGGAACCTCCCTCCATCCGGTAAGTAGGGGCAGGCCAGAAAGTGCCAACATTACTCAACCACATCACCATACACGCTCGCAAATTGCACAGAGGTGGGATTTCCAAAAGCTCATAGGGAGATAATAAAAAAACTAAACCCCCAATCACACGGAAAAACATATTTAGCTTTAGTCGGGGGGGGTTGTAGTGGACTGTGACTGAGTATTTGTCCAAAAGCAACTTTCTAACTCGTTCTTGCCGAAAAACCTAAACGACTAGCACAGGGGGGGGTGGGAAGAAATGAACATTCATGTGTCTACTTGGAAACAAACCAAAAGAACCACTAAAAGCACTTTTCTACGGGGAAAGATCGACCTGACCCACGCACCCCGACGATGTCCGTCCCAGGATCAAAAATCCGGCTGATGGGTGGGGGGTAAGCCAACACCAAGAGCGCCCTAACGAACCAGGTTACAATAACTAAAAAAAACACCTAAACCACAACACCCACCGACCCAAACGGGGGAGGCAAGATAGAGCCAGCCGCGAACTGACGCGGGGGGAGGATCAAACGATAGGTAACCGATGAGGGGGGAGGGCCCACACACTTAATGGGAGTTTCTCAACTTCTGACCTTCCTCACACAGAAAAACTATCCTTAAAGGGCCTTCTCCAATCTAGACAGAATCCTTTCGTGAAGGACCAAATCAAGACAAGACCTTTAAAAAAGAAAAACAAAACGCCAGAAACTGATAGTAACTTTGCAGGAACGGGAAGGACGCATGCCCCCGTTACACTTCGGGAGATCGTAAACAGAGACTGAAGGGGTCTCCAAAAAAAATCCTGCTCGCAAGGTTTACAAGAGTTGTCAATGGAGACACTGGTCCGGGTTTGGTGAAATTAGTGGGAAAAGGTCTGGATAAGCACGTCTGGGAAGGGCCGGCTCAGACACGGGAAAAAGGTAAAGGACTGTGGCAACCCTGAACAAAACGGGGGGGAAGACATGTGGTTTTGGTTTTAGGGGGAGAGAAAAACATCTAAGCACTCGAGCAAAGGGGGTTTTCTCCAGGGGGTTGGGAGGGGCCGAGGGTGAGGGGACAGCTCAAGCATCGGGGAGGATGAAGAGGTAGAAGTGCTCTTCCGTGAATCCTAGGTAAGCTTGTGGTGGGGGATCTAAGACCAATTTTTCCAGGGGGGGAACAAACAGAAAGAGATCCTACTTCCGGTGCTATTTCTCCCTTGTGTCTTACAAGGAAAAACGTTTGGAAGTTATAAAATTGTCCAGATGCAGGGTATTTGTGAACCTCTTAACAAAAAAACGCTACGAAAAACAAGGGCGATTCAACTCGGCCCGGAATCTCCAAAACATGGGTAATTCTAAGAAGGGGAACGGGCGGAAGGCGTCCCGGACGTCAGAGAGGGCAATCCTTCAAGTAAATTATTAAACTGCCGTGGATAACAGGACGCCAACAGTACCAGTGAACGTGGTCACCGTAAATGACAACGGAATATTCTTAAGTCGAAGGTGTACAAGTCAGGGGGCACAAAACCGGTCCGTAAAGTGGAGCGATAGTCTCAACCTCGGGACCGCATGGGCCAAGCCTTTGAGAGGGTGGTCTTTTTGGATCGAGTGCATAATTCGGAGGTCCAGGGGGGGGGGTCACAGAAGGTGGGCCGTAAACCCAAAGGGGGAGTATCAAGGGAGAAAGTGGGCCGAACGGACAGGCTAAAGTGCAGAAAAGTATGCATATGCCTGGGAAAAAACGTGTTAAGGTGCACTCTTAAGGGCCCGGTGACATGATTCGTCCATGAAGTGCCCGGAACCAATGGTTCGAAAGTAAAGCCGCCATTCAAAACAAAACACAAGATATAGTTTAGGGGAGGGGCGAGGGTGCGAGTCAAAAAAAAAAAGTTTTCCTCGGTCGCACATAATATCAATTGCTGGTTAAAAACCGGGTCTCGCCGTCGCCGTTCAAAGAGAAAACCGCCGCCCCGGCCCGCGGCGGGGGGGGGAATTCTAGGAGTTCTGCAAATAAAGACTTCTCTCTGCGGGTGAAGGGGTGATGCTCAGGGGGGGGACGAATTAACGCGAGTTCAACCGACCGCCAAAACACCGGTGGGGGGCACTAAGGCAAGATCGGCAATATGACACAAAAACATCTGGCTCAACAATGATCCTCTAGGTAAAGAGAGAGCGGGGAGGAAGGGTCAATCACATTCTGAACAAATAAAAAGAAACCTCGTGGGGGTCGCGGGTGTCCGTGGGAAAATCGAGAAGACCATGGGGGTAAAAGAAAAGGGTTTCCGACAATCAAGCGCCTGTTGGCGGAAGGAAAGGGATGGTGGGAAAATATCCAAGCTTTGGGGGGGAAAGGCCGCCCGACCGTATTGGCGACTTTAAACTTAAAAAACCGGGAGAAGCCTTGTGGTCGGAAAGCTTTGTCTAAGTGAGGAGAAAGGGGAAAACGGATGTCCGTCTAGGAGAAAGGCGTTCTTCCTGCTTCTAACAAGGGAAGGGTGGGGAACAAGCTGCAACATTCGCGGCGTCGTCAAAAAAGAAAAACCAAAAAAGAAGTTGGGATCGGCCAAGGACCGCGGCGGGCCTTTCGCAATGTAAAAAAAGAAAGTTGAAAGCACAGAACGCTGCAAAAGGGCCACGCAAATAATCACCATCATTGGAGGGCTGGTAGAAAAGAACAGAACGCAAAAAGCCCGACTGTGGGAACCAGAACGAGGAGAAGAGGAGGGGGGAAAAAAGGGAAACGTTTCAGTGAGAAACGATCCGGCGTCCCGGAAAGGAACATCCGTCAAGTGACCCTGGGAAAAAAAAGTTGGGACCCCTTTTGAGGATGCGCAAACTGACGCCAGGTGGGGAATTCAGCTCTCAGATCCTCAACAGAGAAAGAAGGGGCTGGGGGGGAGGGTCCTGATCTTCAAACATAAACTGCGGGGGCCTTTCGTCAGAGAGGGCTCGGGGCCTGGGGAAAACCACAACGCACTGAAATGAAAGACACGGAATTGAAAGGGGGTGGAGGATTGACTCCCCCCCTAAAATGAGAGGAACAGAGGAAGGCGACCCAGCAAACAAAAAGGACGCCTGTGGGGAAGCAGGAAAATTTGTGGTTGAAAGTCCCCCCGCCGTTGCCGATGCAATTTTGATTACTAGCAAAGGAAACCTCGAAAATTGAAGGATTATGAGGAAAAACCGGCCGCGCCAGGCGAACTCAGGGAAGGTTAAGGAAATTGACCGAGAAAAAAGAAACGTCCGCAGGCGGGAAAAAGACAAAAAAAGAGAAAGCTGAATCGAAGCCGAAAGAATCCAGGGTAGAAAGGGGGAATGGAACAAATTTGGAAAAGTGGGTACGCCGGGGGATAGCGTGTGTGGGTGGAAGCAGCCGTTGCGTGAACACGGAGTTGAAAACGGCGGCGGACAAAAAAGCGATCAAAAAAAGTTGACGGGCCCGACGTGGGCACCGGGGGCCGGACCTGAGGCAAAGAAAGTGAATACAGAGAAATAAAAAAGGCTGATGAAACGCAAAAAAAAACATCGTACTTTAGGACCAAAGAAAAAGAAATTTCTGGGCCAAACAGACTGTTTTCGTGGAAGAACAGAAAAAATAAAAAGAAACGATCGAAACAGGCCACGAAAGGCTAATAAAAACTTAACTGGGAGGGAACAACCTAAGAAACCTTATGGGAG
>Ga0179591_1345652_pt1 | contig 13272 bp, 9 predicted proteins | sample CZOMad2_1_08_16f_FD_182891 | JGI IMG/M metagenome (GOLD analysis project Ga0179591, IMG submission 182891) | Vadose zone soil fungal communities from Angelo Coast Range Reserve, California, USA - CZOMad2_1_08_16fungal (PacBio error correction) | ecosystem: Environmental > Terrestrial > Soil >...
ACTCGAGTTTCCAGGACAAAGAATGTCTCGGCCAGTGGTAATGCGGCCGTGGAGGGTCCAGCGTTTCACAAACTGCAGACGAGGAGAGGCACGTCGAGGGTCTTCACACGCGTTAGGAGCAAACCTTCTTATAATTAGCCTCGGGCGACGGGCGCGCGCTCGTCAAATTCTAGAAAAAAAGAAAAAAAAGAGGAGCTCTTACGAGAGACAACGTCGGAGAAATGTTTAAATGGAGGGTGAAGCACCACCCAAGAAAGAGAGGTGACTTCCGTAAACAGAAAAAGTGGATCTTGGGGGTGTCCTTCACAACAGAAGAAGAAGGGAGGTGGGTTAGGCGGGACGGACCAAAGAAATCCTATGGAGGAAAAAAACCGGAAAACATAAGGGATCGGCCAAAGTGAAAAAGAGGGAAGAATGGATGCGCTGCCGGGGCGGTCTCAGCAGAGACGGGGGAAATGGCTCATGTCGCCACAGAAAGGGTGTATGAAAAGGCCTTGGGTCAGCCAAAAACGTCGCGAAGAGGTCAACTGAAAAAAGTAAAAAAAACAGCTGGGATTTCAAGCGAGTTTCAAGGGAGGGGGAGGAGGAAGACTTCAGGGCGCGGACAAAAAAAAGGGGTCAACCTCGCGATGGGGGAGGGGAGGATTGATTACTAAAGGAAAACGGCCGCGGCAGGCAAAACGGATGAAGGGGGCTGAGCCGAACCGTTCTTAGGTTCGGGAGAGCCGGCCTGTTGGTGGAGGAACGGTCCAAAAGGTATCCATAGACTGGCAGGAAAAAATCAATCTCACCCGCGGCAAAGCGCGCGGTCCGAAAAGCCGCTTCTTCAAGAAAGGGTAGCAAAACCGAACTGAGAAGAAATAGAGAACTCGCGACGGTCCCCTCATCTTCGTCTGTAGGAGGACTGGGGAAAGCAAAAGAATCACGGGCGGACGCTACGGCCGACGAAGTGAATAATAATCCACCATCAGCGCAAAAACACCCCGGAGGAGAGGACAAGAGAAAGGGGGGGGGAAAATGTTTGAGGGATCAGCGAGTCTGAGAAAAAGAAGGGGCAAATTAAGAGGGGGAGTGTGATTACCGAAACTACGCCAAACTTGAAGGCGTCGTAAAAGGAGGCCGGGCACGGACAAATAGAAAACATTAGACCCGGCTAAGAAAGGGGGAAAATCTTCGGGACCAGAGGAAGGGGGACTCGGGGAGATACGTGGGGGCCGCCTACGATGAGCCATGTTTTCCGGAAGAAAACCAAAAAAGGGGAAGGAGGAAAATGCGCAAATCCCCAGACGAAGGGGAATTAAAAAGGTCAGCTCGGTACCGCCGCCGGCCGGGCGTCGAAGAAATCGAAAGCCAATAAGCGTGAAGGGGGATTAAAAAAGCCCATGCATTGATGGAGAAATCTTAGAAAAACGCCGCGCAAGACAAGACGAGGTTTCACAGGATCAGAGTGGTGAAAGAGGGAAGTGGTACCAATGGAGGGGGGAGACACAGAGAGAGGGACTGTCACAGGGTGGTGAGAAAAAACCGCCTTTTCCCGACTAGCTTAGAAGAAACTGAAGAAGAAGACATACGTCCATGTTGAACTAAAAACTGATGAGTCCCAGTGGATGTTGGTTGGGGGAAAAATCCGTTCAAAAAGGGGGCTACCACGTCGAAGGGGTCAGCTGACAGAAACCCGATCAAAAAAAAGTGGCAGGTACTAGGAGTCCCCGAATCGCCAGACGGGGGCTGGAAAGAACAAAAAACGCCGGAGTTTCCATGAAAGACGAAGGGGAGGGATAAAAGCCGAACTCTGAGCACTTTCCCTTTGGAAAGGAAGAAGCATTGAAAGGATCTGGAGAGGGAAAAGAAAACTATGGCATATATCTGCTGACCTCTTGGGGGGTGACAAAGAAAAAACGGAGCATGGAAACAGGCAATATACAAGAGGGTTACCCATCAAGCCGATTGAAGAGGCATCCGATAATGTTGGCGGGGTTATAATAAGAAGGCGAAAATGGTTTCACGGGAACCAGTAAAAAGTCGGGGGGAGACACCAGTGGACCGGAAACCACGTACCGCACAAGATCAAAAAAAACGTGAACGAGAAAACGGGAAAAAAAAGGGGGCAAAAGAGTAAAATCCAAAAGACGCAAAACCGGGGGGGCAGGGGATCGGGGTCGTAGTCAATCGCGTTATATATTCTAGAGAGAGAACGAAGAATCGTAACATCGGGGGGAGCAGATCAAAAAGTGACAGTTCAACTTACAAGCAAGATCAAAGCCTTCTGTCAAAGCGCGGGGTAAGGCCGACGAGAAAAAGTTCGGGGGGCGGGGGGGCTCCCTAAAAACGGCTTGCAAGAGAGGTGGGGGGGAAAGACCCAAGGGACTGGTCGAATGAAGAGTTGTCGGGAATCTTAGATGCGAGATGGAGAGTCCATACAAGAAAATCCGCGGGGAAAGGTCGAAAAAATAAGAAGGGATATGCTGGTAGAAAAAGGTTTTAGGGGACCCGTCCGAAGCGCTTTTGTGGGGAAAATGCTGGCTCAGTGAAAACGGGATAGGGATAAGAAGTTCTCAAGAGCGATCAAACAGACCAACAGATCACGCGTCGATACCGCGATCTTAAAAGTCCAGAAGGAAAAGAACGACCTCCTTAACAACGAAGTCTCAGTAAGACAAAGCTCAAAAAAAGCAGAAAATCCTCAAGGGACGGAGAAAAAGAGAAAAAAGGAAAATCGGATGGTAGGCAGGACCGTCAGGGTTGGGTTTTCCAAACCGAAAAAACAGCAACGGTGGGGAACTCTTGGGGGGCAACACCTTTGGAAGCAACTAGGGCAAGGCAGAATTCATAAAAAGGAAAGGGGAGAGGGTGCATTCACGGGATCCCACCAGCGAGTGCGGATTGTGGCGCGAAGGGGGACGGACTAACCTTGCCTGGGGGGGACCGGCCAAATCCCAAACAGCGCAAAAAAAAAAAGGTGAAGAACATAAGAGGGAAAGGGTTCTACGAAAATTGAGACAGGAAACCGTTAGAACGTCAACGTCCAGTGGGACCGGTCGAACGAAAAAAAGAGGCTATTAGGCGAGGCGGCGGGGTGCAGCAAAAAAATGCACGGGGGGGGGAGAGGGAATGGACAAAAGGGCTTCGACTCCGAAAAAGTAAAACACAAAGCGGCATTGAAACGAACCGAGAGTAAAGACTGTGGGGGGACATCCCGCCACTACCGCGGCGAGATCCCAAGAAAAAAACGTGCTCCGAAAAGGAAGGGGAGCATCAAGTAAACACTGAATAATACTAAAAAACCACGGTGAGGAAAAAACTTGGAAAAGAAAACGATCTGCTCACTCTGGGAGAAAGGGTCATACCGCCGTTCTCGGCGCACGACCAGATAACCTCACAGCGACAGGAAAGAAAGGTAAGAGAGAAAACAAAAAATGGAGGAGGAAAAGAAAAAAAAATTTTCATGTAACGGGTATGCCGAGGTATTTTGAGAGAAGGAGCCGCCGATATGTGAAAGAAATTACAGAACCAGCTAGCATATCGAGGGGAAATCAGGTGGGGGGAGGGAAACGGTCTCAAGTGCGGCCGAGAAAGCGGAAAAAAAGCATGTTAAGGGAGAAGAAGTTCCGGCGATCTAACAATAGGGCCGGGCTGTTCCCAAAAAACGGAAGGGGGGGGAAGGGGAAGAAGGCGCAAATGTGGCTCCTGCAAGGCGCGTCCGTACCAGGGCTAGTGGGGATAACGGAAAAAAAAGTCAATAAGGGGGGGGCTTGAACAACGCCAAGACGCGCGTCAACCCGCAATCTGAGGACGGGAACGGGGTTGGTAACAATTTAATTCGGTGCAAAAAACCCGAAGAGTCGGGCGAAACGTTGCGCTGCAATTCATGGCGTGGGAGGGGGGAGGATACAAAGGCCGAGGCGCAAGCCAACAACAAAGCAATATCACCAAAAGGGAGAGGGTGGACAGGGAAAAAAGATGCCCCTGGAAACAAGAAGGGTACGGTACTTAACCTAGCCGGGAAGCACCGTTTCCTCCAACGACAAAAAGGGAAAGGGAGTTATGGGGGGAAACGAGAAAAAACCAAACGAAGGAACAGAACAGAAAATCCGGACTGGTGAACGGGGCAGCACAAAAAAAAGGCGAGAAAAAAGAGGATCAGTTGATCTTTTATGAAGGAGAAAAAGTTCGGCCTAGAAGATGGTTCCTAGGAGGAAAGACAGAAAGGAGGGATAACGGCGGCTGATTCTGTTGAAAAACTAAAACGCGCTCACACTGCGGAAGGATCGGAAAAAGGACATCACTGAAAAAAAAAACAGACGCTGCGACACTTCACCGGAGGTCCCCCACGACCAAGCGAGGGAAACGGAAAGATGCAGGAGCTTGAAACCTTACGGCGCCAACGGATTCTCCGATGCCAATACTAAAGAGGGAAGGGGAAAAAAGAAGCAACGTATGGAAAAGACACCTCCGTTTTTATGCTCTGTTCAAAACAAAACCGCGGAGAAAAATCTCGAAAGCTTCAATAATCCGTCTGGATAGGGGGGAAAGAAAAGAGGGAACCTATGTGAATCGTTCAGGGGGATGTCGAGTAGCGCTCAAGAAGCTTCAGGGTAACCAAGGTGGTAGGAAGAAAAATTGTATAAAGCAGGCTCACTTTTTTGGGCGCTCTCGCGGCAGAGGGGGGGGGGGGAGGGAACAAAACTTGGTCAGGAAGGGGCTAGTCATCATCGAGATCTTGATAAGTCAGGGTCAATAGTGGTAGGTAAAAAAAAGAAGGAGACTTGCGCACCGATAATAGGAGGGAAACCGGAAAAGCCACTCAGGATCGGAGGAACGCCAATTGTCACCACAAATGTCTCTCGGAACTGAATGCGTTAAAAGTTTTAGTTACAGGTTGGGAAACCCCAACTCAAGACAGACTGCAGCGTCTCTTGGGACGAGAAAAATGCAGGGAGACACCGGCGGAGAATTACGCAAAACCCAGGCGCCTTTCTCGCGCTCGTACGATTCGGTAGACTATAAAGAACTCGAGAGGCATTCCATCCTCACGGATGAGCGGGGGGAAAGGGAAGGTACATCACGCAAAAATTGAGGGTCATACAAACTCCAGGGGGGGGTGGAAAAGGGGAGGGGGGGGGGTCAACGAAGACAGTAAATAAAGCACTTTTAGCCCTAAAATAAAATCCTCCAAAAAAAAAAAAAACAAGCCAGGAATGGAAGAATTTATTGGCCAAGTGAAATCGTCACGCAAGATGTCTTTCGTAGGCAAGGGGAGGTTCTCAAAAGGGACAGGGGACAACACGTCAAAAGTCGATAAGTGTATGCCAATACATTTTTAAAGAACTTGAGAGAAGCAAAAACTGAATCTTTACAACGGAGAGGGGAAAAATGGAGGGTCTTCCCTTCGTGGGAGAATCATGCGAGGCCAGATAAATGTCCTCTCGTAGGAGGTCGAGGGACTTACTCAACGGCGCCGGCCGGCGGCGTTAACGAAACTGGTGCGCCTAACGGAGGGAAGGGGGGGGGGAGGGGACCAAAACAATAAATTCCATTTGTGTGAAAAGGGAAGAGACTGCAAATCGAACTCTAACCGGGGCAGAGATAGAAAATGCCATCGGCCTGGCCGAATACGGCTCAACTTCGGTCCAAACCTGGTCATCAACGGGGAGGGATGCGAAGACTTTTTCAGGGACCGAAAAGTGTTAGAGACGCCAAAACTTTCAGAGGGGCAGGTAGAAAAGAAAAAAAAAATAACAGGCGCCGCTCCTGCAATCTCGTGACCCTGGCCGCAACCCCCGCCACCACTCCTCTCAACCAACAACACCAATATTATTAATCGATAGAGGGGGGGGGAAAGGTGGAACTTATCACTAGTTCGCAGGAGCCCGCCCGGATCGTCTGGTGTGTCATCTACAAAATCCAGCTAAGAACGTAGAGACAAGAGTGAGTTCATTACCCCTTTAACGCTCGGGGGCTGGGCGCCTTCAGGGAAATGGCGCGCCACAGATCCTGGAAGCGCGAGCGGTAGGGAGGGGGAACAGGAGATGGGAGGAAATTTTCCGAATCAACCAAAAAATGGAAAAGAGTAGGGAGGGGAGCAACACCGACGCGTCGAAATCAGACTCGGGGTTAAAACACTGAGGATAGTCCTGAATAGATCCGAAATCCCGGGGGGGGAGGGGAAACTAAAAAAAAGATCATTGACGAACTTCACTGCACCCGAAGCTGAAAGAGTTGTTCCCTGGGTCAGCTTTGAAAAGGTATCTAATTTAAAATGGGAAACAATGTAATGGGCATTCAAAAATCGAAAAATGATTGGACGGGCGACTGCGAAGTGGTACAAGACTCTTCTTTCTAAAGCCAACGCCGATACATAGTAGAGAATTTTCACTTGAAGGAAATTATGCAAAAGGGAGGTTTGGTGCGCGCAGAGAGACCGTGCCGATGGCTAAAAGGCGAGATTCAGTCTTTAACTGAAAAAAAAGCATCACCGCGGGAGTGGCAATGGGGGGGAAACTAGAGCCAAACCGTTGGCAAAAGGACATGAAAAAAAACTCGACTGAACTAATAAATAAAGAGGGAGGGTATCTGGAGTACTAAGGGGACTAAGAAAGAGAGCAACTCTCCCTGGATTCGTATCCGGCTGTTGAATACTCTAAGATCCTAGGGGAAGAGCTGGGAGGCAAGAGGTTTTTAACGAGGAACACGGCAAACGCTTACCACTTGCCAGAGAAAATCTGTGGAAAACCTAAGAAGAGGCAAGCCGCCGATCCTTATTTTAAGTGGCCAAAAAATGGGACGGGGGAGAGAAGCTCCTCTTTTGGAACAGGCACCGATTCAAAAAAAAAACACAAGCCGACGCAAGAAACAAAGAGGACTTTCGAAAAGAGAAGGTGGTTGGGTTGGTGGGTGCTCGACACGTGGTGCCGAGGGCAAAAGAACAAACAGGGGGGACCGTTCCGGATCAATTCTTCTAAAAATAGGGGGAGGGTACTACTGAATGCCGAACTGCTAAGCCGAATCGGCATCTTAAGATGAAAATAGGGAACGGTGCCGGAAAATAAGACGGCAAAAAAATTCGGACAGAGAGAAAGGAGGGTTGAGGGAAGGCGGTTGAGCCGCAGCATAAAACGCGTGTGCAGAAGGGGTTGGGGGGGGGAACTAAAAATTATCAGTTTACGCCAAAAACGAAAAAAAAAAAAGAGTCCCGGCTATATAGATAGGGGGGGGATTAGGGGGACCCAAGGAGTCAAGAAGAATCTAACTGACAGTCGCTTCTACGTGCCTGGGCTAGGACGCGGTGGGATCCTCCATCTCTGGGGGTGGAAAGGGAGTCTCTTTACTCAGTTTCCGGCCGAAGGGGAAGACGCGAGTCGCAGAAAAATAAAGCCCCGAATAACTCCGAGAGGGGGGGGACATGCAGGGAGGGGGGAGGAAGTCAAAGGAACGACAGGCCGACTGGCTCAGTAAGAAAGCTAAACTACGATTCACGAAAGGCGCTATCGGGAAGCCGGCTAAAAGAAAATCCGGTTGCTGTTCAGAGTGATGGCCTTTCAGGTGCGGGGGGGGTTAAAACACAACAGGGAAGAAGAAAGGGGGCAACCTGTTTCCAAACTTGGGGCACCCAGGTGGCCGGGCCGGGCTAAGTCAAGGCATTTGAGGCGAACTGAATTGTTACATACCTGCCGTACAGGTTCCACCTAACTTTGGGGGGGGTGGTGGAATGGGGGAAGGTTCGCGCCCGTCATCTTGGTTTCACTTCCTTGTGGTTAAGAACAAAAGCCCATCTACACTCCATTTACAAGGGAACGCAACGGATGCAGATGGGGGGCGGCAACGGGCATCAACGTGGAAAAAACCTGGCAATTTGGGAAAAGGGGGAGAAAAGTAACCCCAAGAGGGGGAATTTTACGTCAAAAAGTGCTCTGTTGGAAAGCACCTGGCCCTGGACTTTTGATCGGTACGTCAAATCACCTGGATAAAAAAAAAAAGCAGGAGTCCACCTCTGAAGGCCGCAGCCGGACTGGGGGGGGTCAAAAGGCTTTGGGAATCAGCCCGCCACTACCCGTCGATATCTCCTGCGGAAACGTCCCTGGGGATCCAGAAAGTGCCGGGGCGAAGCCCTAAAACCCGTACCATCCGCACACCCGTTCAGGGAAGAAAAAAAAAAAAAAACCCGAGACACATCAGAATCGGAGAGAATTTGGGAGGCTAACGAGAAAAAGGGCAAGATCTCGGCCGTCACGAAACTCATCAAATCACAGGACCGGGGACCTGAACAGTCTTCAGCTCTCTCAAAAACAACCGAGAGTTAAAAGAATATTCGGAAGGGGGAAAAGGATTCCGCGGGATGTTGGGAAAAGAGGGGGAATAAGGGCCGCAGGAGGGGGGGGAAGACTGAAAGGGAACTCCCCGGCGATCGATCGTTTTTATCCGGGAAGGGGGATTTACCATCTAAAAGGAGGTGGAGGAGGAGACCGGTTAACGAAACGGAGGTTCGGATCAAAAATGCACGTCGAGAAGAGGGACGAGGAGGGATGTTCTGTACAAAACACGGGGCATTCAGCTGCAAAAGTGCCGCTTGGTAACATGCGCAGAGAAAAGTCAAAGGTGCGATTTGACGGTAAAACAAAAATGGGAAAAAGGGGACTGCTTTCACACAGAAGCCCAGGAGACGGAAAAAGAGCCAATCGGCGGTCCGGTTACAGTTTCCCACTGAAAGAGAAGGGGCTAAACTGCTAAAGGAAAAAAGGCCCGTAGCGAATCCGTTGCGCTCGTAATTCAGGGAGGGGAGCAGGGGGGGGGAGTTGGGGAACAGGCAAGGCGCAGCCACATTGGCATCTGACTAAAAGGAGACACCGTCACCGCATCGGGGGGGGAAAATGTCAAAACAACCCGACAACGGGCCGACCAGAGGGAGAACTGAGAAGTTAATTTGAAAAAGAGCCCTGCCCCCACCGTGAAAACCGCGAAAAATTGCCGGGAGGTCGGTTTGAAACCTAAACAAAAGCACGAAAGGAACATAATAAAGCAAACAACCCGAATTGTCCCTGGTAAGAACTATATCCGATCGATCGCGAAGAGGGATCAGGGGGGGGAATATTTGGAATTACTGAGACCATGTAGGCCTGTCCGCGGATGGATTCTCTACGTGCGTGCCCGGTCAATCTTGGAGATGGAGGAGGGTGAGGGGCGACGACTCGCTGACAAAACTAAAACGGCGAAAGCTCGATCGCCGATCCCAAAACAAAAAACCGGGAGGAAAAGGCACCGTAGGTAAACGCCGCAAAGGGGAGTCGACGGCGGAGAGGGACCAGGGCTTGAGACCCTTCGCGAGAGTGGGAATATATCTCCTATCAGAGAAGCAAGGGGTCTGGGCTTACAAGGAGCATCTCGGGCGTATAACACACAGATGCACAAAGAAGGGGTCCTGCGGACTCCAAGAAAAAGAAAAACGATTAGCAACAGGGGAAAGAAAACGCTTCACTAAGCCCGTAAATTTGTTAAAGGCACCGGGCCTGTTGATCGTAAAGGATCCGGGGAACGGCGTAGAACGCTGAAGATGAACAGATCCCGTCATGGTCGCGAATGGACCGCGACAGAAAAGGGGGGGAGGGGTATCTCGTCGGAAGAAAAAAGGCCAAGTGTCGGTGGAGCAGGGAGCAAGGAAAATTGGTGAGTGAGGGAAAAAAAGGGGTCAGGGGTTCGGTAAAAAGAGGTCTGGGTTCCAGACATCGTCGTACTCGCAATCTCAGCGTAGAAGGAGATCAAGTCACCTCAAAGCCCAAGCAGGATCGGCTGCCGCAGAAAAAGGGGTGAAAGTTGTAAGCGCCAAAAAAAAAAAAAGGGATGCGTGATTTAGGTCCATCGGGGGGGAAAACACATAGGAGACAATCGCCAGCGGCAACTTCGAGCAGTGGACTCGCAAAGGGGAGGAGAACCGTTCGAAAAGGGGATCGCGATACGTTTAAAATCCATGCTAACCGCTAACGGAAAAAAGAGAGTCCGTGAGAGAGCACGTCGAACGGTGGACTTTCTGGCCAAAAAAAACCCAACGGCTTTGAGGATATTTTACGAAGGGAAAAAATCAACGCAGGGTGAATGCTGCCAAACCATCCAGGAAGCCCGCGTAGAAAGCAAAGGAAATCCCGTCCGCTCAACAAAAAAAAGAAGTCTTTATAATGGATCGGACGTTAACACATCGTCGAGCAAAAAAAGATGTGGGAGGATGATGGGCGCGTTCACCGCAAGAGTCGGGGCCAAGTTCGCACGGGGCCAAACGGCAGAAGCAGGAAGGGGAAGGACAAAGGCCAGTGGTAAAGCTGTCGAGAAAATCGTCAAACGCTGGGGAAAACGACGGGAATGGAGGGGGAGACGGAAGGGTCGGGTATCGATCCCTGCAGGCTGCCAAAACATTAAGAGAGGGAACTGGAGGGTCAAGAAATTTCGGGCGCGACGGCCGGCTGAGGCAAAGGCTTGGCCAGGAACCGGGGGGGGAGGGGGGGAGTCGGGGGTGAGGGCGCACGCCCAATAAGGAAACCTGGTGTTTAGTCCAGGGCCAAAAGGGAAGCCAGACGACGGGCGGCCCACTCGCTCGGAAAGAGGAAATAGGGGCGCTGTCAGGAACTGGCGTACCTTATTCCCCAGAGCCGTCCAAAAAAAAGCGGGGGAATGGGTCTACTGTTTGCAAGACGCCGCCGGTTCTCAAAGTCCTCAGCTGCTTCTGGAGGGCGGAGGGGAACAAATCCCCTAAAGGCTCAAATCTAACTGAAAGACTCTCTGATACAAGGAAAATACACGCATCCGCTCAACAACCACAACGGAGATGAGGGCCAGCGCTCTCTTGGGGGGGAGGGTTACGTTATAACAGAGGGCGGCAGGATCGCTAAAATCTAGTGGGGGGGGACCTGAAGAACTAAAGGAAAAAAGGACTTAAATACTGCGGAAAAACCCACGGAATCTTTCTTAAAAGGGTCGGAATCTCTCTTTTCGACCCGCTCTTGGAAGGTCTCTGGAAAATCGGGGGGACAGAGGGGAAGGGCCGCAGCTAAGAGTGGCAAGGAAGTTGATGGAGGAAATGTTGGCCGGCCTCACACATGCCTTATTCTTAGGGGAGACCGAAACCCACGCCGGTCGGCTCAAACAAGTCATCTCATTGACCAAAGGCCGGAAAGGATTAAAGAAAAATCTGAAAAAAACGAAGATCAAGCGAGGAGGCTTCCCGCTCATCGGAGCGCTACTCCGACTAATCTAAAAGCCATACGAGTTGTCCGACTGGCGCTTTTGACCGATATCTATTACCAATTGGGGGAATAAAGGAGAAAGGGGAAGTTGAAGGGAGAAAAAGGAGAAATGGAAACGATGCTTGCGACCGCCACGGCCCGCCTGTACCCCTCGAGAGTAACTTAGTTCACTTTGGGCCGGATCTTCATTTTGGGGGAAAAGCGGAGAGGGAATTCTGAGAAATTAAGGGGACAGGAAGGGCGGGCAAACCAGCATAAAACCAAAGGAGTGCTGTTAAAGGGGGGAAGAACCTATCGCACTAAGGGGTGCTGAAGACAGTCACAACGCTTCGCGAACGTGGCTGAAAAGCAAAGCACGATGTTTCGGGCGACCGCCTGGTACTAGCGCGAGCAGAGGAGACAGGGGAGGAAAGTAGCACTGTGCAGCAGCGGGGGGACAAGGGCTCGAAGAAAATAGGAGATATGGTCTGCAGATGTTGGGTGACATGGACCTACCAAAACCTGACAAGGTGTAGAGACAATCAGTGACCGATTCGCGGCCGCCTCCTGATAAGGTGGAGGAAGAAAAAGGGGCACTGTGAGGACGACAGAACGCCGATGTCTGGCACACCGATTCCTACCAAAAAGACGACAAGAAAAAAAAAATCTAAGGCTGACGAACGCCACTGCGACACATGCGCATGAGGCAAAGTCCGAAGGGAGCAAACAGGGGGAAGGTTCGCGGAGAAAGGAGAGGAAGAGGGACGTCTAAGGAAAGAGCCGAGCTCTACGCCGAAGGCTTCATCTGGAAAAGCAACATCTTCACGGCCAAGGGAACCCCGATCCCACGTCGTGAACTCTTCCGAAGACGACGCTGTCTTGAGGGATCGTGTGAAAAATCAGAAACCCGGGCCGGGTACCTCGCTGTGTTGTTCATGACCCGATTATCCTGAAGAGAATCGCTTCTTCGCTAGGGATATCGCCGCTGGGCGAAGGGGAGAAGAGCCGGAAGTCGGGAGAAGGGGACAGAAGCTGGCGTATGGGGAAACCTTGAAGGACCTCCGCAGCGCGTTTTTTTTCCATGCTGGAAGAGGGGTGCGACTCTATCTGGAAGAATGCATCGCGAGTCGCAGCAACAAAACTCCCGACCTCCGATCTGGCTTGAAGGGGGAGAAGAAGCAGACCAGACAGGCCGAAAAGGAAGAAGAAAGACTCAAAACTAGCTGGAAAAAGAAGGAGTCGGATAGCGCAGGATAAAGGACAATCGGCGGGTGGGGTTAACTGTTTCATTATTCGGTGAAGGGAGGGGGCGGTTGTGTAGAGGGTCACAACACCGACCCGCCGTCAACGGGGGGGGGGGTCAGGGCAGGGGGGGAGGAAACGGTTGAAAAGGAAAGGGGAGATTTAAGAAAGAACGATTTCGAGACTTGTTGGAACGCCGCAGGCAAAAGAATTTGGGGGAAGGACACAAAACTCTATCAGGGCAGTGACCTTGTACCTGCCGTCCTTGGGGGGGGAGGGGCGAAGGTGAAGGTGGGTGACAAAAACAGAACACCCATTGCACAGGGCAAAGCGCAACGGATTCGAACACGGGCGATGTCGCAAAGGTATCCCTTAAAAGGGGAAGGCAGTTTTACCCAACGGTCGACCCGGACCGCCGATTGCGTTACGGGCCGGGAAGAGGAGGGGGGGGGGTGGCGAAAAAGGAAACGGGCTTTTGGGGGAGAGGTACCGTCAACTAGCACCTTGGTATTAGACAAGAAGAAAGAGAACACAGAGGAGGGGGAAGCCGGGGGGGCTGTCACTTCACAACGTCGTGGTGGGACCGCCAAAACTACCGCTGCGCGGATACGACAGAGGGAAGGCCTGAATCGAACAGTCACGGTGAGGGAAGCAACCGGAAAAATTCGGCTCCATCCGCACACCCGCGCGTAATCCAACTGAAAAGATCCACATCTGTACTCTCCCAGGGGCGAGAACTTCTAGCGGAAATGTCAAGAAGCGGAGGTCAAAGAGATCAAAAATCCAAGGGGAAACGTTACCTTAAGATGCATATAGAACAGAG
>Ga0179591_1265156_pt1 | contig 13271 bp, 20 predicted proteins | sample CZOMad2_1_08_16f_FD_182891 | JGI IMG/M metagenome (GOLD analysis project Ga0179591, IMG submission 182891) | Vadose zone soil fungal communities from Angelo Coast Range Reserve, California, USA - CZOMad2_1_08_16fungal (PacBio error correction) | ecosystem: Environmental > Terrestrial > Soil >...
GCGCGAAAGACTCTTAAGAATCACAAGGGAATTGGGAGCTGACGAAACGTGTTCGGACAGAAAAAAGGAAAAAGTCTTCCGCAAGAGAAGGGCTTGAAGGGAGAGGCTTTTGGTTGCGGGGAACTCAAGGGAAACGAAGACATCGGACATATGAAGCTTGAAATGACAAGTTTAAGTGACTGTAGATATTAGGAGTAGGGGAGCTAACTAGACACCTCTAACGTCACTGGGGGAAGGTAATGAGGAAGGGCTCGGAAGCAAAGAAGTAAGCCCTTTCCTTCTCTGAGAAAAGGCTGCAAAAAGAAAGAATAAAGGGACCTAGCAAGAGTTAAGCAGCGGCAATGAAAGGAACATAACTACTTGGGGATCTGTCGGTGTAAAAAGAAACGAGGTAGGTATTCCCTAAAATCAGGGTATTCTGATGGGAGAGCAAGGAGAAGGGGTTGAAATATAAGGGCCAATGGAATGAAAGAAGAGGAACGCGCTGGCCATTAAATGAGTCGTTCAGGTTCGAAAGGAGAAAAAGGCGGAGGGAAAAAAAAAAACACAGTAGGAGAAGGGGGAAAAAGAGCAGATATATGGGAAGGGCTGCAAAGGCACAAAACCCTGGAGGAAAAGCTCCGATGTCCCTTATCGAGATGTAAAGAGAGGAAAAGAGGAGGGGGGAAAATGGTACTAAGAGGACTAAGAATTACAGTTACAATAGCGGACGGAATGACGAGCGGAAGTAATTATCCGCCCGACAGAAGGACGGAAGAATTATGACAGAGTAGGAAAGGAGACCGCACGGAGCAATTCCATCCTTGGAAAAACGGAACGAGGACTATACCCTGCGAAGAGCGGATTTAACGAGGGGGGTGGGAGTATCATGGAACAGCGCCAGGGCGCAGGGAAACAGGGGGAAGAAGAAGTCAACACGAAAAAAAAGGATAAATTATCTTAGAGAGAATGACGGTCTCGAAAGAAGTTTAGTAAAACTGGAGTTTGAATATCATTGGCTGAAGGAAACAGGAAGACATATGTGTGAAGATCGTGACCACAAAGGCTAATGGTATAGGGGTCTACATAGACGAGGCGTATCCAAGTCGTCTGGTTCATAATTGTGGAGAGGAGGGGCAGAGTGAAAGAAAAGAAAACTTCGATGAAGGAAGTGGAAGTTCGGCTACCTGGAAGACGTTGTGCGATATCTTGTAGGAAACTCTATGATAGCAGAGCGAGTGGATGACAGTAAAGGACGTGAAGAGAAAAACTCGGGGTTCATCTTCATGCCGGCGCAGAAGACGGGGAGATCATCGGAAAGGAAAGAACACCGAAATGATCTCAAAAAAGGATGCAAAGACGTCACCGCACGTGGGAATAAGTAAAGGGAGTAAGAATGTTGAAAATTCATTAACTCAAAGACGAGAAAAGACTGGACGAACTCCGGAGAGTCAACTAAAATAAACGAAAACCTACCGGCTCTCGGGTACGAGGGGGAGCACTTAGGAAAGAGACTTTAGTCGAGTTTTCTTTCGAGAGGAAATCGAGAAAAACACTCGTAGGACAAAGGGACGGGTTAACAGCACTTCAATGGAGTGAGGGGGACACTAGCGGTTAAGAGTGAAAAGGAAGGAATAAGCCTTGAAAAGGGGGGGAGAGAAATTTCAGCCTCAAGTGGAGGGGCTTCTGCGGAAGCAGGGACTAAGAAAAATAAGCACAGAGCAGAACAGAGCAGGGGGTGTTGAGATACTAAATTCAAGAACGTGAAGAATACAGAGAGGAAAAAGAGGGGGGAAATAAGTATTAACTAGTCACACGGGGAGGAAAACATAAGAGGAGCAGGGCAACAAGAAGGCTCGGAATGAAACAGTAACGTTTGATGAACGAGCGGACTCTGTCGGAGGAGGGGCTGAAGCGGGGTAAAAGCAAAGAGAAAAAGATGTGCAAAGAAAAGGGCAATTTCAGTATCTCCGACGTTAGAAAGAAATAGGCAAGTAGGGAAAGAGGACTCGAACTCCAAGACCCACAAGAAAAAAGCAGGGAAGCGACAGGCAGAAGAGAGCAGGAGGAAGTAGGGAAGGGGAGACGTCGCAGCCGAGGAGAGGGGAAAAAGTCACAAGACTTATTGCCCATCTCTCAACAACAGAACAAGGAAAAAAAAGATGAAAAGATAGATGGGCCTACACCGACTTACAAACAAACATTGAACAATAAGTGTGGGCATCAAGGACGTAAAACTAGACCTTCGAAAGGACAAACGAAGGAGAGGCAGAGGGGAGATCACTGGCGCTTTCGGGCAGAAAACTGCAACATTCATTCTCATTCTTAGACGCATGATAAAACTCGAGAAATTGCCGAAGTCTCAAGAAAACGTCGGGCTAAACCTGACACAATAATTACTTCACAAAACTCGATTCAGACAACGCAAAAAAGCGGAAGAGAAGGGAAACATGCTCGACTTAAGACGGGGAATTATTCAAGACCGGGACCGCAGGGGCCGAAGGAAAAGGGAGAGAAGAGGGTGAGGAGGCGGGATAAGTTCCGGGATCAAACGGACGAGAAAGGGAGACACGAGGTACAGAAAGAGAACACCTCATGGCGGAGAGGTGAAGCGGGAACTGACAGATGTCGGGCAGACTCCAGGCCGATAGATGTGAAACAACCAGACTCCATAAATGAGAAATCCGTAATCAGGACGAGATGCACCTCAGAGGCAAAGAGAAAAGAAAAAAAAATTACGCCAAAGTTCCTCGAAGAAAACTAAAAACAAGACAGGTAAAAAGTGAAGCACGCAATCCTGCGCAAAAAGAAGAAACGAAGAGGCACGGTCTGAAGGAGATAGGGGGGACGGATGGATCGTAAAATCTCTTCGCATCAAGGAAAATTTCAGCGGTACCAGGAAAAAACAGCTATGAGGCAATCTGATCCAGACGGGAACACAGGGGAAGAGGCAAAGGAAAAACTTATCATCGTGACGAGAAGGGCGGACGAAAGGTCTGCACGAGAACAAGAAACAGCTTCAAAGCTCAAGAAGGCTCGCCTTGACAAATAAGAAGAGGACCGACAAGAGCCGCGAACTATAGGGAGAAGAAAAGGCGTCGACTACCAAAAAATCAGAAAAGGAAGGAACGGAACCACACCATGTCAGAAAGAATAAGGTGCCTCGACTGGAGACAAAACGAGACAAACCGACGACAACGCGGAGAATGTACTCTCATCAAAATAGTTAGGAAAGCGGAGGGAAACTGAAAAGAAGAACAGGCAAAGAAGACTTCATTACCAAACGAAGGACCAAAGAGGGTCCCAGAAAAATGCAAGTATAGGGGGACAGAGGAGACGGTGCAAAAGAGAAGAGGGCCTCGTAACTCCTGAGCGATGGTGGGGAACTCGAGAAAAGAATGGGCATAAACAACCTCGGCCGTCATCAGGAAACTGAAGTGACACGGCTTGAGGGCTAATGGGAATCTCAATAAGAGAACCAGAGGCCGTAGGCACAAATACTGTAGGGAGGCAAGCGATACTACGGAGAGATGCGAAAAGAGAAACGCAGGATACCTTGGATCAAACTCTGTGAAGGAGAGTGAAATAAGAGATGTCACAGCAGCGACAAGGGCACTAAAAGAAAAAAGACCTGGGGGGAACCACCTAGGAAAAACTATGACGAAATAATATGAAACTCTACAATCACAGGGAAAATATGGAGGCGCAGTCAAGAAACTACGATGATATGAAGTGCGGAGATCAGGATTTTATGAGAAAGAAAACCGAAGGAGCATCATCCGGCCACGGCTTACGCCAGAGGATGGGAAAAAAGATAAAAGGGGCCAAGTCGAAAATTATACGAAATGAAGTTTACTTATCAGGGGGCACTGCCAAAGACCAAACTCTTCGTTCTGGAAGGGAACGGAGCCGAAGAGGGGCGGGGCAACTATGCGTAGTAATAGGCAATAACTAAAAAGAGGAAGGTTATTAATACGCCAAGACAAAAGATACCCGAAGGGGGAGGGAAAAAATACATCAGACAACCTCCACTAGCGAGCAAAACATCAGCCTATAACGAAAAAGGAGAGTACGAAGGAGGACGGACACGACCCGTAAAAGATCGAGGGTAAAAGGTTCAAATAACCTGATATGAATTTCAAGCGGCGAGGTCAGTCAAGAGAGAGGAGTTTCAAAAAAGAGGAAGAAGGGGTCCAAGCATCGGCAAAAAAAACACAAAAGACAAAGGGTAACGCCCGCAAATAATCCTAGGAACCAGAGGGGGGACAAAGGAAGGTTCAGGTTTCCTAAAACACGTTGAAAAGGGAAGGGAAGAGGTCTCGGTATCTCGCTACGACTCAAAAAAAAAAACGAAGGAGGGAAGGAAAGGAAAGAGCCCAGAAATACCAAAAAAGGGGAATGTTGCCGACCAACGTGAGTAAGGGGAAAGAAAGGCAACACTGGCATGTACAGTAATCTAAACAATTAAAGGGGAAAAGAGAAAAGTATAGGGAGCAATCAATAGTACCTTGCGACAAGGAGGCGGTATTATATTGCGTCTCTAAAATTGGAACAGATCGATTGAAGCTGCCGCTTGCCCAAAAAATTGGCTGAAGGGGCTCGAGTCAAGCGGGCGGGAATAGGCTCGCATGACTAGGTAGGCAGGAGGTTCACGTCTTAGAGGTTTCCGAGCGCGGTCCGGCGAGGGGTAGTCAGAAGAGACATTGCGAAGTAGGGGTCGGTCTCTGGGCACATAGTGTCATCTACGGAAAAGTAGACAGAGCAGCATGAGGAGTGGCAATTGGAGGCTTCATTCGTTCCCAGCGAGGCAATTCTGGAAAAGACCCTCGTAAAGGGGGAAATGCCCACGTGTACGTCGGCGGCGCAAGGGGCAATGGCAAAACTGACTCGGGCTGCAATTCGAGGGTAGAAAAAAAGGACAAGGAATTAAGTTGTCGTGGGGTGCCCAGATACATCTATAGAAGACCAACGGAAAGGCCATGAGCAGAGTTGAATTGGAAGTCTGGAAGTACTTACTGAGAAGTAGGGATGCGGGCCGGACTGGGGTGAAAAGAGAGGGGGGTAGAAACAGAAAAACAGGGCGTAGTAGGGGTAGAGATATCGCAGCAGCGGAGCCCATTCAAGAGGGAAGAGAACATGGGACAGGACGCCCATGGACCAAAGCAGAGGGTTTAGAATCGGGGGACAAGGAGAAAATAAAAACATCTCCAGGTAGATGAAAAAACAGGTCAAAACATCTCTAAGGAGGCGCAGATCAATATGGGACGGACTTAGCATTTCGAATCAAGGTTTCTATGCTCGAATAGGAAGAGGTGAGAACGCGAAAAAGGCAACCTAAGTGGAGGGCAGTGGATTCTTCATAGGGTGTCATAATTTGAGGGGAAAGGATGAGGTGGCAGGCGGAGGGAATGTACTACAGACAGGACTGGTAGAAAAAAAGTACTGTGAGGGACAAGAGAATGTTCGATCATCAAGAAAGAGAAGATCGCGTCGTTTAGCGAGGAATAGGGTCATCAGAAAGTGGGTAAAACAAAGAAAAAATCCTACGCATTCCTCACATGGCGATCTAGTAAAGAATAGAAGACTTGTCTCAGAAGATTTCGACGGATGTAGTGGTAACATTTGGCGGAGGAAGAGCGACGAAAATCAAATCCTGAACGAAAGGACTAAACGCAAGCGGGTCACTCTGGTAATCAGGGGGGGAGAAGCTCAAAAACGGGTGGGCGCAGTAGCTGGGGTCAGGATTGTGATGGACCAGAACTCTGTCAACTTGAGGTCGTGGCTCGAACGTCAATGAAGTTGTCAATCTAACGAGATAATCCTTAAATTAACAAGGAGGGAGGGGGGGGGGAAGCCTAGGGTACAGGGTTCAGAAAAAGGCGAAGGGGGATCGTAAGAGCGCCATAGGTAAAAATTTTTGGAAAGAAGGAGAAGTTATGAGTGATAAGGGAGAAAAAGGAGGGGATCCGGCATCGATAAAGATCCAATAGCTCACCCCGGGGCGAAAGAGGACAGGGGAAGCTTGAAACAATAGGAAGCCTTGACTCGAACTAGCAGTCGAGCAGACGAGTGGTCGATGGTGCAGAATAGATCTTTGAAAGGGCGACGTCCTTGGCGACAGAAGAAAGGGGAAGAGGCTCGCGACGAAGCATCCCGGTCCTGTCAAAGTCGAATTCGAAGAATGGAGTGGAAAGGGGATCGTAAATCTCACTGTCGGAATGACTGGTGGCTCGGAAAACAGGTTACATGAGGAGGAAGCTTTATATTAAAGGATGAGGTTCAGCGTGGAGGGAGAAATCTCGTGAGGGAACAGGCAAAGAAAGAGAAAAAAATAGGAGAAGGAGGAGAATATAGTTGGGGGGAGAGAAAACCGTTGCATTGCAAGCCCCGAAAGAGAAAGGACCTTCAAACGGTAAGCCCTGAGATGGGCTCTACTGCGGGCGCCGAACAGAGGCAAGGAATTCTGGTCTTCTGAGAAATTAATGAAGCGCGTATGGAAGTGTCGCCAAAAAAGGACGTACAAGTACAACGACCCTCTTCACTTCACCTCGAAAAACAACTCAAAAAGGACCCACGACATGACTCTTATAGGAAAATCATGTCAAGCAGGTCATAGAAGAGGGAAGCAGGAACTAAGGGCCTACTGTCGTAGATCCGGAGGGTCCTAAAAAAAAAGGAGAAAGAATCCACACCGGAAACTCTTTCGAGGAAAAGGGCCGTCTGCATGCCAATCTAGAGGAAGGGTCCGGGCACAAACAAGAAAGGGAGTACTGTTCCACACCGACGCCCTCAGAAGAAAAAAAGAAAGCGGATACTTAAAATCAAAGCTGGAATAAAGGGAGAGGCACAGACAAAGCCGCCAAGAGTGGTTACAGTCACAATCCGGAAAGGGGAAACAAAAAAGACCCGTAGATCAGACAAGAAAGCGCAATGAACGAGAAAGAAGGGGGGTGGGTATTACATTTTCGTGCGATCAACTGGGGGGGGGAGCTAAGGTTAAAGGTTCAACAGTTTAAGACAACACTCCGTATGGGTTAACAGGATAGAAAAGGGGATGATCTCTCAATGCTTACGGGTATGGACGCAGAGGGATCGAATACTTTGGAACACTTCGAACCGCCTCTGGGGAAAAAGAAGGAAGGGAACACCGCGCGCACACCGCACCGGCGACTGACAGCAATCTACTCAGCGCAGCGGACCGCAACGAGTATAGACAAGCAAAGAAGGGAAAAAATCTTAAGAACAGAAAAAATCTAAGGGGGGAGGAAAAAAGATCGGGACCATCATTCTTATCATGACACTGGACGGACGTACGCCGGGCCAGCCAGAGAAGCCGGGGTCGCCTTTCTTTTCGAGAATCAGAAGCGGGAAAAGAGAGAGGGGGGTAACTGTCTCGCGTGCAGGAAACCCAGAAAAAGCCACGAGCCATAAATCGCGCGATTATAAACTTTCATGGGAAAGGATGAGAGGAATAAACGCAACTGGCCTGGGGATCTTTAGTAATTTATAAAAAAAGCCAAGAGAAATAAGACAGCAGGGGGGAAACAGCCTTTCGGACCAGGGCGAATATTGGTAACATAGGGGAAAAGTTCGAAAGTGAGAACTCGCAACTAATACTACTCCAAACGTATCCTGGAAAATAAGAAAAAGATCTTAACTCGCACTAATCCCAGGAACAAACGGAATCGACGACTCTAGGACATAGGGCTCAAGGCAAAAGAGAACTAAAAACCGCGGAAACGTTGACCAAGGCAGAAAGACGATATGCTTCCTAGAAAGGGGGGTGAGTGACAGGCACAAGAAACTAAGGAGTGAAGGGCCGCAAGAAACAAACGAATGTCATAGAGATAAGAAAGCCAGAGGGTGAGACGCCTCCCCAAACCGAAAGTTGCAAGACCCCCTAGGGAAAATCTCAAACAGCCAGTAAAATAAGGAACCAAGAAGGGGGAAAAAAAACGGGATCACGAGAAAGGGGTCCAGTGAAGACGGAGAAGGTTGACGTCGACACGACCAACGAAAGCAAAAGAAGGACGTGCTAGCCGCATTTTGCCGGTCGGAAAGCTGAGAAAATAAATGAGGACCTCGACAAATCGGAGAGAAAGATGTCTCGACAAACTCGATAAGGGCCGGGTAAACGGACGATACAAGCTGAAAAGGAGGGAGGAAAAAAGCCGCCTAAAAAAGAAAAAAAAGCGAAAACAAAGCAAGTAAGAAGGAAGTCAGCGGAAGAGAAAGTAAAACCAGAAAATCAATACAAGTCGAAAAAGTCAAAAAAGGAGGGCAAATGGGCTTCGAGGCAAAAAGCTAAAATCATCATCGACTCTTTTCCGTATAGAGAACGGGGCAAAACACACAATCGTGAAGGGCCGAGGCAAAAGAAAAAGGGAAGATACACGGGCCTAAGAAGGTCGAAGCACAAGGTAGGGGAAAGAAAGAAAGAAAAATTTGGTCAGAAAATCACAGTGAATCTTAGGGAAAGGGATGGGGAATGGGGGGAAAACGAGAAAGAATACTCAACAAAAAAAAAAAAAAGGCGGGAAGGATGAAGGAAAGGGAAAGAATCCCTGAAACATCATCAACAATGGGGGAAATATGCCGACGGTTCTAAAAAGGAAGATAAAAACGAACTGGAGGGAAGAAGCTTCCGGTTGGGGAAAGCTATCCGGTCCAAGATCGAATGAATACTCTGGAACCTGAAGTGGAACCCTAAAGCACAGTAGAGGTCAGAGAGGATGGCGGTTGGCGAGGCACAGAGACAACCCAACACCACGAGTAGGTGAATAATGTGGTCGAAGAAGAGTCGAGACAGCAGAAGGTGGGAGAGCTGCCTGATCCGTACGCTAGGAGGAAAAAAGAGGGAAAACTGATGAGCGGGAAGGAAGAAACAGGGAGAGCACACAAAGTGGGAATAAGGGTGCGGGGTGGAAAATCAATTAATGAACAGCCAAAGTGTTTTCGGATGAGGTGGGGGACCCGTAACACTGTCAAGAGGTATCGAATAAACGAACGAAAGGGAGGGGGAAGGGAAGTGAATTAAGAGAAGCGGCCGTACTAAAAAGGTCAGGCCAGGAAAACACTGTCGAAAAGGAGCGCAATGCAATCGACGGAGGGCGCTCAAATAAGGAAAAAGGGACGGAGGAAGCGAAGACATTAGTGGAGGATGGCAGGCCCAGAGGAAAGATGGCTCGTAAAAACCTGGCAGAGCCGGAAACGACTTGGACTTAAGAAAATAAAAGGGGATGAAGTGAGAGGAACGGACTGTATGTGGAAAGAGACAGAAAGACAAAAGAGATGCATCGGTTGATATAGAGAGAAAGCAATTACGAAGAGGAGAAAAGCTGGGAAACTACGGGGAACGGGGGGACTCTTGGGGAGTAAAGAAAGGGATGATCCTCACGAGGGGCCAAGGCGATTGTGCAGAAGCTAAACTGCACGAAGGACGAGGGCCGAGGACGCGTCAGCCTGGGGGAAAGGAAAAAGTGTATCCTGACAAGAGCAAAATAAGGGTATCATCTCTCATAAAGAAAGAAAAGAGAGACAAAGCGAAGTTTTCGGGAAAGGGCGGCGTGAGAAAATGTCTAGTGAAGAGGGGGAAGGCGAGAGCGCCGGCGATAGGATGTGACGGAGAAGAAAAGGAAATCGTGTGAGTACGACAGAGGGAACATATGTAAAACAGGAAAAAAAGGTGTAGTGAGGGAACCAAAAGACTAGTGACTAAAAAGGATAGAGTGGCACGAGCACATGGACAGGCGGGAACGGAAGCCCATTTGGGGGACTCTGAATACAAAACAGTGGAGGCGGTATCAGAGGCTCAAGGGAACAAGAGTGGGGGTACAATGAGTTGAACAGGGAGGGCGGCATACGAAGAAGGGGGGCCGAGACTAAAAGGAACAAAAGGTACTCAAAGGGAACCACATCACAGTTCACTGGCGACAGATCAGCTGACGCGCGTGAAAAGGAAAAGAAAAGGGCGAGTAACCACTCAGTTGCGGAAAAAATGTTTCTGGGACAACGTACAGGCCAAGGCTCAGAGGGAGGGGGAGTTAGGGCACCAGGGAGGGATGGCTATGTGGGGGAAGAAGTGTGCGAGTGGCGAGCCGGAGAAAAGAAGAAGGCGGACATCGAGGCCAGCAGGATGGTTAACCGAAGGATTGCGAAAAAAGAGGTGGGGCGGACTGAAGTCAGAAAGAAAAGAATCGGGCTCCCTTGATACGCACGAAAAGGAAAAAAAGACTTATCCGGACGATAAAGAGACAAGGGAAAAGAGCGGCTTGTCGGAGGGTAACAAGATTCGAGCGAAAGGGGAAAGAGGAAGGGCATTCCGCCGACGGAAGGGCGAAAAGAAAAGAAAACTAAATAGAGGCTACGACGCCAGGGGAAGAAGAAAAGAATAAAAAGGCACGCGTCTGAATCATGAGCGAAGAGATAGGGTCTAGGGGGGCAAGTAGAATGGAACATATAATAAAGTCGTATCTAAGGGGGAACAATGCTCTGTTGCAGTAGTAGTGGTCTCGACAATAAACAAATTGCAGAAGAGGAAAATGGAGTAAAAGCACCCTGCAATGGCTCACGTGGAGCCATACAAAAAACAAAAAAGAAAATGGAAATGAAAAGTTAATCACAAGAGCATCATCGGGGAGGGCCTGAGCTTAGCCGGCCCGTCAATAGAAAAGGCGGCCGAGACATTGATGAATAAACTGTGAATTCAAGGGAGAGAGACAGGCCCGCCATCTTGAGAAAAAAAAATATGGCAAACGCAACTAGACAATACTCGTGAAAGAGTAAAAGGATTCAATCGGGTGTAAGGGGGATAAGTCCTAAAAAAAGACTTTACAGAGGGAAGGACGCCTCAACCACTCTCACTGAAAACACAGTTTTCTAAAAACAACAGAAAAAACGCTGAGGACTCGCGGCCCGCCAATAAAGGAAGTGAAAAACCCCGACTACAAAATGAACAAAGGGAATACCGCTCTCTTCACAAAGCAGAGATAACATTGCAGCGAACCAATCCACCTGGATGTAGGGTCGCTCTAATGAAAAAAAAGCAAGGAAAAAAAGCCAAAAAAAGGGAGAAAGCAGGTCCTGCGCCAGATTACGAGGGAGAGGAGAAGGAAAGTTTCGTTCCTGAGGAAAAGAAGATCAGCTCAAAGGGGGGGAAAAAAATTAAACAAAAACCACGCCAAAGGTAAAGCATCTGATCACAGAAAGTACAACGGTGCGTATATTTCCAAAGGTCAAAAAACAACAGAAAAAGGGGAAGGAAAAGGGAGACCAATGACGAGCAAGAAAGAGTGACAAGAAACACAGCTGCGGCACGGAAAACGAAAAAAGGGGAGGACGTCAAAAAAAACGAGATAGTACAGAGATGAGATGACTCCACTATATCGAATCCAAATAGCCTCGAAAAATAGGAAACCGATTCAACGGCGTCAGGGGCCGGTTAAAACAAACGAAAAGAAAGAAGCACAGAGGCTGCATCCCGCAGCCTTTGAAATACGGGGGCCGAAACTGGAAAATGGACAAACAAGGGCAGAGAGTCCTGACATCAGCCAAGACAAAGGAGGGAAACAACAGATCGACGAAAGATCGAGAAACCGGGTCCTTACCAAAGAGACGGAGATAAAAAGGACTGCAGCCTATTGGAGGGGAAAAAGAGGACTACGTGGTTCCAAGCATCGGTCAGAAAAGAAGGAGCCTGGCACCGCAGAAAAACTACAAAATCCATGAAATCCTGAATGGAAGGAGGGGGTAAAAACAGCTTGCAGGGAACGGCTACATGCAAATAAGAGAAAAGGATAGGTGCAAAAGAGAGAAATGGGCTACGACCCAGGAATCGTCTCGGGCGCAAAAACAAGAAAAAAGAGAGCGGAAACCAATAAATCACGAACCTCATCAAGCCGCGGGGGAATAGGAGGAATGTGCCCCATCTCTAATGAGAACCACAAATCGGCGAAGAGCAGAAGGGAAACAGGGAAAGTAATCGGGAATTACGAAAGCCTAGAATTTGAAAAAGAAGCTGCGGAAATGAGTCACGACACCGTAGGATTAAAAAAGCAAAAAAATACGCTCGATAAAATGGTAGAAGCTCCTCCGACCGCAAAGAAAACTTCAAACAGAGGAAAAGCACGAAAAAGGGCCTTACTGAATGGGAACATAAGGCAGGGGGGGAGACCTAGAAAAAGGAAAAAACGAGCTGCTGTGATCACTCATTTCCAAGGAAGGCAGAGCTAAAAAAACTAGGGGTATAGAACAAGCATAAGAACAGGGCACGCGGGAAAAAGAAGGCGATTGAAAAAAGGAGGAAAGGGGGAAAGCCCTAAAAGGAACAGGGTACGCAGTCGAAAAAAAGTCAGGAAACTGAGGGACGCTTACACTGTCAAAAGAGGCATCAGCACAACCGAGCACTCAAAAGGAGACAGGGAAACGACTTACTGGCAAGTTCAGTCTGAAGAAGGAAAGAAGGAGGGAAAATCGGATCTAAGGACAATGACAGCCCCAAACACAGGAAAAAGGCCTAAATAAATAAAGGGCGAGCGTAAGAATAGGAAGACAACGAATTTTGCATGGGTAAAGGTAGAAAAACGGAAGAAGAAAAGACTGAGAGAATGGATGGAAAAGCAAAGGGAGAGTCAACATTCACAACAAGGAGTAAGATCGTGAAGGAAGGAAAAGACTTCAACCAAACAAAAAACTTCTTAAGGGAGGGGATAGGGGAGATAAAAGACGACGCAAAATAAAGGAAACGTGACGAATGGATAGGTAATAGGATGAGACAAATCCAGGGGGGGGAAGCAAACAAAAAGTAAAAAAAAGGAACCAGGGATAAAGGAATTAAGGCTACAAGCCGGAAGGGGGAAAATCGTGGCGGAAGGGGGGAGGGGCTGAAGCGGAAAAAACCTAAGTTGAAAAAAGCAGAAAATCTGCCGTGCTTGCCAGGCAGCATTTAGAGGAGAGGTGCAAGTCGAAGGTAAATGCGGTGGATCAAGACAAAAGGGGACAGAGGGAGGGATTCTCTGCGGGGCAGAGGTAATGTGTCAGAGGAATGTCCGTCAGGGGGAACGAAAACTGAGAACCGAGAAGCCAAAAAAGGTAGAGCCACTCTCACCTGGGAAAAGGCGCCGGCAATAAGGAACGAAAAGAAGTAAAACTGGTACAACTAAAGAGAAGGGAACACACGGAAGCCGGAAAAGATGGAGAAGAGAAGTCTAAAAAAGGGGGGAACAGCATAGTCTTCTTCGCTAGGAGGGAAAAAGATAGAGAATGCATGATCATAAGACGAGAAGACTAGGGTC
>Ga0179591_1299718_pt1 | contig 13270 bp, 18 predicted proteins | sample CZOMad2_1_08_16f_FD_182891 | JGI IMG/M metagenome (GOLD analysis project Ga0179591, IMG submission 182891) | Vadose zone soil fungal communities from Angelo Coast Range Reserve, California, USA - CZOMad2_1_08_16fungal (PacBio error correction) | ecosystem: Environmental > Terrestrial > Soil >...
AGTGTTGTCGGCTGTGACCGAAAGCAATTAAGCGGCATAAAAGGGGGGCACTCGGTCCGGGTATATCCTGCACCTTTGGGGGTCAAAAAAAAACTGACTTGGACTTGGAAGACACCCAGGTCGTCTCAAAGTGGTCAAACCAGTGAATTCCTGGAGAGTACATCTGAAGTGATCGGGGGGAAGGATGGTACGCCTTCATCGCAGGAAAGGGATGTTGTCGAAATGATAAATTCTGGAAATCGGAAAGAGGACCTCTAGCCACTTCCTAATGAAACCTGGAAAAAGGGTAGAAGGGTAGGCGGCGTTCACCAGCTGTCAAGGATGGGTTGAGAGGTTGTTGATCAAAGAAAAAACCAAACAAAAATTGAAAAACCGGGGGCGAACCCAAAGGGTCGAAAAAAACTTTCAAGGAAAAGAGGAAGGATGCACTAGGTAGGGGGGGGAAAAATCAACCGGAGTAGGCCTGACTGTGAACATTGGCCTCGAAGACAAAGCAAGAGCAGAAGGCATGTGGTCTGGCACTAAACCTTATCTACCGAAACAAGGACTGCGAGTCGATAAGCCGGAAATGCTATGACAAATTGCCGGCGAAAACTCAAGGAGGGACAGGGGGTTCAAGATCAAGGTGGCGATAAAACAGGAAGGGGAAGGCTGAAGGTCCAAGACATTCGGGCTGAGGGCACCGGCCAGAGGAACATCGTATAATACAAGGCACAATAAGAGAAGGGGGCGAGAATGCGCTCCTTGGTGGGGAACCCTTCCCTACAAGAAAGGAAAAGGACACTTGTGAACTGGGGTGAAAGAAAGCTAACCCAGCAACGTAGGAGAAAGGCTAAAAAGACAAAAACGGCCTCTCGAATATAAATTGATTAACTAAGCAGAGGGAACAATCATATGGGCTTCACATGGAAGAGGGGGTAAAGCATCAAAACGACCAGACAGAAATGAAAAAATTTGCCACATCGGAAAGCGGGACTTGCCCTACTGGGATAGGGAAAAAATCAACCACGCACCGGGGCCAAATATTAAAACTCATGTTGAAAAAAGCTCGCACAAAATCCAAGCTAACGTCGTACGAGATACCGCGGTCCCGACCTGGGGGTTAAGGACACGGGTCGTCTCAAACAATCGATTAAAATATCAAAGGGGCAGTGAAGAGAGATGAAGACATCATCGCTCGGATTAAGGAAAAAGCGAAAAAGGAATTCATGGTTGGTATCCGAAATAGGACGGGTGCCACTGATGCTTCGGTGTCGTCTTACATGTACCAAAAAAAGGGTGAATTAAACATTGAGTGCGGTGATGTCGTGGTACAGACAGATCTACGCAGGGACAAACGAAGGGGGTCGCGAATTTCTGGATGAGTGGACGAACTTTCGAACCATTTACGATAAAGGGGAGAGGGGAATCAAGTTCTTCTTCGTGTCAGAAAGAAAAGGGTGAAGGGGGAGGTGGCGTCAAAAGGAGCGAGCTGCTTGGAACGTGGGCGCAGAGGGCTGCTAAAGGGAGGTCAAGTTCATCAATTCTATCGGAAGCTGATCTCTGTCAAGGATGGACGAAAATGACCCATTTGTTCGCAAAATCTAACGGTTCCTTTGCCGATGATTGGTCCGGAAGTGGCAATCAAATCTTAGAAGAACGGCGCGCCTCGAGTCACTCGTTTAAAAAGAGGGACTAGGGGAAAGGAACTGGAAAGCCTATAGCTTCGAAAGACCTCGGACTAAGGATCTGGGGACAACGGACGCTCTGGTCTCCCAACTGGAAGAACCACTCCGAACGAAAAAGGTCCTATGGCCACTGGGGAGAAAGCTTAACTACGCACAAGTTGTAAATCAAGGGATAGAAAGCTCCGAGGGATTCTCAATACAGTCCATCACGTCTTCAGGGAAAAATTTCTCTGACCATCTAATTCAACCAAAGTATGAAAGGGCGAATTCAGAGTCTGGAGGACTACACTTCTGAGGAGGGAGGAGGAGGAGGTTAAAATCGCTAGCGAAGACAGCCAATAAGGACGGAAGTGGAACTAGCATCGTGGGGTGGGACCTGTTCGCACCAAGCGGGTAAGGAAAAAGTAAGGAACTTCAGGGTCCGGCTGCATGAGAGGATGCCGTTAGGACGCGACCATCCTCGACAAAGAGGGAACGCTCACCTGTCCTACACTAACGTGGTCTCTTTGTCAGAAATGGTTGTTGTAATCAGGACGATGCTCTTGGCGAAGAGGACAGGGCGACATCGTAAAAAAAAGGTGGTAAATTCTTAGTAAAGGAAGAGAACAGGACTCTTTTCAAAAAAAATCCCAGGGAAGACAGGTGGCCGGCGGGGGCTAAGGAGGAAGGGGGCAAAGAGCTTTTCCCTACGTGTCGAAGGAAGGCGCGGGGATGGAAGGTCTTCAAAATTAAAAAAAACGGGCGGAAGGAGTTAGGTTTCAAGAAACAGGGGCGCAGCGGGACCACTCCGGGAGGAAAGGACGGCAAATGAGGTGGCCGCGTTGATTTTAAAAGAGAATTCGCGGGGGAACAAGCGAAAATGACTAAAACAACGATGTGAAGAGAAATCTCCTCCGCTGTGACGCTCGGGAAGGAGGAGACTCGAGCTGAAAAAGAACGGGTCCAACACAAACTTCTTGTCGAAGAACCGGCGGGAGAAAGGATTCGTTCTTAAAAATCGCCCGGCACGCCTGGGCCAAAGCAAGGGAAACGCTGCCTGAGAGTTCTGAAGTGGTGTTCTCGGGCCGGTCGGAGGGGGGATAGCAGAAGAATGCCTCATGGCGACCGGAAACGAGCCTGCTGGGAAAAGTAGGCCCAGAAGGGGGATACCCTCAGTTTTGCGTGCTGATTCTCACATAACGCCTAACTGGCAAGTTGACACAAAAAAAAAGGTGAGAACCTCCGAGACATAAAGACTGGCTAATAAGGGGGGTGCGAGGGCCAATTTCTATGTAGTCGCAACGACGGCATCGTATCGAGCGGGGTGCGCACGAAAAAAGGCTTGCCCCTAGAATGAGGGGTGCGGCCTTTTAACGGCACACTTCTCAGCGCGTACGGTCGGAGGCGTGCCGTAGAACTTCGGTCCGAAAATTGGAGGCTCATCAACACAGCATTTTAAGGAAAACCCATTCCACAAAGGGAAAATTCGAAAATAACTGAGGAGGTATTACTATGAACCTTTGCGATAAAGGGGACAATATACAAGAAAGGGTAGAAAATTGGCGAGCCGAAGAGGGGGACGACCGGGCGCTTGAGGGATCCGTGAAAAGACCACTATGACTTCAGGGGGGGGGGGGATCCATACACATTGCTGGGCCGCGTAAGAGCGGACAGGGCGTGGACGATCTTCGGTTTGAAGGGGTTGATACAGAACGATCTGGGGACGATGTCGGGGGAAAGGAAGGGTGGCAAAGGAGGAGGTTCAGGGATCTGTGGACATACTCCCGATGTGGGGGAGCAGGGGTTTTTAGTCATCAGAAAAAGGGTCGCAGGGTATTCATATCAAGTTTGATCGTCTACTGCCCCGCTCGAGAAGGAAAGGGGAGTGAGTCTTGAGATCAGGGGCTAAAAGCCCGATGGGGAATGATAATACTGGGTGCAATGAAGGGGGGTGGGCCGATTCGCGAGAGCAGGACCGAAAATTCGCTAGCGATCTCAGCCGGCTTTCAAAAAAGAGAAGAATACCTTGTCGAGGGGCCAACTCCGTCAGGGCAAGAGGCAAGGTTGAGGGTGAACAGAGAACAATAAGGTTCCCTAAAGCGGGGGTATAATTTTAAACTAGTCGGTTAACTGCTCATCAACTTTCCAATCAAGTGAACTCGTTTAAGCCAGTGATTGTGAGGGACCCCCATCTTGGGCGTAAAAAAGAACCCTCACGAAAATTTCCTGAAAAGGGGGGAGTGTAAATGTGGAATAGAAGGGATGGGCGTTAAATCGAGACGGGATGGTGGGGGGGGAACGAAATGACTAAGTAAAATCGGAGAATTCGGCAAAAATTAATTTCGTTGGTAAGGACGGGACGACGAATTGAGGTCCAGACAAGTACGGAGGTCCCTAGGAGCGAGACGAACCGGTCTAGATTAAAAGAGGGACACGAAGTGAAGGGAGGGGGGGCCTTGCGGCGGCGGGTTTGGAAAGCTAAGAGACGCAGGCTGACGCCAGTAGAAAAATGCTTTCCTTGTGGATGGCTGGTGTTGGGGGGAGTGGGGACTGTCCCGGAATGAGCCTCGTGCAGGGGGGGGGGGGGGGGGGGGGGGTGAAAGGTTCACAGGGGAAGATCGAGAGTTGGTGGTTTCAAGGCTGTGAAAAAAAAAGGTGTCGGCGGGTAGTGGTGGGGAAGAAGGGAAAGACAAAGGAAGATGGAGTCAAAAGGGGTCGCCGGCCGAGACAGGACTGGGGGGAGGTCTGAGCCGAGTAATGTCTCAGTGGAGAGGAAGGGGGAATTCTAAGGTCGACCCGAAGACGAAAACTTAAAAAGGGGGCACTCTAACAGGGTGGTTAAGGGGCGGGGTCACCTTTAATCGTGGCAGTTATCAAAGGGGGGGAGGGAGGTCACTGGGGCTCGCAGCCGGACGCCGTGATCGCACCTCGACATTTGAGTGGTATCTTATCGGTATGGGGGGGAAAAAGACTGAAACAACCGAATTGCGGCGGAAATTCAGGAATGGCGCACATAAAATTCGGATTCCTAGAAGATTGGCACCAGAAACGAATTGGCATCCTCCAGGGGGGGGGGGAGAGGGGACCCTGCCATCACATGTTAAAGGAGAGAGAGGGGGTTAAAGGTGTGGAAGGAGTGGTAACATTGAAGCATGTTCCAGGAAAAGAAAACTTTCTCCCTTTTGAAAGCTTAGAATGCTTCTCTTTGAAAGAGGGGGGGGGTGAAAGGATGGGAGGTTATTGGGCCGCTGCGAGGGGGAAAAAGCGCACATGCACGACTAAAAAGCCTTAGGTGTCCTATAAAGATGGTCCCGAAAGAACAGGGGAAATCTATGCAGATAGAAAGGCTAAAGTTGTGTGAGGCTTTCGTATCATGCCCGTAAAGCGAGAGGATAGGCAGTGTTACCGAAAAACTTTCAAGAGATCGCGCTCAGAAATGGCCCGCGAAGCCGCTCCATCAATTTGACACCGGGGAACCCTATTCGACACAAAAACAGCTAGCAACAAGGATGAGAGGAATAGAGAAGGGGAGGGGTGGACGGTCTGTTAAAGACGTGGAATAAGGAAGGTCTGCCGGGTCGGCTTCTGGAGAGGGGGGAAAGCGGCTGGGAATGGGCGGACGCTTCCCTGGGGTTTGTGGGAGGGGGGCCTGAGTCACGGGGACCGCTAAACCGGACGACCGAAAAAGTCGAGGCCACCAAAGGTAACTTAATCTGGGGACATCAGACGGAGTTGATTCAGGAAAAAAGCACTTCATAACTCCGAACCTGTTCGACATGAAGAGGGGAGGCGCCATCGCCCAGTCTACCGCCACTTTGAGCTGACCAGGGGACATAGGGGAAGGGGGAGGAGGTTCACCAGGGGAGGGTCGCAAGGTTAAATGATCACTTGAACAGCTTTGGAGGGTAAAAAAAACTCAATGGGCCCCGGTCAAAGACTCGCTTAGCCCCGGTCCGGGAATCGGAAAGGAAAATAGTATGTAAAAAGCAATATGTATCGGAGGAATAAAAAAACGCTTGGCCGTGAGTCAGAATGGGCTGCTCTACAGATAGATCCGAAGAATTACAAGAAAGTTGTGCAAACGACCTCACCGAGAGAAAAACCAATGCAAAAGGCTGCGTTTCAGAAGAAAGGCCGGTCCTTGACCCAGGAAAAGTGGAAGAACCACCCCAAACCCCCAACAAAAAAAAAACCCAAAAAAACAAACCCACACCCCCAAAAACAACCAAACAAAAACAAACAACCAACAAAAAAAAAACAAACCCCCCCCCCCACACAAAAAAAAAAAAAAAGAAAAGGAAAAAAGAACCAAAACAAAAACAACAACAACAAACAAAAAAAAACCAAAAACCAAAAAAACCACAAAAACCCCCAACACCCAAAAACCCAAAAAACCAGCAAAAAACAAACCCACCAACCCCAGCAAAAACATACACCCAACCACCACAAACCCACCCCACCCCACAAAACCCCCCCCAAAACCAACAAAAACAACCCACCACAAAAAACATCTTTTGTCTTAAAAAGAGGAGAAAAACGAGAACACGGCTTCCATTGGGTCTCTCTTGGGAGGGGGGAAAGTCGCCCGAAGAAACTGAGAGTCACATCGGGGGGTAGGAAAATTGGGCCCATAGACGAAGGGAGCTGGGCGTAGGAAAGTTTTGAGAGGCCCCGGCCGGCAATGGGCCGGGAAGAGGGGGGGTAAGAAACTTCTTATCAAACAGAACTGTAGGAAAAGAGGAAAAAAAAAGGGGGCCGAAAAGCGCGTTTAAATGTTTGCGAGGGTATCGGAAAGTTGCCGGAAAGGAAAGGGGTAAGCCCGAAAAAAAAACGTACCAAAAAGAATGTTCTCACTACCCTCATAAGGAAGGAAAAGGGACGCTATCTATTTAGAAAACCTACCAAAACCGGACCCAAGCGGTCGCGAGGGGTAACAGAGGCTCGCCAAGATCGACGGAGGTTCCGCGGAAGGAAAAAGGGAATGGGGGGCGCCGAGTCGTCCAGGAAAAAACACAAAGGAACGAGATCAAAGGGGGGCAACGTGAGCAGGAGACAGAGGACAGCATCTAACAGTGATATGGGAAAAGTAAAAAAGGGACCTCAGAGGATGCGATCTCTCCTCGCGCTTCAAAAAAAGGGGGAAAAAGGGGACATTGGGAAAAGGAACTTCGGGTCGGGGTACAAAAAAGATGGAGAGAAACCGTGATGAACACCCGTCGCGATGGGCAAGCTTATAGGGGAGACCCGATTAGCTCCCGAAGGGTCTCGGGGTAGGTCGGGGGGGGGGGATGGGGAGGTGGTTCTACAGAAAATGCAATGGGCGGACGGCGAGTGAGGCGATCCGAACACAGGAAGCTAGTTCACCGTGACGTGGGCCGGGTAAGCGCTGGAAGTCATCCTGAATAGCGACATCAAAACAGCGCAAATCGCTCACGGGAATGTCTATGGCTCTATGCAGGACATCGCAAGAGAGAACACTGGGACGGGCCTATTGGGGGGTGGACCTGTCGGGCAAGAGTGGAACTCTAGGGAGGGAAAACTAAAACTCTGCCTCGAACACTCGCTCAACCAGAAAAGGGGGCGATGGGGTAGAAGAGGGGAGACCCTCCTATTAAGCGGAGCCCTATTCTAAATCGGGGAACACGACTCTTGGAAGCGGAAACACCGACCCCACTCAGTACCTAAGTGCCTGGAAATGTGGGGCACCATGAAATACTGGAACCTGGAACATTTAATCTGGGAAAGCATTAGACTTGCAGGCAGGAGCGAGAAGAAAAGCAAGGGGGGCCAGTTTCTGCAAGCCGGCGAACTCAGGGAGACATCATAGAAGACGGCAACAAGCGTTCGGGAAAAGTTTAATCATCAATCTCTGCGGGGATTTCGACAAGGTTGGAGACTCGTCGGAGGTGGAGAGCTGGGGCAATAGAGGGTAAAAAACCTGGGTAAATGAAATATTCTCATCGCAAGACCGAATCGGAAGAGGGGGTTGGGAGTCCTTTCTAAACCCATGTATGGGCCGTGGGAACTATAGAGAAAAGGAGAGTCTAGCAGGACATGAGCATCGAATCGAAACTTCACCGTGATCAGGTGAGCTATTGTTCGAGGGGTGGGGTCACTGGAAAGGGGGACTATTACCTAGTCGAACTTTCAGCTGAAAAAAAAGGTTTGGCGGAAGCGGGGGGCGGCCGGGGGAGTGACCCGGGAGCAAGCCAAATGGGGGGAATGAAAGGTCTGGATAACACTTTTTTCGTGAGACCGGCGCCACCGGGGGTGTGCAAAAGGAGGGAAGGACTAAAAGGGCTGCGCGGTTATCGAATGGGATAGCAGGTCACTTCTGGGCGGAAAGGGAGTGGGGAGGTGGGGGAGGTAATCATCGCGGCTGAAGGAGCCACGTCGTCATGGAGCCCGTCATTAGGAAGTTCTGTAAAGGCGCGAGAAGAGAGGAGATAGACTCAACAAAAAAAAGAGGGGAGGGGGGGAAAAAAGAGAGAGGGAATACTCATATTAAGGCCGTATTCCTCGAGAAGAGATTACAGAACTCTGTCCAATCATAGGGGGAGAACAATGAGGGAGACCCGCGAGACACCTTCCTCATACAACTGCGAGGGAAACCAAGGGCAGTTTCCATCCAGAGGGAAAACTAAAGGAAGGGAGGTAAACGTAATGTTTAAAAGCTCGGGAAGGCGGTTGGCGGGGCTAAGGGGGGGGGGGTGTCGCCGCCTCCCTGAGAACTGAACCAGAAAAAACTTCGGGCAGCTGTCAAGCTCGCTTCCTGAAGGGAAAAAACCCGGGTTGTGAAGGGTCTCAAGTTCGACTAAAGCAGAAGGGGACGTTGAAAAAAAAGAAGCACCCGCGCCACATCACCGAGATGTACTTGAAGGGAGGGAGGGGGAGGGGCCGGAATTGCGGGGACTCGAAGGAGAGGGAGGGGGGAAGGGGGATACGGACTCCCCCGGCCCTTGAAGCCTGGAAAGAGGGTCTAAGAGGGCACGACTCTGTCAATCCTTAGGCGGATAATATATGAAATGTGCATGTCATTCAAGGGAAGGTCTGAGTCAAACCGGGCTAGAAAGGGAGCGCAAACGGGTTAGGGGGGACCTTGCAAATCGAATTGAGGAGAACCTTTGGGGGGGTAAGAGTTTAAAACCCATTAAGATTTATGGGGACCGTTCTAAAAGGACTGGTACATGGGGAGAAAAAATGATGAGGTAGGGGTCGGCTCCTAAAGCTCAAGGGAAATCCTCAACGCTTCCATTGTTCGGCAAGCGGGGGGGAGAAGGGAGGGAGCCCTGACGTTCTATGAGGGTCACGGCAGGGACTCTCGTTGAATTGTCGCCGGTCATCTGGACTAGGGGGCCTCGGTATGCGGGATGTTCTTCCTTGGACTCCTCGCGGGGTTAATCGTCCGTTGGGTCTAGAAGTATGCGGGTTTCAGTCATCCAACGGTAGGGAACAGGAAAACGGACGGCCCGACCTACACAAAGAATGGGCGGGCTCTTGAAAATGAGGGAGTCAATAGGAAAGAATCCAGGATGCTTTTGCAGGGAGCCGATGATGCGAGAGAGATGGAAGGAAAGATATCAGGACCCGGGGACAGGGGGAGGGAAAGCTTGTGAACTACTCTCGATCCGGGTCGGATCGCTCCACGCGCGTCCTGCCCGGTGAGGGGCGGAACTCATCAGAAACACGCTGGTCCTTATAATAGACGCGTCCAGGGGCGATCTGCCAAATGGGAACAGAGGTCCCATTGCGACGATGTACCTCCATGAGTGGAAAACTAGGAGTAGTCGTACACCGAAAAACAAAGAATTCAGTACAGTTTGGAGTCCCAGGGGGGGGAAAAGAGGGAGGTGTGGGATAGGGGTGTCGATCGATTGGGAACCATGGTCGTGGGGAAAAGGAGAAAAATTGAAAAGAGGCTCGCAAAGGAAGGGGCGTTGGGTGAGTGAAGGGGCGGTTGGGTTTTGGGCCGAATTGGGGGGGATTACCAAGAAGTTGCTATGAACGGGTAATACTCACGGAACCGGAGGAGCTAGGGGAAAACCACAGAGTCGGGGGACGCCGGCGACTGGTGGTTCGGGATCAGCGATGCTGTGGGGGCGAAACAACTTGGACCCGTTAGTGGGTGCAGAGGGCTGGGGTGTGGTGTGAGGGGGAACCTATGAAGGCCCTTACGATGCCGATTCCAGGAAGGGAGACAAAAGGGGGGAAATGAGGGGATATTCATGTTGTGCAGGAGGCGTTGGGAAAAACTAAGGGGAGGGAGGTGGGTCGTGATGGGCCGGGGAGAACCCCGGGAGATCGGCAATGTGGCCTAAAAAAAAAAGGAAGACTCTGGGAGGCAGCAGGGGGGATGAAAAGTGGGGCAATTCATCCTTCGATGGGGGCAGGGGAAGTCAGAAAAAGGGGGGCGATGGAGAAAAACACGCAGGCCTAAGAGGTTTTCTGGGTCACCGGATCGGCCGGTCCGCATCGGGGGGGAAAAAATTTCAGTTACCTCTGAGTGGATAAATCAAACCTCAATGTAATCTCATCGACGAGGGGTGGGAAAAGAGACACCAACCTCGATGTAAGGACGAATGATGAAACGAATGGCGAAGACAATGGGGCGATCCGGCCGAATTCCTGTTGAGTGGCAAAAACAACGTGGAAGAGTGCAGATCCGCGTTGGAGCCCGACAGGAACCAGGTTCCCGTAGTCTAGGGAAAACAGGGGGCTAAAAGTTGGGGCGGAGTATGACACAGAATTTAAAAATTTTCCCATGGACAAAGGGGGTGATGACTCGAGGGTACCTCGTTGGGCTTATTCGGAAAGGGGGGGGGGGGACGGATAATGTTGGGAATAGCCGAAAATCATCAAGGAAGGCGAAAGGCGGGGTCGGGATGACGGGGATGACCATACAATGGGAAGGGGAAAGCCTCGGCAGGTCCGATAAAGTGAGCGGTGCCGACCGGTCACGGATCCGAGCCGTGGGGATTGTCCCGAAGCAGGGGTATGCAAAAAAGGACCGAAGTATCCCGACGTCGAAAAATAAGTTCTCCAAAAGCCCATCAAGGGTCGAACAAAGGAGACAAGAGGCGGGAAAAGGAGGACAGGCTAATCAACAACAACACGGGAGGGAAAAGTATAATGGGGTGTTCGCAGAAGCCTAATGCGTCTGCGTGGGGGAAGCGCAAAGGATTGCCGCGGGCGTCGGATAGATGGGTACCCAGAGGAGGTTTTCAAGCCGCAAAGGCGGGAGCGGCGAGGGGGGAGGGGGGGGGCGGACACCAGCTACCGTCGGCGTTCATCTATGGACGGGAGGGATTCATTGGGACAATGCCTGCTCCGGGACGCAAGGGGAAAGAAGTAAATCGGATGGCAAGCGGGGACCCTATAAGGGACTACTAAAGGGGCATTACCACGAGAGTCGGGGGGGAAGGGGGTCTTCTGGAAAAGCAAGTGAGACAGTCAAGGGGAAAGGCTTGTGGGAATATTTTAACCGCCCGCCACATTGAGAAAAAAAGAAATCAATATCGAGCGGCACCGTTTTCGGCCAGACCAAGCTCGGGGACGAGAAAATTAGTTCTTGTTGGAAAAGCACTAGACGTCCGGAAATGAAAAAGAAAGCGGCGCGCCATGCGCCTACGGGGAAGGGGGTACAGAGGTTTTGGGGAGGATCAGGACCTCGCTCAGTAACGAGACGCCAAGGGCTGAGTGTCGATTCACTCAGGTCTTTCCGCTGGAGGAAAGTGACCGGGCAGGAAATGGTTGTCATACAGGTACGCGCGATCAAGACCCGCGGGGAGGGGAAAGGGGGTCCCAGAGACGGGTGAGAAAATAGGCGAGACGGGATCTACAAAGAAGGGATAAAAGGGGCCAAGGCCAAAAGCTAAGCAAGTCTCAAAAGAAGGTAAGTCTAGCCCAAGGCCGTCAAGGAATCTCACGTTGTGATAAAGGAGTCCAATAAACGAGACCATAACCACTTCATGTTAGACCGAAGGAACCAAAAGGCCCTAGGGCAAAGGGAATGAATGGGATGAACTACCTTCCGTCATCGGAAGGAGGAAAAGTGGACGCATACAACCAAGACCAGCTACCTGCCAAAGAAAGTCTCAGCAAGGGACTCAGAGGAGATTAATCCAGTAACCCCAACGTCAAGAGGTCCAGGCCTCGTGTCAAAGCTCGGCAGAGGAAGCTTCGATCCGACGTGCCAAGCAGAACGGGGGTAAAAGAAATAGAGAAAGCAAAAAAGGGACGAAGATCAAACTTGGTTCGAGCTGCCGAGGACAGCAACATTATAACTCAAACGACAAAGGAGATATCGAAGTCAGAGGAGAAATAGGAGGAAGGTGCCACAGAAACCGGTCATGGGAACCTGAGGTCGTGTGAGGGGGGCTGGGGAATGCAAAGGGTACTCCAACAGGCGGACACAAGGGGGGGGGAAGACTGGGGGGGGGTGGTCACGCGGAATCTAGGGACCGGGTAAATTTCTCCAAAGACAGTGAAGGCTCTCGCTGTGCTGGAGCGGGAGACTCACGTCAAGAGGGATGACTGCGCGGTTAGCGGGGGGGGGGGGAAAACAGGACTGATCGAGGGAAAGGCACGTCGCCGAGGGCTGCGGCGAAGGGCTAAGTAGAAAAGGCTGAAGGGGGTCAATCGCGCCTCCAATAAGCGAAAGCTCGCAAAATTTAATGGGAGATGAAATCAGAGTCTGCGAAGAGCCGGGACGATATTGCGCGGGCCGGGAACGGTAGGCAAAAGCGAGAAATTAAAAAAAAAGTCAGACTCCTAGGGCCGCGAAAACCCTGGAGGATAACGTAAAGCCGGGGCGAAGGCCTACCTCTCGACATACGACGCGGAGGAGGTAAAAACGTGCAAAAAGCGGACTTTTCGGGTCACAAAAACTTGCGGGCGGAAGGACGGACCTAAAGGGGCTCGGCGCTTGCCAATCTCGGGGAGGGAAAACAAAGGGCCACCGTTCGGATCCGGGTCTGAGGCGCTAGGGACCCACCTAGAAATGGGGGGCAAAAGTACTACAGGGAGAAAAGTCACGGCATTCATGTCTACTGTGGGGGGAGAAGGGCGCGCATTCTCTCGTGGAACTCTCTGCACTTTCACACTTCCAGGAATAGGAGAGGGGGGAGAAAAGAAAAGGCTCGGGAGAGGGTTGGGAAGGGGGGGGGGGAATGAAAAAATAGTCTCCAGGGGGAAAGGTTTGAAAGTAGAGAGCGATAGAAACTTGAAGGGGGGAGAAGACGACAGTCGCTCGTTCCCGCGCCGTAAAAAAGAGGATCGGGGGGCTGGGCGCGGGGGTCTCAGGGGTGAAAATCCCTTAGGCTAGGGAGAGGGAGACTATCCTTGAGGGAAAGAGGGTGAAAGAGGACGAGCGGCTGCCGAATACTCGAGAAGAAGGGAGAGTTAACCGGCCGTCGCAGCACTGGCCGCGACAAAACTGCTTCCGGAGAAGGGCATTCACAGATCTACCGCGGCAGACTCGAATTGGGGAAGGCAAGGCGCTGCCGGGAAAGGAGGGGAGGGGAGATGGGATTAAGCGCAGCTGGGGAAGGAGGACCAAGCAAGGAGCATGAGCCCGAGGGTGGAGGAGGAGTGGGGACAGGCTCGCTAAAAGTCCACATGAGGAT
>Ga0179591_1299935_pt1 | contig 13270 bp, 14 predicted proteins | sample CZOMad2_1_08_16f_FD_182891 | JGI IMG/M metagenome (GOLD analysis project Ga0179591, IMG submission 182891) | Vadose zone soil fungal communities from Angelo Coast Range Reserve, California, USA - CZOMad2_1_08_16fungal (PacBio error correction) | ecosystem: Environmental > Terrestrial > Soil >...
AGAAGTTGGCGGTTGGGGAGAAAAGGTGAGCCCGAAAGGGGGAGATTGTGTTGGTGTTGCTAGGAACGAGCTTGAGGGGGGAGGGTTTCAGGGGAGGAATAGTCTCCGGGGTGCGTAGGAGGAGCGGAAGCCGTTCCAAAAGGTTTCATGAGAGGCGAGATGCATCGAAGAGATGAACCTCAGGGGAGACCAGTGTGGTGAGCCGAGTTGGGACAATTCGAAACGTTTGCCAGTCCAAACTCAGTTGGCGATGTCTTGATCGATCCAGGCTGGGGGAAGGCGCCGAACGTGGGGGTAAGAGAAAAGGAAGGGCCTGGGGGAAATCCTTGAAGGAGAAAGGGTGTCAAGTACATTTGCGTGAGGGGTCAGGCATGGAGATTATTTCGTGAGGAGAAAGTAAAAAAATATATCATGAGGGGGATTCGCAGATCTACCAGGAGAAGTCGCCTTCAACAAGGGAAGGGAAGAAGAGTGATGACGTTTCCGCGGGCGATGTTTGCGGGATCGTTCGACCGCGAGCGAAGGGGATCATAGCTTGGGGAAGGGGGGTTCAGAGGGGGGAGTCACGTAAATAGACCGCGACAATCTTTTCGGCTTCGGAAATTCATTCGGAGCGTACGTGGGAAGACTTCTAACCAGGGATAAGAGAAGAGATGACTTTTCTGAAAAAAAGGAGATCATCTCGCGGGAGGGAAGGAAGAGGTAAGAAGGAAACCCTTTCAAGCATCGCAAGTCTTTCGATAGGGGAAGGATCCGGGTCTAAGAGTCAGGCGCAAGGAGCGAAGGTTTTTCTACTCGAACTCGTTGAGGAGGGAAAAAAAGAACGTTGGGTCCTTGATAAAGTACTCCTCGTAGATGGCTGACTGGCCGTCTCGGTCCTTATATGTAAAAGAAAAAAAGGGATGCGCGAATCTTGAGGAGGATGAGGCCGGACTCTGAAAGGGTGAGAAAAAGGGGGGAAAATAGCGTAGGGAGTCCATTCCGCCAGGCGTGAAAGCCTCGTAATAGTGGAAACTCCCGAAGGGGTATGACAGTACTTGATAAAAGGGTCTCTTGAGTGGGAGAGAAAAAAAAAATTCGTGTTGGGGAAAAAGGGCTTCCATAGCCGACGAAGCGTTTATTTCACGCAGTCCCCAGTAAGGGCACTCGATCATGTGAAAAAAAAAGCCAGGGAAGAACTTCATGTCATGAAAAAAAGGCACTGCAAGAAGAAGGAAACCCTTCGGGCTGTTTTGCTGAAAGCCGTGATTAAAAGGTGCAGGTGTGCGTTAAACGTTCGAGTACGAAGACGCGATGGAAAAAAAATGCCATACGGGGGGGAGAAAATTCGTTTGGACGTCTGATTTCCTGCCTCCTGAAAGATCAGTTGAAAACCAAGTCCCGGGGGGAAGGTCTTTGACAAGGCTGGGAGAGGGGCGCCGAGAAGAAAGGGAGGAGAAAGGGGACGCTGCGAGGTGACTGAGGTTCCGTCGCAGAAAAGAGGGCAGGAAAAACGCTCTTCGAGCGCATCCTGACGTCGAGCCAATGAGAGATAGCAAAAAAAACAACGGGGAAAAGATCCTACAACCGAGGAGAAACCACTTAAAGAGAGAAGAAGGCTCCACGCGAATGAGGAAAGAAAAACCCGTCGACCTCAAGCAACAAGACGCGATCTCTGCTCGAAGAAGGGTCGGAGGGAATCGAAAAGGGGGAAAACCCCCCTAAGAAAGTTTTGTCAAGGGATGCAGGGAGGCGAAGGGAGAAGCGTCTCAAAAAAGTTGGCGAGAAGGCATTCATAAGTTCCCATCTTCGCATTGAAATTGGAGACGTGGAAACAGCCAAAGGCGCAGTAATCAAAAGGAAGCAAACATCGAAAAAGGAGGGGTGACCGATCGATGCAGTTTGGAGAAGCTTGTCATTCGGTGCAAAGGCGAAAAGGGGCTTGGTGTAGAAAGGGGCAAACTTACGCATGGGGGCAGGATTGAAATGACAAATACGTTCTCGGCCGGGTAACCCGACCACCCCAAAAAAAGGAACTGTAGGGACTGGCGAGATCTAAAAAAGAAAGGCTTAGTAGTCAGTAAAGGGGGGTCCCTCGCAGGAATATTGAAAGAAGGGCTTATGGCAGCAGACCTTATCTATATTCGGGGAATGGAATAAGCTCACGGCTACGTCGCCTGGAAAGAAGCTAAACGAGTCGAGAAAACGCCATTGTGAAGGGAAACCTCGCAGACAAAAAGAAATAAAAGGTGGGGGGGAAAAAAACGAAAAAGCTCAAGGAATACGACCGAAACTTTTCTTCTCCAGAGAAACGAGGAAGCTCAAAGCTTAAAAAAACAGAAAAAATCCGGAAAAGACGCCGAGGACAAAAGGATATCCCGACTGAAAAAGAAAAGATTCGGAGAATCTTTAAAATAAGTGGCAAAACCGAGGGTAGAAGGGCTGGGAGGTAAGACAAGAAGAATTCAAGGGAGCTTTGCCGAAAATCCTAGAGGGAAAACAGACGAGAAGCTCGCCGACCCACATCGCATGACTTATACTAATCAGGAATGAGTTGCAAGGATAAAGAGTTACTTTACGGGGAATCCCCGAAAAAAACTCTGAGGGGGGGAAAAGAGCTTTCGACAGCAAAAGGAGAAGAAAATACAAACATCCTGCGACACGATCACTCTGGCTATTAGTGTGAGGAGAGCTGAAGAGAAAAACAAATGGAAATCGCAAATCCAAAAGCATTTTCCTATCCTTGGGTTGTTGGGGGGGGGGAACGACTTCGCGAACAAAAGAATCGGAGACCATGGTCTTGGGACGGAAAAACACAAGCGACACTGTCCTAACTAAAAGGCACAGGAGAGGCAGGGGGGAACTAATCGTGGAAAAGGGACAACCCGTCCGGGGAAACTCGGGAAAAAAACTCCTGAGAGATCCGATTCCGGAAAAAGAAGTTGCACATTATTTTAATTGGAAGGAATGAAAAGCAGAAGGGAAAAGTCCTTCAAAAGGGTACACCGGAACGAACGAACACGTCATCTAGGGGGAGAAAAGATAACGGAAATCATAAGGAAAATATTGGAAACCTTTTTCGAAGGAGAGAGGAAGAAAACTCTCCGCCAAGATCAAGGATCATAAAAGAGGAGGGCTGGTCTAAGAGCAAAAAAAAAAAAGCAAAAAAACCGGCGTGCTCAAAACGCGTTAGAAAGGAAAAAAAAAAGTTTGCGAAAAATGGTATATCTCATGCCTCCACCACACACGGGATTAAAGGAGTAGGAAGTGGGGGAAGGTAACGGAAAGTCGTCGAAGAGGAAGAGCACGCCGGGTTTGCAGTAGTTTGTTGGTTTGCGAAAGAGGTGAGGAAGCGTGAGAGGGGGATGGCTGCTAGGAAGGGTTCTGAAGGGAGAGGAGTCGTATCGGATTCCGAAAAATTGAAAAAACGGGGGGTAGAGCTGATACGTTAAGAACTCAGGAGGGAGAGGAAGGTTTTAAAAGGGTGGAAGGGGGGAAGACGTCCTGGCCACGAGCTTTGTCAATGGAACGGGTAAAGAAAGAATTTGCAGAGGGAGAATTAGAGGACGTTGTAGGGGACGAAAGGAACGGTGTTGTTCAGGAAAGAAGAAAGACTCTTTCGTTTACGTCGTGCATTGCACTGTAATGGAGGAAGAGGGGACAGGACAGTTAGAGGCCAACCAGATTATTGTTCAAGGGGAGCCGTATTGCCCACAGAGAGCAGGCTCGTCAAGGAGGCCGGATTTCGCGGATGTCATTGTGAAGGAGAAAAATGAGAAAGAAGGGGCCTAATTCAACGAAGAAAGGGGAGAACTGATGAGGTTTTTTGATGGAACCGCTCGGGACGACCGCGGGAGGGAGTTCCATCAAGCCGTTGTGTAAAAAGGTAGGGTCGAATGGATCTTAAGGGACACGAATAGGGGGAGACGAAAAGAATTTTTAGGGAGACTTCTATTGGGGAGGCGACCTTCGGCGAGGCTCAGGAAGGGGTGAAAGCCATCGAAGCTATGAAGAGGTAGGGGGAATCTCGGCACGCGACAAGACTCGCTGTCTAGGACTTGAAACGCGCGGAGGGAAAAGAAGAAGAGGTACTTGTTAGAAAAGGATTCCGGGGAAGAGCCAAGCACGTACGGGGGGTCTTTACGGTTTTCGGGGGGGAGCGGTGATAATCGAAAGGGGTAGAGGGGGAAAAAAAGTAGGGGGGGTATAAGGGAAAGAGAAGGTACTCAGGAAATTGGAATGAGAAAAGTCCGTCGGAAGAGAAAATGGCGGCTGCTCGAAGAGTAATACTAGATTAGTTTCGATATGTCGAGTGAGAGTATGATCAGTTGGAATGTCTGGGGGAAGGATGTGCTCCGAGGAGGGCGGCAGGCAAGGAAGGAGAGGGTAAATCAGTACTTGATAGACGAAAAGGCTCTTGTATTTGTGATCACAAAGGAAAGGTCGGAAGGAAGAGTACCTAGGCCGAAAAAGGGGTAATGGAAGGCGTCAGGCGGGCCCTAGGGGAAAGGGGGGGATCCACCAAGTCCTGGAATGAGGGAGGAACTTCAAATTCAAACAAGTCTTCCACACTCAAAATTCGGGTTCGGAAAAAAAAATCATTGGAGGTGTGCCTGTTTAAAAGGGGAACTCGCTACAAAGCGATGTGTAACTATACTGAGGAGCACCTCGTTTTGAGAAGCTGATGTGACTGCGCCAAAAAAAGAAAACCCCCGGGAAAGACGTTCTTTGAAAAGGAGGGGGAGAGGCGGGGAGTGTCGGTCTGGTAGTTCTTGTAGGAGAAGTAAAGGGAAGGGCGAGATCGCGCTTCAGAGGGGAGGAGGGGTGAACGTCCCAGACCATCGCGGGGGCACGGTCTGAGAGCCCACCTTGAAGAAGAAGAGGTGAGGGAAAAAAACAACACAGGGAAAAAGAGAGAAAAGAACCCTCGTGAATCTGGGAGGCAGCACAAAAGTATGCTGCTCTAAGATCTGCTCCCCGAAGGGGACTGCGCTGAAGTAACAAATATAGACGGAGGAAGGAACGAGAATGGATCGTCGCATGGAAAAGACAATCCGCAAAAACTCTGCCTTTGTAAAGAAGGAAATGTTAATAACTGAGGGGGGAGAGGACTTGCATTAGCATGAAATCCAAGATAGGGAGAAAAAAAGGGTGGCGAACCGACTGCAGGAGGGGGAACAGAGCGCTTTGGCGCAACGGAGCCTTGAAGAGAAAGTGAAAAAAAGAGAGTCGCTGAACGGGGGAGCAAAAAAAGCGGAAACCGAAGGGTGTGACAGATATGCATTTGTTGACGACAGAGGGGGTTTACGTGCCGCCTACTGGGACAACATGAAAAAAAGACTCCGAAAGAAATGTTTCGTGAAGAAAAAGGGGCCGTTCTTCAGAAAGAGCCCGCCCTGAAACACGAACTGGCAGGATGCTTGGGAACGACAAAAGAATTAAAGTCTAGCAGTACTGACTGGGAAAGGGAGGGGGAAACGCCTGAAGGACTATGATCAAAGCGGGAGGGGACAACCTAGCATATTCAAGCACTGAAGAATAATCTCACGGCAGCTAAAAGCATGACGTCAGGAGAAGGAGAGGCCGAAAAGGGGGGGTTCAGCTGAAAAACGCTAGGCAGACAAAAATCTACGAGTATTACCCGATAATAAGGGATACACCATAAAGAACGGTCCACGAAAGAAAAAACAAGAAAGAAAATCTTAGGAAACTCACAAGGCAGGGACGGGGAAAAAAGGGACCCCCTAATCCTCCACTACTAGAACTGAGAAGTCTATGCGGATTCGGAAAGGAAAAAGCTTAGGAGGGGAGAGGAAAAATGCCAAAGGAAAACGTCTCGAAGGGAAGCTCATCGCTGAGGGATGGAGGAAAGGCCTCCGCGCGAAGACTCGCCAAAACACTACGTCCTCATTAATTAAAAAGAAAAGCACGAAAAAGCTTGGATCGTTCTCAAACCCATCTAGGCGGAACGAGAAGTCGCAAGAACCAAAGACTCGCCTAACGAGCGCGGGAAGATAGCGCCTAAGAAAAACACGACAAACCTCCACAAAAAAAAGTAGCAAAGAACAAGTCTACTGAAAGCGAAAATCAGGGAGACAATCGAATGGCCCTCTCTATACCATGTCAAGCATTGAAAAAAAGACTTCTATGGAAAGAAAAACACGAAACGCCAGGGGGGCGGGGCAATAAGAAAAAAAAAACACCTACGACGATGCGCAAGTGCTCAACGAACATCAAGATCAAAGTTCTCTTTACGAAAAAGACGGCAACTCCAGGGAAGGAAGGAAGACACTTGGCAAATGGATAAAGACAACGTTATCCCGAAATGAGATCTTCATTCCTTCTTCTGGTCCTTCAACCCGCCTAAAGGATGGGACGGAGAGACCTGATGTGTGCAAGCGGCGATGCATAAATCAGCCGCCTCTATGAACTTGTGAACGGGAAGCCGATACCGGGATCAGCCGCCCACAGACGATAAAAAAGAAGGGTACCGACAGAGACCGAAAGGGCTCGCTTTTACGCAGCAAAACAAGCTACTAGCGCGAGCAAACAGTAAAGTGGAAAACACACCTGCCGGAGGAGAAAAACAAGCGTGGAAGAAAAGAGAAACTCCTCTCCAAAAAAAGTACATGAACAGAGAGGGGGAGAAAGAAGTTTGTCGCAGGCTGTTGTTGCGGGAAAGATGGCTGTGCTCACGAAGGGTTAGTCGTGGGGTTGTTTTTGAAAAAAAAGGGGAAGCGAGCGGAATATTCGTAGGGGAGTCTCTGGTGCGGGGGGGAAGTTCTTTATTCTGGAGCCGCCGGAAAAAAAGTTTTCATATAGCGGTCTGAGAAGTTATGCCATCGCCGATACAATAAAAGTGCAGGGGGGTCCGTGGGCAGCCATTTCTGGAACGTGGGGGGATCATTTGCCCCGGAGGGGATCGTATCTCTGAGTGGAGGTCCTTCGCTTTTGGGGAAAGGGGAGTGGAGAAATTTCGAAGGGAGCGTAGGTGGTAAAAAGGGAGGAGTTTATCGGGGGCAAGACCCGGGGTCGCGATATTGTTCGGGGAACTTAGTTCCCCAAGGAGATCACTCTTAAAGTCAGGGGCGATGTGGAAAAGGGGGCGACCATATCCGTCGACTTAAAGTCAGCGTTATGACGTTTGGTCGCGGGATTTTTGATGTAGGGAGGATCGTCGACCGCTAACGTTGGAGAAAAAGCGTGGATTCGGAAGGAAAGGGACCGTCACGGAAGACGGGATCCAGCGAAAAGCCAGGCTCGTCTAATCAAATGCAAATCGTACGTGGGGGGGCGGCCTGCGAGGCGCGCCTTGTTTTCCTGAAAGCGGAGCTTTGAAACTAAGAGAGGAAGGAATTCTGGAGGCCGCGGGAGGAAGGGGCAATTTACTTGTAGAAGAGGAAGGGGGGGGAGGATTCAGGGGCTCAGGAACTTCGCCAGCACTGCTTTGGGAGAAGACGTTTTCGAAGGAGGATAGAAGGTGAGTGAAATTTTGAGGGGAAAGTGACGTAAAGTTCGTGGGGAGAGAAGAAGATGTCTTGGCTTTTCGTCCGGGCTTCAGCGTAACCATGAGGCGGACGGAGCTCATTTGAAGGGGGGAGGGGCAGGAATCTAGAGAAATTCAGTGGGGGGAAATCTGTGAAAGGCGAATGCGGGTGCTCCTCGGGGTCAATAGTGGCTCGTCAGTCGGAGATTCAAAACTGGGTCATTCCGTAATTATATAGGCCGGGAGGGTTCGCTCAAAGTCTTGTTTAGGAAGACCTATGCCCGAAGAAAGGAGGCTTTAATTTCACGACCAGAGAACGATGCGGAAAGTGGCCCTCGATCATGGGGATATAAAAATTCTTCAAAGCAAGGGATCAAAAGGAATAGAGGTACCCTCGGTGCGCTTTTGGGGAAGCCACGTTGATTCATTGTCAGCGACAAGAGAGTGGGCTTTTTGGAAAAAAAGGTCAGAAATCGAGGGGAGGGGAAAAGGAAGGAGGGGGGAGGGGAAACTCTTTTTGGGGAGACGATCTGTTTCCTCTCCTTCACTGCCCAAAGTGACCCCCCTTCATATTACGGGGGTAAGGGGACAAAGGCGAAAGAGAGGGGAGGTCTGGAAAAAAAAGGAGGCCGAGAAAGGAAGAGAGCTGCGTGGGGGGTGGCTATGTCCGAGGGGGACGTCGCAGTACATATCGTGGATCCGCTCAGAGGGAGACCTTGACGTGGTCGCTCCAGAGTTCCGCATAGGAATCTTCTCTAAAAGGAGAGAGAAGAAAAAGGGGAGAGCCACTTCAAGGACCTAGGAAGGGAGAAAACTCTATGGTCTGCGGACGGAAAAGCGCCTCTCCACCGACGCATCGATGAGAAGCGCCCTGAGAGGGGGGGGGAGAAAGAGGAAAAAAGACAATAGAAAAAAAACGTCGCCGGGGAATAATGCATTGGGTAACTGGAGGAAGATCGGAAATTCAGAGAGAAAACGAAGTGTCTAACCGACTCAGGACTCTGCTCTTTGGGCGCGATTGGAAGAGGAAAATTCTGCAAGGGGGGGAACTCATAAGGGAGGGCTTTCAAGCAAAAGGGAACGAAAGTTTCAGATCGCATTTTTTTAGAAGGAGGGAAGGTGAACATTTTCACGAAGGGGTCGGAAAGGGGGGGGAACATATAGGAGGGAAACTTCTAACTGGTTGAGGGGAGGGGACCACGATACGGAGGCTCATGTAAGCCGATCCCCGGAAACACCAGGGTCCTGAATATGTAGATACAAAAAGAAAAGAACGGGAAGATTACTGACTGAAAGAAAATCGCCTTAAAGGAAAAAGGAGCCACAGAAATGGGGAGGGGAAAGGCACAGAACAGGAAAAACCTTATGCCTACTCTCACGCAGCTCCAGGGAGGGGGAAAAAGGGCACACTCGAAGCCTAGAGGGCCAAAAGCCTTGAACGGAAAAAGCAAAGCCATCTACAGGAGTCACTATAATATCAATGAAGGAAAAGGAACGTTCTTCCACCTCTAGCTCACTCTGGGTCTCCCCGCTTCGAAAAAAGAAAAAAAGGAAGGAAGACTGAAGACTCGCACAGAAGGGAGGGAAGATTCTTGGAAAAGGAGAAACGCGCGTCAAGTTCTCAAAAGAGGGAGACAGAGAAGGCCGCGATAGGAACAGGGGCAAAGCGCTTCAGAAAATCTCGGGAAACAAGGCTCGCGCGAAGAACGTACGAGCAGCGAGGGAAAATCTTGTCGCATGGAGACCACTATTACGTGACGAAATCCATTCGCCCGAACAGATAGCACCACGGCTCTGATTGAAATCGCCTAAAACCGGCAGGAGAAAGGAGAGAATACTGAAAAACCGGGAATCCTTATCACGAAAGGAGGGAAGCTACGTACGCGAAAGGGGCATGAAACATCTAACCATGGCACGAGCGAATAACCGGCAATAAGAGAGCCTGATCGTAAAACGTCGAGAAAGGACAATAATGGGAGGGCCCAGTCTTTCCCTTCCCTCACAGGTCCGAAAACCCTGGAAAAAGGGCTGACAAGACAGAATCAGTTGACAGGGGGGGGAAGGTTACGACAACAAACGGTTGTCGTACGGGACCTACAACTGCCTGTGATCGGATCCTCGAAAAAAAAACAAAACCCGGTGGCAATGATAGGAAGGGGACATAAATGGGATTCAAAAATCTCACCCACGAAAGGGAAAAACCAATTTCACTTACCTGATGGGGAGGCGATGCAAGAAAAAAAAAAGAGTATTAAACCTTGGGGAGGCGTTGAGCCGTACGAAGAGAAAAAGAACGCCCCACTACTATGCACGCACGGTACATACGAATCCTCGCTGCAAGCAATCTCAGCGGGGCGGAAAAACAAAGAAAGACGCGCGGGAAAAAAAAAAATCCGGTCTTGTTGGCAAGACGAAAAAAAAAAAAGTGCGGGGGGAACCACTGGGGGGAGGAGGGACTTCTAGAAAACAACAACCACGGGGGGATATGATAAGAGTGAAAACAAGGGTTTCTTCGTCTGCAAAGACGAGGCGTTTATTCACTCCTGTGGAGAACGAGTGGTTGTGGGGGTGGGATTGCGAAAGTTGGAGGGAGGAACGGCCGAGGGGGGAGGGACCCAAGGGTCATTCGGAGGGGGAAGGTTCCTCTCTTCGAACGGCTCCTCCGTTAGGTTCATAGGAAGTAGGGGGAGAGGAAGTTAGAAAGGGGGATTGGGGGTCTACAGTGGGAAAAGGGTTAAGACGAAGGAAGAGCTTAGGGTCCATGGAAACGTTTTTCAAAATCATTTGCCACTTTTTTCGAGGGCGAAGGAATATCAGAGGGAGTCGAACGGTTGGGGCGTAAGATACGGGAAAGGGGGCGTGGTGAGGTCGGAACAACTTTCCTCCTTAAAAAGAGGGGTTTTCAGTACGTTCACTGAGTTGGAAAAAAGCGTTAGGAAGGGGAGCGACGGGGGAAAATCAGGCACTGCTTGCCGGGATGCGAATAGGTTCCATTTGTAGATGGGAAATGCAGTCATCGTCCGGGGACTTCACAACGATCAGTCGTGAAAGGGGGGGGGGAAGGGGGGGGTTGTAAAAGACCGCGAAGGAGGCATCATAGCCAGGGGTGGGAGAGAGGGCGAATGGATCGGACCGTCACTTTACTAGGGGAGTCTATCCAAAAAAAAACTTTTTCTGTCTTAGTCAAAATAAATTCATGCGGGGGGAGGCGAGCTGGGGGGTCCTCCATCAGAAGGGGAGGACGGCAACGGAGAATCAAGAGAGGGGGGAACGGCGGCTGTCTTAAACCGATCGTGAAAAAAGCGCGCTTCTGTTGGCCTTTTCAGAAAAGAGGTACGTGGGAACTTCGTGGGAGTAGGAGAGGCCGGGGCTCCGGCGGGGGCCGAAAGTTGTGGGATCGGGGATATACGAAGTGAAGAAGTTTTCGGTCAGGGGGTTGGCGGGGATCAAAGAGAAGAGTCTATTGAGGGAAGCGGCAGGCTAACTGTCGCTCAGGGGAGGAGAAGTGAAATCCGCGATGGAATATCTAGTCTCTTGATCGTCTCAAAAAGAACACAGGTTAATAAATCTCATCTGTCAGCCGCCCTGCTTTGGAGAAAAGAGTCGCAGGAGGGCAAGTCAGGTAAGGGGGGAAAGGGGAACTAGCAGGGCGAGGGGTTCGTCTCGACCACATAAAGTTCGTGTTGACATTGGCTCGGGGGGATGAAAAAGACGAACGGATCGCGTTGGAATGTCAAAACAGTCGAAAAGGGGGAAAAAGAAGGCATGGGCAAGGAAGTCTGAAGGAGGAGACCAAGCGCTCAAAAAAACAATCTATCTGTAAGGAAAGGTGCGCTGTGTTGGACATGAAATTTGCTTCGGGGAAAAAAAAGGAGAAGGGGGGTGCTGGGATCTCGCGAAAAGAAAGGGGTCCGATGACTGCGGAGGGGCGACACCTTCGTTTGAGACGATCTTAATTTCCTAAAAAAGTAAACTCTCAGTTGTACCTAAATATGAAAAAGGGGACTTTCGGGGGGGAAGCGGGAGAGGGGGGAGGGATATTTCGAGACATCGCCGCGAAAAGAGGGGAGAAGCGTTGTCTAGTTTCGAGGTTCCGTCGCAAAAAAATCGCGGTGGAGCCGCTCTTCTAGCGGAAGGGTTGACCTCCATATGCAAACCTGGTAGAGCGAGAAAACAACAACAAAGGGACAGAAGAGATGGCCCAACGTCAGGATCGAAAAAAAAGAGAGCCACGGATGGGGAGAAGGGGAAAAAAGACCCTAGCACCGCGCACGCGATAAAAAAAAAGACTGGATCGGCGTACAAAGATGGGAAAGACGACAGAAAAGAGAAAAAGAAAGGGTCAAAGAAAAAGGGGGGTCAGTTGGTAAACGGTGAGGAAAGGGAAGCATAACATTCAGATCGCAAAAACGAATTTGGCTAACAGAAGTCTCTTTTTTCCCATCGGGACGTGGTGAGAGATTGCCAAAAAAAAAACGTGAAACACTCGCTGAATGAGACTTTCAGCAAAACAAGCACCGAAGGGTTACCGATCGGGCTTGTTGCTAAGGATGACGTTTCCCCTAAGTCGAGGGCTTGGGGATGAAGGGGGGGAAAAGGACGCATAGGAGGTTCGGGAAAAAGCAGTCGTCGGCCTAGGTAAGCACGAAATGAAACACCACGTTCGGATGAGGGGGGGATAGAACAACCAATCCAGCACCGAGGAAAAGACTGACAAGACTGCCTATTCAACGGGGGATCACATCAGTGGAAAAACAGACCTGCATCTATATTCGAATTCATACTCTCACGAAGAGCTCCTTCCCAGAGCTATAAAAGTTCCGCGAATGAGAGGCTAAGAAGGAATAGCCATCCAAAAAAGAGTACAACAATAAATCAAGAAAACACTACCGAAACTTTCTTAAAACGCTCACCTGAACTAGCTTCGGGAAAAACCCGACTAAGTCCGCCGAGAAAAGAGAAGAAGACTCGCACAAAAGAGAAAAGGAACCTTCGATGAGGAAAAAAGCCGTCTCTTCAATGTCTGAAAGAGGGAAAAAAAAAAGAAGGCCTCGATAGAGCGACCGTCGCGGAAGAGTGGGGAAAAAAATCGCAAAAAAAGGAAAAATCTTAATGACGACGAATCCGAAAGCTTGGTCGCTGGCTCGACGAGGGCCGGGACGATCAAGTCGCCGAAACCGGAGGAGAGGGGGGGAACTAGCAAAATCGCAGGGAGGAGACTACATCAAAAAACATAGAGAACGGACGAAAAAAAACGGGAAATCACTCCTTCTTTTTAAAAGAGGACGTACTCGAAACCGCATGGTCGAAGGCTACAAATGGCAACGAATCAGGAAACCTGATCTGGGGGGGAAAACGTAGAGAACAATCTCGAAAGCCATGGGTCTGTCCAGGCAGAAGAGATGACTGAGAAAAGAAGGAGTCTGGGGAAAGGTAGAAATCGTTGAGTTTAACTAAAAAAAAGTCGTCGTAACGGACCCTACAAAATGGATCTATCCTATCCTCGCCTAAGGGGATGGGCTGGACACAAAGGGGGGGAAGAAAGAGCGGCATTCCCAAAAACCTTTTACACAGGTACGAAAGAAAGGATGTTCAAAGGCGGCTATGCATAAGAATCAGCCGCCTCTTGAACGGGGGAAACGCGGGAAGAAAAAGAAAAGAGTCCGCCCCAAAAGAACCCCTGGTAAAAATAATCCCAGGGGCGGGCAGCTCGACTGGTCGCAGAACAACAACAACTAACAGCAAACAACTTGCTCACCGGGAAGGGAGAAACAAAGAGGGGAGCGCAACTTACTTTTTTTTTCT
>Ga0179591_1302837_pt1 | contig 13268 bp, 11 predicted proteins | sample CZOMad2_1_08_16f_FD_182891 | JGI IMG/M metagenome (GOLD analysis project Ga0179591, IMG submission 182891) | Vadose zone soil fungal communities from Angelo Coast Range Reserve, California, USA - CZOMad2_1_08_16fungal (PacBio error correction) | ecosystem: Environmental > Terrestrial > Soil >...
AGATTGTACCCCCCGACCCCATCCAAAGAAGTCCTCAAAGAAGGGAGAGGGAAGATCGGGGGGGTCATTGAACCCTCTCGGCTTACATGAAACAAAGCCTAGGAAGAAGGAGAATCGCGGGTCGGCCTCAAAGGTATGACAAAATTACTCACGTAAATGAAGGTTAAAACGACTGGGAAAGGGGGAAAGAGGAGGTGGTAAAGTTGTTTGACGAGAACAGTCCATACTATGAAGAAAACGCGGGAAAAAAATCTGATTTGGGACACTAACAGGGGAAGGAGAGCCTCTGAAACCGGTGCCGCGATAGGCAAACTTACAAAACAGGGAACGAGGGGGGAGGACTTGAGAAAGCGGGCGTAATAAAACGCGTCCCAGAGTTCAAGCTACGGGACCGGCAAGTATGAAACAGAAATATCCGACAGGGGGGGGGGGGGGGAAATGCGACTGTCCCCCTAGAAGGGTGGAAAAAAAAACAAAGAAAAAAGGCCCGTGGGGACGGTCCGGATCAAAATGCCAACGAATGAATAGAAAAACCTATAAAAGGGAAAGGAGAAAACTACCAGGAACGAATCTTCTCGTTTTAACGCTAAAAGCTTGAAAAACAAAAAAAGAGTTTGGCCCACGAAAGTACTGGGGGGTTCTGGTAATCCAGAGCCGCGCCAGAAGCCCCTGAAAATGGAAAACGTGGCGGGTTTTTCTTGGTGGGAAAACGCGCCAAGGTCCCTTAGCCCCCAGTGGGTCCTGCGAAGAGTCAAAAAGGAGGAAAAGAAATCTTGTACTTCCTTTGAAAATTTTTCGGTGGTTGTGAGCGGCGATGGTGCTAATGTCTATTGACCAAAAAGGTGCTGAGACGGAAGGCAAGAAAATACAGAACGCGAAAAACATAAACAGAAAAAAACGGACATCTGGCGTCTCCCTCACACAAAGGAACAAAAAAAAAACACCTGTTCGGGAAGGCGAGCATGAAAGGCAGGGGAAACCTAAAGGAACACTGAAAGAGATCAAGGATATCCTCGAAAAAGGCAAAAAAACACAAACCCGGCCCGAAAAGCCAGGAGAAGCCCCTGCGAAAAAGAAGGAAAGACTAGAACCAATCATACCCACCGGATTAAACAATGCCTGAAATGGGAGCAGGGGGGGACAAAAAAAACGAAGAAAAAAAAAAAGGTGGACCGCAGTCTTCCTGGCAAAAGAAAAAAGGAATCCCATACGAAAAAGGCGGAGACGCCAGCACGGAAAATCCTTCTCCAGGGGACAACGGTCGGGAGCAGGAAGGAAACGAGACGCGGAATAATCGGCGCCGATATAATTTCGAACACGTCATAACGAGTATCACAAAGCTTTGCAAAAAGGTCAGCAGAACGCTGCCCGCTTGGAGCACACGAGCGAGGTCAGACGAAAGCGCGGCGGCCACGTGCCTTTGGACGAGGAGGAACGGGAAAAAAGGGCAAGAGAACGATAACCTGAGGCCTAGCACGACAGACGAAGGAACCAGAGACACCGGAAAAAGGAAATGGAGAAGAATAGCACGTGTGGGGAGTAACAAGAGAGGCGGCGCGCTCCCCGTGGACGACACTCGTTGAAAAAGAGTCACGCAGTCAAAGGAGACTGGAAACGGACTCTTCCCGCGGAGTTCTAAGGGGGGTATATCGACATTGCCTGACGGATTTTTCGCGGGAAAAAAATTCCAACGAGAAGAGGACTACAAAACCGAGAGACGGCTATAATACTTCATCACTCTATTTCTAGAAAAGCAGGGGAAAACCAATTCAAACCATGGGATGTAAGGAAGTACAAAAGCCAAAAGGCAGTTAAATCTCCCTAAAAAAAGGTTTGTCGCGCCAAATTGCCCAGGGTAAAAGAAGGCGCCTACACCAAAATTAATTGCACGTGGATGGCTCCGAAAGGGCAGAGGGCAATGAGATCGATGAAAGATCAGGAAAACCACCATTTATGGGGGTAATTGGAAAACGGTAAAACCGGATCCTTTCCTGCAACAAAGGGGGTCCGGAAGGGGGCAATCATGAAAAAACCACGGGGGAACGCGGCCATAAGTTGTTTCTCGATCATCATCCACGATATCTCCTAAGCATCCAGGAACAATCAATTTGGACGAACTCCTTGAGCAGTTTCAGGTCTGGAACGGGGGGAGGACAAGAACAGCAGGCTGCTTGGGTCGGACAGGGGGGGCAAAAAGACCTGGGTTACGACTAGAACGCAGAAGTGGATCGTAAAAGAACGAAAAAAAAAAAAAAAAAGGAGGGGGTAAAAAACAGCGCAGGAAACCGGGGGGTATACTGAACAGGAAACTCCAATTGCCTCAGGGGAGGAAGTCCCAACCAAACGGTTTTCGAACTGTCGGCGATCTCGAGGAAACAAGAGCACAGCCAAAAGTCCGCTTAATGAAAAAGAGCCGGGGAAAACAAGCCGCAAGCAACGGGTCATGGTTTCTAGTAAAGACAATTCTGGGAGGAAACAGGGACCCTCAGGTAACAGTGGTTGGACCGACAGGGGGGGGTTAACGGTGAAGCACCAAAGTCGGAATGACCTCTATGCCGGGCCTCTGAGGCGGGACCAGTCGAGCATCCTACGGGGGTGGGGTAAACCGTTCGGTTTGTGAACGGGGCAAAGGAGTGATGAAACGCTACAAAACGAGGGGGGGAGACGGGAAAGAAGTTTGGGAAACGACGGGCAATGCAGAACAATCCAGGGTAAACTATCCAGGCAGGACAAGAGCTGGCTTGGAAGGGAAGGTCAACCTCGGGCGGCGAAGCCACTGGGTGCGGGAAAGAGAGAACCGAAATGGGGAAAGGACCGCCATGGCAAAACCTACCCCCGCTACTTGACGAGAAAGAGAACAGGGCGACCCCCTATAGAGGCGAGCGTCTTTCGTCCAAGGTGGAAAGGAGGGCAGCGGCCAAGGCCGATGGTCCAAACCGCCAATCGCTGGGGATTCACCAAGGTTCGAGGAGGTACGCCGAGAACGAGGCGCTGTCGGCAAACGTCACGAAGATCAGAAACAAAAGGGACTCCGCGCAGGAGGGGATCGCAATGGTCCCAATTGAAAACCAGAGGGGATCCGCTCTTGGCTAAACCTCTACTTCCCACCCAACACGCAGAGGGAGAAAAAACTCAAGCCAGTCCCATATATACTACGAAGAAAAGGACTCTCGTGACTCAAAAGGGCAGAGTCGGGAAGAATTTGCCATCTGATTTGAGCAAGAAAGAAAACTAAGGGAATGAAAAGGAGCGGGATGTCGGCAAAAACGAATTCCGGATGGGGATGAAAAAATCAACGAAGAAACCGACCAGGGACATGTAAAAAGGGGGGAAGTCGGGGACGAGCAATGGTCAAAAGCAGTTTTCCCAAGAAACAAAAAAGTTGGTGACGGGAGGGATTGTAACAAAGCCCAATTGCCACTATAGGCCGGGACAGGGTGCTAGAGCAGGGAAAAATGGTAAATCAGGTGGGGAAGCAAAAAGACGGCTCACGGCCAGAAACCATCAAACGCAGTGGGCAAAGACAACGGCACGGTGGAAGGTTTCTAACTGAAGGGGAGGGGGAGCAAGTCGCGCCAAAGGCCTTTTGGACAAACGAAACTTGGGAAACCGCGACAGTGTCGCCCAATTCGGGACGTCACAAACCTAACAAGTTCCAGGGACTACACAAAACCTAAGGACTGAGAGTTTCCCCGTGGGGGGTCCAGGGGGAGCTGGGGGGGGAACACGGACCCAAAATACATCCCTTCACAAAAGCGGGAGCGGTGGCCCAAAATACGCCCAACTCGGCACTGGGCAGGGGGGGAACGAGCAGAGACCAAACAAGCAGAAGGGGGACCTCTCGGACCAATGCAGCCCTAAGGGTAAGGGATAAAGGGGGGGGAACGAAATCGTGACATTGGTCGAAACGACCTGCCCTGCCAAACCGAGGGGGGAAAGCGAACGTCCCAAAACTCTCTTCACAGGGGAGGGGGACACCAGAAGGAACTAAAAGTGAACAATGCTCGGTTGGGGGTGCTAGAGAACGGAGAACCTGCGCACGTAATCCTAAAGACCAGGGGGGGAAAAAGGCGAATCGGACGGGCGAGAAAAGAAATGGACAGGTTATGCTGCAACCAAATTCAAGAGGCCATTTGGGTCTATCGTACTCATCAAGGGAGATACGGGAGAGCAAACGGAGAGAAAAAGAGTACCAGGGACAGTACCGATAAGCAAGATGGCAAAGAGGGGGGGGAAGGCGCCAACAAGAAACAAGGAAGGACGGTGGTCAACGAATTTTAAAAGTTAAAGAAAGACGGACTTCAAGGCGATGAGAAGAAGGGAGGGGGGTGGTTCAACAAAAAAAAAAACGAGTGAGGGAAAAGGAGAGAGAGTACAAAAACTACACCAAGTCCCCTCTGAATCTCTAACATGCTAAGTCGAAAAGACGGACAAATGCATTTCCTCTCGTCCGGGGACTGGGACACAACACGGCGCGGCTGAGAACCATCAAACTTGATAAGGGTGGCTCAAATCCTTTCGCCTAGGCCCAGTAATGACAAAATCCGTCATACGTTGGAAGAAGGAAAACAAGAATCAATTAATTTGAGGAGAAAAGGGTAAGGGGGGAGCCCGTATCCGCCCACATGGCCGAGCGAGTGAACCAGATAAAAACAAAAAAAGAAAACAACCCCGGACAGGAGCAACTTGGGGGTCCCAACTTATCGACAACGGCCTCGTCAAAATTTTCAAACTGTTACTCGAGGATTTGGAACGTGGGAGAATGGAATACCGAACACCCGGGAAGCGGTCCCTCGCGTGGACCACCAGAGGGGCGCTTCGGGTAACCTTCTATCCACAGAAATAAAACAAACTGAGCCGAAGTGGGGGACGTCCGAAGACCCGGTAGACTGGGAACAGTGTCAAAGGAAAAGGGGTCCGGCGCCAAAATTAAGCTGCAATTGGACGCAAAAACGACCCCCCTTCTGCAGGAACGGGAAAACCATCAGGAGGGAGGGTGGGGGCGGCCCCTGCAGACTGAACAAAAAGGGGGCTTCTGGACTGGTGCGAAAGTAAAAAGAACCGCCGCTGAAAGTGGTCCATTGGGGGTCCGGGGGGGAAGTTCGGAAAAACGGCTGGGGAGGGTACCGGACTGCCAAAACAAAACGAGGACAACGCCTCAACTGTTCTTGGAAGAGGGGGGACAAGGGACGAGCGTGCGTCGAGCGCGATGGAACGTCGTAGCCAGGCTCGCTGGCTCAAAAAAACCGGACGAAAAAATTAAGAGCAAGGAAGGGTAAATCACGATCACCCCTACAGGAAAAATGTTGCGTAGTGTGGGGGGGGGAAGGACGGAATCCATGCAAACCTCCTTCTCATCCAGGAGAAAAATGGGGGAAAATCCCCATTAGACGAAGAAGAGGCAGGGAAACTAAATACTCCGTCAAGAGAAGGAGCAATCGGCGTTGAGGGGAATGATCAAAACAGTGCCGAACGTAACCCCCAGTTGAGGAAACAACAAGAATGAAATTGCGCTGCAAAAACGAAAGCCCCTAGGGAAAAGTAAAAACGCATGGGCCCAGTCGAGACCAGACTTTCGTGATGCAAACCGTGAGGAATACCGCGTGTGCGGAGGGGGAAAGAAGCCATGGGAAAAAAAAAAAAGAATAGACATAAACTCCTATCAAATTTGGGGGGGGGGCAGCAGAAAAAACAGTTATGTCCGCCCCAATCGTCATCAGCGAATTCAGAGAGGCAAGACAACGAAGCTGTTCCCTACTCCAGGTGGCGGGGAAAGACATCATGGTAAAATCGGGGGGGAACGCGCACGGAGAAGGACATTGCAACTGGAACCTGTTGAGGAAAACGGGGGGCAAGACTCGGCGAACCTCAGCAAGCGGAAAGGCACGAGACAACATCTTAAGAAAAAAAGAGAAAACATGGGGGAGGTTGAAATTGAAAAGGATGGCCTTCTGGGAGGACCAGGTTGAAATTCCACGGAAGGGGGCAATTCAACGCACACGAAATAGCGTCTGCGAGTAAAAAGGGGGGGGCACTATCTCGAAATGACGCTCCTGATGGGGGGGGTCAAGGCGGGAAGGGGACTGCCAAACCGCCCACGACCGCGAGGGGAAGCTAATACCGTAACTTCAGACCGGATGGTCTGGCGCCGACCCAATGAAAATTTGCGGGGGATGTTGACAGGGAAAGAGGAAGGCAACAAACTTCCGAAGAAACTGCCTTGCCGCGAGAATAAAGCTGCCAAGGGGGGGAAAAACCAGTTTGAAAAGAAAACGGAAAGTGTCACGCCAACCAAAACAAAAAATTACTAACGATGCCTCGACAAAAGACGAAAAAGACGAAGACAGAAGTTGACGATCGGAAAAAAAAAAGGGGTTGAGGGGGGGCAATTTACCACAACGGGGGGAGACGGACGTCCATGAGCCGGAAAAACAATGCAAAGCAGGGAGGAAAACCTCCACTGGAAACCCGGGTGCTAATGAAGTCCTCAATCACCGGGGAGATCTGTCCCTCTGACTCTTTGGGTTTAACAAAGGGAGGTCATACAAGGGCCCGGAAGAAACCAGTTCTCTCTTGTGGAGAGCGCCTGGGGAAGATCAATTGACCAGAAAAGGAGCTGGAAACTACTAAAAAAAAAAGGGAAAAAAAAAAACAAACAACGGAAGGGTAGAAATAGTATAGAAACAACCACATCTGGTCGTCCTGAAAGCGAGGCAAGGCAGATACAAACAAAGAGGAAAAAACAAGGTTTTTATTCCGGGCAAAGTCCAGAAAGAGCATCAGAGGGCGCCAGAAGCAAAAACGCAAGAGAAGAGCTTGAGGAGAAAAACAAGGAAAGGGGGGGCCCGAGAGAAACCAAAACTTTTACCTGTTGGGGGACTGAGAGAAGGACGCAAACAGTGGGCGATGCCACGATGCTCCTGAAAGGGTTTTCCCATGCGCAACAGGGAGGTAAAGAAAGACGGGGCCCACCTCAAAAGGATGAGGGCGAAACCGCTTGCGGAGGCCAAACAACCCTTGGTAGGTTTGGGGTTTTTGAGGGGGGAAGAGGACCTTAAACGGGATTGACTGTGACAAAAAGGTCGGGGGGGGCCTCACACAATGTAAGGAAAGCCAGGAATGCTCACGACGGAAAGGAAGAAAAACCCCCGGAACAAGAAGGGTGCAAAAAGACTAGCAGAATAGGGGAAGGGGGGCCCTGTGAAGGGATTCGCGGCGAGAGGTTACTTGAAAAGTTCAAAACAAGGAAAGGGATCCAACGAAAAGTCCCACCTCCGGCCCTGCGGAGGGATCAGCCAAAAACGACCCGCAAAAACGAAAGAGGGAGGAAAAAGGACGGGGTGAGCTGTCTGCGGGGGGAAAGAAGGCGAGGAGTTTCCATACCGAAATCACGCGCGGGGATCGTCTGAGCGGGACTTGGTGTCGAGGAAGTAGCCGGAAAAAAAATCTTGCTGCGGCAAAAAAAAAAAAAGTAAGATCGGGGAACGAAAACCGTCAGAAAAAATGCGTAACCGCCTTCAAAAAAAGAGTTTGAAAAAATATGTCCGCGCGAGAAAAGCGTCGGGGAAAAAACCAAACTGGCTGCGACTGCCCAGACGTGCGAAACGAAAAGGAAGGGATCATGAAACGGAAGAACATCTCCGAAGAAGACAGGAGGGAAAAAAAAAAAAGGATTTGGACAAAGATTTTCCAGAAAAAAAGCAAAGAATTTGGCGAATAAGAAATCGTAGGGGAGTGATTTTGACCAGGAGGCGGCGAAACAACAGTGGAAAAAAAAAGAGGCAGGACAATTTCAAGTGCCTCAGGGACCTTCAAGATGGGGGGAGGATCAAAAAAAAGAAATCCAATGAGCCGCCAGCAGGTTGGCGCGAAAATCGTAGGAGAGGGGAGCAAAGACAACTGTCTTCTACGGAAAAGGGCATGGACCCCCTGAAAAAACATCCAGGGCTGTGCGGCCCACGAGGGCGGGTAGTTAGAGGGCAGGGACGCGGAGGGACGGTGGGCCTAGATCACCTGGGGGGCAGAGGAAATAAAAAAGAGGGGGCACAGGGAGACGAGACGCCAAACAGTGTCCAAAGCCGAAAAGTCAAGAAATCTTCGGGGGGGGGGGAACTCGGCGAAAGGTTTTGGTCTGGAAATACCGTACCAGAGACTTTACTCCCCTGGCGCACGAAAAACGGGTGGAGTCCCCAATTAGCCCCAAGAAGGAAAGGGGGGGGGAAAAGCGTTTCGCTCTGAGAAGGGGGGAACAACAGCGACGATTACTTCGGGTGCTGCGAAACAAAAAAAAACTTGAAACCCGGAAGGCGGAAGCAAGGCGCTTTTGCAACACCGAACAATAAAAGGTGAAATTCGACGACGGGGACCGCGATTCCAAAAAAAGCGAAAGCAGGTGCAAAAGGAAAAGCAAGGGGGAAGAATAAGAAGAAAACTCCTTCACCCCCAGGGGGGGGCCAATAAACCTCCGGCGACGGAACCCGCCGGGGAAGAAAATGTGAAGAACCGCGCTGTAAAAGGGGGAGAAAAAAAGAGGAACGTTAAATAGCACTCCGATCAACGGGAAGGGACCCTTGATCAGTAAGCAGAGTACGAATCAGAAGTCGCAAAAAGTAACATCGCGTCCGGGGCAGACCAAAGCCAACCAAGAGATCGCAGCAACCATCCTTTTGGTCATAGAAAAGTGAAAAGTTAAAAGCTACAATAGAACCCTGCGCTAGATATCGACAACCGGGGGGGGGGGGTAAGATCAGGACGCACAACAGGAAGGATAGCAAAATAAAAAAACCCAAACAAAGGGGCCTGACAAAAAGAGGACCTTGGTCCCCGGAAGGATCAATCTCTAAAAAATGTCACGACCAGGAAGGGGGCGCTGAACCGGCCTCCTCTGAGGGACTTGGAACCCAACCCCTTGCAGCCGCCCGGGGACAGGGAGGGACACAACTAATTCCAGAAAGGCAACAAGCCCGCGAATCAGGGGCCGGGGGGGTGGCCACACTGCAACCCGAATGCGGGCTCTGGCAAAAAAAAAAGATTGGAAGCACCGAGTAAAACAAATAAAAACATAAAGCCTCGCCTGCTCGGAGGGACACCGGGGGGAAAAAAATCGAATCGGCAAAGTCAAAAAAAAACGGAGGGATCAGAGAGCGCAAACACCGGAGACAGCGGTTCCCGCGAACCGGAAAACGAAAAAACGGAAAAGCCCCAAACCCAAAAAAAAAAAAAACCCCCCAAACCAGAAAAGATCCTTCAGGGGGGGGTACGGGCCGCCGTGACCACGTTCGTGGCCCAGGGGGGAAACCGGGTCACCGTAAAACGGTCGGACCAAATGCATAAAGCAAGTCTGCAAAAACCGGGAAACGTAAAGTAAAAAAAGCAAGAAAAAGGAAGACTGGTTGACCAATAAAACAAAGAGTCTGGGGAACTGGGCGCAGGCCAAAACGGATGAAGTGCCTAAGGCAGGGGAAGGGGGACGGTGCTTGGAGCCACAAAACTCCCAAGGAGGAAAAACGGGGCAGTGGGTGGTTGGCCCGTTAGGCCGAGGTTTTAAAAAAAACGGAAAACTTAAAAAACCAAGCCGCAACGTTTCACTTCGTTAAGAAGCGGAAGGCAACCAAGTGGGGGGGGGAAAAGGTGGAGAAAAAGAAATGTCGAGCGCGAAAAGGGGACCAGTCATGGGGAAAGTGAGGGAACTCGGCTCAAACACCACCACAACGGACGCTGAAACGGCCCCCTGGCGGCCCTGAACAAGGGGTCAACCGCCGAGCGGTCGTTCTGAATAGCCATGCAATGCCGTCCGAGGCAGAAACCCAACTGGGGTCGGAAGATCATCATATCTAATCTTAAAAATCCAGGAAAAAACAGCCCCAGACCGGAGGGACATGCGAAAAAGACGCTGGGGCAGGTTCAGACAGAAGGATCAAACAAAACGGAACACCTCCATGGTGCCTTCACCAAGGAAAAACCCCCTTGTCCGAAGGGGGGGAAGCCTTCGTAGAAAAAAGCAAAAAGGAAACAAATACGTCTTGATCAAAGAAAAAAACCGTTGAGAAAAAAAAAACATCCCGGAGGTAGGGAAAGGAAAAGGGGAAAAAAGAGACCCGACACTATCCTGTGAGGAAAAAGGATCAAAACGGCCCTTGGGGAAGTCCCGCAAAAAACAAAAGGGTCGATCCGACGGCTTTGGAAAGAAGCAGCCAAGATGGGGGCCCCTAACTCGTAGGCAACTTGCAGGCAGAGCGGGGGGAAAGCGCCAAAAATCAAAGAAATTGTTTAATGCGAAAAAAACGTTGTAGGGGGAGCGTGTCACTAAGAAGACGGCTTGTGCCCCGAAAGTCAGACGGAAGACAGAAGAACCAAATCTGGAAAGAACAGAGGACGGTTGGGGGGGGAAGTGACATTACATCATCAACCGGCCGAAAAACTCCCGGCCCACGCGAGCGTTCAAAACGCTCTCAGATCGTAAAGGGAGGAAAGCAAAAAACCTTTGCAGAGGATCGAACGACCGCCCGGGTGAACGAAAAACTGGGGAGGGAGACAACCGGATTAAAAAAAAAAAGATAAAAAACACAACGGCTCAAAAAAAGCGAAAAAAAACCGCACAACGGCAAGGGACAGAGACTAACCCATGTTGAAAAAAGGTAACTGAAATTTTTAGTACCCGAGCAAATTCTGGGGACTGTCCGAAATAAATCCTCAAAAAATGGGGTATCGGGTTTCGACAACTTATCCACTCTGGAAAACAATCCAAACCTAAGGGGAAAGAACCCAAAAAAAAAGTGCGGGGGGGGGTTTAACCCCAGGAGAGAAAAAAGCATCGTTTGTGGCGGGATCCTGAAAAAACTACATTTGGGAACAAGGTACAAACTGGAATGACAGTCACGTCACCCCTAAAACCGGAATCAAAAACTGGGCTGAGCCTCCGGCTTGCAGTGTTCTCGATCATCACATCTTGACTATCTAAAAGGGGCAAGCATCTTCCAGATCCGGCCTGTCACCGACGCACGATAGGAAAAAAAAGACAAAAATGTTGGTGAAACGCGCTTGGAATGCGAAAAAGGACGGGCACCGGCGAAGACTGGGGGGGGAAAAAGACGACCCCCGAAGTCGCTGGTCTAGAAAAAGAAACAAAAAAAAAACGGAAGTGGAGGAAGAGCCAGCGCACCCGTCTAACTGAAAGGAAGCCGCGACCGACAGAAAAGGTTTAAAGGGAGGGGGAGGGGTTCCGCCGAAACCAAGAGTTCTCCTAATCGACAAAGCGAAAAGAGATGATAGCTAACCCCGAAAAGCCGCGCTCCAACCAAAAGACAGTTTGTTAACTTCCTATTAACTTCCCTCTAAGAAGTACCGTGGGGTTGGTTACAAAAAAAAAAGGTTTGGGAGGGGGGAGATCTCAATATCATGGGCTAAAAAGAAGAGGGGGTCCGCGACCGCCTTTACTTGGTGGGGTTTGGGGGGGAACGACAACCTCCGTTTTGGGGGAACAAACCGTGGAGCTCGCGACAATCGAAAGGGGAAGGAGAGGCAAGAAGGTTGTTCCGTGACGCAAAAAAAATCGGAACGACCTGTGGGGACACTAGCAACGAAAGACGCATCCTGCGTGCGGAAGGAAAAGGGGACTCGCGGCAAAACACGGTCTGAACCGGGGGGAGGGGGGGGCGCTTGCTCACCCGCAAAGGGGGGACCCCTACACGGGAACACGTCGCTGTCGAGGTAGCCCCCCAGGAGGCCCGCAGACTAATAAATAAAGCGTGGGAAAAGACTTGCGACCAAGGCGCAAACGCAGAAAAGACCGAACCGCAGAAGGAGAGGGAAAAATCTTACAAACGTCCTTGGGTTGGGGAGGAAAAGGCCTTTTTTAAGGAGAGGAGCTGCGGACAACCGTCGGGAAAAAAAACAAGAGGCATCATAGGCCACTGAGGGGTCAGGGAGACGCAAAATTTCCCAGCAGAAGGGGGTACCCAAGGACTATAACGCGCGGGAAACACAAGCTCGGCCAAGCGTTCAGCCGGAAAGAGAAGATACTATGGACTGGACTAATGCTAGGGGAGGGGCCGAAAAGGGGTCGAAGAGAGGGATCTTTTTCACATTTACCGCAGCCACTCCGGATGCCGATGGGGAAAAAAAAAAAAAGACGGGACTGGGCGAAAGGGAACCATTCTTACGGGATGCTTGGTGAAAGAAAGGAAAAGGGAGAAAAGTGTGCGGACGGACCTGTCGGGTGGAAAGCCACTTTGCGGTGGTTAAAAAAATCGGGGGACGTAAATTTAAACCCACGGAAAAAAACAAGAAAACGCCCATAATCTCCGATGGGGGACGGGGTCAGAGAGGGGAGATCGGTATCTTTTGCGCCAGGGGTCTGTAAAAAAAAAAAAAAAAAAAAGGGGGCACGTGAAGGGCATACAACCCATAAAAAACTAAAACCGGGGAAAGGAGGGCTTGTTAGGCTTTAGACAAGAAATGGCCCGAATCGGAAATGTCAATTCGACTAACAAAGGGAAGAGAACGGGAAAGGAGCACCAGCTCTTCCCTAACAGAAAAAACGAAAAAGGTGGCATTCACCGACAAACGGAAAAGAAGCTAGCAAGACCAGAGACTGGCAGTCATTTCAGAAAGCGAAAAAAAGTAACACAATTTCAAACAAGCAAAAAAAAAAAAATGGAAGTGGGCTGGCGGTCCAGCAAGTCAGTACAGCCAAGGAACAGGGGTTGCAAACTGGAAAGGCGGCGGGGGACAAAAACAGCTACAATGCCCGGTAGCAAGGAAAAAACACTTTAAAACAAGCTCGACAAAGGTGAAGGGCCGCAAAAGGGGGCATTTGTCTCAGGGAAGTCAACTGGCCCTGGGGTCAAAAAAAGGCCACGGCAGGCAAGGGTCCCACAAAAAGAAGGCGGCCTGGTATCTCACGCTAATAGGGACATGTAGTGCGCGTTCAACAACGTGGCCGAATGCGGGACTATCGACAATGAAACGGAAGCAGAAACACGTCAAAGGGTGACCGATCGCGCAAAAAAAAAGCCAGACGAAAAGAAGACGGAAAAAAGAAAGAGGACACGCAATACAAGAACTTCATTTGCTCGATCGGTAATAAGAGGAGTTCGGAGGTCAACGAAAGACGCCGGGAGGACTTAAAGATGGACGATCAAATCCTTGGGGGACACAGTCGACCAACCAGGAGAGATACGGAAAAACGGGGGTGGAAAAGGCACCAGGGAGAAGCTTCGCCTAGTCGGGAGAAATCTCGGGCACGCAAAGCGCAGAATGGGGTTTTA
>Ga0179591_1240632_pt1 | contig 13267 bp, 16 predicted proteins | sample CZOMad2_1_08_16f_FD_182891 | JGI IMG/M metagenome (GOLD analysis project Ga0179591, IMG submission 182891) | Vadose zone soil fungal communities from Angelo Coast Range Reserve, California, USA - CZOMad2_1_08_16fungal (PacBio error correction) | ecosystem: Environmental > Terrestrial > Soil >...
GGCAGCTCCGGCAAAAATCCGCATCGGAGGGGGGTACCAGCCTTATTACATAAAACTGCGATGAGGGTCAATTGTTCAAAAGGAGGGCAGTAAGGTCGAAGCCGGAGGGCGGTCAGAAGAAAATCCAAAGTCGAAACACACGTTGAAAAATGATCGCCCGCCCCGGGCGGGCGTAAAAGAGCAGCCGATTCAGGGAAACCAGAAGGGAGTTAGGTTCGTTCGAAAAGCAGTGGGGAAACATTGTCGCCGGACAAAGGAATCAGAACACGGGCAGAAGCGTCCTGTCCCCTTGAAGGCACCTGAAAAGTCGAGTTGAAGTTGTTAAGGAATTCTTTCTTTACGGGAAAGTTGCTAAAGTAAAAAGCAAATAAATTCTAAACGGGCAGGAGAGCAGAGTCGCGAATACACGGGGTTTTGGGACGGCGTAAAAGTAGTAGTGGTCGTATCAGTTGATCGAAATTACAGGGGCGTACGTGAAAAAAAGAAGCCGGCGATATAAGAAAAAAAATGCTTCCAAGACGGTCGAACCGTTATTGTCACAGAAGAGGTCAGAAGGGAGATGCCGATAGTCGAACACACGTAGGGGGGCTTAGGCGGAGGCGGTCCTTTGTATGGGAAATTGTGGAGAAAAACAAATAAGAGCCCGTCACGGGAAAGACTTGGTAAAAGGGAAGAACACAGCGCACAAAGCCTGTTGGAAAGCGGAGGGGAGAGCAAGACACTAAGTTTGCAGAGTTTCATGACGGTTAAGTTAGCAAATTACGGGAAAAATAACCTGCAAGGGGAATTCAAACCTCGCAAAATAAGACGCATCTGCCACTAACCGGCTTCGTGCGGGGGCCTAAGATTAGAGTGCCGGTAGCGGACTAGAAGGGCCGGTGTCTAAACGGCATCGGGCGAGTCCAGAAGCCGCACTAAAGTGGAGGGTACTAAAACGCTCCCGGGTAAGGGCCGGTCAGGGGAAAAGGCAGCTTTAGTGAACCGCGAGGGGAATACAGATAAACTGTCTAAGCGGGGACGGTCTGGTGAGCAAAAAAGACGTCGTATGTTCCAAAAGGGCGCGGGAAAAACCCGGAAATGAAAAAAAAAAGGAAAGGGTACGGGCCTCCTAAAGGGGGAGGCGTATAAGGCTCAAATCCAGGCGAACTTTCACTAGAAGATCGGAAAATGCCAGGTTTCAACAGAAAGTGCCCTGGGGTTACAGCCTGAAAATCTTCAAGATTAGAGCGCAAACCAAAAACGTGGGAGAAGAACAGGGCGTTAGCTGCTGTGTCCTAATTTGGGGAGCATGCAAAAGCAGTACGGAAAAAAGGGCCGGGCCAATTTCAATCGAGGTCAAGTTTGAAGAGGTACACCGAGTCTTGAAATCGGTCCAATTCCGGGGAGGAGGACGGGATGGGAGGAAGCTGTGAAAAAATCGAGCCGGTAGAGGAGCCGATTTGGTTTCTCAACTACGATGCCGGGGGGTTGGGGTCTGTCAGGCCCGACCAAACTTCCGGTTGGATTCAAAAAAACGCTCGAAATCGAGTGTCGCAAACGTATCGCAAAAAGAAGGGTTCATGAAAAGGGTGATCTCGGGGGAGTTGAGGTCAGCGGCTTGGAAGGGGATAGAGGGAGACGAGTCAGAAACACCTGAACTAGTACAAGCTTCGGAAGGGGAGGAACAATCGGATCTGTCGGCAAACTAGAAGACTGGGAACATTTTGTACTAAGGGGTAGACCAACTAAGAAAGTTTGGGTCGTTGGTAAGCCAAGGGTCTCTTACTGGTCAAAAAACAGAGGAGGCAGTTGGGGTTTGAACTTGGGTTTGGGATGGAATTACGGGCTGATTTGGGGTCACAGTACGTGGAAATCGGTGGGGGGGGACCGACAAGAGGACCTGATCGGGCAGAAAAATGTTCCGATGGCAAGTCGTAATTAACAGGCGACGAAAGTCCAAAAATCAACCGAGAGATGCGCGGGGCGCACCTCGACGGCTGGTTTCATACAGAGCTATCCCAAATCTTCTCAAACCAGAATCTCCAAAGCATCAAACCACGTTTGCTTTATTGACCCGGTCAATACGAGGAATAAGAAAGGAGATGCTGAGGGCAACAAAGTTACTTCCAGTAGAGCCGGTAAGAAGGGTTGACAAGTTCTGAGAAAAAGTTAATGAAAACACGTCTGGGCTAAGATCAACCAAACAAAGGCTTATGGAGGGAGAGAGAGCTCCCGTTGTCCGAGGAACAAGAAAGAACTTGGCAAACAGAGGGAAGCCCAGGGGGACCCGCTTAGAGAGGACAGAAGCGAACTGCGGGGGGTGTGGGGAAAATTGGAACTACAGCACAGGGGGGTTGGGGTGGGACGTTGGCGAAGGTCTGGTGCGTTTGGCTCGGTAAGAAAAAGGGGGAACCTCCGCCACGCGAAGAAGTGTCCCTATTTGGGGGAATCAGGTTGCGCAAGTCAGGGTCATTTTACATGATTCCGCCCCATTCGCCCGGGAAGTGGCCCAGATTAGGCAAGGAAAATAGGAGGAGGGGCATAACGGACAACAATCAATCAATTCCTTCCACCATTTGGAAACCAAACAGAACAGTCCTCCTCTTGATGACCAAAGCGAAAGAGCCTACCTGCTACAAACAGAATGAAAAGGTCAGTGAAACGAAGACGAAGGAAAAGGGAAAGTCCAGCAGTTGTATTCAAAGAAGGGAAAAGACGAGGGGAACTGAAAAAACCTAGCATCGTTTGCTTGGGTGAGAAGCGGTTATAGAAAGAGTAGAAGACCCCTCAACGTAGAGGCAACCTCAATATCACAATGTTTTTTGTACAGACGTCGTCGGAAGTTTCCGGGACACGCAAGCCTCCCCAGCTGCTAAGGGGACGTCGGCGCCGGGAAAGCCAACCGAAGGCCGGTTATCCCACATGGACAGGAGGAGATTTGGGGGGTACACTCTTCAACCTCAACGCTCTAGCGTGCGATGGAACGACGAACGGAAGGCAACCTGCATTGAATTGAGGGAACGCAGCCAAAATATTTTGGGGCGAGAAAGGGGCTTCCTGGGCGGCGATAGGACATGAGGGACGCTAACTCCCTAAGGGTAGAATGGGGTAGACCAAAGAAGGTGACGGAGTCACAGTCAGGCCGGAAGAAAGGAAATTTTGTGCATCTGATGACAAAGGTCGACGATGGCAGGGGGCTCCTTTCCTCAAGGTAACACAATTGCGGAAAAGCATCTTAAAAGTGACCTGGGAGAGAACCTATCGCGCGGTTTTTGAAAAGGGGCGCCCCGGGGGAAACCAGAAACGGCCACCAGCCGACTTCTTCGCCCGAGGATTGATCGAGAGGGAAGAGAATGGCTAAAACGCACCGGTAAAAAAGCACGGTAATGGGCAACGGAAGAGTACAGGACCCACTAAGGGGAAGACGCGGATGTCATTAAGTCGCAGGTGCCCGGGGGGGGTTTCAGGTTATCACACAAGGAACCGGTTGGGGTGTTGCACGTGTCCAGAAGAAATGAAGCGCCCATAATAACGGGGGGGAGGAGATATACCGGTGAAAGAAGAGTATATCCGGGGCCGAAGGGGGGGAGGACAGTCCTGACAATTGGCATTTTGGTTAAAAGAAATCGGGGGGGGGAGGAGGGGATGAAAATAAGAACCTCTCACTATGCAAACTATGAGTCAAGTGCGCGGGAAACGGAGTCGAGAAGGTCCCAAGTGGGGAGCAAATTCTCTTGACCCTGAGACCAAAAGAAAGGAAATACAAAAAAGGCGGCGGCTGCAGAAAAACTAAGGGGACGGATTTACCAGGCTTATAGAATGAAAAAGTAGGATCTCCTTGATACCTTATCTTGGTCGTGGGGGGGAAATGACTAAATCATCTCATCTTAGGCGTGCGCGAAGGGAATGAGTCTGACTCTGTGCAGGGGAAGAAATCAAATACACAAAGCGAAGGGGAGAAATGCAGGCCAAAAAGCCTTTACAAAAGGACTGATTCCGAATAATGCCGCATCGGTTAAAAAAGGACTTTTGACCTGGGAGGAAAGGGAAGAGGGGGGAAGAATGGTAGTGGTAACGCGGTCAAAAAAAATTAAGAAAAGAGACCGTTCCAAGGGTTGGACATTTTGGACCTAAGGACATCAGTTGGAAGCACTCTCAGCAAGCGGGGGGGGTCTAAGCTGAGACCTATTCCCAGGCGCGACTAACTTGAATTATTGGTCAACTCAATCTAGCTCGAACCTTGGGCAAGACGCCCCGGGGGGGGGGTTCTTCTAGAAGGGGAGAACGGTCGGGGGAATGCAGAATGAGACAGCCGCCCGGCTACGAATTTAGCCTCGTTTGGCTAGTGCCCGCCGAGGCAGTCTTAAAGTGCCTGATGGAAAAAAGGGGGGAGAAGAAAAACCGAAGAAAAGAATAACAACCCAACGGAGGAGAGGAATAGATATGTTGGCTCTCTGAGTTTTACGCGGCAAGCTCAAACCTAGCGCGGGTCCAGCCGTCAAGGAAAAAAGTCATCGGACCACTGGGGACCGCAAACGTGGGGACTCGAAAACTGGGCGGTCATCAAACCATTCAAAGTAAGCGATTCTCAATCACCAGGAAAACGGGTCTTCTGACTAACTCTCGAGAAGGTGAAAACAGAAGCGTAGAGAATTGTTGAGGTTCAGGACGAACCCCTTCCAGAAATTGCTTACCGAGACTGGGGACGCCTGGAGGGGGAAAATGGAACAGGGAGGGACTCTTTTGAACGTTTTTGGAAAGGGGGAGACAATACGCGGCTTGAGCGCCGGGGGGACCATCAAGAAAGGAGACGAAAAGGGGGAATCATACGGACCATCGGCAGATTGTGTTGGGACATCAAACGTGAAAACCACTTCTGGAAGGGGGGGGGGGGCGTCAAACATTATGGCGCAAAAAGGACGGAGTTAGGGAAAGAGCCGAAGAAGGCTAATAATTCAAGGGGCCTTCTTGACACTAAAAGATAATCGAAAAGGGGAAGGTCCCTTCCTCTTTTCAGAGGCCGGAATCGCGTAATCACCAATTGAAAAATTGTGGGCGGGAGAAAAGATCGAGGCAATTTCACGGGCAGGGGGGAAGCCATAGCCGCTTCAGCCTCGACGTTCCGAAAGGGAGATCCAGCGGACAAAAAATCCGCCTGGGCGTACGGCGACTGGAGAGAGTAGGGAAGGAAAGGAGGTTGTGAGGGCAGAATACAAAAAAGACGAATGAGGAAATAACCAGGAATTGGTTTCATTCGGAAGCCCAAGGCAACGATCTACTAAGAAATCTCTTCACTGGACGGTATAGAAGCTTAACGGGCGCTGCAGAGATACGTTGGCCAGGTGAGACGGCAAAGAAAACGGCAATGGTTTTTCTAAAGAACGATCGGGGTGGGGGTAAGGAAGGAGGCTTGACCATCTGCAATCCAAGATTGGTAAGGGGGTACAAAAATCAGAGCAGATGAGAGGGGAGAAGGGACGAAGAGGTTTTCATCTATTATTCCAGATAGCAAAAACTGTTCAGGGGAAGAAGGCGGATTCGGGGTGCTGGCGCAGCTGTTTTCAAAGCGCGTTAAAAAAAGAGGCTGAGGTGGGTCATCTTCAAGTCGGAAATGGAAGTTCATTACTCTGGAGGGCGAGAAAGGCCAAATTCAACATCGTCAACCACTCATAGTGGAAAAAATGGGGCAAAAAAGACAAGATTGAAGTGGCTGATCTCATAGGAGGATAGCTAACAACGTGGACCATCCGTGGTATAGGGGTAGGGGAAATTGGTGAAGAACTGCAAGACCCTCAAAATCTAAAAAAAATGGACGGCCCTGGACGGTCCCTTCAATAATAAAAGGTAGTTGGTAAAGGTGCTAGAAGGACTTGAATCGGGGAGAAGCCCGGTTGGACAAATTCGCACCGGGATCTGCGAAGAGGATGTCTTCGGCGGTTGGGGAGGTCTTCTCCCTACGGAAGAATGTCCTGGCTTTTTTATGAAAAAACTAAAGGAGGCCTGTTCGGTTTCGTCACGTTCAGAGGAAAGCAAGGTAATGAACAACATGGGGGGTTGATCTTATATTTCACGGGAGGCGATGCGGCTTCTATCGTATTAGGACCTATGATAAGCAAACACTCACTAGGAATAGGGAGTTGATATCGGAAAAGAGTACCATAGTGCAAGCGGGAAAAGGGCCTGCGAGGATGAGGGTAACGGGGAAAAAAAAGAAAAGGAAATGGGGGGCTTGGGAAGAATTAGGGGATCGGACGAGTACGGGCATAGGTTTGGTGGAAAAAAAAAAAATTCAACTCACTGAGGCGGGAGGTTGGCCTGAGAGGGAGAATAATCTTTGGGTACTAGCTTGCCGATCTGAAAAAGGAATCGGGGCGAAGGTTCAAAAGAAGTTTAGTCGGGGAAAGGCGGAGAGAAGAACACTAGAGAAACGTGTACGGTGGGATGAGGGAGACAACGCCAGCGGGTTGAAGGGCACCTATCAAAAAGCTCGAAAGATAAAGACTGGGAATCAACGTAGAAAGCTGGTAGTCGGACCTGAAAATCCTGGAAATAAAGAAGTCGATTCTCATTACTCTCCGAAGTTGTAAATGGTAGAGGAATTTAGCGGAATTCATAGTTAACTGAGTTTGAGACACCGGACGAAAAGAGTAGGATCTCACAAACAGAAAAGATAAAGAAATGTAGGAGAAAGTCAATGAAGAAAAGGGGACTGATTGGCTACTTGACACGGTCTATCAAATGGAAAGGGAAGGCGGGGGAAGAAAGGGATCCCTCACTCTTTCCCTTATTTAAGATAAAAGGGGAGAATGGACCGTTTGAAATCTGTAGAATGGGGCGAAGGGGGGGGTTTATCGTTATAGGAAAATCTTTCCTTTGTATAAAGGACGCAAAAAAGCGAGGAGGTGAGATTCAAAACAGGGTCAGTTCCTTAGACTGAGGCTGGGGGAAACGGATTGATAATTAGAAAGAGTCATTTTCAAAGACTGGACATCAAGTCAAAAGTTAGCAGAGCTAAAAGGGAAAACATCAGATAATCGCCAAACACTTTTTCAACAAAAAATACGAATTTGGGTGTTTTGTGGGGGTAACGAGGACGGAAGTAACTGTAAACGGACAAACGAGTGAGAGGTCAAAGAAACGCTAAAGCAAAGTACCTTTCCAATGGCATGAAGGGCAGAGAATGGCCCGTCCCCAAAAAGAACGAGAGAAGGAATACTTGGGCCTGCTCTTCCCTACTTTTCTGAGAGGGGCCCGACAGCACAGGACGCAAATAGAGGGAAAAAAAGAAAATCACTGGTGTTCATTAAGGAGGGCGCCCGTGACTACAAGAGAACATGCAGAGAAAGAGTGGAATAAAAGATTGCATTTAGGGCCTGCCTCAAAAAAAGAAGCAGGAGGGTGAACACCAAGAAAGAAGCTCTCTAGAAAGAAGCGATTTGTTCAGACCCTAAAGGGAAGAACATCGTCGGGGGAAGATTACAAGTAAGTAAAAATTGCACTGGGGGAGATGAAGGACAATCAAATCGCCTCTTTGGAGTCCAGGGATCGGCCGAACAATAGACATACTAGGAAGCTAAGAATTATACAAAGTGGGGTGGTTGTCTCTCTCCTCTGACGTGAAGAGTTAACAAGTAAGGAGGGTAAAAGGGGGAAGGGTCAAATGTTTGGAGAAGAATCGTCTTGCGGGTATTGGCCCTGTGATCGGGAGGAAAAGAAGAGTTTAAAGGCCCCCGTTACCTGGGGAACGTAAACGACAAACTCCCGTGAGAGCGTTTTGAAAACACGAGACCGGTTTTACCAAGACTACTTCTCGAGCAACATCACCGGGGAAGAACAGGATTAGCCGAAGATGCTGTGAATAGAACGGGATCGCTTGGGGCCAACTTGTAGGTCGATAAAGAAAGGTAAAGTCTCTGCAAATTTGGAAGGGAGGGATATGCAGCACATGACTATTCCGGATTTAATTTCAGGGGGACAGAAAAACCTTTTGGACTTCAAGAACTGGGAAGCTAGAGGCATATAAAGAGAGTGGAAGTGCAGGGGCTAAAGTAGTATCCTTGGGGAAGATTCTGAGCCCTAATCATTCCTAGAACTCGGGGGGGACTGGATGAAAGAAAACTGATCCACCTAATTTCAAAGGGGGGGCGTCAGAGATACTAGGGGGAACAAACTGGAGGAGGGGGTTGGTAAGAGTGAGTAATCTCAAGAGGGGAAGGAAAGGCGTCTATTTCTCACCTGCCAGAAGAGAAAAGGAGCCGGTAGGACGCCCTCACCAGAAAACGTTTTATGTAAGAGATTTGACTAAGGAAGAGACCATTAGGGAAAGCATGTAGAATTAGTTAGTGTAAATCAGGGGGAGAATATCATTACCCTCTTGTAACTAAAGGGAGAATAGTCATAGTTTTCTGAAGGGAAAAAGAGAGAAGCCAAATCCCGAATTGGCGAATCCAAACTCGCGATCAAAAGAAATGAAGATAAGAAGGAATAGGGGGGGTAGAAGGTTCTTTTGATTGAAATTGGTAGGGAAAGGAGACAAGTTTAATAAGCTTTGGTCGCGCAAAACGGCTTTCAACTAGGTGTATGGTAAGCCTCCAGGACACAGGAGGTGCGAGAGGGGGGGGGGAAAAACCCAGAACCAAAAAAAAAAAGTGGTTTGCCACCCCAAGGAAACGCAAGAGGAAGGATGAAAAAAAAAGTCCCCACGAGAATCCAAATTCTTATGTTGGTCCTTAATATCCTCTCGCAACGGTCCGGGGAAGGGAAAGTGGTAAAGGGAAGTTGCGAAATTTTCTCCTGGCATGGAGGATAAACGCGCGAGGAAGAGGGGACAGGGCATAAGGTGGGCCTATTCTTCCGGAAGGGGAGGGGTACAAGAGGAGTATGTGGGATCTCCCTGGAAGCGGCTAATAATCCTCCCAAAGGAATGAGGGGGAGAAAGGATATATGTGTTCTGAGCGCAGAGTCCGCCGGGAAGACAGATCTTAAAAACATTGACAGTCATCGGGACCGGACAATTTGGGCTCCCTTGGCTACCTTCTGCTTAAGATCAGAAGGAAAGGAAATTGGACGATAGAAATGTCAAGCAAAAAAAATGGCTTTGAAAAGGGCGGCTCGACGATAATTTCAGTAGAGATTGGTGAAGTAGGGATAGAATTTGCGGAAACCCTCCTTTCGTACAAAGAGAAAACGCCTGGAAGGGGTCGTAAAGGGAAATGAAAAAGAAAATCCGGCCGGGGAAAGGAAGTTTTTGACCGCGACAAATACGCTTTCCTGTTCTAACACTGGCATCAAAGAAAGGGGGAAGATGTAGACATGGGACAGCAATCTCGAGTGACTTCACATCCTTTGGGAGAGGGACTTCACAAAAAATAGGGGAAGGGGGGGAGGAGGTTGAGGGAACATACAGGGCGGAAAGAGTATACTTTATCTCACGAATAGGAAAATTTATACCCCTTCCAAAAATATTCCTGGGGGGGTCAAAAAGGGATGTCCGAAGTCTCATCGATGCCGAAATCGAGGAAGCAACGTCGCTGAGGAGAGCAGTGGGAGGCAGTGGACGACAATGCCGACGGTTCCCTCAGAGCTTGTGAGCAATTCCATGAACAAAGGGACCACAGGGAACCGAGTCGGGGGGAGACTGACCATATGGAAGCATGAAGTGGCGCGGTTCGGGCCAAATTTCAGAATCACCTCAAGGGGAGTTCAGTGCGAACCTCGGGAAACTACTGGGACTAGAAACGGGTGAAAACGGAATATCCTCGCGTTAATAAAAGGAGATAATGAACTTGCCAGGGATGGAGAAAAACTCACAAAAGGGACTGGTGCTCTAATTCAATTGGGGGGCAGGATTGATGCATGAAAGGGAAAGAGAGAGGGGGAATTAAGCTGAACGAAAACCCCGGTGTAAGTGATCTACTTAAGAAGGTTTGGAAAAGAGGGAGGAGTCCCTCATCTAACAAGATGGAGCGTCTTGGGGGAGGGTTGCTGGTGCTCTAGAAAACTTATGTGTTCAAAGTCCAAAGTGGAGCGGGAAAAGCGAGTATGGGTCACGGACCGACTTCCCAAAGAGGGGACTTTACTTCGAAAAGCGCGCCCATGAATACGCTAAATGGAACAGCATCAAACATGCCACACAGATTGTGAAAAAATGCGGAATGGGACCCAGTCAAGAGGGCTCAAACCCACGGGAGAAGAGGAAAATCTTTATCGGTACTTATCACTTGCGCAAGGAAAAAGAAGAAAAGTGACCAAAAGTCGGTCTGCGTGAAAATGTCAATCGCAGTAGTAAACCGATTGGAGGAAATCGTCCCAAGAGGATCAGGCGGGAGGTTCGGGGGGAGACTGGGACAGAAAAAACTTTAGAAGCTCGGAGAGTTGGTGAGGGACTCACTCTCTTATTGGGGGGAGGGGTTCTGGAGTCGGAAAAAGAACTCAACGGTCACAGACTGTCCATTGGGGGATCCACACGATTCAGGTGAATTTTTCTGTTGGAGGCAAGGGGGGAGATAAAAGCACGTAAATTGGAGAGAGGATTGGGTGAAAAAAAGCGACACTAAGAATGGCTTTTCATGAATCGGGACGAGGAGATAACCGACGAGCAAAAGCCACGTCATATGCTATTATTATCTTTCCACGGTGAAAAAAGCTTCATCGAAATAAGGGAACGTTTGAAAGGGATCTTAAGTCCGGGAATGAGGCAGTTGGTGGGGGAATTGGAGGAAGATAGGAAGTCATGTGACAAACCAAATCTGTATGTGTGTGGGGGAAGAAGTGGGGGGGTGCCCGACCTACTATGATTTTTGGAAGTCGGGAGGCGATTGGACGGACAATCGGGCAAGGCAGCGGGGAGAAGTCTGAAAATGGAGCACGTGGCTTCAGAGGGAAAGCACCGAGAAAGAAAGACCGATCTAGTCTCGGTGCGCAGAGGACCCGCGGGTTGCTAATCAAATTAGAAAACATCGAAGAACGTATCGCAACACAATCCAACAATGGTAGGTCCAAGGAAGTACGAGGATGAAAATCCAGCGCTATTCCAGGGGCGCTCCGGCCGGTACGGGGCTCGCCGGTAGAGGAAGGGATCTAAGACAAGCTAAAAGTGACTGGAGGGAATCTATCAAAAACAAGGGGTAGAGAACTAATGAAAGGGGGGGGGAGGGACGATCAGGAGATAAAACCTTTCAAGTCCGCTACGAACCATGGGACAATGTATGAATACAGTGAACAGAAAGAGGGGATACTGGATGTCGAACTTTAAATCAACTTTGGGGGGGGGGAATTGGGGGCCGGGGGGGAAGCTAGTCTCTGGAGGTTCGAGATTTGGGGAAAAGGTGCAGGGAGAGGTCTCTGAGTGAGGTGCGAGTTGGACTCGGCTTGACGTGAGGGCAAAGGGACGAAGGGAAAAAGGAATACCTTCGCGTAACTTTTGCCCAATAATCCAGCGGGGGATCTGAGAGCACGGATACGAAAAAAGAAGAACACGGAAAGTTCCAAAATTGTTCCCACACAAAATGCTAAAACAAGCGGGGTGAAAAGCGTCCGCTACGCCCGGAGGAAAAAAATGATTCCTAGGGGAGTAAAAGACTACTAGTTGCCAATGGTTAAAGCTGGCCATAGGGATTGGCCAAATCATATTTCCCGCATCAGGAAGAAAGGAGAAAGTGTCGGAGTACCGCAGAGAAATATGGGAGATGTATCAGCACCATTGGCTCCTGGGGTCTCGAGCACCCTCAAGAATCCAAAGTGTTAGAAACGGGACCTCACAAGACCCCGCCTAAGGAGAAACGTGGGAAAAAAATCCCCCAAGATTGGGAAACGGAGGGAGCCGACGGGAAAAGTCCGCCGAAAGATTAACCAAATCGCGTGAGGAGAAACGGCTGATGAGTTGGGGGAACACGATGCTAAAATCCGGAAGCTCAATAGCGGACTCTGCTACGGTAATAAACACTTGTAATGGAGGGACAGAAAGCTCAATCATTTTGGAGGACATGGGCGGCGGGAATTGCCAGGTCAGGAAATCTACGTAAGAAGCTAAGGGAACAGGGTGAAAATAAAGCCATCCCGGGATAATGACGGCGTTCAAAGTACAGGGTTTGGAAAGAGAAGATGGGAAGATGGAAGGGTGTGCGTCTGATGGGTGCCGTTCCAGAAGGCAAAAAGGAGAGAAGTCAAGGGGGATCGCCCGTAACCAGGGAAGGATATCTCCACCCCTTGGGAAAGGTTTGAAAGCGCAAATGGTGGACACAGAGACGGAAAGAGAAAACAACGCCGCGCCCTTAGTGACGCCACGGTAGGGGGGGAGAGTCGCAGTTAACACGGATTTCTGAAGAGACAGAAGAAAGGACCCTGAGATTAAGAACATTCCAATCTTGCGGAGGGAAGGGAATGCAGGCAGAAGATGCTTGGGGCATGGTCGAAGCACAAAAAAAGGCCCGGTGAGTTGGATAAGTACTGGGCAGGAAAATCCGGGGAGGAAGAAACGGGGCATAGGGGCCTATCGTAGGGGTAGAGTCGTTTTAAGCTTGGGAGGAAGGAAAGGTACACTTCAAGGGGGATTAAAAAGGAAGAACGCGGGGATGGAGAATGCACCGCGAACAAGAATAGGAAAAATTAGGAGATCCGTGAAGGACAGACTCTGTCAGGCGGGCTTTTTGGAGGGACAATGAGAAAAAGTCTCGGGGGAGGAAATATGTCGTCCACCCTTCACGTGAAAAACTCCGGAGCGAAAGAAAAGAAAATTGGGGTACGGACTATGTACGGCATAAAAAGATGAGAGAAGGCTCAAGAAGGATAGGAGGGGAGCACGGATCAAAATTCAAGGCCTCTGTGAAAGTAAGATATGCGGGAGGTGCCGGGGAATAGCGTGGAAGATCCAAAAAGTCATGGAAGACGGACTAGCTGGAGGAAGAGAACTTAAGCATCTGTCGACTTTGGATTGTTGAATGAAGGGGGGGGAAAATGGATCTAAAGATTCGAGCAAGGGGGCAAAAAAGGTATTAGGGAAACAGTATTTCAGGGTGAAATCCAATAAATGCCCCGGGATGGGAAGTTTGAATCCATCTCTGCAGGAGTTTAGGAACCTATCAAACAATAGAGAAAAACTGACTGGGGGGGTTTGGGAAAAAAAAGCCTATAATCAACGTGGGCCGTCCGAACGGGGTGGCCTTTACGTAAGTGTCAGAGACTGGGGGGAGGAGGACCGACCCAGTCGAATTTAAATCCTTATTTTGCTAAGTGAGCTCAGTAAAGGGAAGGATTGGTACAAAGATGTGATCGCCCCCTCGCGGCGAAG
>Ga0179591_1349849_pt1 | contig 13267 bp, 13 predicted proteins | sample CZOMad2_1_08_16f_FD_182891 | JGI IMG/M metagenome (GOLD analysis project Ga0179591, IMG submission 182891) | Vadose zone soil fungal communities from Angelo Coast Range Reserve, California, USA - CZOMad2_1_08_16fungal (PacBio error correction) | ecosystem: Environmental > Terrestrial > Soil >...
TCCAGCAGGTGGCGCTACTATGGAGGCAGCGCGTCAAGGACTCCCTCATCTGCATCCGCTGTGGAGAGAACGAAAGAGAGGAGAAGGATCCGGCTCTCTACATAATCGTCATCTCACGAATGAGACGAGCAGGGGGTAAAGCCGACTTATGCCGTGGAAGGAGTACAGTATAGATCGCGCATATCAAAGAGCTACTTCAAGAAGGAAGGATCCGCCGCATTTACCAGACGGGAAGAACGTCCATACTGAGACCCAGTTAATCGAACAGTCCCATCAGTTCTTCATTCGTCCACGCTCAGAAAATAAGAACGGTGAGGAGGTGGGTAATCGACCACAACCCGCAGACGGGCCTCTACTAAGAATAGAGTCGGAGTCGTCCAAATCAGAGACGACGCCTCTACATACTACACTCCGACGAAACGAACTAACTTAAAATATAGCGACAGATTCCATCTAGGAGGCTTTGTAGAACGGAAGCGTAGAAAATGGGTGCAGCAGGATCTAGCATGCTTGTAAACCGTAGTCACACACGTGTCGCCTGTCCAAGGAAAGAAAGGGGTGCCTAGGCACTGGTGGACGGCGAAAAACGAGAGGTTGAATCGTCCATCAAATGGTCTATTTGCGCGCTACGAGATCGAAGGTGTACTGTCTTCCGTTGAACACCTCTATCGAGGTGGAGCCCAGACTGGGAAAAGGTCTCATCACTGAAGAGAAGCACTGCCTTCAGGTAGGGGTTCGAGCTATCATGACTCCTCCAAAAAAATCAAATCTCGACTATCTGGACGGGGGGCAAATGGTACACGGGCGGACACGTCAGGGGCGGAAAGGACATTGTCGGGAGGAGTTCAAGGGCCTTTCAACAAAGTAGGTGGGGGGTTTATGAATCGTCATGGGGAAAAAAAGAGCATGTCTCAAAAAGGCGGAAAAATCTTGAATCTAAAGCAAGGGAACTAGGACGGAAGGAGAAAAGGGCTTTGGTGCCCCTCAGCTCGAGAGAAAGTCAAAAGAACTCCAAGGGGATTAATCCAAGAAGCCGAGTACTTCCTCGAGCTGAAGGGTCCGTGGAGGGAGGAGGGAGAGAAGGATCAAAAGAAAAAAGATTTCAAAGATCACAATAAGCTCTGGGGGCTGGTTCTGGGCAAAACCGAGTTCGAAAAAGGGAAAGGGGGCGCGCCTGCTGGACCCGCTGGCTCTAAGATCGAGAGTACCGAGGGGCGGGGAAGGCGAGCTACTAAGGAGCTAGCAGAGAGGGGAAGGAGATTACTAAATAGCCATTTAACCCTAGTAATACTCAGAAGAGGCTGTCGAAGGTGAAGTTCCTACTGTTATGTTGAAGAAAAACTAAACTTAAAGGGAGAAAAAAGGAGGCCTTACTGACTGGCCGAGACGTAGTAGCGTAACCACGGAATCAATAGTGAACCGATGAACGGATGGGATGAGAATGGACGCCGTTCGCTAGGTACAACTTCTTTTCTAATAACTATCGGAGGGAAGGGGGAGAAGGCCTATGCAAGGAAGCGAACGTACAGGTCTTAGCGGGGAAGAAGAGGAAGGAGACGGAGTGATTCTATGACGATCACCGTCCCCTCCGTCAACGATTTGATCAAGATACTCCTCCTGCCTGGAAAACTCAGAAAAAAAGGAAATATAATGAGGAAGTGTTCGGGGGGTACGCTGGAAAGGGGGGGGTATCCAGAGGGAAAAAGACCTCTCCGTTCTTCTATCTAGGCGTCTGCTGTTGGAAGTGCACTCAGTTCGAAGAGAAAGAGAGAATAGAAAAGGAAAATTCTGAGACACACGCGGAGGGGACGACGCGTCCAGTGACTTGTCGGCATCGAATTCGAGCGGTCTCGCTGAAATGCTTGCGCCTCGGCCGTCAATTCCACCGAACCAAAAGCCGAGAAGAGTCGAGCTACACTCATCAAATCTAATGGGGTAGAACCCCCTGCATGCTTTCATAAAGGGTTAACTGGGCTCATCGGGTTAGCTGAAAAAGAACCCTCAGATCAGCCACCCGCGCTCCCCCACCCCCCCCCACCAAAAACCCAACCCCCAAGAACCACCCCAAAACCCCCCACCACACACAAAAAACCCCCTACCACCCCCCCCCCCCCCCCCCCCCCCCCTTCCCCCCAACAACCCCCAAAACAAAAAAAACCATGTTTGTTTTGTTTGTTTTGGGTTGTATGGGTTTTTTGTTTTTTTGGGTTTTTTCGTTTTGGTCAAGTTTGTTTTTCTTTTGTTTGAAGTTTTACGGATTTGGTAATTGTGTTGGGAGGTGTGGTAGGCTGCTAGAAATAAAGCAGAGCAGGGAAATGCCGCGCAGCAAGAAGAAAGAAAGCGATGCGGCGTCCCAGCAGCGCGGTCCACCCCTGTCTTCCTCAACTCGAAAACAGAAAAGCAAACAGCGTGCTATCTCCGGGTTGGAGCTAGATAAACTAACCAAAGTCGTCACTAGGAACTCAAGGGGGGGACGTGGCTTAATACCGGGGAAAGAGCGGTTAGGACATCCGGGCGCTAATCTCTTCCGGTTTGCAAAAAAAAAGAAGGGGAGGGGAAGAGTACTTCAGCCGATGAAGCGCTTGGAAATCCTCCGTAACACAAAATGAGGGGACGAAGCAAAAGCCCGAGGCACAACCTCCCGAAAAAAATGTTCTAAAGGGGGAACGCTACAAACAACCGCGACAGCAATCGCTTCCTCGCGCCGGCCGACGTCTCCCGTACTTCTACAGTCAAGAAAAATCCCGATCTTAAAGGGGGGGGGGGGGGGAGGTAATGCTTCGAGAAACCCCCTGAACTCACGAGCGCGTTATGCCTCCAGTACTCGCTTCAAAAAAGAACTTTTCTGCAAAAGCGAGAGAGCTCAAACTCTGTACACTCGAGATCGGAGCGGAGAGAAAACAAGGATGAAAGAAAAGGGCAACGACCTTCACCAAGGAAGCAAAGTCGGAAAAAAAAAACACCTCTCTGGGCGCCGGTGATCGCACCCGGAAAAAATCAAAGAAAAGGGAATAGACAGCGCCCCAGTACAATAACTCGCGTAACTGCTCCCTCGCCACAACCTGCCGAAATCTCTCTATCGTAGCTGAGAAGACGAAGCGTCACTCGTCGTAGGCGGATTAGCGGAGGGCACGATCGGGCCCTGCTCTTAAAAGAGACAGGGATGTGTATCGGAGAAATTGGCTCGTTTGATGGTCTACGAACCACTCTCCGTCCGGGAGAGAACGGCATTCTCCTTAAGCGACTGAATAAATCCTACCCGGTGGAAAAAGAAGAGGACATTTATAGGAAAAGTCGTCTGCGTCCTGCGCGTCGTCTCCTGCCCGAGGCGGATATCATTACCGGAGGAGAATAGACGGTACTGTGAAATCGTAGTCCGTCGAGACGGATGAGAGAGTTCTTAGATCCAGGCGAGGCCCTCGTCTGCTCGAGGGGGTTCTCCACAGCGACGGCTAAGAAGAAAACTTAACTCGCTCTGTACTTGGAGGAGGGAGAGACGAACTAAGTGCGAATCTCTACTCAAACCAAAAAGGAGGATATAGATTCGTTCAGCGATTGACGGGCGCGACACGGATGCCTCTTTCAGAAGGAAAAAAACAGTCGCGCTTTTGCGAAAAGCAGAGGAGCAGCGACGGCAGTCAGCGACGCACGCGCAGAGCAGCCATAGGAAAACCGGGACGAGGAAAAAGCCAAGGGGAGAGATCAGATGTAAACTTCACGTGGCGCTGGGCCTAGAAAACCCGCAGACTAGAGGAAGGACTCGACGTTAAAACCGCAGGTCGACCCTCTTAGTTAGGGAATCAAGGGGAAAACGGGAAGGATCACCCGGCGCTTGGCCTCGTCGACAAGGTGACGCTCGAAAAGAAGACTCTCACTAGCGGGAGGGGATGTACATCCATCGAGAAGACGCCGGCGCTATACATCCGCGGAAGAAAATTCTCTCTCTAGGAAAGGAGGAGAGAAAGGGGAGAGCTGTGGCGAAACGGCGAAGAGTCGCCGAGATTTCGCCGAGGAGACGAGGGCGTGGGCCGCCTGAGGTACCATCACCGTGTCGGCCGGCGATCGATCTCTAGGGACAAATTCTCCTTTTTTCAGGAGGTGAGAAAAGATACTCGGTACATCACGGCGACGTAGAGGCTCAAGGTGAGATTGATACTGTAAATTAGCAGCCGCTAGCCGGTGAGCCCACTTGCTTTATCGCGGAAGAAAAAGTCATCACTCTCAAGAAGAGAAGGGGAAGGGAAGGGAGGGTTTCGAGACCGATCTGATCCATCGGGTCCAAGCCGGTCAAAGGGGAAGGGAGTAAGGAGAAAGGAGGACTGCGCGGCCGGCGAGCAGGTCGCGCGTTCGTGTGTCAATTCGAAAACTCGGTGGAGGTGCGTGGTGTACTCGGACTTGGAGGTCCAGACATCAGGGTCTCGGGGAGGAAAGCGCCTTGGAAAGAAGACGGCAAGCATAAAACCTTGGTGGCAACCTCGGAGGCCGAGCGCGCGCGTTCACGCGTATGACTCGGAGGAAACCACGCTAGCCGCGTACTAAAGAGGCCAGAGGAGAAATATTCCCGGTCGGTGGGAGAGTGTCGCATCAGCCGCGTCCGGTCGGACGACTAAAACACATAATCTCTTGGGATGTGAGGGGAATCGATTACCATGGAGGTTGCGAGACGCGTCCTGCATGAAAGAGAGAGAGTTCATTTCCGGAGGGAGGGCGAGAGCTTTACGACCTAGATCGAGGTCTTATCGGAGAAGGAAGAGAAAGATGATCGCACCGCCGGGTAAAGCACAGAGCGTGAAAAAAAGGAATTTGTAGTGACAAATGCGACGACCTGCTGAGTTACGTCTGACGTGAGACCGACTACAATGTTCAAGGAAAGGGGGGAAGAGAAGGGACGAGATGAGCGAACCAGCAGAAAAACAGAAAAAGACAATGACAGAGTTTCGCAGAGGAACAAGCTTGGTTCAGAGAAAGGGGATTCCGTGCCTTCGAAGAGGCATTTGCCTATCCAGGATCCCTTCAGCAGAAGGGAGAAAACAAAAATTTCAGGAAAGAGAGCGAAAGAAGGGATGAGTGGATGATCACCGTCCCGACGTCAAAAAGTCAGGCAAAGCTGCTATCAGCCTCAGAAAAAAAAACTGAAAGAGGAAAAAGGGAAGAGGATCAGCAGCGGCCGTTCAAAGCATGCGCGACTCGTTTCTTCTGGGATCCATCAAAAGAAAGCGAAGGAGAGAGCCGAGCTGCGGACCAGTGCTTGTCGAAGAAACGAACTGAAACGTCCAATAATCTTCAACTGGAAAAAAAAAGAAAGCTACCAAAAACGGGGGCAGCGAACGACGTCCATGTCTTTCGCAGCTTCTCGAAGGAAACGCACGCTGATTCCTTGCTAGAGGAGGTCCCCAGCTCCAGATCACCGGAAGCATAAAACTCATGCGGATGCTCCACAGAAAGGACGAGACTAGAGGGACCTCCCGGCGCAGCCTTTCTGGAACTAGGGGAAAACTTGCTTGGAGAAAGGGGAGAATACCTCGATCACCTCAACTCGGTGATCGTAAGACGCGAATCGAGCCGTCCATCGCTCTCTCATAAAAAGAGCGGCTGGGATCAACAGAAAGAGGAAGAAAAATTTTCGTCCACCAGGGAACCCAGCGAGGAGAACTGATGCTCGTTGAGAGTGGTGCCTGCGCTCTTAGAAAAAAAAAAAAGAGAAACGGAAGTCGCGCAGCGAAAAAAAAGGAGGATTCTGGGCTGGAATCTTCATCAGGCGGTGAGGAACAACGGCGCTCGGGACACGTTTGCAAAAAAAAAAGGCAAGGTGAGAGAATGCGAGACGTACCAGGCCGATTAAAGCATTGGGAGCCATGAGAAAAAGTAATCCCGATTCGTAAAAAAAACCCTCCCAATCAGAACACAAGACAAAGAAACCGACTGTCGCAGGACCCGAAGACCGACCTCTTCAAGAAAGTCTCGGCCGACGTTCTCCCGTAAGTACACTTCCAGTCGCCGAGAGACCCAATAGGAGGAGAGGGAGGGGGAGGCGATCTGCTCGGGGACAACTACAACTAACTCTGGATCAATTAGAAAGGCGCACTCACAGCTACGGACTGCTCACCTCTCTTATCAATTAAGATAAGAAAAGAACAATCGAGCTCGGCCGCGCCCAGTGACCGGAGATCACCCTGGAAAAAAAAGAGAACGCGTACCATCAAGGAACGCTTCTCCCTGCCTACACTGTACTTTCCTCCTTCGGCAACAATCACTCAAAAGAATTCAAAAAGAAAGCACGTGCGCCGTTTCGCCACAAAGGCCAAAATGAAAACGTCGCGATCAGGACGACGGCTGGGAGTGGAGTAGTGTCCAACTCTTAGAGGGGGCGACAATCAACCTGGAGAATCTGTCTGCAAAAGAAGCTCGATTGGAGGTGATGGAGGACATGCCCTGCGCGTCTCGGCAGAGCGGGGAAGAAGGATGGGCGTAGACCTTACCGGGACCGCTTTGAGTCTAATTCGGGAAGAAAAGGAGGAGGCAAGCGCCCCGATCGACTGAAAGAGGTGAAATTCTCTCACAAAAGGAGTGAACGTAAAGCCTCCCGCGAGTCGGCGCGGCGTCTCCTTCGTCCTCTGCTCTAAGGAGGGTCCCTCTCTTCTCTCTCGCAGAAGAGAAAAAGAGAACTTACTGCTGAGTGACCAAGGAGATCGCATATAGAGCACTGAGAAGAGCTGGCCGTCTCCACAACAACAACGGAGGTAAATAGACGAAAGGTTCTGAGAGGAAAAAAAGGCTAAGCGCGCCTCGTGAGAGTCAGCGAAGACTCGTTGAATAAAAACGCTGCTGACTAAGGCCTGCATATGCGGAGCGCAGCCACGCGCATGTGGTTGGGGCTCGTTCTCGAGAAGGCCCGGGACGCCGGAGCCGTACCAAGAAAACTGGAGTAGAAAGACTCTATCACGTCGTCTGTCACGAGGAGGAGACCATCTACAAGGAGAGTGGACACCGCTACCTTCGGCGATTTCTTCATCAAAGGCGGAGGCAGTCCGCAAGACGGCTGTGGGCCTCGTCGCGACCATCAACGCGCGAGTAATCTCCTCACATCTCGACAGAAGAAAAAGGGTCTATTTCGCCCGAACATCGGGAAAAAGGAAAGAAAGAAAAGCCCGCCGGGGCATGCGCGACGCTCGAAATCTGCGATTGCGAGGTGTTTGAACTTGAATTCAGCGTGATATGTTGGCGCCGAGGATCGAGGCGGGGTCGCCGGAGTATCCTTCACCTTTCTTCCAGGTAGAAGTACCCTATTTTTGAACTAGGAGAAAATGGGTCCGGCGTAACACGATCGCGTCCCGGATAGTCGCGACGACAGGCATCGATGTGTACTGAGATTCCCGTTTGAGCCGCCGCGAGCCGGTTCATTCAACGGAAAAAACTCGCCCTTTCATCAACAAACGGAAGCAGGGGGGAAGGAAGAGGTATTGCACCGAGCATGATCACGCAACCTCAGTTAGCGTGAGAATGAGCACGTGGGTACGGGAGGCCCGGAAAAGCGTGCGGACCGCGAGCAGTCTTCGCTCGTTGACTGGAAGAACTACCCTTCTGGGGGAGGGCATTGTTTTGCTCGTCCGTGAACAAAGGAGGTAGCCGCTTCCAGGAGAAGAACTAGTACTCGCTGCTTCTAACCGGCCGCTTGTAAACCTGTAGGAAAAGAAGAGAACGGCTGTGTCTCAAGCCGGCTGACCACGGCGACCCCGACGCTGTCTGCAACGGAACGCGTGACGGTCCTTCAAGCAAAAAAACGCTCACGCCCACGAAAGAAGAACGCATTCATAATCTCGGAGTGGTGAGGGGGTCCTCTTCGAGGTAGAGTTGCTCGGGACTCTCCGAATCGGGACAGCGATCTAGAAGTGTAACTGGGTCGTGCCGGCTATGCTTTAACGATACCGATTGGGGGGGTTATATCTTCTTGAACGGGAGGCTATATCATAAAGACGAATAAGGCCGAAAAAAAAACCCCAAAAAAATAAGATCATACGGATGCAGGAAAGGATGTGTGACAAAGGCATCGACTGACTATATACAGGCTTGAAAAAAAGGGCGGAAGGTGATGGAGCTGGCCGGAAGGAAGATACGCAGGAAAGAGGAGCACTTTCATCTGCGAAAAGAGCGTTCGCCGAGGTCCATAATTGTCGAGACCTTGGAAAGTCGGACTTATTCTATAAAGGGAAAGATGAAAAAGGGGGATGCAGTCGTCTGAGAAAGCCTGTGGATCTGATATACGGAGAGTCAGATGGCTATCAAAAGGGGGTCCCTACCAACGAGGTTTCTAGCAGATGAACGGCCCTTATCTCTCAACAACAACAAAATATTGATAAGAAAAAGGGGGGTACTTCTCGCGCACCTCGTGGACACGGGAGATAGCAAAGCTCCACTTCTCGTCAAGAGAAATAATCGCACGAGGGAGGGGAGAATAAAGCATCTCCTGGGCTAGGCTTACACACCTCTTAAGAGAACAAAAGTAAAGCTGGAAGAATAAAAAAGAGGAGGTGTGGAGACCTCCGAAGCGTACATCGCGGAGGCAACATCGGGCGCACGCGGACGAACTGGGTCTCATCCGCGCCTCGGCCATCTTCCCAATCACTATAAATGGGAATTCCTCTAAAGGAGGGGGAGAGACACCTCGAATGTAGATCGCATTACCAATGCCTGCAGAAGCTCTAGTAGGGCGTTGCCACGCTGGGCGAAACAATTGGGAGAAGAAGACCTCTAAAGAACAAAATCACTTTCCCTCGGAGTATAGCTCAACGACAAAATTTAAATGGCTCAGCAGGAAGAAAGAGAGAGAGGGGCGTCACAACGCTTCGAGTCAAAAAGGCGAAAAACTTGACCCGAACCTACAAAATCTCTTCTCTAGGGAGATTGACGCGGTGTTCTTTCGAGGGTGAAAATACTACGGCAGGACAACTCGGTATGAACAGGGGATGGGGAAGTCACAACTTTCATACGGCGGTTGAGGCATACCGTCTCTGAGCATTGAGAGTGTGGGGAAAAAAAAGGCCTGGGTTATCCTAGAAAAAAGAAAGCAGGAAATGACGCTGGAATCCTTAAGGCCCGATACAGAGAACTAGGTCTACTCACAGGGAAGACACCGAACTCGACTGGAGAAAGCAAACGCGACACAAATCCGACAGGATAGGCTTCCTCAGAAGCAGAAGGGGGGGGGATTTCCCGACTGAGCCAGTAGAAAAACGCCGCTCAAATAAGAGGGAGATATGGAGGGAGCAGAGCGGACAACAAACAAAGGAAAAAAGAAGAGGGAGGACAATCACGGGACCACAGCTCGATGGACTAACGTCTCGAGATCTCAAGGCGATCCACCGCTACAAGTAGGTCTCATGCTAACTCGCCATGGAAGGAAAAATACGGGAAGTTGGTTCACCGGAATTCGAAGGGGCAACCACAAGGAACAGACGGCGAGAACGTACGGTGCCTGACCCGTCCATCCGTCTATCAGCAACTTCAGGCAACCACACGCCTAATCTGGAGGAAATTGCTCCACAAAGAAGAGAAAAAAGAGAATTCATACTCGAAGGGCCGAAAGCGGCTCTTCCGCTTCTTATAGAATGGATGCGAAACGCCCCGCTCTGTGATTCTGTTCTATCCTAATCTCACTTTGTAAAGGGGGAGGACTATGCATAGTGGTTCGGGCGCATGTACGGAAGGGAGACTTTTAGGCTCCTACCATTTCAGCGGATGGTCACGTTCTCTTCGCGGGAAACAGGAAAGCTTCTTCTCTCCAAGGAAAGGGAGAGGGTAACTAGGCAAGGACGTTCTCACTCGGTAAAGGAGAGCGGGGGAGCTTCTCAAAGTCGGTCTAACTGGCGTGCTGCTCTCCTACGAGCCCGCCTATCTCTGGAGAAAAAAACTCCTCTACACTGAGGGGAGAGAAGGGCCCACTACGCGGCTGAGAAGGAAGAAATCGTCAGCGAAGAAGGATCAAAAAAAAGAGGTATGAAAGAGAGAAGATTCGGGGAAATTTATCTCTAAGAAAGAGAGGAAACGCTCTTCAGTCAAGTAGAGAAAAAAGTCCGACGAGCGACACTCGAAGCAGCGATACTCGTCGGGATCGAATCGCGCTGCGACAAAAGAAGAGCCACGTCGCCGACCAACGCACCGTACGGCCGATGCCGGCAACTAGTTATTATAGAAAGAGGTCACTCTGCTCAGAAAGAAAGAAGACGCAGCAGCGCTGACGACTTCGAGAAGGGAACCGCATGTACCGGTCGGCGACGGCAAAGCATTTCGTCAGTCCCGGCGCCTGCGGCCTGATCCTTCTTCTTAAGAGGAGGAAAGGAAAAACCGCACGGTAGGATCAGATCTGGATGTCGGCCACTCAGAAGAAAATACGCCTTCAGAGACGACGAGCAGCCGGTCCTGCTTCTCGAAGAAAGATCATCTTCTCTAGCGGGAAAGGAGGGGGTGAACGGGTCGTGACAGCCGCGAGGAATAAGGAGGGGTATCAGGAGTCGACGATCACCGTCTTCCAAGACATAGGGAAAGATTTTTCATAAGGTAAGAAGGGTTACGTTACCGTGACACAGACGAGCTCGTTTCGACCACCATGAGGGAAAAAGATCACCGAGGATTGTGGAGGAGCCACGCCCCGTTGGAGCAGCCGCGAGCTGTCCGTCAGCTTTGGAGCGGAAGAAGGCGCCTTTGCAGACTCAAGAGGGGAGGCAGAAGGAGAGTTGTTCGAGCAGGAGCATAGCAGCTCGGCAAGCTATACGGATCGCGGTTGGGAAAAGAGGTCTCACTTGGAAGAACGGCACGTAGCCGCGCTCTCTTCCGCGAGCATGTCGGCGAGGAGGGTCGCTGTCCTTGTGAAAAAAAAGGAGGTGAGGTGGTCATGGTTTTTATGGGAAAGGGGGAGGCGAATCATGCTTCTCGGGCCGGAAGATTCCAAGCGCTTCATCGACTTCCGTTAAAAAGGAAAAAAAACTGGGTGGGGGAACCGCATCTGAAAACGTTACTAAAAAGAATGAACCGTTGAAAGAATTCTGGAAGAAGGAGGACTTACTCGAACGAAACGGGTCAGTCTTGCAGAAGAACGCCGCCCACTCGTAACGCAAGCAAAGAGGGGCTTTCTGCGGGTAGGAGGAGACCATGGGGGCTGATAGCTGCTGGACCCTCGCGCTTTCTTGAGAAGAGAATTCAGGAAAGGGGGGAGAACGTCGCGATGAAGCAGTGTGATTATATTTAGGGCAGAAACTGATCTCCCAGCAGTTGATCACGCCGTACTACCACTCAAACAAGAAGGTCTTACACAAACGAGAAAATGAAGTAGCCTCTGAGCGTGAAGAGAAAAAGATCTTGTGAGGAAAGCATAAGAAGCTTAAAAAAAGTCCTCGTGCCCGATGCTCCGCTGCAGCTGCGAAAATGGACGCGTTCGCCGAGTCTACAAAAAATGTTTCTAAATCCTTGTGACTGCCGGAGGTAATGAAAGGGGAAGAGTGGGGAACGCCTATCAGGAACACACCTTCCACTCCGCTCGTTTCTCACTGTTTGCATGAAGAAAAAAAGAGACGAAAATGTCGGAAGGGAGGAAAAGGAAAAGAAGTCAACAGGCTCGAGAAGATGAAAAGGAGGCGAAAACAAACAAAAAAATTATGAGAAAAAGAGAGATAAAAAAGTCAGCCGGTTACATCTTCGGAAGAGCAACTCGGACGTCGTTCCTGTCCATCGCGTCCGTAGGGAAAGCTCAAGGCATCATTAACAAAAAGGGGAAAAAAAAAGGCAAAAGAGACTGTGCATACGTAAAATCCTTCTTCGAAAGTAGGGTTCAGGGGACCACATGAAGGGGAAAAAGGCTACTAGAAGGGAGGGTTCCGCGCAGCGCGCATCGGGCGACGGATGCCTTGATCGAACTTCAAATCTAAATCCACCGAAAAAAAAAGAAATGGTCGGAATCCACATGCCCACATCAGTACAATCCTCCCCAAGAAGGAGCTCTCTGAGTAGAGAAATGGGTGCCTGGCGATCATCTTATCTCATCCCATACAAGAAAGAAATTCGTCAATCTAACGCAAAAAAAAGAACAGAAGTCACATGCGCGCTCGGGAAGAAAACTCCGGGAGGGCCACCGCTGGGCCGTCAAAAAAAAGAACCGGAAGGGGAAAAACCGAACAAGCCCCAGCGATTCGCTGATCTCGTTTAACAGTGTGGGAAGAGAGAAAGGCGAAAGGGGGGAAAGGGAGGAAGCGCGCTCTTGGCATAGTAATAAAAGGAAAGGGCTGAAGACCGTTGCATACCTGGCGGTTGAGACATCCGGCTTTGGAAAGTCACCCCAGCAGAAGGGAAAAGAAAGAGACGCAGGCGTGAGCATTGGAAACACGAAAAACTGAGTGAGGAAGAAAAAGAAAAAGACAGCACACCTCCCCGATAGTGTTCGCTAAGGCCCGCGACCAGGCTACAGGGATAGAGACTCAACAAGAATAAAGAGTCAAAGGGTCTCTAGCACGCGCTCACCGATCCGAGATGGAGGGCGCCGATCGGAAAGAACTATAGAACAAGAATACTGCCGACGTCTACGAGAGAGTTATTCAATGCGCAGACTCTCCCCCCTCTACGGAAAAAGAAGGAAACGCTAAAAAAAATACGAAAAGGAAAAAGGAAAGCTTAAACCTCTAGCGCGCGAGGAAAAAATCGTGGGGAAAACGAAGGCAACAGGCGAACGTCATCCTTCACGCAAGAAAGGGCCTAAACACATCGCGGCTGCAACTAAACTCCCCACGGAGGGAAATGAAAAATCCACGAGAGATCCCCCGTTTCGCCACAACCTCTAAAGATAGAAAGGCACTCTCATTCTCTGAGGAAGGGCGAGATTAGTCTACGTTTCGTGAGGGCGGACAGACGCAAAGAAAAAAGGAAAAATAGGACTATATGTAAGATACGGCGCGTCGGTTTTCTCTCCCTCCTGCTTAAAGGAGAGGAACGGGATTTACGACAGTGCGGATAAGACCTTTTAAAAGGAGGTGCACGTCTACGAAGTCGATCCGTCTTTTGACTTTTAGGTAAGAACTTCCCGGACGAGGAGAGTACCCGCCTCAGGGCGGATTGTCACGGAGCTAAAGTCCCCGTCTGAGGGTGGCGCGTCGGCGGCGCTTCGCGTGCAAAGCCTCTCACTATTTCCCGGAGAGAATCGAATGCTTTCTACACCCGGAGAAAGGGGAGTCAATACGCCTGCAGAGCGGTGTCGTACGTAGTCCGAAAATCGCTGAAAGAAAAG
>Ga0179591_1369686_pt1 | contig 13267 bp, 19 predicted proteins | sample CZOMad2_1_08_16f_FD_182891 | JGI IMG/M metagenome (GOLD analysis project Ga0179591, IMG submission 182891) | Vadose zone soil fungal communities from Angelo Coast Range Reserve, California, USA - CZOMad2_1_08_16fungal (PacBio error correction) | ecosystem: Environmental > Terrestrial > Soil >...
CACTCTTGTGAACTGTTGACGTTGGGTTGACAAATCATCGGCAAAGCATCCAGAAGATGAAATAACCAGGAAAAAACGAAAAAGTGGACTGACACGAAACGAAGGCACCAATGAGAAGGGGGGCGACAATGCTTAAAAGGCCGTGGCGTGAGTGGGAGACGTTGAACGCGGCACAAATCGGATGAAGAAAAGAGTTGGGGCAATTGGATTCCTAACGTCGGAAAACGAGGAGAACGGAAAGAAAAGTTTTTGAACAAACTGGGGACATTCCCAAAACTCGGAAAGTCGAACGAACTGTTAAATGAGGGGGGAAATCAAAATTTCCATATCAGCCAGGGGGCAAGAAAAAAAATTGGGGTGCCGAAACGTAGGAGATTGGCGTCCCGACCGAATTAAAAAAAAAGGGTCAAACAATGAAAATTTGAGGGAAAACAACAATACTCTCTCTGGGCCAAGCTCGTATGAACAGGGGTTCGTTTCGAAGAGGAGCGAAATCCGCAAAGGAATACGGGGAAACAAATTGAAGGCTCTAAAATGGGGAGGGAGGGCAGGGAGAACGGAAAGCGCTTAAAACACCAGAAGCGAAAAAAACAACCCTTTTAGAAAATTGTACAAAAGGGTCAAACCGTAAAGACAAAGAAACACACTGGCTACCAACAGCGGAAGGGGTACACGGACCATTAGATATTACAAAAAGCTTTACGAAAGAAGGAGGGGCAGCGAGGGGACCGGGAAGGGCCGACGCAGGCCTGCTTACCCATGATGGGCGCCACTGAAACACAAGTGTGTTGGATGATGTGTACAAGTGTGCAGCGAGCGTCAGTGAAGGGGAAAAGTGGGAAAGAAGGTTGGGAAGAAAAAAATGACTTGTTCCTAAAGGGAAAAGCTGTTGAGTCATGGTGATTACATAGGCTTCCCCTGGGGTAAGCAAATTGCGCAAAACTTCAGGTGAAAGAAGGCCGCCAAAGTACAAGATGGGGTTGCTGGTTTCGAAAACGAAGGAAGGGTGTGAAGTCTATGCCATAAAGGGGTGACGCGGAAGCGCTTGACAACCCCGGCGTTCGCAAAACGGCAACAAAGTTGGTGCAAATCAAACCCCGGAGAAGTAAACAAGACCAGCGACCGCAACAAAAAAATGGGAAAAGAAGTAGTGTGGGTGGGGAAAATATCTTCCTAAAAAGCAAAAAGGGAAAAGGGACTCGTTTTGAAAGTGCTCACATTAAGGGAAGAACTAACGACGAGGCCAAAAAAAATAAATGGGTTCAAGACGAAAATCAATTTAAGGAAAGAACCAGAAGGCTTGAAACGGAAACCCATGAGGTTGACCAAAGGATGAAAAGAAGAAAGCTTAAACCAAGGGTATCATGAAGGACAAGGGAAGGGCAACAACTGTGGATCCGTGGGTAAAAAGCGTGATTGCCGTCCCTGGATAAGGGAAGGAGAAGGCGAAAAACCGCAATCAATAAAGACTGGAGGGAAAAGCAAAACGGATCAAGTTAATGCCGGGAAAAAAGGAGGGTCGACTACAAAAAAGAATAGGTGGAGGTCAGGACGGAGATTCAAGAAGGGGAAATGGGTTTTTAAATGGATGTACCATGGGGACACAGCCAGGGCTATACCGCAATCGTTGGGGTGCAACAACGGGCAACGGTGGGGGGACGGATTTGGGTTTAGATGAATTGGGGGGGTGTGGGAGAACCCCTAAAGGTGCAGGGGGGAGGAAACCGTTTGGGTCTCAGGGGGGGGGGGGACACCCCCGGTGGTAAGTGTGAGGGGGGAAAAACATAATAACCGAGGAGAAGGACAGAAAACTCAATCGGGAAACTGAGAAAGCACTGGAAGCCCTTGGGGGGGCAAGAAAAAAACTGATGGAAGGTTCAGGACACAAGATATTTTTGAAAAACACGTTTATTTTTGGAAGTGGTGGGTTTCCATGGGCCGGGGTACTGAGGAAAAATAAGGCACTAGTTTAAACGACGGGAAACACCTGGTACTTGCGCAAACTGCAATCGTTTTGAAAAAAAAAGAGAGGGGCACCTGTATTTCCAATCTAAGACCCAAACAAGGGGTCCCACTGAGGAAAGGGGGCCTTGTACGACGAAGCAAAGAGGCGACAACGCGAGGAAGGGGTGACTGATACTCCAGTTTCAAAACTGTGAGGCCGACCAAGGACAAGATATCAAAGTCACCAATTACGAAAAGGTCAAAAACGGAACAAAACCAAAGTGGGGGCAAAAGGAAAAAAGTTGAGAGAACAAAAAAGTAGAATAGAGCAAACGGAAATTCCAACACGTCTGACGCTAAAAAGAAGATCACGAAATTAGGGAAAAAAAGGAAGAAAACGGAAAAATAGCAAGGGGGGACGGGGGGGGGGAGAGAAAAACAATTACTTAAAAATTACAACACGACTGGGACCAGGGTGTGCCACTGATATTTCTCACCACACGTTTTGAAAAAATCTGGGGGGAGCAACGCTCAGACTCAGGGACCACTAACCGGACCCAGACAAAGAATTTGTGGCAAAACAGAGGGGGTGCGCGCCGGGTGGTAAAGGAGAGTGGAAAACCAAAGCTTGGGACTGCCGCGCCTTGGGGCTGGAAGGATCACTAAAAGGACACAGAACCAAAAAATCCACAAACAAGGCCCTCGTCAAACAGAAGATGGGCGACCATTTGGACAAACGACTAAAAAAAGGAGAAATGACCATATGAAAAGAAAAAACAGGAGAACAAACCGCCCAAATGGTCGAGTGGGGCAAAAAAAAACAAAGCCAAAGAAAAAGTCCAGCCAGGAGGGGGTGGACCCCTAAAAAAGATCAGTTGGCAGGGGAACTGTTGACACAGTGGGAATACTCCTCCCAAGGAAAAGGACAAACACTTTTTCGACCAAAAGAACAAAACGAAGAAAAAAGGAGGAAAATACCACGGGGGCCGAAATCAAATAATAGTCCAGGGGGGGGGGAGGAAAGAAGAAAAACTTCAGAACAGGAGGAGGGAAAACAACGACCAAAATGGGTGTATGCCAGACGCCGAAGTGGTGGACGGCAGAGCAGAACAGTGAGGGGGTATAAAAAAGGGGGGAAGGGAAGAAAAAAAATGTGACGGGGTTAATGACGCGGGCAAAAACTCAACATTAGCAACTGAAGCTGGGGTTTGGAAAACCGGTCTGGCGGGGAGACATGCACATACAGATCAGAGAAAGATTACATTTGAGAGGGGAGGTGGAAAAAGTGAAAAAAATCATGCTGGTCACTCATGGAAAGAAAGAAGGACTCACAAAAACAAAGGAGAGGAGGAAAAAGTTGAAAGAGGTCACTGAAGGAGAAAAAGGGAAAAGAAACTCGTAAAGAAAAAGTGGTGTGGGGCAAGAAATCGATGCATGGGGAAAATGTTATAAGAAAAAGAAAACGTACTCAATATTCCACCCAACATACGGTGAAAGGGAGGATGGTCATGGGGAAAAAACAAGTAAAAAGGGGGACGAGGCCTCCTCGCAAACGTTTGAGGACAAGGGGACATCAAGGAAGTACGGGGGTGTCGGAGATTGGCAAAATATTTTGGAGCATTGCGGTAAGCCGAACCCTCAAGGACTAGAAATCGATGAAGCAAAGTAGATTGGTTTCAAAAACGACAACCCCGTGTTGTGGAAGGCGGGCACGACAGTTGGGCGGTAGGGTCGGGGATGAAAACAAAGGGTTGAGGGGGGGGAAAAGCAATTGATATTACAGCAAAGGGGGGGGGGGGAAACCGGGACACAAACAGCGAGGGGACGAACAACTCCTGGGTTTCGCAAGGGGGGATAGTGGGGCAAAAAAAACAGAACTACGTCGTTTGACCAGGGTCCAGGGAGGGAGTGGGTATGGCACTGGGATGAAAAAGTTATTGTTCTTGCAAAAGGGGAGAAACATATCGTGTGGCGAAAGGGGGGGGTAATGTGCCGGTGGGGTGGGGCTGTGAAAAGAAGACAGGAATCAAACAGGGAACAGCCCGCGGCCAAGAAGTGGTTGAGTCAGAATGGAAAAAGCCAAAAAAACGCAAAAAGAGGGAAAGATAGCATCGCCGGTGTTCATGGAAAAAAAAGGGGGAAGAAGAGGCGTTTTGCTAAAAAAGTAAAATCTCAGTGTTGGGACAGAGGGCAAAAGTTGGAAAACGGGGTCATGAGGGCGGGAGAAATAAAAAAAAAGTAAAAAACACCCCTGAAAGACTGGGGGGAACACAAAGGACAAAAAACTCGGGGGAATAACAAGATAGCGAACCGGCGGGGCACAAAAACCATACATAAGACCAACCAAATATATGGGTCATATGAAAATCAATACAAAAAAGCAGGAAAAGGGTTGCTGAATGAAAGGGTGGGGGGGGGGGGAGGGGGGGAAGGGACGGGGGGAATTGTGATCTCGACGAGAGGATAAAAAAAACAATAATCGAGGGAAGGGGACGCCGCTTTGGGGGAAATGTCAGGAGGCAAAGAAAGGAGAACAGATCGTGGGAAAAATGTTGCAAGCTGTGAAATAGAAGGGGGTTTAAGGTGAAAAGAGGGGCCTTGGGACGAGGAGTAAGGCTGTGCCAGTGAAGAAGAATTGTGTAGTCAGACCACGTCACATTGAAAAAAAAACTAAATGGGTGCAAAGAGAGTGGGATACACTTAGGGGATATGGGGGGGGAAAAGGATTCCACAAAGTATGGGAGACCCAAGAAAAGAAGGAAGGGTTTCAGGAAGTGTAGTTTGACAAGCCAAACATAAAAAAGGGGGGGGGGATACACCAACTGGAGAACACGTGGGGAAGAAAAGCAACACCTGTTTGGGTGCTCCAACCAACACCGATGAGTAACACAAAAAGTAAGAAAAGGGGCCCGTGGCAAACTACCCAACGATTCACGAAGACCAAAGGGGCGGGGGTTGGGTACAGCTACCACACCACAGGGAGAGCTGAAACGTCCCCACCCCCAAATGACCGAAAGGAAATTTGGGTGAGGCCACTGAGGGTTCAAATACCTCTTTTCGGTGGAAAAGGGCGAGAGAAACAGAGACGGAGAAGGGGGTTGTAAGTCTAAGAATGAACAAAATGGAAAGCTGGGGGGACCAACATTGACATTATAAAAAAAATACCATTCAGGGCTACGAAAAAAAAGGAAGGAAGGAGGGAGAGGGATCCCTTAACAAACGAAGAAATGGAGGGGTCCTGAGAAAGGGAGGGACTCCCCCGTTGAAGGTTCGCAAGGGCCAACAATTGGGGGGGGGGGAAATCGATGCTCAACCCAGAAAAAAAGGAAAGCAAAAGGCAACGGTCACAAAGCAACGTGGCCTCACAAAAAATGAAGGGGGATGTCAGGGGGAAAATTAAGGGACACGGGGAAGAAGGAGAAAACGGGGTGTTGGAAAGTGGGGGCTCATGGTTTGAAACAGCTGCAAACGGGAGGGGGATCTCAGAAAGAAAAAAGAGGGTGGTAGCAAAACAAAAACTCTTGATTCAAATGGGGGAAGCCCTGGTGTGTTATCGGGAGAAATAACTTAAACAGGGGGGGGGACTAAACCACGTATGGGCGAAAAAATCTCAAAGTCGAAGGTAAGGCACCAAGAGCGGAAGCAACTTCCCACTTATAAAGACAAGACACGAGCCACTACGACAACCAGGTCAAATCATAAAAAGGTTTTGGGGAGGGGGCGCCCGTGGGTAAAACAGACCATCGGTTCGACTGTGGAGGGGACGGTCTTTTACACATAACTCTTACACATGAGGGGGAAAGAGGGGGAGGAGCGAAAAGGGGTAGGCAAATGTGTCAGTGCAGTGGTAACCAGTCAAATCTGGGGTACAAATAAAAGCTGAGCGAAAGACATGTTGGGGAACAGAAAGGGATTGGGCCGAGAGTTTGGTGGGAATCGAGGTTTGTGGGGGACCGAAATAACAACAGGAGTACAGGTTAGGTTGGTGGGGGGCCCGAGACTTCTTTGATAAAAAACTGAAAAAGGCAGGGGGGGGCGGCCAAATCGGGGACCTGGGGAACGCCAAGGGGATGGGGGAGAGAACCCTTTGAATTGGACCGAGGAACGGCTTTAGAAACGCACAGATGGGGACAAACCGACGGGAAAAGGGGCAATTACAACGGGTGACTCATAGCGGCCCTTGTTCAGGGCTGCTGGGGGGGTACGGTTCAAAATGCTGAGGGTAAATTGGGGGTAACGTGTTAAAGAGTTGAAAAAAGCAGTTGTGGGGAGTGAACATAACAAAGAACGAAAAAAAAAAATTCCGTTTGGGGGGGCAGGAGGAGTGGCCTGGCTTCCGTCCTGTCTCTCGCTGAAAAGGGCCAAAAAAAAGGGGATTTCATAGAACGAAAAAAAAATTTTGTGAGCAAAAACGAACGAAGGGGAAGGAAAGTACAGAACGGCAGTTGAAAAGAAATTGGGAACGAGACGTGGGGGGTGGAAGAAAAAAATGGGTGCCGGTTTGCCGATTTTGTCATGGGACGGGGGGGGAGTCACTCGTCTGGGATGCGGAAAAAGGGCAACACACGGAAAAGCCCCAAAGGATGAAGATCGCAACAAAACAACGGAGGAGGGGGAAGGGGCCCTCCTTTTATGGGGCGAAATGACCCCTTTGAAAGGAGGGTTTGCAAAAGAGGGGGGGCGCATCCAGGACACTCAAAGCAGGGGAAACTCACAGGGATCAAAAACAAATTCAAAAACAAAACGGGGAGTCAAACGAAGGGGGGAGGCAAGTGCCAACTGCAGGAAAAGGAAACAGCGTGTTCTTAATGAAATGGAAAATCGGGCGTGGGGGAAAGTGGGTCAGGGACCGCCCACGGCAAAAAACTTCATCGCGGACAGTGAAGAAAAGTTTTGTCGGTGGGGGTTGGGCAAATTCCAAACTTACTTTTAAGTCGGAACGAACGGGTTTAACGGATTTGAAGAAAAAGTCGGGTTCCTCAAACCGGGGGCATAACTAAAACCGGGACGCCTCTAACGGCCCCCCTAGGAAGAGGGAAAGGACATTGGTAAAGGGAAAAAAAGAACTTCTAAGACACCTCTTGCTGCTTAGAATTCCATTGGGTGGGGGGGAAAAAAGGGTGTTAGGGAAAAAAACTAGCCTGACAACACACCGAGAAGAGGAGAAAAAAAAAAGGGAGGGGAGATTGTGATCATTGGGTGACAAAAATCTGACACACTAACTCTCCAAAAAAAAAAACACCACTGGGGTCTGAACATGTGACAAAAGGTGTCGACTGGCCAATTGCTGGCTAAACACGCAGGAAGGGGGGTACACAAAAGGACGAACAAATTAGGATCGTGACCCAACTTGACTCCATGAGTGGAAGAGGAGGGGAGAAAAAGGAGTCTAGTCCGGAAGAGGGGGGGGGGGTCCCCCGGGCAGTTACAAAATGGGACGCAAGCCACGACGGTTGGTTGAATAAGACTATTGACCGTTTTCCCGCGGGAAAGAAGGGTTGTGATGCGTGGGAGTACTTGAAGGGGTGTAATCGGGGGGGGGAATTTTTTTTGACAAAAAGAGCATCTGGGGGAATAAATGGGCATACGCTCCCCTGTGTAATAGGGAACTACGAAAAAAAGGGGAACTAAGACAGTTTTGAGAAATGGAAAATAACTTGGGCCTTTGCTACACAACTGTATTTGGAAAGGAACACGTCAGAGGAGCGTGGACCTCTAGGCGCATTGGGGAAAAATCGGGGCTGCGTAGGAAAAACGTAACACAAGGTTCTAATTGCGACCTTGCTCCCTTTGAAAAGCCTGGGAGACCCAAAACGGGGGCCCCACAAATGAAAATATCATCCCTACAGACTTGGGGAGAAAAAAGGAAATTGAGAAGAAAATACGTAATTACTACAAATAACTAAAAAAAGGGGGGCAAAACAGGGATACCAACGGTTTGATCCTACCAAGAATGATGCACGAGGAAAGGAAAGGACATGAAATTGAAGGCGGGTTTCACGCACGAAAAGAGACCAACAAAAATGGTAGCATTGTCTGGCAGGAAAGGGGGGACACAAATTGGAAAGAGGGTTAAATCCGGGGCCAGATTAATTCCGCAAGAGAAAAAACCAACTCAAAGAGATCTCCTGAGGACAAAGAGAAAAAGAAGTATGACGGTGGGCAGAGGGAACACAAAGGAATGGGTGGAGGAAGGACCTGGTCCAATCAAATGGGGGGGGAGTGGTTGGATCTTGGAGGTTCCATGGAAAACCAGCAAGGGGGGGGAGGAAAAAAGAAAGGGGACCCTAATTTTGGTAACAGGCATTGGGGGTAACTGTTGTCGGGCCTATTAATTGGGGGGGGGGTTGGAGATTGGGTTGGTGTGGGACTCAACTCATTGGCCGGAGGACAACCAGTGGACGAAGGGGTAAAAATCCCCCTTTGGGCGGGGTGGTGGATTGAACCAAATCCCATTAGAATAGGCAGAAACATACTGGGTGCTCTGGGGGAGCTACGACGAACAAGGTCATCACTTTGAAACCTACAAATTACGCGGTGGCAAGTCCAAGGGAGAAAATGGGTGAACCCTTAGGATTTTGTTCCTGGCCGGGGGACCTGCCGGGTAAAAAAAGAATCGCACTGGGGGGGAAACAGAGGAAAAAACTGTTAACGCAAAAGTGGCAAAACTAGGGAAAAAAATCAAAAAAAGTAAAGTCACACATATGTGGGGAACAGAGAAAAGGGGGCAAAACCTTGCATTTAAAACTGCCTTCTGGGGGGCGAAGCAAGAAAGGGGCTCCTCCAGAGTTGCGGTGAGAAGGAAAATGAAGACTGGGGGGACCTTCCATAAAAAGTGAAAGGAAGAAAGCAAAAAAAAGAAAAAGGGGAAAGTGAGGGGTTCGGAACTAAGTTGTCCAGTACAAAATGAGAAAGGCAACAAACCTAAGAGACAGTCGTACTCGAACTTCACGGGGGCTTGGGAAGATAAAAATGCAAAATCAGAGACTTCGGGGGGGGAAGCCTAGGAAAGAAGGACACTTTGCAAAGGGTGGGATGCAGCAAAAGGATGACCACAGCAAGGTGGGGAAAGGACCAAAACATGATGAGTTTGCACACCCCAAACCGGATCAGTGGGGGGAAGAAACGCCTCCACACAAATCGGCTACAAGTTAATCCGCAACCTTAAGAGCTTAGAGTACTCCGGGAGCAGCAGCCCAGGTAAGGATAGGGGGGGATAACCCCGGAACGCTGTCATTTGATTCAAGGGGGAGAAGAGTGGGGGGAAGACCAAACATTGTCAACAAAAGGACCAAAGCCCTAGAAAACATTATATAACAGGGAAAACACGAAAAGAAAAATGGAGAAGGGAAAAAAAAAGTCAAATAAACATAACAAAAGGGGGGGGACAAAAAACTATGAAAAGTTGAGAGGGGGGCCCCCCACCTAGGCCAAAGAAAAAAGCCAGGAATTGGTAGAAACCGAGGATTGTTGGTTACCTTTGTAAAAAAAAAAAGGGGGGGGGGGGAAAAATGAGGAAAAAGGCCCCACAAAAATTTTTTGTCGAAACTACCAAAAGAACGACAAGTCGGGACGAAAATGACAAACGGGGGGACTGGGCAAGCCCAAAGCCAATCAATAACAGGGTATAACTGAATACAAAACGAGAGTGAAAGGGCCTTAGAAGCAAGTTGGGCAATAAGCCACGACAAAAGGACGGAATTGGCTGGGAAAGCCGATCCTACCCAGGGGGAAGAAAACCAGGGGAGGGGGGGGTAATGTAGCTTAACCATACTAAAAGTCGCCTTCTGATTGGGTTTTGGAACCTGTCAGGAAAAGGGTCGGGGGATAAGACAAGGCAAGTGAGAAAGGTCATCATCGCACCAAAAAAAGGGACACGAATTTAGAGGAGGCAGGGTCCAAAAAATTACTGAACATGAAGGGATAAAAAATGAAGAATCTCAGATGACAAAACAACTGCGTAAGGGGGGAGGGAGATATGAGGAAATTGTTCAAAAAGGGGAATCACGTAAACAAAGGGGACACCGAAAGAAATAAGGTAATGATCGCTCACGGTTGGACAAATGTCGCAAGAGGACCCTAAGAAAAAAGTTGTCAAAAAACCAAAGGAAGGAAAGGGGTGAAAAGGTAATATGGAAAATCGAACAACGTCACGGGGGCCCACTCCCGCCCAAAAAAAATCACGTGTAAACTGGGAAGTAACACGGGGAACGTAAACTTTGGGCGGAATGAGGGGGGAAACCAACGCCTTGGGGAGGAGAAGGCGGTACAACGAACCCTCGGATATGAATTTCTGCCTCGCAGAAATGTCCAAAGGGGGGAAAAGGGGGAGTGTTAAGAAACGCCAGGTGTGGGGGCAGTTGTCCCAAGGTGTTCGGAGGGGTTCCGGGGGGTCCGACAAAATTTGTGGAACAATGTACGGAGGAAGTTAAAGGGAAAAAACGGGGGCAAACATGAAAAAACAAGAGGGTAGGGACAAAACAACTACTGCGTGCGCCTCGTTGTATCGGGGGGAAAAAGAGGAAACAGTGGGGGAGCAGGACCACCGTAACATTTTTCTTGTTGGATAGGGGGGAGGACAATCGTTTTTTTGAGCGGGTGGGGTGCACGTTCGAACAACAGAGCGGTGAAGGGTTAGTTGTGCTGGTTTTTTAGGGGGATGAGACGGAATCAAAGGACGCAGTAAGACAAAGATGTAATCACGAGGGGACTCGCAAAGCACACGGAAACAATATGGTACGAGAGGACCTGGGTGAGGGACCCTGAGTATAAGAGATCTGGCTAAAGTGGGAAAAGGGGAAAAACGTTTTTCGAGGGCAAGGGGAGGGGGGGGGGGGTAAATAAAGTGCTTGCATATGCACCAAATAAATGGGCTGGAGTGGAATCTGGAGGCCCAATTCGGGGATCGTCTAAGCACAGAAGTGAAGGTCAGAAACGACGGGTCATGACTTCGTTGACCCGTGGGGAGGGGGTGTGCTATCTGGGGGGGGGAAAAGGGAAAACGTGGGTTTACAGGGAACGTATTGGGGGGGGGTTTGAATGGATAGAGGACTTTGTGGTTATGTCGCAAAAACAGGTTGACGGGGGGGAAGGGGGGTCGGAACATTTCAACCATTGATAGTGGGAGCAAAAACGACACAGGGGGGGCTGGTGTAATTTCAGCCCCAGGGAAGGGAGAAAAAAAAAAGGGAGGGGCACATGGTGGCGTGTGTAAGGTTGGGAAAAAAAATAAACGGGGTGAGGGGGGGCACAGGGGAGGGGGGGGGGAAACGGGGGGCACGTTTTTGAGTGAATTAGGTTCAAACTTTTAAAAAAAACCAAAAGTGGCCAGAAAAAAACAAAAAAAAAAAACAGCATAGGACTAAGCAAAATACCCAAACAAAAAACACAAAAAGGAAAAAGGCACAAAAAAAATGAAGACTGGTATAAAAAGTATCTAGGGAAAGGTAAAAGGGTGAGAATGTTGGAAAAGGGGGCCAAAAGAGAAAAGGTGATTCAAGCGTATACATGCAAAAGCGCAGATGGGGGGAGGTGCTTAAAAAAAAGGACAAGAAGGATGAGTGGTTGACACCGAAAAGGACAAAGGGGGGGGACCCACTGGAACACATGGGGGTAAGGTCAAAACGCCCCATTTAGAGGTGATAGGACACCACAACCCAAACAAAAAAAAACCAAGGAATAAAAAAAAAGGAAAATTTCCAGGGGGACATACCACCAAAAAAAGGCGCAGATCCAACAAAAAATTGGAGGGTTACCAGAACAACACGCAACCAAAGACATGCTGATAAAAAGAAAATTAAAAGACCTCCCACGGGGGAAAAAGCCAAGGTTTTATGCAAAACATGGAGCTGGCAAAGAAAGAAAGAAACCTCGTTTGTTTGGACGTAAAGAGGGGCAACGCTCAACTGAAATCGCAGAGCGGGAGAGGGTTTCGCTGATCAAAATGCAAAGAGGACAGAAAATAATAAACGGCGAAAAAAACCACGAATAAACCTTTGGCACAAAAATGCAAAACCTTCAAAAACAGGGCGAAAAGGAAAGGGGAGTAAGATCGGTGAAGGGCAACGGCAACCTGACAAGAAGAAAAAAACATGAAAAAGGGGGGTCAAAAGTCAAGAGTGACTAACCACAAGTGGGGGTGTGGGAGTTTCCTAAAACCTTGGGGGGAGCGTAACGTAGGGAGTCAGTGACGGAGATGATCACAGGAACGGGGCCCTCCCCGCTGTTATATGGAATATGAAAAAATAAAGGAGGACCACAGGAGGGGATGTCCAGAAGGAAGGGAGCAGTTATCAAAAAGGGGGTGGACGGGGTGTCTAAAAAAGGTTGATGCCAAAGACCCGGAAAATAAGGGGAAATACACGTCTTGTTTGTACGAAAAGCACCACAAAAACAGGGGGACGCCGGTAGGACATTGGGGGGAACGGTAATTCTCGCGTGAGACCGTAATGGCCCCGAGCCATGGACATAAAACGTATGTCAAACTTGAAAAAAAAGATAAGATGACCAACCTTTGGTCCCTAAAACCCCAAGGCAAACTCCACAGGAGAAAAACAAGGCGACAGACAACAAAACAAAAAACCATGTCATCAACAATGGGTTCTTGGAAAAAAAAAGGGGGGGGGGGGAAAGGCAAGCCCCATACGTCGGAAGGGCGACAGGCCTGGTAACGGACCATCCAGAAAAAAAACTGCAAAATTTATCAGAAAGGGAGAAAGAAGGGAAGAGCGAGGCGCGGCGGGGGACAAGGACAACAAAAGCAGGGAAAAAGGCTGGCGGGACGAAAGGAAAAAAACAAAGGTAGGAAAGGGGTTCAGAAACGGGTGGGCCGGAAAAAGGAAGGGGGGTGGGTCAAGCGCGGGTGGGGGTCAGGGGTTTATACCACGCAACAAAAAGAAAAGCAAGTCCGTGGGTGTTAGAAACAAAAGGAAAGGGGGGGGAAGGGGGGGGGGTGAAAACGCAGCACGTGGCATAGCCACGCAGGGTTCGGGGGCATAGATACGCGACCAGAAAGAAGTGATTGGGTGAGGTGGGACATAATTTGAATTGAACTCAAAGGAGGTATCATATGAGGGAAAAAAAAGACGGGAAGCAGGGGGCGGGAAAGACGGGTAAAGGGAAAAAAAAGTGTTTCAACAAGGGGGCAATAAGTAAAGTTTGGTAAAAGGGAAGGTGGAAAAACACGCACGTTGTGAGAAAATAAAAAAAAAAGGAAAAGGGAAAAAACGGAGAAAAAAAAAAACGTGATGGAAAAAGGAAGTCGGGAGCGATCAAAAGTTAAAAACCACGGATGTGCTCGTGTGAAGATCTCAGATAGGCATGC
>Ga0179591_1200200_pt1 | contig 13264 bp, 7 predicted proteins | sample CZOMad2_1_08_16f_FD_182891 | JGI IMG/M metagenome (GOLD analysis project Ga0179591, IMG submission 182891) | Vadose zone soil fungal communities from Angelo Coast Range Reserve, California, USA - CZOMad2_1_08_16fungal (PacBio error correction) | ecosystem: Environmental > Terrestrial > Soil >...
AATGTTGTGATCAGCGCAACAAAAAAAGCAACGTCAAGAGGTACAGAGTAACGGGGGAACCGATTAGAAGAGGCGGGAGATCGTCAACTCTCATACAGCACGGCACCCCTGCAGGAAACGCAAAGCTTTGACAAAGGTCACTTGGGTCCTAGAAGATAAGCCACAAGAAAAATGCTGCATAAAGTAATCAGTCGTTGAGTAAAAGTCATTGGCGCCGTCACACAAAACGAGTCCAGTTGGGTGAAGAAATCGCGCGAATAAGGGAGCTGGGCACAGGAATCTACTCCTCTACGTTGGGCCTGCAGTTCTATTGGTCATCAAAGGGGAAAAAACATTTACCTCTAATTTTTGGGTAAGTTGGTCAATTCGCGCACCGCATAAAGAAGGGATCTCAGCGGGGTCGGAAGGAGATGCTTCTTGGAGTTGACGAGATCGTGAATTGGAGTGGGGGGTTGTGCCCAACGCCCTTGTGTGAAAATTCCCTCATTCCCGAAAAATTGGGCGAGGCCACTAAGCGGACTGAGGGCAGGGGAATCTTGTCCCGGAAGCCATCGGGACGGAGCCGGGTCTCCTCAACTAGGAACAGAAGAGAGCGGGGAAGGTCGGAAAAAAGAAAGGGGAATCAAAGAGCATAAGGCTGGTAAAAAAAGACCAACGAAGGGGTGTCGGGGGAGGAAGGGGCACCTAAGCGAGCGGGAGCCGAGAGCAGCGGCAAATTGTCAGGAGGGTAAAGGGGGGGGGGCAACCGGGAACCGAAGAACGCGATAGGGATCATCAAGGTAGGGAGAAAAAATTGGAAAGGGAGTCAAGGAGGGAGGGGACTTCGCTGGGAATTTTTTAGAGCCGCAAGCGGCAAAAATATGTTAGTGACTAGTCGGTGGGGTGGGTCGGGGGGTTCAGGATGAGACCCTGGAAACTGTAGGCCGGGAAAGTCAGGCATCAGCCTTGGAGTGAAAAGCGAAGGGGGATTTCAAAGGAAACCAATTGCATCGTCTAAGAAGAGTCAGGGAGTCCTGTGCTGTCTTTGGGGGAAATTACAAAAAAAAGTCGGAGCCTGCAAAACTAAGTTAGCACGCGTGGGGCGTCAGTAGGGATGGCCACTGCGAATCGCCGGCCGGCAGCAAGGGGGAAACGGACACTGGTGACAGGGGAGTGGTGGCGTCGAGGGGCAGGAAACGCCAGCCGGTGCTATGGAAAAAAAAGAAAAAACACAGGGGGAATTCTCTTCAGTTCGGCCTGTCGCAAGATCACAGTGAAAGTAGAGAGGGGAGGGGAAAAAAAGGGGATCCAAAGAGGGAAAGAGTGATATGATAAGCGTCAGCTAGGTAATTTCTGGACGGGAAGATCGGCGGTCCTTACTGGGGCGCGCGCCTGAATGCGGAGGGTCCGGGGGGGAGGTCAGGGATCGGCCAATTCCCTCACCACAACAGAGCGAGAGTAATAAGCTCCTGTGTGGGGGAATCAGGAATTCTTCAAGGGACCCGAAACAATGTGAGCAGATCAGGAAGGCCGCTGGCAGATCTGTTAAAGAGCCGCGGGAAGGGGATGGGGTATGGGCCATAGGGGCCGTACGGGAGGCTTAAGGATCGCTTCTAAAATCTCAAGGTTAGTTGTCTGGGCTACGCGTGGGGGGATAAAGGCCTCTTCGTGAGAAGGGCAAAACTCGCGACAGGGCGCATCTGCATGTTAGTGTGAAAGGTATTGGCCGCATATAGGGAGAATGACGAGGAGATTCTTATGTCTATAACATCAGAGAAGAAAACAAAAAAAAAAAGGAGTAAGTAGGAAGAGAGGATGCAGGCGCAAAGCAGAACCTTCAAATTAGAGGGGGACTGCCGCCGACAAGAAATTCAACATAAACGGAAACGAACGATCGGGGGAACGCTGTAGGACGTTGCAACCTGCAATCATGCCGAGAATATCCTAGGAAAAGGACTACGAGAGAAGGTCGGGAATGCACATCCCGGAAAGGGGCAAATATAAAAGAACCAAAGGGGAACTCTGGGGGAGGGAGGGAGAGGGAAATTATCGCTGATGACCGATGATTACTGCGCATAAGGGCAAATTTTTGACAGCCTAGGAACTTAAGGAAACCCACAGAAGGGCGCCATTCATAGAGACGTATGGGGGGGGGGAGGAAACGGGTGGACTTGTAAATCCCAGTCGGAGGAAGACTTCCACACTTCTTTTAGAGCAACCGGGTGACCTCAGATTAGGTAAAGGCAATCCTTAACGGAAAGATGGGAATCTAGATGCAATAACAAGAGTAGGTCTGGTAAACCTGCCGAGGGGACTCGAATACCTTTCTTAATAAAAGGGAAAGGGAGAAGGGCGAATCGAAAAAAACTCAAGTTGTGGGGGAGGATAGGCGCGAGTGTCGGGAAGGTAAAGAAGGCAGCGAAGGGAAGGATGGCACTGGAAACGTCAGAGGCTGCGGAGGTTGGACATTCTTATGAAAACAAGTCGCACAAGCAAAAGAGGCTTAACTAAAGGTTAAGAGGAGGCTAAGGAAAAGCAAGTGCGTAGAAAAACATGCCGGGGTTCTGCTATGTAATTGAGGCAAATCCGTCTGAATAAAGAAAGCTAGGAAAAGAACGACAGGCTCGAGAAAAAAAAAAACGGGGCATCGGAAATCCTCAAAAATAAGAGGGAGAACGTCCTCTTGATCTCTCAAAGCCCTAACAATTCCATCTACTTTAAAACCGGAGGACCAGCCGGCACGAGACATCCGCAGGCTGACAAAAATTGGGAGCAGGGGATTCTGCAAAAACCCGGCGCCATAGAACAGGGTTGGACGCTGCGGACAGAGTAACGCTCGAGAGTGGAAAAAACAAGAACGCAAGCAAAAATTCAAAACTACGTCCGTGAAAAGCGGGATGCGCGGGGATGACATGTAAAAGGGACAATACCTGCTCTGTGGGGAACTTCTGAATCTTACTAAACCGGCTGCAAGGCGATGTAGCAAAAGAAACAAAATGCTCCCTGAAGTCGGACGAGGCGGAAGCGTGTCATCTTCTTGGGACTAAAATGAAAGTTGCAAAAAAAAGGGGGTGCACAAAAAAAATCCCCATTTCAGCCAGTTCCTGGGAGCAGAGCCGCAGAAGCCCTGCCATCTTAAGGCTTTATTGAGGAGGTAGGGAAAGTGAAATGTACATTATATTCATGGTGGGGGGGGGGAATGAAGGGGTTAAATTAAGGAAAGAATTCCGGGGAAAAAGAGGCATAGAACCTCGCGCCAATTCTTATGGCGGGGGTTCTAAACAACAAATTGGAGTGGCGCGGTTCGAGCATCGATGCGGCCTTATCGGAAGTCTGGCCAGAATTGGGGGTCAGAGGGCTGTAGGGAACGGTCGCGGGCCGGTGGAATGGCAGAGGGGCACCGGCCAAGCCTCTTTAAATACAGTCTTTCAGTGAGGAGGGGAAAGAGGCCTAGCTCACGAAGGGGAGGGTAAAGTGCCTCTCTCGACCGGAAGTCCCGTTGCAAAGTCGGTCGCTGAGGCATCAAAACCATCCTAATCTTCAAGGTCATTCTTGAGCATGTCTTTATGCTGTTAAGGAGGGCTTGGTAGGACAAGGGGGGGGTGTAGGTGGTTCGGGTGCACCGGGGTGCCAGCCTGCCTTCTTCGCAAAATGAGATTTATTTCCGCGGGCGAGGCACGTTAGTAAGTAGTCAGTCGGTTGAAATCGGTTTAGTGATAACTTGAGAGGCGATGGACTTCAAAATAGAGAATGGGGGCGCTGTGTGATATGGGCTGAAATTAATCACTCGCACTGACACCCCGTTAGCAATGATCTCAGGAGAGGGGGAAATGAGGGAAAAGGGAAACTGGGTTTCTCGCGAAAAAGGAAAACGGGGTGACGGGGTAACAAAGAAGTGATGACGATAAAGGACTCGACGCGGGGTCTGTGAGGACTGTGTAGCAAAATATCAGTCAAAAAAAAAAGCAGAGCAGGGCCCTAAACTACGGGAAAGTGACCACTGTGCACGGTGAAAGGGGAACTGAAACGAAACTCGGGTCATCCAGCTTATAAAATGAAGGAGAGTAGATGCGGATCTAGAGGAAGGCAGTCCTTCTGAGGTGAAATGTTCAATTAATTCAGGAGAAGGGGCCGGATTACGTTCATCTTTGGAGGCGGAGGTTTCGGGGAAAAGGTGAAAAAGCAAATCGACCGCCAACCAACTTTCCGTCTGCAAGAAAAAACGAAAAAGGAGGAAATAAGAGATTTTATCTGGGGAAGTAAAAGGGAAGCATTAAAACAATTCGTAGGGCAACAGCTGGTGTCCGTATGCATCGGCATTGGTTTGCCTCTTCCCGATGCCGCCACTCAACTTAACTATTTCTCTGGAAAGCTCAGGCAAAAACACTGTGCTGTGGCTCTCTCCAGATCTTTATCCCAATGGGAGGGGTGTTCGGGGGGGTCTGAGGGGACATGGGGAGCGCACCTCGCTAGGGGAAAGGCGTGCAGAAGGTGGGAAACCCACGTCAAGAAATTGGAGAAAAAGACGGGTGCATGGTTCGGGCGGCCTTCCGGCTAAATGAGGGGCTGGCTGGAGGTTGGAGACGGAGCCTCTGCCAGAATGTTTAGTTTGGGGAGGGGCGGGGGAGGCCGCTCTAGATAGATGGAAATAAGCACCCCTCTCTGGTCTCAACGAACAACTTGAGGATTACAATAGGGTCGAAAGCAGAAGGGATGGCGGAATGGGCCCAGCTCACGATACAGAGAGAGACTCTAGCAGCCAAATGGGTCGAAATAAGTCGAGATCCGTCTCCACAGAAGAGAAGAAAAAAAGTCAGGGAGAAGTGCCCGAGAAAATAACTGGGCCTAGAAAAGGGCTTGAAAGGGGGGGAAAGAAGAATGAAATCGGCAACATAGAGTCATTGAAAGCATATAAACCACCCAGCAAATCAATGGGCCGAAAGGAAGCAACATTTGCCCGTGAGGGACATCGCAGCGGTCCGGGGAGGGGGTGAAGCTCGGCTCCAGAGGCCACATTACCTTACCTAGCCCTGGTGTCGTCCAAGATTCATTGGAGGATGAATGGGGAAAGACATCTTCTCTCCCCTCTTCGAGGTCTCCCCTTCTACTGGCTGTTCTCGGGGCTGTGTTCCTTCTCATTAGTGTCCAGTGTGTTGTTCTTGGGTAGGGAACGAGGAGGAGGGAGACCCTGCAAAATAAAGAAAAACATTACAAGACAGAGGATTAAATAAGAGCCGCCGGGGGACCGATTCTGAGAGTAAAAGGGGGGCCGCAACGCGCCTTCATTGGGTCTGAGGGGAAGGGAAAATTTCCGTGACTACTAAAAAAAAAGACGCAGCCCTCTCTTGGACCAAGTTGATGAGTTTGGGTACACTCGTGGAAAAGAGGGAATGGAGGGAAAGAATCTCATCCACTAGCTGCCTAGCGGTCAGTCTCTCTCTGATGCTCTACTAAAACCGGTGAGTAAGACCCGTGCGATGCACGTCCAAGCTAGATAAAACCGGTGCGGAAAGTTGGTCTGCGGGTGCCCGATGTCAAAAATCAAAAAAAAAAAAAGCAAAGTCGTGGATTTCTGAAGCGAAAAGCTCACGACAAGACTAGCAGCGGTCAATAGGCACTCTAAGCAAACGGTCAATCAAAATAGACGATAATAAGCAGCATGCACCGATAATCATCTACCAGGGAAAAACAGCCTCCCAGTTGTTCCAGGACAATCCCGGGCGAAACTCAATCAAATGCTCAAAGAGTGAAGAATATAGTGGTTCTGAATCAGCCGACGCGCACTTCAAAGCTATCGAGGGAAAGAATCAAAGCTGGAGATAGTACAATCTCCCCGCATCAGAACACTCCTTAGACAATCAACTGAGAAGCAACCTGCAAGTGTAATCCCTCACGGCAAAAGATCCTCAATATTCAAAAGGCGGAAAAGAGAAAAAGAGGATAATTGCTAGCCTAGGGCTGTGGTCCTGAAAGAGTACCCCGAATTGGGGGGGGGAAAAAGATAGACCAATTCGTGAAAACATAGGTTCACATTCATAATCCCGGAATGCGAAATTTTGTACCGGGTCTATTTCACCCAGGTAGAAAATTTAAGATAAAGTTTGGTAAAAAAGAAGGACTACCGACTAAATACAAGTCGGTAAACACCGGCTTAGATGGGGAATTCAAGGGAGACCTTCGAAGGAGGAGTGTCGCTTGTCAGAAAAGGGGGGGCCAGGGTCTTTGGGAATTCATGGACCCGTAGGGTAGCCAAATCATGAGGCAGTGACAGTGACTGGGTAAAGGGAAAAAACCATCTATGGGGAAACGTGGTCGACAGTTGGAAAAGGAAAGGCGGCTACGAACGGGCAAAGGGGGCATAAGGGATTGACATTCAAAGGACTGAAGGTGTTCGGGGTTGCTGGTGGAAGACGAAGGGAGAACTGCGGAAACATCAATTGCAAGGCGATGGGCGAATTTGGAGCGTACAGAGAGAAAAAGCTTTCGGCAGCAGTAAAAATGTCGTGACCCTGGTGGGTCCCGCTTTCGGGGTAATAGATTTTGCTGGCTGGAGTGAGCGCCTATCTTCCTAACTGGGACGCCAGAGGGGGGGTTGGTGGGGTAGGTTGACAAAGTCTCAATGGCCGGGTCTTCCGCGATCACGGAGGCGAAGAAGCTTGGGCTTGAAAACAGGGCAAAAACAAGTTCGTACCTAGGTCTTCGGAGGCGAATGGTAATTCCGAAGGACAAGAAGATAGCATGCTCCCGCGGGAACTATCTGAACAGAACTTGTCCTGCTCAGACCGCCTACTTCCCAACTGGGGAGAAACCAATGGTTGATGACCTCTTAAGGTAGCGGTACAAAAACCAAGGCCTCTGCCGAACACAGGGGGTGGAGCGTCGCCTGCAAATGTGTAAAGGGACCGTTGTAAGGGTCGATATTAATCCCAGAACTCCGTATTATAGACGGGGCGCTAGGAAGGGCAACGTTTGCGTCAGTCAACTTCTGTAGGCATGATCTACGTCGGAGAAGCCGGAGGATACTGGAAAAAGAGCAGGGTATACACAACATCAGAAGGGTATGTCTCCATGGGGGGGTGGCCTTAGGATGAGGCGAGAGGAAAAAACTAACCTCAAGGGAGAGAAAAATTCAAAAAAAAACGGAGATATAAAAAGTGACTAGAGTCCCGTGGGTTTCGGGATTGTCAATGAGATAACAGTTATGTTCAAGGGAATTAGGCGTAAGACACAGCGGGGTAGGAAGTTCGGAGCCGGTTCTACCAGAAGAGGGGAACGGGATCCGAAGGGTTTCAAAGTGTGGGGGGGGGACTGGGAATTGGTAACTTTGCCGAAGAAGGACCGAAAGGACTCACGCGTTTGAACAGGTCGGCTAGCCAAAAACAACAAACAAGGAGGAGCTTCCCCGTAGAGGACCTCAAGAAACCCAAACGAGGATAGTCAGTCTCATGCCCGGTCCTCGAAAAAAATTCACAAGAAACCCTGCGACAGCTTGAACTAGGGAAGGGGGTGGTCAAAAGGAAAAAAACACAGGCCGAACACGCTGTCTACTTCACGCGTACGCCGTATCGACCGAACATGACCTGAGTTCAAAAGAAAGAACATCACCCTTTAAGACACACGAGGCGCTCGGGGAAATTTCGAAGGAGGCCTGCCGAAGTAAGGCTTGAAAACGTTTTGGAAAGCTGGACTAACCGGATAAAGGGGAAACCCCCACGAAATTCAGCGACGGATCACGCTCGGGGTGAATATCTGACCACAGGGTATTTTGTACCATCCGAAAAGCGCGGCCGCATTCCACTCGTGGGGGAGAAAGACCGAATCTTCCGAATGTGATCCGGGCAATGACAGGCGCAGGAGGGAAGAGTACTCAGGAAAAAAATAAGCCTGAGGTAATTTTACTCATTCATCTAAAAAAGTCTGTACAAGAGGTGCGAGCGCACTCACTCAAGTGCGAGCTCTGAAAAATTCTGAAAAAACGGAGAAAGGCAAAGCGGTCGAAGTAAACGGGGATCGCGTCTTACGGGTTAAGGCAAGGAGCAGGCTGGGATTCCTCTCCCTAAAATCAGGGAGAGAGGGGAAGCGTCGCAAAGAGAGAAGAAAGAGTAGGACCGGCAGAGGTTAGTCAGAACAGGGGGGAAGAGTCTTGACAAAAAAGTCTATGACACCACAGATCGAGGACATACAAGTCCATTTAAATCACACGAAAAAAAAACCGAGTAAGAAAGGAAGAGATGATGGTCTGACCCAAAAAAGTAAAGACAATGGCCATCTACTGTTACTACAGAGCGGACCAGCAATTTAAAAAGACTCAAGTAGGATGATTGACAGAAAGAGTCAAAAGACCTGAAAAAACCACCAGCCATCGAACGGATGGGAACGCGGGGTTCGCAATTTATCTGAGAAGATGGTAAAAATACTCAAGACAAGAATCGAGGAGGGGGCCCTAAGGGGGGTCAGACTTGATTCCCTGATTTTGAAAAAAATGAGAGGTTTCTGTACTCCTGATATGAATACTCACTAGGAAGGGGGAGCTGACTGCAAGATAACCGGAGAACGTCGAAAGAGGGATTCGACGAAAATTAGGGGTCGAGTAGGAAAATCGGGAAAAAAAAAGTCACGACGGCTCATGCTCAGGGAAATTAGAAATAAATCTATCAAAAAGAGCTCAAGAGCTGGTGTAGCCTTAGGGAGTCAAAGGAAGAATAGAGATGAAGGGGGTTGGAAAGTTGAAAAAATAAATGGGGCAATAGAATTAAGAGGTATATGATAAAAGCACGATTAGAATGGCGTATCTACATCCCAACGGAGGGAGTGTTGTACTTTAGGAAACAATTACCTAGGTCCCTATCGAGTGAACAGAATTGGAGTATTGGTAAAAGGGGAGGGGAGCGTATCTTATTCAATTTTAAGCTTTAGGCCAAGAGGGCGGCAGAAATATTCTTTCTGAGAGTGGAGCAAGGCAACGCATAGTTCAAACGTGCAAGCATCGCACCTTACTTGACCGAACGTCGGAGCTGAGGAAGCAAAGCATCATCTCTTTCTCTGGGAGTGCATGTTAAGTGAGAGAGGAGGGGAAGTGAGGAGCCGGTACTGTCGGTGTTGCAATGTGGTGTCTTTGGGAGCGGGGGAAGGGGAAACGGAAAGGGGGGAGAGGGAGTTAGGAGGGATCTCATGTCAAGGGAATTAGAAGGTTGGACGCTGTGCGTGCATCTAGGGGAGAGGCGCGGAGCGAAAATTTTGTAGTGGGGAGTAATGATTCATTGGTCCAATTTTCGACAACACATGGGGAAAACATGGTGGATCAGAAGGATTAAAACAGACTTTTTTCAGAAAAATCAAACGTTTTCGTGTCTAGACCATGGAGAAAGAGAGGGACCCATCTGGGGGGGCTTGAATTAGACAAAAGAGATGCCACCTAAATGACAAGCAGAACCAGAAAGAACCGAGGAGGGTGCCGGCTCCTGTGTGACACGGCACTAAAGACAGGTCTTGCAGTCCACGTGCTGCATCTGCTGGGAAAAATGGCTTACGACTCGCTCCGGGGCCAAGGAAAGGGGGCTAGGAAGTCATGAAAATAACGAGGGAGGGTACTTGGAGGGCATGGGGGTTTCTCTGCTTGGGGCAGGGCAACCTGCTAGCAATAACACAGAGGGACGGGGAGCTTAGCTAAACTAGGAACGGCAAGGGCAGCAATGATCGGGATAGACGTATCCGAAAGCCTAAGGAGGCGACACCGACGTGTCGGTAATCGGTATGAAAGGGGAGTAAAGAAGCAAGCCCTTCTATGTTAAGATCAGGGGTTGATTGGTCAGGAGGGATAAGAAAAAGGGAAGGTGGCGGGGGGGGGGGGTCTTCGCATCTCAGACTGGTCGGTCCTTTGGTTGACCGGCTCATTGGGGCCAACGTAATAAATTGGGGACTAGGAGACGGGATTGTAAGGAGGGACTCGGGACTATCTAGTGGGCTCGGAGGGGGGAAGCTGCTTCTTCCTAGATTGCGGTGGTGCTGGGCTTTGAGGGAAGGAGAGGTCGGACGAGGTGAAATGACATCCGAGGCCTCTGAGATCTAATCTGCAAAGAGGTGAGGAGGGGAAAAGAAAATCGTATTCTACCAGGGGGGAGGAGGTGACCCCGAGCGACGATAACCATCAAATCAAAACAAACGCAATAAAAACAGAGAAGGAGCAGACCACTCCAGAAAAAGGAATCAAGATAGTCCTGACTCTAAAAAACGAACAATCCGGGGTCTTAAGGGGGACGGAGCAGCTGGAAAACAGCAGAATCAGGTGGCGAGAGACGACACAACAACCACTCCAAAGACCACGACTGTTTCTAGAAGTCACTACAATGGCCGCTTCTATATGGTCGCCTGCCTTATACCTGTTGTCTGCTGTGGGGTCACTTTCCGGCCCATGTAAGGGGTGGAGAAATTCACTTTTTCTAATGAGGGGTGAATAGTAACTAGAGAAACAGAAGAGGATTACCTTTAGCGGACGGCTTAGGCAGGCATTAAATTACCTGGGGGAGGAGGAGATGGAGTACCTTATAGCAGCACAAAGAATACTCAAACGAGATAGTACACTCTAAAAATCAGAGAAGAAGGCTCAGTCGCTATGCTGAAGAAAAGAAGACAGTAAGGGAAGTGTGGAAAAGACCGTTAGTGACGTCTGCAACGGTACCACGGCCGATATCTGGTGGATCCGAGGGCGTGTTTGTTTGACACGCGGGTCAATCGACATGTTTGGATAACAAACAGCACGAAAATGGACTGAGGGGAGAATAACATACCATTTTCAAGGACGAAACAGGGGGACGTATACGTAACCTTAGCTGAAAACCTAATTCTAGAATGGAACAACGGGTAATCTGCGAAGCCCTCAATCGGGCAAGCAAACGCAACCAAAATTCCTTTCGTTAAAGGCGGTAACCCGCTAAGCGCAAAGACACGAAAACAGCAAGAATAAAGGAAGACAAGAAAATTACTACGAAGGAAGCTAACATAGAGCGGGGATGAGTATGGGGAGAAGGCATCTGGAACCCGTGCAAACGGTTCTTACAGTCAAAGAGGTGAGAAAACGCAATCAAGCAATGAAGCAAGAATTATGGGGAAGGGCTGCTCAATCCGTAAAAGGTGAAGGGGGGGTGGGGGAAGGAGAGGGAACGAAGGCGAATCTTGCTGCTGCTAGGTCAGCGTATAATCACTCCTATCCGAAACCAGAGAAGGCATGCGCCCGCTTGCGCCGCAAAAAAGATTCAGTAAGCAGAGAAAGGACGAATCACAATAAAGGAGGCATAATCTAAAAAATAGAAGAGGAAGTTGGGCACAAAACTCCCAACAGCGCAAGTGATTCCGAAAGTCGCGAAGGGTTCGGTCCAAGGCATATATAAAAGCCCTAAGGTCATGGCCGGGACAAGGGGGAAGAATGGGCACTTTGAGAAAAAAAAGGCTAATTGGAAGGGGGGGAAAATCAAGAAGACAAGCGCCTCAAAGCCGTGCAAAGGTGCAAAAAATTCTGTCTGAGAGGGGACGGGCGACCGCAGGGCTTTTGGGGGGAGCTTGGTTGACATGGGGGAACAGGCAGACAGGGAAACGAAATTGGTGCGTCCGTAAGAAGCCGGGGGGAGGGGTGGGAGTTTTTGGACAGTGAAAAATCGGCCTGGAATGGTCAGCCTTACATAAAAATAGGGTCTTGATCCTAAATAAGCAAACAAATCATCAATGGAGTAAGATGAAGTCGAAGGTTGCGGTTTTTAAAAAAAAGTTGTCTGACCGAAGCGGGAGCCGACTCACGGCCATCAGCTTTCCAAGTTCCGTAGAATGGAGAAGGTGCAGACGCCAAGGAGAACGAGGGATGCATAGGAAGGAGGGCGGAGGTACTGGTGCTGGGTCGAAACACTTACTGTCATGTCGAACCTTTCTTGAGAAAGACGAAGATCTCCATTGAAGGTGAGGACCGTTGGTGTACAGGGTTAAACCGAGGAGGAAATGGCATTGGAGAATCATAGGGTAGGAAGAAAGCCTGCTTTAAGAACACTCTGAAACATTCACAGGGGTACGAACCGTGACATAAAGGATCTGCTCTTGCAGGGGTGGCATCCGCTGGGCAGAAGGCTCAAGATCTGGGGGATGGAGAGGCCTCTTGTGCCTCGCAAACGCCAGCCCGTTACAATTGCCGAATCAAAAAGGGAAATGTGAACTCTCAGTAGGTTACTCTTTCGAGGGTCCAGCACGGCTTCCACCACAAGATTGTCAGGAGATTAAGATTAGTGAAAGAAGGTTGATACCGGGAATATTCGAAGAGGGGAAGGTCCCATACAATATGATTATTTATCTGAAGTGAGATCGGAAGTTAGAATTGGTCTGAGACGGAGGAGGAAGGTTAAAGAAAGTCACTGACTCTCCGGTGAAGAGGCTACTGAAAAAAACCAGTAATATCCAGATAACCACCTATCGTCAAGTGAGAAAGTGGGGTGGGGGTACTTCAGGGTACTGCGTCGGCTGGGAGAAAGAAAACTCACCGGGGAGCACATATGTAAAGGACGCCGTATATACTTGCTAGAAGTAAAAGTGGTGTGATTCATCTAGGGAGGGTGTTATCAGCGTGAGAGGAGAAGGCGAATAAGCCTTTTGTCGAAAGTAGGCGATACCGGGTGGGGCTACCCCCGTACCTTTCCCGCGCGCAAGGGGGGGTCGTGAAAGGAATTCTGGGTAAAAGTTGGGATTGTCGGCTGCAGGCATCTAGAATGGTAAGCAACAGGTGCATCTAGGAATACTCTCTCAACAAAAAACAAATTCTTGAAAGAGAAGTCTTAACCTTCAAAAGCGAGGAGGGGCTCGTAAGTAACTAGATGACACTTCCTCTACAAGACATGCGGTCAATCGGGAAAAAGAAGGCGCAGGGGGGGCATCGCAAAAGGTTAGACAAGGGTCGTCCAGAAACAAAAAACTGAAAGAGGGGCATACGAAAATCAAAAAGCTACAGGGAAGGTGACGCGCTCAAGAACTCATTTACACGAGTGCTCTAAGCAAGGAGAGGATGCTTAGACCGGAGTTTCAGGAAAGTCATCACTGGTTAGGGGTGGCCCGCGAAGAGAAAGGAACACAAACAAAAAAGCAGTCGCAACGGCTGACCTCGGTGGTGAGGTTAAAAAGGGGGCAGGGGGCCGAGCGGCCTGGGGCGCAGGCCGAACACTAGGCAATAAAAGGAAGCCGAGCAAAATGAATGCAAATCGGACCGGACTATCTGATTTCAAAGACAAAAAGCTAATTATTTGGGGACATGACG
>Ga0179591_1204563_pt1 | contig 13263 bp, 19 predicted proteins | sample CZOMad2_1_08_16f_FD_182891 | JGI IMG/M metagenome (GOLD analysis project Ga0179591, IMG submission 182891) | Vadose zone soil fungal communities from Angelo Coast Range Reserve, California, USA - CZOMad2_1_08_16fungal (PacBio error correction) | ecosystem: Environmental > Terrestrial > Soil >...
AAGGAGATGACAAAAACAAATCAAAAGCTGTAGTATCTTAAGGAAGGGAAACGAAACACGAAGAAAAGACAGAAATGCTTAGCACGCACCCTAGAAACCAAGTGTCTTTCAAAAGGACCATCAACAAAACAGGGCCAAGACAGAAATTTCGCCGAGAAAGGCCCTGGCTGTTAAATGAAAGCTTGGCACAGAAGACGGCGGCCGGAAAAAAAAGGACGCAACGCAAAACGCCAAAGAAGGGAATCGGGGGGACGCAAAGGGTGCGCAGGGGAAAGGAGGTAATTTTGGCGTATCAAACGAAACCTCAAGCATTAAAAGGGCGAAAAACGGGGGAGGGTGCAAGCAGACGGAACGCGCCCAAAAGCATTAGGGGGGGAAACACTTAGCAGGGACAAAGCCCCGCAAGCTTTTCAGAGGGAATGTAGCGGATGCAGCAATACCAGAAAAGGGGTTCAGGCTGAAAAAAGCTCCAAATCGAAGGGGGGGACAATAATGTATCGACAGAAAAGGTTCATTAGGAGGAACCCAACCAAAGAAACAGTAGACAATCATGAGGAACAACAGAAAAATCCTTCAAAGCATCGAAGGAACACGGCAAGGGGGGGAACGGGAACGCGTAACGAGCAGGGCGCAGCACAGCCCGGCGCAAAAAAGGGGGGAGATCAACTGTGTGGGGAAGACGACCAGCTTATGCGGCAGAACCCGGGAAAAAATAAGCCCCAAGGAAGTCAATAACACAGGCAACAATCAAAACAAGCCAAAAGGCTGTCGTCGAAAAAACTCGTAAAGGTCGAAAACGCCGGTGTACGGGAGGGTCGAAGAAAAAAACAAAACACCGGGTTGCGCCTCAAAAGGGGAAGTGTCCTCAAAGGTAAAACGGCGGCGAGAACACGCACCGGACGCCATAAGGCTTGCACAGAAAAAGGACATCCCAAAAGAGCCTATAAAACTCCTGTGGTCGGGCCTGGCAAAGCTGCAAATTGAAAGACCACGGAAAAAACGACCGGCGGCAAAAAGGGGGACCTTGGGGTAGGTTTTGCAAAGAGTCTGGGAACCAGGAGGAAAAATAGTGGATACGAAAACAGGAAATGAAAAAAACCGGAGGCTGCGGACTCGTCACGCACGACAAGACGCCTACCACGCAAAGGGGAAAGACAGAAACAAACAAAAAAAAGCCTCTAAAGGGGAAAAAAACTCAGAGGAAATTCCTCATTGGAAACACGGGACGGCAACAACGGAATACTCTGCTAAAAACGGTACACGCACAAGGACCCGAACGGGGGGACCAAGGGAAAAAAGAGATGACTCAAAAGACGTGAGCCTTCGAAAAAAAAGCGGGAGAAAAAGTCGACCAAATAGGGAGGACGGGTTAAAAAATAGACCCGCGAAAACAATGTGAAAAGAAAACCAAACCGATTGAGAGGGAGAACGACCCCTTAAGGGAAACTTAAAAATAATCTTCATACAAAACGGGCGACAAGCCGGAAAAGGGGGAACAGACCCCGTGAACTCATCAAGAAACAAGACCAACTGTCGCCGACTAAAGTGCTTCATAAAGAAGGGGATGCGGAGACGGAAAGAAAGAGCACCCAGGCAGAAGGGGCATGCTCAAAAAATTGGACTTTGAAACCCTTAGCAACTACCGAAAAGAAGTGGGGAGAGGGACCTGTGGTGTGGGGTTGCGCCGTGCTCGAGTGGGGAAAAAAAGGTGGGAAAAACGACGATGACAGGCAAAAATAGCCAAATAGAAAAAACGAAGGAACAGCAGAGGCAAGAACAAGGACCAAAAAAAAAGCCAACAAATTTCAATCGCGCATACGGGGTGAAAAAGGGTTTCCCTGGGAAATGAATCGGAAAACCCAAATGATTTTGACACGGTAGGGAAAACTATTTGACGGAAAGGAGGGGGGCATCTGAAGAAAAAAAACAACTAGCGAATCTTTAGCAAGTCTATAAGCCATGTCAGGGGAGGACGAGGAATGAGAATCAACAGTAAAAAAAGGCAAAACAGAAGCCAAAACTCTTTGCAGGTTCAAACAATGGGGGGGGGACCAGACCCGGAGTAACAAAACGTGTCGGTAGTCAGAAACAAAAGACGCTGGTGCCCTTGTGCGTACTCCTTGGAAAACCTCGTTTTACTGCCCCGTCTCTGACACAAAGAGCAACGGTTTGATCTCCTGAGAGGACCGGTAAGAAACAGCGGAGTAATTGACGTCGCAAACAACTAGCAAGAAATAAGAAAGGTGACACTGGGGGAAGAGGAACTGACCAGGGTCCAGTAAGAAAAAGAACGGGAACAGGAAAGCGAAAATCAGGGGGAGAAAAATCAATGGGGACGACCGAGAAAAATGAGACAGGAAAGACCAAAAAAAGAAATCATGAGGACAACCCGGTGAGGAAAGGTACCAAACGCACAAGAAAGACTGCGCTCGCCAGGGGGGCGCTTAAAATCGAGTGAGGGCCAACGGTGCGGAATCAATTGCTGGAAGGGAGGCGTGCCCGACGACTGAAGGAGGACAATGAAAAAGGCTGTTCGAAACCGCAGTAAAACAAACAGGGAAGGAAACCCAGAAAACAAACAAAAATCAAGTTAAAACACAATCGTCGTCAAAAAAAAACAACAAAAGGGGGGGAAAGCAATTTCCCATTTTCAGGGAGATCCACAACGACGCACACGGATACGAACGGCATCAAAGGGGAAAAACCAAGCAAGAAAGGAAAAAGCGGGGGAAAAACTGGTCTCGGGGGACTCCGTCTAAAAAAAGGAGGGCCAAGAGTTGGGAAAAATTCGGCGACAGCAGGACAACTCTCTAAGAAACGTACGGGGGTCACAGCGCCGGCAATTCCGGATCGAAAAAAAAAGAAAAGGAACGCAAATGATCAAAGGGGGAAAAAAACAACAGAAGCTTGGCAGAAACAAAGAAGGGACGCAGAGCTTCCCAGTGGAGGAAAACAGAGTGGGATGGAGCTCCACCCAGAAGAGGGGAGGTGGCAGAATTGAACCAGTAATTGGAAAAAAAAAAACCAAAAAGATCAGGCGGAAAAGGAAAAAATCTGAAGAAAACCAAAGGGAAAAAAAGGGGGAAAAGTACGATGTAGCGACGCAACCCGGGCCAAAACAAAACGGGGCTTTAAAAAAAAAAAAAAATTAATCGAAAATGGGGGACCAATGGCCAAAAAGTGCGTGGGGGGGGAAGACGGCTCTCGGGAAAACTGGGGGACATGAATGTACGATAAAAGGAAGATCGCGGAAGAAAGAAGAAAAACAACATAAACAAAAAAAAAACCTCGAAAGAAAAAGGGCAACCTCGGGACGCGCAAAAAATTAAAAAAATCACTTTGGAACGCGACTAGGGCGAATAAGAACATAAATTCCAAAAAAAGAAAAAAGAACAAGGGAACACAAGAATCACAACCGAAAAACGGGCCAAAAAAAAACTGGGGGCAGGGTAAATTAGTCACAAAACGGAAGGAAAGAAAAAAGAAATGACATATACTCATTAGCCACCAAGGACATTTGTAACATCACAATATATCGGGGGGTAACGAAAAGGTCCCCGAGAAACCAGGAACTATAGGGGAAGACAATCGGTGGGGGGAACCAAACAGCCGGATCGAGCCGAAACAACCCAAAACCCAAAAAACTCGTAAAAAATCCTGCTGGGGGGAGGCGAAAAATCCCATCCATAAATGCCCGCATTCCGGCGCCGGAACCTGACCAACCGCGACAATCCGAAAACCGGGAAAAGAGGGCAAAAAAACAAACTATGAAGAACCAACGGTTGAGGAAATCCAATCGAAGAAAATTAAAAAACGAAAACGACTTTAAGCCTTTCCACGGGGAAACCTCCTCTTAAAACCGAGGAGATCGCAGGGTCAGACATGTGAAACAAAAAGAGCACTAAAAAAAACCAAAATCAAAAAACAGACCAGGCGGAAGCTATTGCAAAAGAAAGGAGGACGACCAAATTCGCTAAGTCTTGGGGAAGGGGAACATGTGAAACGCAACCGCCGACAAAAGGGAAGAAAGAGAGATCACAACAACAAAGGAAGAGGAAAGAAAGAGATTGGCGGACCCAAAAGGTTTTGTCCCAAAGGCAGGGCGTTGGGGAAAAACCGCTGGGGGGGAGGGCGATGCTTCACCAGACATGCAGGGAGGGCCCAGAGGAAGGAGAAATGCGGCACTTGGGAAAACTCGCTCAACTCCTGGGGGTTCAGGACTGGACCGTATGGGAGGGTCATTGAAAAAGGATCCGGAGAAATGGTAAAAGTTGTAGAATCAGTCGAAAAAAAAATTGAGAAAAAAGCGAAGGGGGCGCCACCAAATGCCTGTCCCATCGGGCGGATACAGGACTTCTTGGACGAGGATTAAAAATGAGAAGGAAATCGCGCAAAAGAAAACGTAAACCAGGTTTTGTTCAAGGAATGGTCAGAGGGACCGGCAATCCGAAGCACAATAGAAGCTGCGGGAGAAAAAAAAAGTCGGGGAAAGTGGTCAACAAGACGAAATAAGGCAAAGGCAGGGAAAGAGAAGACAACTTGGTGCTCGGTCTTGGGAGGACACGGGATGAATGGGTGGAAAAAACCAATCTGTCGGGCGAGTAGTAGAAGACGGGGAAGGCGGGGAAACAAAACGGAAGAACCTATTTGCCTGCGAAACATGGTGGGAGGGGGCTTACACCTGCGTCTCCGGAAAAATTTCCTTATCAGGACTTCGCAGAAAATAGGGGAGAACCCATTTTTGGGGGGTGTCCTGGGCCAACTAAAGAAAGGCGGTGGTTTCTCGTGGGGTTGGGGGGGGGGGAAAAATCTGGGTTGGGTGACTGTTCAAACGAAAAAAAGGGGCCGGTGGAGGCTAAAAAAAAGAGTCGCGGTCAGGGGGTAAGGTAAACTTGACGAAACGAGAAAGGGGGCAGGGGGGGGCCGAGGGAATTAATGTCATGAGGGTTCAAGTGGGTGGGAAGGGGGATTCATGGGTAGAAGGAAGAGGCGACTGTGGGGTGAGGGAAAAAAGAGAACCAAAAGGGCAGCACAGGGCAGAAGGAAAGAAAGAAACCATTTTTGTCAAAAAGACACGCGGATAACAAGGACGCAGAAAGGCCAACTTGGTCCCTTCAAGGTCCCCATCGGAAGTGGAAAATGCCGTGGGTCCAAAGCTCAAAAAGGGGAAGGGTTGGGGCACAGGGTCCACGGGAAGGATTTGTTTCGGGAACTGAGAGTCAGGGAAAAAAAATCCAGCAAGAGAGGCGTGGAAGAACCGAAAAAAAGGCCGGTTAAGACAAGGGACAAGAGAATTTAAAATAAATAAACTGGAACTGGGGGGCTTTCAAAGAAGGGGGAACGTTGTGGATGAAAAACCGGGGGGAAAGAAAGAAAAAACCTTTACTGTGGTTCGAATGGAAGGACGGCGCGAAAAGCCAGAAAACTAGGACATCCGGATGGTGGAAGCACACAACTACTTAAATCCAGAGAACCAAAATATTTGCTGTTGCAAAAAGTGGGATACGTGACACCGAGAAAACCAAAAACGGAGGTGGGGGCTTGGAAAAACACATTAAAAAAAACATGTGAATGGTTTTGGAACGTCAATGACCTTGGGCTAAGTAGGGAGGGTGTCAGAAGGGGGAAAAGGAAATGCAACATGGGGCTTCGGGGACCTGGGTGGGGAGCAGACCGATTTTGTGGTGACATTGAAGGGGCCAAAATTATTTTTGGGGGGGGAAAGGAAAGAAACAGGAGTCGAAAAGGTCCGGTGGGAACAGCGTTGACGTGGGGGGGGGGGCACTCGAGGACTCGTACAAAGGGGGGGGGGGACGCTAAAAAAAAACATTGGGGGGCCTAGCCCCCTGTGGGGGGGCATGACTATGGGGATGGGAACATCGCCAAAGGGGAAAATCCAGCAAATCGTGTAAAGAAGTACGGAGATGGGGAAGCAAAAAAGGGAGTGCAAGATTGAACGGGGTGAGAGGGATTCAAAAGATTGTGTGAGACGTGAGCGAAGGAGAAATCCTGATAAACGAGGGGAGCTGCGGGGCCAAGTGGATTGGGAAAGGGGGAATAAAAAAACATGGTGAACCTACAGGGTTACAGGAAAGTATATTGGAGACCCGAGCAAAAACGGTGAACGGAAGAGGGTGAAAACTAAAAAATGGATAACCAAGGGCATCGCTCAGAGGTAGAAGAATTGGGGGGAACTACCAAAGAAAAGTCCTTCAAACAGAAGAGAAATACCGAACACGGGAAACTCGCAAAAAAAAATCGGTGGGAATAACAAGACCTTTTTGAAGAAAAAACGAGGGACTCCGATTTGGGGGCAAAGCAAAAAGGCCGGCGTTTGGCGGGGAAAAAAAAAGTTTCATAGGCAATCCGTGGCCATGGAACAGGGCACACTAAGGGCCTTCATCTGCCCAGAAGGGAAGGGAAAAATGATTCGGAAGGACGTTGGGCGGCCTCCTGCCATGGAGTAGGGGGAATCCACTAAAGGAGGGCATACGTGGGGTCAGGTGTGTGTAACATAAAAGAGGGGAAGGAGTGAGGTTCAACGTCCAGAACCACCCCGCAGGGACAGGAGAAAACAAACCTTTGGAGGGCGGTGGTTTTGGTCATGTGTACTGGCAAAAAGAGTGGAGTTGAGGCTGGGCCACATCACCGTCGGTTTCAAGAGCCTAGGAAGTGGTCACAGAAGAGGAGGCAACGGGTCCGAATTGAGACAATCGCTCACAACAAAAAAAAAAAAAAGGGCAGAAAAAAGGGTCGTCACTGGAGGGAGTGGGGTGAATGTGGGTCAAAGCAAACTACCAGCAAGGCAAAGCACGTTGGCATAGGGGGGGAAGCAGGATTGACACGCATTTTCGACTTGTGAAATCCCTACGGCCTGCCAAACTTACATGGAGGGGAACTGATCGAGCGTACCAATTTGGGGGAGGGTGGGGGGGAAACGACCTTCACAGGCGAAAAAGGGAACAAGGGTCTTACATGAGATAAACGAGGTAAGAAAAAGGAAGAGACCGAGGAGTGCACAGGTGCGCGAGCGTCAGCATAAACGGTTTCAGGGGATGAGCGAAAACAAAACCAGCGTTGAAAGCGACTGGCAAGGGACAACAAAGAGAGTTTGCGGGGAACAAACGGGGAAAGAACCGCAGGAAAACTGTGCGTGGTGTTTGTACCCCGGGAAGGGACTGTCTAGAGGGGGGTGTGTCATAGGTAAACAAATCGGAGACAAAAAGCTTGAAAAAACAGATGACGGTACGCGGAAACGTGGATGAAAACAAAACTCAAAATCCAAACGGGGGGACAAAAAGGTGATGGTCAGACCAGCTAAGGTCACCCTGGGGTGTCGGGGGGGGAGGAGAAGGAGTAGGGGAAGTGCAAAAAGTGGGGGTCCGGGGAGACTGGGGGGGGGCTTAAGTAGGAGGGCCAGACTATTGCAGCGAGGAGTAAAACCATACAAGAAGCACCTATGGTCCGCGAAACCAATCGGTCAAAACATTTGTTAAAAAAACCGACATAAACCTCATCCCCTGGAGGGGCAAAAATTTGGAGACACCACCGGAAAGGCAGGTCAAGGGGCCTACCTGCAAAAAAGGTTATCAGCAAAAAGGGGATTTTGAAAGAAAGGAACGTCTTTGCAGTGAAAAAAAAAAAACGAGCCGGCGGGCAACGGTGGGACAACGCAACGTTGAAAGAAGAACAAAAGGGGGGAGGGGAAGTCAACCTGCGGGGCCGGAAAAAAGCAACAAAGGTGGGGAAAAGGGGGGGTTGCAATAAAAGGACCTCCCAGGGGGAGGAAGGTTCCGGTATGGGGGGAAGCGGGTGGGGTTACGACGCTCCGGGAGGGGGGGGATGGAAGGGTGTGCAATAGGAAAAAGGACTGACGGGACGTAGGTTACCGAAAGGAGGGCCTCAGCAAAAATGTCGCTTGGGAAACAAAAAAAAACATGGGGTGCTTGAAAAATTGAATCCGACGATCAGGGTCAGGAGGCAGGACAAAGTCTCGACAGTACCAGGGCACACACCTGTGTTTCCCACGGGGATCAGAACTGAAGGATGTGTGGGACCTGGGGTTCAACTCAAAGTCTTGGCGATGGGCAGACAGAAGATCTGGGAACGCAGTGGGAAGCCGACGGGAAAGTCTGCAAAACGGGCGAACCTAGGGGTGAACGTTCGGGGAGAGCCTGCCATGGAAAGAGGGAAACAGGGGAAGGGGCTATGGCATGAAACCTACTCACGGTACGTCGTATGAAAAGTCATTCAAATGGAAAAAAACAGAAAAAGAGAAAACTTGGGCGGTGGCTCGGGAGGGGAAGTGAAAAAGGACTACGCTGGTGGACAAGAAACGCTTGGGGGGTGCACGCGTTAAATAAAGGACAAACCAACAAAGTGGTTCTGGACGGAAATAGGAATGCCAGGGGGCAGTTAACGGCGAACCCAAAAAGACCAAACACTTCAGCGACTGGGAAAACGCCAGCATAATTCGGACGTACGGGGGGTTGTGGCGTTCGGAACTGGTGGATGCCCGCAGTCTGGTGAGGTGGGACGCGTAAAAGAAACTCAGAGAGAACGTCCGCAACTCGGTGGCCCGGGGGAGGGATGGGGGGCTTCCGGGAAAGGGAAAGTAGAAAGAAAGTGGGGTTTAGAAAAGGGAAAACACCTGGTTCTACAAGTGGGGGAAATGCCAGGGGGGAGTCTGCCAAGGGGGAGTTGCGTGGTGGGGCGCTACCAACAAAAAAGGTGAAAAAAAATGTTTGATTGTCAGGGGGGACAGATCCTGACTCTACTCAAAAAAAAAAACAGGAGGGAAAAAAAAGAGAAAGGGATATGACCCAGAAACAAAAAAAAAAAAAAAGTGTCTTCCTCCCTAAAAACGCAGAAAAACGTCACGAAAAAAAAAAAAAAACGAAGAATGACAAGGCACTTCACGGGAAAGGAAAAAAAAAAGGGACTTGAGGCGGGCCTGGACGAGAAAAAACAATAAACTGGCATTGCCGGACCGAACCACTGGATTTAGGGGGGAAAAAAAGAGGACAACCGAAATCAGCCGGGACATGGAACAGACAAGCAAGCAAAAACTCCCAAACGATGCAAATAGATAAGGGGGCGCAATTAGGCTGACTGAACTGGCGGGGGTTCTGAAGCGGAAACCGCAGCAGATCGAGGAAAAAAATTGCCGGGTGGAAAAATGCAAAAAAAACAAAAAAAGAGACCAACAAAAACGCGGAAGAAACGAGGGGTCAGGCACTGGGCAGTCAGAGACAAAAAACTGGGTCAAAAAGATTGAAATCGAAGAGGGGGAAAGGCCCAGGGAAACACAAGGTTAAAGGGCACTGAAAGAAATCAGTCACGGAAACCTAGGGTTCCGACGAAAAAAGACAGTAAAAGGTCAGGCGACCCGGGCAAAAAAAACAGAAACAGGTAAAGGATATAAACCGGAAAAGAAAAAAAAAAATTACACCCAAACTCGGGATCGGAGTAGGGGGAAACTAAACGCAAAGGGGTAAATGAGGCGAACGAAAAAAACGGCAAATCAAGGGGATCAAGGGCGGCAGTACACATTTTTTGGAAAGCAAGGCAAAAACAGCGTGCGGTCCCGGAGGGCAAGCACCTGTTCAAAAGCACGAAAAAAAAAGCAGCAGGAGGCTAGAGGAACAGGCAGAAACCATAATCGGGAGGCTGACGGGATACACAGCGAAAAAAGGGGAACTAATGTGGTGGTCCGGCCTGACGGACAGGCAAAAAACGAAACAAAAGTGGGGGGGGGGGGGGGGGGGGAAAAGCAGGTAACCACACATTGGGGTTCCATCAAACGGTGAAAAAAACCAAAAACGGACGGGAGGGGGGGAACACGTCCTAGGGACCAGGGCTGGCATAAAAAAAGAAGGGGATTATCAAACGCCTCAGCATAGGAAAAACTCCTTGGGTACCATAAATGTGGAAATAGGTGGGAGCGAAAAATGGCACGGCAATTAGGCGTGCGGGCTTGCAATAGGCACCAGATGGGTCGGTCTGACACGTTAGAACTCAGAAAACCACACACGCGTTCATCAGGGACTTAATAGGGCAACCTCGGAAAAGAAGCGGAACCGAAAAAAAGGAACAGCAACCCAAATAGAGACAAACTCACACCAGCTCGGTAAGAGAGGCACAAGGAACCAACGGCAGCGCAATGACGGAAGGTAAAACTAAAACGGCGCAGGGGAAGACAAAAAAACGACTAAAACGGGGGGAAGGATACGAGATGTCGCAAAAATCAAACGTCGTAGGACCGTCAAGGCAAACCCACCAAAAGCCTGGAATTCAAAGGGGCAACTGAAAAAGAAAAAAAAAAAAAAAGAAGGCCGAACTAGCGCGGGGGGAACGTCGAAAAAGAGGAAACCCAAAAAGCTGGGTCAGGAAAAGAGCCGAAAAACGAGATCTGAGACGATTCAACGAAGGGACAGACCGCGGATCCTAAAAGAAATATCGGCAATACGGAGAAGGCACAGGGAATTACCAATACTAAGAAAGGATGCCGCAGAGAACAAAGACAAACAAAACCTTCGCGCGATCAGGTGATAAAAGCAAAAAGCCGGTACGAGAAGGGAAAAAACGCTCAAGCGAAACTCAGTCAAACGCGCATTCTGAAGGATGACTCAAGGAGGCAGCAAACGTAAACCGACCCGACAACGAAAAAGTGCCAAGAAAAAACTCAAAGGCGACCGGGCCCTTGTGGGGTGTTGTGGGAGCAGCCCGGGCCTAAATGGATACCAAAAGTTACGCAAAGAATCAGGGGGGAAAAAGAAAAACCGGAAAAGGGGAGGGTCAAAAGCCATGTCCACAGTGCAGGAATGAACAAACCAAAAACACCCCGTACCACCATTTCAGAAGCAAAATAGGGGGCAATCGCCATGGGAACGTGAACAGCTCGTCAAAAGTCGGAGTGGTCCAAGTGACGATAGCCAAAAACGGGAAAATTAAATCTTGAGGAAAAAAAAAAAAAACAACCAAGGAAGTTGACAAAAAGCATGGTCGGCCGTGAAAAAAAAAAAGGAAGGGGGAAAACGGCGTGACGAAGATTGCATGAATGCAATCGGAAAACTTTCGAACGAAACCTAGGGTGGGGGGGAGGGGTAACCAAGGGAGGGGCTCGGCGGAAACACCAGCCTGGGGGAGGGGGGAGCCGTCGAACGACGGAGGGAAGGAGTTTTTACGCAAAACGGTGGTTCAAAAAACTCCTGGGGGGCCACTCAAAAGGTGGGACGGGGGGAAGTGTGTCCTTACACGAACAAAAAAAACGGGGTTGGAAAAAGAGCAAAGTACGGCAAAAGTCAGCAACCGGGGCGGCGGGGACCAAAAACGTCCGGGCAAAAAGGCTCACGAGAAAGAATCAAAGCCCTGTGGGGGCCTCAAAATTTGAAAAAAGGACAGAAAAAGCCTGGACACGGCCAAGCACCAAAGCAAAAAAAAAAGCTACAAGGTGTAGAGTCGGCCGCGACCGATAAAAAAAAGTGACCTCACCATCCACAGCGACAAAGGATCAAGGGGAAAGCAACCACCAAAGAAGGGGACGAAAAAAAATCAGCGGGGAAAAAAAATATCAACGACGCGTGGTCTGGGGTAATCAAGGAAACGCAAAAAAAAAAAGCTGAAAATCGGCCAAAAAAGGGGGAAGAATGAGTTGGGAAGGGTCAAGGGTCAAGCCGCCACGACGGGGGCAGCACAGACCAAATGCCACCGGGGAAAGTAACTTGCCGGGGGGGGGACGATACCACCCGAAACACGAACCGCATAAAACTTACACAGCTGGGGCAGGAAACAAAAATGAAGAATCAATTGCAGCACAAAGGTGGTGAGGGGGGGGAAGACACCTACACGGCGATCAAAAAAAACAAAGGCAGAGAAAGGCAAATAAAAAACCAACACTGAAGAAAAGGGGGTCCGACCGCATCCTGTGGCGGGGTAACTGTGACGACACAACCAGGGGAAGAGAAAAAGCGTGGGAAAAAAAATCCGTAGGGCCGGGGAGGAAAAAAGAGTCGCTCGTTCCTTTGGCATCTCGGGGGGGACTAAGGAAAAGCATCAAAATGGAACCGACGGGAAAAAAATGCTAAAATGGGGGGGGTGGGAGCACCAAAAAAACGACCGTCCTGGTCAACATACGGACGATAGAGGGAAAAAATTGTAGGGAGGAACGGCAAAAAATCGAACGGAACGTTGATTCAAGAAAAAACAGCAACAGCAGAAAAAAAAAGTCCAAAAAGTATTACAAAGAATAGGGGAACCAGGAGCACAGAAACCAAAAAAACCGACATGAGATCCAATGGAACCAATCTGCCCAAAAGGACCAAGGGCCAGGCCATGGGAGAGTCAAGACGAAAAAAAACAAACAAAACATTTCACGGAAGAATAAGTACAGCAATACAAGTGTACCCCATTGGACTTAGGCACTAAGAAAAATCGGCTGAAAAAAAAGGGAAAAGACCAAGTCAAGACAGGCGCATATCGCGGAGAAACAAGAAGAAAAACCTGAACAACCTGACAAAAGAACTAAAAAACGATCGAGGCCCAAATTCGCGACAAGGGAAACACCCTCAAGGAACGCTACCGATGTCGAGAAAGCCAGGGAGGGAAAGAACTGAACCCAACAGAGGTCACAACCAGGGGGTAAAAACAAGCCTGGAAAAAGGCCCAGGACCAACAACCCTGTTGACGGGTGGATTACGGTGGGGACCAAAGGCGGGAGAAGAAAAATGAAATGTAAGCAGGAACCATAAACAACACGGGGGGTTCACAGGCCATGATTCTCGGGGGAAAGCAAAGACTTCAAAGAACAATCGACACGAATCGGTGGCAAAACCGAGATGCGACAAAAAAAGCCAACACAAGAACCACCGAATCGTCAGCACTGGCCCTGGGGGGATTGAAGCTGGCCTGCAAAAGGAATCAAAAACGCGGCGCGGGACCACGGGGAAGCTGAGAAAGCGACATCGCACGGAAAATGTCCACAAAAACTGATAAACGAGGGGAGGGGGGCGAATCAAATCAAGGCCCTGAAGAGGGAAAAGGGCTGAAATTAAGGGCGGTGGCGCACAAGGGAAAGCACGCAACCCGGGCAAGCGATCTAACTACCAAGGTGGGCGAAAAGAACAAAAAAAAAACCTCAACAGGGACAATCGGGGGGGGAGCGAGTGAAGCCGCCAAAAGGCAGAATCCATGCCAAGGGAAAAAGGAAAATTGTCCAATCTCAGAAAACAGGTGACCAAACGGAAAACGAATTGGGAACGCAAG
>Ga0179591_1311932_pt1 | contig 13263 bp, 6 predicted proteins | sample CZOMad2_1_08_16f_FD_182891 | JGI IMG/M metagenome (GOLD analysis project Ga0179591, IMG submission 182891) | Vadose zone soil fungal communities from Angelo Coast Range Reserve, California, USA - CZOMad2_1_08_16fungal (PacBio error correction) | ecosystem: Environmental > Terrestrial > Soil >...
CACCTTGCAAAAAGGACACGGAAAAATTGACAACGAGAAGGCTACGACGTACTGCCAAACCGGATCGGAAAGCACGCCACGGCTAGGTATCGCAAATCAGGACTGCGGCAGCTTTTCTAGACGGGGAAACGGAGCAATGTCAATCGTGTCAACACCGAAAGGGTTAAGGAACTCGTGAACGAGGAAGTCACGACTTAACACATGAGCAAGAAAGACGCCGATCGAGTTCGGGGTCTTCACATAAGGTAGGGGCATCAAGGCATCTACATTGTTATATAACCGAAGCTTGTAATGTCGACGAAATGAAAGGCCTGGCCAGGGGGGACAAGCACAAAGGGGTCGTCTGAACTTCGGCTAGTGACAATCCCGAGAAGGGGGGTGAACCTGAGGATGGAGGCTCTCAGCAGTGCTGTTACAAGGAATCGTAATCATACTCTTTGGGAAACCCTGAAGCCCGGCCCACCGCGTCCCGCCGGCAACAGGCCCGGGGTTCCCGAGAGCAGCTCGGGCACCCCAACTTGAAACCAAAAAGGGGGGGTAAAACTTCGCAGTACAAAGTTTACGTGTAAGACTTTTGTAACGGCCCGGGTTAAGAAATGACACGCAACTCAAATAAGGCCAACCATTAAACTACCAGTACTACAAACCTACCTGTGGGGAAGGCCGTTCAAACTTCATAAAGACACACCATCTCTCAGTGAAGCGTCATTTCCGTTACGGACCGGCCTTTGCCTCCCCCAGTAGACATCTGGGACGACTGGTCAAAGTTCAATGAAACGATCATCACCTCGGGGCCAACTCCTTGAACACGGCCGTCCTCGTGATTACAAGAATGTCTTCGAAACCAAGATCCAAATGCCACCGGTACCCCGATCCTCTAAGGCCTCGCCTTCCTCAGTCAAAGACAATCCGAGAAAACCACCATCGGGCACCAGCCTCCTAACCCTTTGCGATCCGGGCCTAGCGTTGTTCCTCGGTCCCAAAACGTATCCCCAGGTCCCAGCCTAGCTGGCTAGCTGGCCAGATCCCCGTTTGAAATACCAACACGTCCGCCCCCTTAGCCGCCTACTGAATAGACTCCATTCCCAGTGAGGTGGAACACATCGGGGCCCATTTCGCAGGGAGGAACCGTGCCTAGTCTTCAAGCTGGGACAACTGAGACCAGCCCCCTAAAAAATGAGGAACCCGGTGACTATCCTTCAGCTAACATTCTAAGCTGACCTTAAAATAAAAGACTCCTAGATGAAAGAATGAGTATCTGATCGAACATGCGGAGCACTCAAGCCAGCGAACACGGCAGAAAGTGTTCGATACGTCACCCAACAGAAAAACGATCCCTAGCCGATCCTGAACCTGGGAAACAGTCGAGCCCTCCAAACGAGGAAAGTTTTCCGGCCCAAGGAGCATAATAAAAAGGCTCCGAGACATTTCGCCCGCCTGCCCTCCTCAGTTGCCGAGCCACGCGGCCACAGCAATTTTCTGAGTCCCAGGTCGGCGTACATCGACCCGTCCGATCCCCGCGAGTCAGATTGATTCATCGAAATTAATCCCCTTTCAGGAAAGCAACCCCACTCGTCCTAAAGGGGCGACCCCCCTTTAGCCATCCTCTAGCACCCTGCGTGCTGGAGCATTTTTAAAACTCCCGATGGCCGTGAACCCAATCGGATTCTCGGACCTGCTGAACCAGTATCAAAACCGATCATCTCAACTGCCATCTGCACGCAGGGCGGGTGAAAATGAAGAAAAATAAGACCCATCATCATGATTGCCTTTCAATTCACTACCAACCGCTAGATTGTGGCCATTTGGCAGGGAAAAGCAAGGCCGCTCTTTGAGAGGTAGACGGGGGTCCTAGAAAAAAATGGAGGGCATGCAGGAAGAAAACTCGACGACTTGCTAACTAAAAAGGGGAAAACCAAACCCCGAAAGCTTGCGGAAGGGAGGGGGTTCGCGCGAAATCCACGCGACTTCTCGGAGTTACGGGCAGGGAAAGCAGAAAAGACGCGGCGACTAATGATGACTCTCAACAACAGATTAAAAGAAGCGCCTGAGCAAGCCGCTTCGCTGTGAAGTCAGTAAGAAAAGGAGGTGAAAATGACGCCTCGGGAACCCTTCCTCCATCGTGCTGGAAAAGGGCAATTCGAGTTCGACCTGCCTGCACCAAAGGGAAAAAATAGCTCCAACAAAAAACTGCCTCTCAACGGAAAAAGAAGTTCATCGGAAAAAATGGTCGCCATCTAGAAGAAAGGAGGGGATCTACGGGGGAAATCCATCTTTCTTGCTGATGGCGGATCCGGCACAAGACCTGGAGTTGCCATTGAGCGTATATTAATCCGAATGGAAAGCAAAAAATTGACGGAGAAAAAATGACCACACTGCAGGGCCTGGTTGGGACCCCAACCCCCGACGCACAAGCCTTTGGGGCGTAGAGCTACTGTGCTTACGTCACATCACAAGGGGGGGCTGAGGGCCGGGAATGGAGGGTCTTCGGGCCAACGCGGGCACTCCAGATCCGTTGTCTCGCAACTTCCGTCTAGAAAAAGAAATGGTGCGCGGCGTAGGCACGGCTCCACGAGTAACTTGGTACCTCGTCTCGCCTGTAAATTCCTAGGGGCCGCACATGGGCCACCAGGGGGCCTACTCGGCCCGAGGAATGCATCGGTCGTTTTTTAGTCGCCGGCGAGGGACGTGGGCTGGAACCGATCGGCTGGTAGCGGGCGCGGGGCTCGGCCGTTGGAAGGCTAATGTGAAAAAAAATAGCTTCGTCTGCAATTCTCTCATGGTCTTTGCCTAAACAACCTGGTGGAAAAAAAATATGCGAGCTCGAATCCAGGACTCACTCCTGTTCTCTATCTAACCACACGAATCAATTCCCGGAGTTTCTACTTTCCCTCTGAAAAGGGGGACTTAAAATCTCCTGGGTCCCGTTCCGAAACCTCGGCTGACTGGACAAGACTAAATCAGAGTTTCACAGGTGCAGGAGTCCCTCCGAGTAAGCGCTCCTGGCCTCTCGAAGGGTAGTTTTTGTGGGGGTCACACTCAATCTGGGCAGGATCGCAACGAAAAGGGTCCGCTTTCGGCTCCGGACAGCAACGAACCAGTTTGCTGGCATGGACTTACGGCCAGTCACCTGGGGATTTCTGCTAAGAGAGCCTTCTTGTAGCAAGGATAGTTTCTGCTGCGGGGTTCAGTGGAATAACTAAAGCCTAAAAGCGGAATGCCTGGGCCACCAAAAACTTTGTCGCTCTTCAGTCCGATTCCGTGCCTCGGGGCGGGTTGTCAGCCCTAATTATCGGCTGTTTCTGTTGTCAATTTTGAATGGTATAGACGTAATCGTACCAGGGCTGTTTTGAGACCTAAATGAACGGCCTTTGCCTGCCCAACAGAGTTCTTGGAAGGCGAGTGGGGTGGGGGCCGGGGGCCGCTGCACTTCAGCCTTGATAATCTTCGATGTGTGCGGGGACAACACGGGGTGGTCTCCCTAATGAACCATTCTTCCGCTCTTCGAGTCCTCCGAGGTCTTGTCTTCAGCACGCTGGCCAAAGGTTGGCTGGTGCGGTGTCGACGTGCGTTACTTGTTGAGCTTCGTGGGTTGGGCTGGAGAGGAGAACGGCGGACCAAAAAGGCCGCGCATAACCTTCCACTTCGCCGATACTTCCCCAACTTCCCTGGCCCTCCCGTGCCCGTAGTGTTGCCTTGCACACTGCCTGTGCCCTTGCTTCTTAACTATGGGCACTGCGTAGGTCTGTCGTCCAACGCGTGATACGCCTAGCAAAGTTGCAGCGGAAAATTCATAGAAGTGCCAATCAAAACCCAGCAAACACTAGGGCGGTACATAACGAGGACCATAGCAGCAGAATGGTGCTTTGTCCTGTCCCTGGGAAAGCAATCAAGAAGGACGGAACGCTAGCAGAGGACCGCACAGTTTAATGAGACGACTAAGACGTCACGCAGAAGGGAGAATGGAGGAAAGGAGGTCCGCGGCCGCGGTTCAAGAGACGGTCCCGACGAGGAAAAAAAAGAGAGGTGTTAACGGGTTGGGAGGTCGATAACCGAATGGGGACGGGAGGTATGACCCTTCGAAGCAACGCTCGGGGCCACCAGGGGGAGAAAAGAAAAGTTGGACTGCTCGAATACTATTGGGTGAACCTCAACAGCGTGTTACAACTCATCCGGGTTCCCATCGTCTTGAAGGCCGTAGAAGAACACGACAACAAAGGAGGGGAGAAAGAGAAGAGAGCTAAAAGGCGAGATATCAAGGTGGTCACCCGGGACAACTGCGGCGAAAAGAAGAAAGATCTTAAGATCGAGCGAGATCGAAGCGCTTGTGTGCTGCCGAGCGGCAGGAAGCTTGGTCATCGACCGCAACGAGGAAGAAAGGTCAAAAAAGGCGACAGTCAACACCGGAAATTTTGGGCACGCCATGGCGTGAGAAAGGAGGATACCTCGAACCGTAACCAAACGGAGGGAGGCCCAGCTCCGGCGAAGGGAAGTCTGCAAGCTATCGACTTAATATAGATGGGGTGGGAAATCGAGTCGGAGCTGTGTCGGAGAATCTTTGAGTACGTTGTACAGGACAGCAAAAAAAAAGGAGCCTGGTTACAGAGGAGAGGGGCTATGGGCCAGAACTCAATCTTGATCGGCAAAAACAGCGTTGAGCCTTCTCTAAAAGATCGAGTGTCTGAAAAAGCCTCGTGCTGTAAGGGAAAAAAAAAAAACATCAAGTTGACGCCAATGACGATCCTGCCCAACCTAGACGTCACCGACCTGCAGGTCAAAGGAACCTCACGGGAACGACACCGGGACCGGAAAAACTGAGGTCCATTGGAACTCTACAATCTTCCCGTCGGTACATGGGGAAGTGTCCCGTCCTTCGCGCTCCCTCCCCCCGCGGGAAAGGTAAAAATCGCAAATTACACACTAAAAGACCGACCGTGGTTGCGCTTCCTTGAGAATGGCCACCGACATTTCCGTCACCTCGGGAAGGATTGGTTCATTCATTAAGGACATGTAAGGTGGTCGCACGTAGGACAGAGCTGGCAAAGAACCGAGGCAACTTACCCCGTCAGCACAAATCTTCTTTCACAGCGCTAACTGCCGTCGTTGAGGAAAAAAGGACCGGGTCACCGTAGTCAGCTCCAAGTCAACCCGACACACCCCTCAAGGTCTGAAGAACGGCGCGGAAGGAAGAAAAAGTGGAAGCCGAACTCGAAGGACACATCGGCAAATCTCCGCCGCAACGCAAAAAGAGCGCGACCAGGGTCACGTTCTGAAACTAAAAGAGCAGTCCAAAAACACAGAAGGATCGGACGGGAATGAAAAAAGTTGAACTCGCAAAACGCCTATAAAATGGTGGGGGGTGGGTTCGTCTCCCGCGCAGGATCCCGGGAGAGATGTCTGGGGGGAGACGAAGGAGATCCACCTTAGGGCGCCGTCCGTGAGATGGTCCCGTGAGGAGAATAATTGTACTAACCCCACCCCTTGCCACAAAGTCCTAGATGAAAGGTCCCTGTGACCGAGGCCTCCTTAACGAAAGGGGCACTTAGCCGCCTCTCAAGGAGTCTCGATGAACTAGGAACCCTAGTCCCCTGTGCCCTCGAGACGGAGCCTAGATCGTAGCTTAAGCGAGTTCTCAGAATGCACCCCATAAGCCCGATAAACGACGCCGAGTAGACCGGGAGCCATTCACCTTCCTAACCCGCCCCCCGGGTCCCTGCGAAGGAGAGAAAACCTGGGGGGGGGTGGCCCCCTATCCTCCATCTCATAAGCCATTCAGACGGGCTTCCGCACCAAAAGGCCTTGCCGGAGGGGAATGGAAAGGCCGGACCAAGCCGAGTCAGCTCCCTAGGGCTGCCGGCTTGTAACTTCCTCGAGCGCACCATAAAATACGGATTCCCTTTAAACATGATCTAAGACTGGAGGGTGCCGGACCGCTCGTCCTACGGGCCCCCCTTATGCCAGAAAGACCGGGGGATCTATCACGCCACCTTCGGTTAACGAGAGACCCAAAAGCGGAAATTTGTAAAGTCCAATCCGTCTCCGGAACCGGCGAAAGGGAGCTTAACTAGAGGACATCTCAAACGGTGCCCTAGTAAAGGGTCGGGTTGAAGCGCTTATCTCCCATCATGCCTTGGCGGGTGACTTCGAGAAAGGACTAACTAGATGGCTAAAAGAAATTTGGGTGGAAGTGTGTCACTGCGAGAGTCTTTCTAGGAAGCGGTTGGCTGCTGGGCAGAAGAAAAAGGGGGGCTCCTCGGAATGAACCGGAACGGCGCGACGTGTCCGGGGGGAGAGAGAAAACTTTGTGAGTAGGGAAAGTGAAGAAGTTCATCAGCGAATCTTATGAGCTCAGCGTCTCTCTAAAAAAAAAAAATATTATTAAAAAGAAACTGAGGTCCAGCCGCGGAATCATTCCCGTGCTGAAAAAAAGTCAACTAAGAGCGCGGAGTTCTCTACAAGCCTCCTCGTAAAAAATCACTAACGTTGACACGTCAACGAGAGGAAAGTCTCTAAGGGACACCTCAGGGAGGAAAAAACGCAGAGAGAAGAGAATGCCAAGCGGACCCACAATTTCTTAGGAGGAAAAGTCAAGAAAACGGCTGTAGAGGGCAGGCGACGCGTGAAAAAAGAATTCATCGGCATTAGGATCCAAATTCAACCCCCCTGAGGGAAGAGGTACAGAAAGGGGATTATCTCGAACAGCTCAAAAAACAGGCCTGTAGACCATACCTAGTGTTTCCGGCAGGGGGGGTAAAGGCTGGTTCCAAAACCAGCCTTCCTTTGCGTACACGTCCTGTTGATGGTCGGTACTTCCAGAGACGTCATCGACTGGACGAGGATGGTGACACCGCTTCACCGCCCAAAATAAGGAGTCACCTCTTTAGACGGGACGGCAACGGAGATTGGCGGCAGGGAGGGAGCGCGTAAGGCCGGGGACACCTCTTGCGAATTAGTGGCCTGATCTTGCGCCAAATCCACTTCAGGGAGGTTCCTGCTAGTCAGGCCTATGGGGGGAAGGGCGGACTCGGTTCGTGAGCAGGGATTCTTGCGTTACAAGGGGGGATTAGAGTTTCCTTCCAGGGGGGGGCGCGCTCGGACTGTGGGAAGGAGAAGCGGCTGATGCTCTGGGTCGAGGGCTATTCGTGCGGGGGATATCACGTGGACGAGGATCTCTGGGTCATAAAGGCCGGATGACCAGGTAGGAACGATAGCTAGAACCACTGGCAGACTCCCAGCGTCTTCGTCTACTTGCACGTCAAGAAAGGGGCAAGTGCCTCCTCGGTGTCAACATCTTCAAGGTCTTGCTTGGATCAAACAAATCGCCGCTCGGGGAAAACGTGGGATTCTTCTCAACTTGCCTAGAAGTACTTAGACTCTAGTCGTGGCCAACCTTTACCGGTCAAGGCTTCCAAACGCCCGTGGCGCCGGGTAACTTGAATCAACCGTTTGCGTTGCTTAAGATCAAATGAGGGGATACTGGGCGTTTCCTGGGCGGAGTAATTGTCGGTTGGGGGGAACGGACCTTACACTTGCAGCGGAAGGCCCAGCAAGGGTTCGCTTACGAGGTAACGCTCGGGCGCCGGAACGGTTCCGCAAGGAACGGGCCGGCTGAAAAAGAAGGAAGACAAGGGTAGTGTAAGGGAAAGATTTGGTACGGGGAACTTTCTCGTGGGTGTCAAGAACGAGCGTCCGGGCGTAAACTAGGGATAGAGTCTTGACGGGCTTGGGCAGAACGCATTCGAGATTTCGGGAGTAAGACCGGTCAAAATGTCCCTTAACCTTCCATCCACGGCATTCGAGGATTAGGGCCTTTCCGGAGGTGAATTGCGTGCGAGAATTCAGCAATGTCGGGGTTTCGTCCGGGTACTGCACTTGGGGGAATTCACCGGTCGTTGGGGGTAGGTGGTAAAGGTCCGTTTACAAAAGGGAAAGAACCGGGACGGACCGGGCAAAGAATGGTCCACTTAACGTCTTTTCCCGGCCCGGGGACACGTGGAAGTGGAGTGGGAGTTGGCTTTGAAAGTGCCTCTTGTTAAGGGGTCTTGAGCGGATTTGCCTAGGAGGCAATCTTTCAAGGAAGACATCTTGAGTCCGGCACATAAATCTCCAGTGTAGTATGGGAATAAGGACCCCAGCTAGGAAAGATTGGTCATAAGCCAAGACATTCACCTCTTCGACCTGGAGGGTGCCGACCCTGCCACACAAAAAAAAAAATAAACTGGGTCTAGGTGGAAAGCCCATGTCTACGAGAATGAACGAGCCGCAGCCGGGGGGATTGAGGACAGAAATCCGCCCGCGGCCTCCAGGGTTGGTCCGCATACGGGGACGACAAGCACATGTTTCCCGCCGACCGGGGGAAAAGGAAACGGGTTTCGGCTGACCGCATTGAAGTCGGTGCAGACCACGACCGCCAAAAAAAAAAAAAAAACTGCGGAAGGCGATTGGCGAGCGCGAAGGATGAAGGTAGGTTCGGACGAGTCAAAAATCCTCAAAGGCTGTCCAAATAGGAATCCGGTCGGCAGGGGGAAGATCATAAAGAACAACGAGGAGGAGTAAAGGAATATCAGAAAGTGCCGACCGAAAAAGGGAGAAAGGGGATCGGCCGGACGTTTAGAAAAAGCCGGTATCTCAAACAACAAGGATGGGAAAGCGAAGTTGGTGACAGCAAAGCTGGTAGCGACCGCACCGGGGGGGGTCCATTATCGACCGTAAAAAAGGAGTCACCGGCGAAGGCTTAAACAGGAAAAATAACTCGTAAAAATGAAACGAAGGAGAGGGGCCGGCAAGCCTTCTATATATCTTCGTCAAACGAAAAAGGGGTTCGGGGAGAGGGACACCGATAGCTTGTCAGGTACAGGGATTTGCTTGCAGGAAGCCAAGCAACCAGGAGTGACAGATCGGGGGAGAGTGAGGGACACACTATGTAGGCTCTTCTGTGAGCTTCTCTCAGTCAGAAAATTGAATTTCCCTTCCTCGGTGTACTCACTCCCCCTGAGACCCTTCTCCGAGAATTCCCAAAGGATGCTACGAATGAAACTGTAAAAAAACATTACATGAACCCACGCCCCTTTATGACGTCAATTTCTTGAATGGGATCGATTACACAAGGAATAAGTAATGAGTCTGTGACTTGTCGTTACCGAGAAAAACCACTCCAGGAGGAAAAAACATTAGCAAGGGGGGAACGACGAAAAGAAGCCTACCTTCCTCTTTCTCGACCCTAAACGTCGCGAACCTAGAAAGAGAGCGGTTCCCTGGCGATAGGCAGCCTGCCCAGAGAAGGGAGGGGAAGGGACCCGCTTAACTGGAACCAACAAAGCCCGCCTCTAAAACCTGGATTCAAAGAAGAATCTAACAGCCGTGCCTAGGGTGGGAAGTGAAACCGGTCCAGGTACACCAAACCCCAGGCGAGGGGACCGCAGGGGACTTTCTGAAAAGCAATGGCCGACCGAAGTCAAGAAGGCCTCCAAAAAAAGGGAGGAAAGCTACATGTCAGACAACCAAAGGCGGGTGACTCACGCCTTAGGGACCAGACTTGCGTAAGAAAAGGGGGAAGCGGGGTCTGCCAGGTAAAGACGCCGAATCAACAGGGGCATATAACCCTTTGGGCCTGAAAGACGGCCGTATAAACTGCCTCCATGAGATCCCTGGACCGATTGGACAGAAGATGTCCTCCGATCAGGGAAGCTTAGAATCCGCAGTGGGGAAACTAGGAGCCTTGGGAAAGAAAAGGACCAGGTCAAGGAAGCCGTGTAGGCGTTACAAGGGTTAAAGAGGCAAACCACTACTCGCAGAATAGCCTTAGCTGTGGCAGCTAGAAAACCCTGGCTCATCCGGAGTAAAAGCGATCGTAGCTAAAGGTGTGAAGGGAACACCGCGCGGCTATCCCGCCGAACGCGCGAGAGGAACTGCCGATTCAGGAAAAGGGAGAAGCCCGCGCCCGACGGAGTACCTGCCAGATCTGCGAGAAAGCGAGCATGCGACACCACCCTCCGAAAGAAAGGAAATAAGGACCCGTAGCAGTAAACCCGCAGACTCCACCTTTGGCGTCCACTATTCCCGCCGCAAGGAACCTATTGGAATAGCCGTTACCTCTGGAAAATAGAAAACCCTCAACGAACAACTGGAGGCAGTCGCGGGGGGGAGCCGCCGGGAAGAGCGCAGACAAACGAGCGTCCGCTAGGAAAGAACCTGCCTGGAAGGCCGCAGAGCAAGACGGGGAGTCGCCAGACCAGCCCCTGGGAAAACGAAAAAGCGGCGTCAACTGACGATGCTTCCCAGGAAAGGAAAAGCGATATCTCACTGGCCTCGTCTTCGTCACAAAAGGTCGGGCGGAGGATATTCACTTAAAGAGAATTTCCGAAAAAGATAAAAGCGAAGGCCTGATGCCATGGGCCTAATCAAACGGTGGTCACGAAAAGGAGTGAATAGTTACCGATTGTGCGCTAGTGGGGCAGAAAGGTAGCAAAAAAGAGAAAATTGCTCAACCTTCAAAGGAATGAAGGGATTACTTCACTGGCCCAAGCTGCGGGGATCCAACGGGACGGCTGACTCAGCGGGGATCTCAGATTAAGGCACAGAGGGAAGAGGAGTCTCCGACGAGGGAAAAGGAGTCGTGCTGCGCCCGACGAAAGGAATAAAAGATAACGCAACAACCCCCTCCTCAATAGACTTTTCGAACGGTGAAAAAGGAGTTCCCAAATCGATTCAGAAGGAAGAAACCAAGCAGGCGCACAATCGGATGCAAATTACCAGAAAGGGGGAAGCAAACCCCGTAGGCCCACAGTGCCCGAGGGGCCAAGATCGGCCGGTAGCGGATCTGAAAAAGCAAAATCGGGAAGGGAATGGGGAAGAAGAGAACGCGTACCTCAAAAACCCGGTGACGCCTAGGCAGCTAATGACGCGTTTAGGGCCTTGAGCATAAAAGGAAGAGACGCAGGGGGCCGTGTCCCGGCCCATAGTCCCCGAGAAAAGATGGAGCACGCACGCAGGGGGCTAGAACTCCTGGGCTTTTAAGAACGGGGAAATCCAGAGGAAGCTGCGGGTGTCCGGGGCACCCTCGTCCCTTAAAAGGGGTTGTCCCTACGACGGAACCAAGCAGTGCCGCGGACCGGCTCAGCATCAGAGTTGTCCCCGTACAAGTACCACTCGGTCGAGGGATTCCTACCGCCTCGTGGACTTTTCCCTGAGAAAATTCTGACTCTGCTCCTCTCCTTCTAGGTTTTCGTCTCCGGTTTCGATCTCGACTAGGCGGGTAAAAAGGCCTAGATGGCAGTGCAGGGCACTTGAGCTCTTCCTGGAGGAGCTCGGGGGACTCAGGGTTCGAGCGCAGTTTTCTATCGTCACACGCAAGGGACTCAAGCTAGGTCTTATCCGATGACTCCCCAGTTCTACGACAAAGCCTCTCCTCGCGAAAAAGGGCTAAGGCACAGTTGCGTCGCCGGACCCGACCGCAGCGTGTAAACCTTAGATCCATGAGATGCACGCCGGGGTTTCAGATCACGTCTTCCGCATCTTAGCAAGGGGTTTCCTCAGTAGTCGAACTTCCGGGGAACGAAATCTTTCACGTGGCGTCTGAGAATCACCGTGTGTCGAGCTTGTTACGGGGGCGCCTGGCTAGAATGATTCCTCCGTCAGAGGCACCGCCGTTGGTTAAGGGCTAATCTCGTCTTTGTCTTGCTTCTGAGTGGGGGGCGGGGTCCTGAAGTTCGTTGTACAGAAAAAAAGAAAAGGGAACATTATCACCTTATGGCCATAGCACCCGTCGGGAGGACCGTTTAGGCTGTAGGTTAGATAGTGTCCGGTCGCCGTCACGCTGACGATAGAAACGTAGACACTGGGGAAGGGATGGGGACCGTGGTTACTAACCAGATTGTGTCCCTAAGAAGAGTTCTGTATGAATTGGACAAGGAGTTCTTTCTGAGAGGGGTCTGTGGTTACGCTGTTGGTGGCGCTTCGTGCCTCTGCTTTGCGGGGTGAGGCACCGTCCTTGCCCGGAAAAATGGCCTCAAAAAACCCTTGGGCGTGAAATGAAATATGAAATTCCTGGCCTCATTTAGTTGTCGGTAGAGCCTTCCGGCTAAGGAAAAGGATTGGGTGTCGTCTGGGCGGGCCTTTTTTTGAATCCCTGTGAAAGTCATGGTCAGGCTGCTGGACAAAAAGGCGTACCGGATCACCACCGGGTCCAAGCTAATTAGAAAAACGCCCTTGCCTGTTCAAAACTGTCCGCTGGGGGCCGGGCCGGGGCCTGAAGCATGGGGACTGCGAGCTCTTTTGAAATCTCTGTCCGGGGTGTCTTCAAAATACGGGACGTCAGTTCACAATATCCATTCTTATAGGCCGAAAAAGCAACAGGCATCCTCCTCGTAAAAAATCTGGCACTATGCGATGGGGGGGGGAAAATAGAAAATACCTGTGGGGATGCACTGTCCTGCGAACATCAGGACGGGTCGCGATAATCTACGGGATTGTCTACTCGGAAAAACAAATTCAAAGAGTAATTGGAGGAACACGAGCCAGAAAGGCACGAAAGCTGGCGAAGTCCTCCGCACTCCAGGGTTGTGAGGCATGTAAAGGGTCGAAACCTCTCGCCATGGCCGTAAACATTGGAGTGGTGGTTACGTATAGTTCTTCCGGTAGGGGGAGAGGTACTGCAGTCTATCCAACTCGCAGCCACCCCTAATCATCTCCTGGCGAGAGTGACTATAGGGTGGGGGCACGTCGTCCTTCGGTCTGCGTTGTCCCGGGCCCCAGGCAAGGGGAAGTCCGGGGATGGCATCCAACACAACAAGAGGTAGAAATAATGAGACTGACAGACAGGATACCCTAGCAGCCTTCAACGGGGTGTAGCCCTACTAAGTTGAGGAACCCTCCGTATAGGATATCAAGACTAGACAAGTTAGCGAGAAATGGGTGGCCGCTCGGCTAGGTGGATAGATCCCTAAGAAAGACGGGGACTTAAAAAAAAGAAAGTGAGTTAAAGGGGGTCCAGTGCAGAACTGGGAACAGAGAAACTCGATTCCTCGGATGGATCGTCAGCTCAACACCCGGCATTAAACTTTAAATTCAGGAAGAGGTCACCGACAGTAATCGGTCGAACCGCAGGTGTCCATGATACGGAGGGATGAGTGTTGCAGTCCATACCACACAAAAGGAATCCCGGAGAAGTGCAGATACGAACAAAAGAGGTCGTCAGGTGATTAGGCCCTTATGCGAACAGTGAATTCCCCGCTATCTTAGCATACAACTTAACAATTCCAGCCG
>Ga0179591_1363428_pt1 | contig 13262 bp, 13 predicted proteins | sample CZOMad2_1_08_16f_FD_182891 | JGI IMG/M metagenome (GOLD analysis project Ga0179591, IMG submission 182891) | Vadose zone soil fungal communities from Angelo Coast Range Reserve, California, USA - CZOMad2_1_08_16fungal (PacBio error correction) | ecosystem: Environmental > Terrestrial > Soil >...
CAGAAAGGAAGAACAAGCGCTTCCGGGTGGGAGGCGGTCAGAACCGAGGAAAGGGGAGGAAGAGCCTGGAAAGCGTCTCAATAAAGAGAGGGGGAAGCGGATCTGCAGACCGCGTCGCTGAAGGAGACAGAAGAAACAGTCGAGGGTCGTGGTGGCTCAGAGTCTTGGGACAAAGAATTCCTCTCGAGAGGCAAGAGGAAGAGTTTCTGTGCAGGAGGGGGCTAGTCTGCAGGAGGGGCATCGAGGAAGGGGAAAGCTTACGATTTGACGCGCGAATCTCAAAGAAGTAGGACGCTTAAAAGGGAGCCCCCCATCCAAAGGAAGGGCGCCTGAAAGCTTCTCCAAGGGGGAGGTCAATTCAGACCACAAGAAGGGGAAGGGAGTCAGTCGGATGATCGGGAACCCTTCAGCGCAGCAGGGGAGGGGGGAATGGAAGTCTTCGGGCTGGGAGGGCGGGAAAAAGCGGGCCTCGTCAGTTGATGAAACCAAAAGGGGAGAGACCACTAAAATAATTAACTCCTATGGGGAAAAGCTCGACAGGTCAGTTCGGTTGAGTCAGACGGGGAGAAGAGAGAGTAAATCTCCCAGGGAGGGAAAGTGAGCGCTGGTCGACACCACAAGGTCAAGACTTTTGTCGAGAAAAAGCGTCGACGAGCTGAAGAAGGGGGGGGGGGAGGAAAGAACCCTGCGCACGATGCTCGCAGAAACCAGGAGGACGGGGAGGTCCTCGAAAAAGATGCCTTCTTCAGGAGAGGTCGCGGAAGGCTTGCACCACACTACTAGGGGGGTACGGGATTCGAAGACCTCTCACCCCCTCACTCTCAACAACTTCAAAAGGAAGACGAAGGGAAACCGGGGTTAGGGAGGTGCTGGGGTACCAAGGAGTCATAAGGTCTTCCCGCAACGAAGGGGAGAAGCTGCTTGGGAAATCTCGGCGAGTCGGAGGGGTGGGAGATCTATGGCAAGGACGAATGCTTCTAAAGGAGGGGGGAACGGGGGAAAGCCCGACCCTGCCTTAGGGCAAGGGTGTAAGCGTCCGGTATAAATCAATCTTCCGATGGAGAATGCGAGCTCCTTTTATCAGGGGGGGCTAAAGAAAGTCCCAGGGTGGGTCCCTTAAGAGAATCCCCGGCAAAGGGAAATCCCAAGCGTCCTCCCTTGCAGGGGAGTGGCCCGACCTTTTACGGCCGTCGACGCCGAAGAAAAGGAATCCTGAGTACCTGGGCAGAGTAACGATTGTGGGAAAAAATGCAGTCGCTTGAGGGGGTGCCTACTGAAAATTCTTTTGACGTGATGAGGCAGGGGGGTGGGGGGGGGGAGATATGTGGATAACCGTCTCCGGAGCCCCTAGAGGAGAAGGGTGACCCACGAAGGGACTACCCTGGTGGGGACGGGGAGTTGGGGACGTAGAAAGCCCCGTGCTATCCTTTTGGAGAGAAAATGTGAATGTCGGGAGGCCTCTCTCCCATAAAGTTCTACAAGACGGGGGGGAAAGGGAAAGAAGGGGAATATGGAAGACTCATCTTCTCGGGGAACGGCCTCGGAAGGGAAGTACCGGAGAAATTCTCTTCTCTCTTGCTACCGGTAGAGTGGGGGAATCGAGAGACTTAGAATGGCCTAAAGTTGGGTCGGAAACGTTGTGAACGGCATCTCTCAATCTGAGGAGAGGAGAAGGAGACCGTCTCATCAAGACTGGACGCGTAGCGAAAAGGAGAGGAGGTCAAGACCGTCTTATTTAGCAGGGGGAGGATCGCCGATCTCGAAGGAAGGGGGAGGGGGGGTACGTGAAGCCTCCCCCATAGATTCGATGGGGAGCGACAAACCCGACAAGAGGACGGCATCAGCTCGTACGGGAGAGGGCCGGAGCGACCTGCGTCGTCCCTTCCGAGAAGAAGAAAGGGAAAAAGAGGATCTCCGGAAGAATCACTTCTTGTCGAGAAGAGAAAGCCTCATCGTCGCCAACGCAGAAAAAGAGAGTTGGAGCGGGGGGATAGGCGCCCATCTCCAGCCCCAAACCGGTCAGGTCTCCAGGGGGGGGAAGTGACGGCTCCTTTCTAGATTCGAGCACACCCTCTATCGCAAAGGAGAAATCAGAAATGCGTCTTAGTAACGGAGAGTCAGGAATTTGTGCATCCATAGGGGAAAGGCTTTTAGGAAAAAAAAAGGTCTGTATCTACGCCATCGCATCATGAAGAGTCGGAAAATATACAGGGGACCATCGCAACAGATAAGAAAGGCTTCCTTTTCAGGAGGGGGTTCGTTGGTTGTTTCTTTATGATGCCGTGGCCAAAGGAGAGGGCCTATCATATCCCCTTTTGAATTCACCGGAGAGGAGATGCCAGGGGGGTATACATTCTCAGTTTGCAGAGGGCGAAGTGAGGGGGGTCATTGAGTGGAAGAACCCTTTCACTCGAGGACTTTCTTACCAGCCTTAGCCTTCCGGATCCTGTGCTTTGGCAACGAGCGTTATCCTTAGGGAGGAAAGCCAAAAGAAGATGGCGCCGAGGCTCAACGAAGAAATAGTGAAAGTGATTTAGGGGTTTAGAGTTGGAGTATATGTTGACGGGGAGAGGAGGGAGTCCGAAGCGTCGCCGTGTTGAATGACCGAAGGGAAGACGGGACCACCAGCCTCCGTGGAAGAGGGGAGAAGTGCGGCCTCTCTCGCGAGGGGGGAGAGCGAAGAGTTTATCTGTCTTGTAAGAGGCTTCTTAAAGGAAGACGGAAGGGATTCTCGAACGTCGCGTGACCTGCAGGGAGAGAAAAATTAAATCGGAGAGTAAAGAGGATGAATGAACGCCTCGCGCACAGAAGGCGTCTACGAAGGAAGGGGCGAGAGCCTCTATTATCTAGTGGGGCCCGATGGAGCCTATTGAAAACGCTCCTCAAGGGGGAAACAGAGCCGCGCCCAACAGCGTAAAGAAACAGGGAAAATTCACCAGTAAGGAAAGAGGTACTATCAGAAAACCAAAAGGGAAGGGGAAAGGTCGGTCGGGAGACGCTGTGGTGAGAAGACGTGGGATCGGGGACTTAAGAAGGGGGGGAAATTATTGGGCCGTGAGAAGGATTGTATAGGGAAAAGGGCGCCGCGAAGGATCATCTCTACGGGAAAAGGGGAGACCAGCAACTCGTCTGTCGGCGGCCGGAAAGAAAGACGAGGGATGCCTTCGGGGGAAAAGAATAAGAAAACGAGATCCTCTCCCTAGGCGACGTGGGGATCAGGTTCAGGAGGAAAAAACGGGGGAAGGAGAAAGCCTTCAAAATCATCTCTGTCTTTGGGAAGGGGGGGACTGGGAGAGCGAGAGGCTACGGAGGGGGGGGGAAAAAATGCCGGGGGAGGCAAAAAGGTCTTGATCGTGGCGAAATCGCTAAACGGGGGAGGATTAAAAGGAGGCACTAAATACTGGAACTAGAGAGGCTTGGCCCCCTCTCATAGGGGGGGGAGTCACCTAAAAAAGATCCGCCCAGTTCTCATATCGGACTAAAAGAGAAAGATTCAATTCATGTCTTCCTACTGCCGTCCGGCTGCTCGAGGAAATGACGACCCACTCTCCTCTTGAGGAGGGAGTGTTCTAGAAAGCCTTCATAAATGACTCTCAAAAAACAAGCCTCCGTAGTTGAGGGAATGCATGCTGTGCATAGAAAAAGTAGGGAGGGACTAGAGCCATTTATCGGCGAGTAACCTTTCAAGGCAAGGATAGAAGCCTTAGTCTAATCGGAAGAGATTAAAAATACTTCTCCCCCAAAGAGGAGAGAACCAGGAACGGGGGAAGAATTATTCAATTCTGGGGGGGGGGGGGGTCTCTGATCAAAAAAGGGAGGATTCAATTGGACAACCGTCATTGCCCGCTGATGGTCTGGGGGGATGGAGTTTGCTCGCCTCTTTCCAGAGGATTCAGGGTTCCACAGCGGCTCCAAATCCGTTCAAGTCCTCAGAGTCGAGAAACGCCTAACTCAGGCAAGGGCTCTAGAAGCTCTCTTTCCCCTACTTAGAAGGAGAAGTGAAAGGTTAAACCGAGAGTTCACCTCGAAATTCGAAGAGCCTTCTACTATGGAAAATACGAGAAGATATCCAAAAGATCATCTTAAATGGATCTCAGGGAAGGAGAGAGTCTTCGTGGAAACGATTCAAGGGCTTAGACGGAAAGAGGGGGGCTTTAGTTTAGTACCCGTCAGGAAGCAGACTTCTCCGTCAACCGAGAAAATAACACACTCAAAAAGAAGCAGATAGTATTTCACTCTGAAGAATTTCAGCTACTGTCGGGCCTCCACCTTTCAGGAGGAGGGGGCCACTAGATTCTTCGATCAGGGTACTTTCTTGTGAAGCCAGAGGGTCTAACCCTGAGGGGAAAGCGCTTGCTCCGCAGGAGAAGAACCCGCGAGTTAAGAGGGGACGACTTTAGTAAATAAAATCCTTCCTTAGGAAGGGGAAAGGCTCCTTCCTGAAGAGAGGTGGGTTCCCATCCCGTCAAGGCAGCTATCAAGCAGGCCAAGCGGGGGAAGGGAGGGGTTGCGAGACTGGTAAATGCTTATCGCTTACTACGAAAGAGAGTCTGAGGTACATAACGGTTGCAGAAGCCCAGTGAAAAAAAAAGGACAGAGGATTGTCGACGCTTGCTTTTGAGAAGGAAGGGGGGGGAAATGGATGTGGCTCGAGGGATCCAGTAGCAAGGAAGTCATCATTTTTACCGACGGTGGAGAACGTTGGTGTGGGCGGAGAGGTCCGGTGGGGAAGAGGTCCAGGATCTGATTGAAGGAGGGGGGGCTCACAGAAACGAAAGTGCGGGGGCATTCCTGGCTACGGGGCAGACACATAGAGGAATGAGGGAGGAGGGGGGGGGGGTTTCACTGACCGGAAGAGAGGAAAATTCTCGTCGCGAGGGGAGAAGGGAGGGGTCGGGGGTGCTTCAGCGAGCCCGGCTCACATACGGGATAAAGGAAGGGTGACTACTCTCCTCTGCTGAGAGAGGGAGAAAAAAAGCCCCGGCTAAAAGAAAGGGGAGGCTTCATAGAGAGGGTAGTGATTGATTAAAAGAGGTACCGCGCAAAATTGGAAAGGGGAGGGAATCTCCTGAAGTCATATGAGATTTTGTACCACCGTCCGCCAAAACCACCACTTCGCTGAAGGCACCAGGAAATAGGAAGGAGCGGCAACACGCCCCTTCGAGAAACGGACTAGAATGAGGGGGGAAGGTCATGTAGAAACCTTCACCCTCAGAAGTGCTAGACGTGATGCAGTATCCTTCCATGAACTCTATATCACTTCAGGGGAGAGGGAAGCAGCACCTACTTACATATCTCAAGAGGGGAGATCAGGGGGGGCGTATTCCCTTCTGCCCCCTCCAAAACCGGGGGATTAGAGGTCAAAAAGAAAGTACGGGTTGACTTTCGAGGAGGGGATTCTAAAGGAGACCATCCATCCCCGGCATCATCCACGTAACACATTCAAGGGGGGGCGAACTTCTCCTTAATAAAGGGTTTCAAAACGGGGGAGGGCGGTGGAATTTCTGTCCCAGTTGACAATAAACAATGGGGGGGGGGAGGAGTCGTCGAACCTTTAGGCCATCGCACCAGACCTTACTTCGAAGGGGGGGGGCCTGCTTGGGAAAGAGTTTCTTATCTCTAAAAAACTCGAAAGGGCCGATTTTGAGAAAAAGCCTTCTGCAGGAGAGAGGTAAGACCGGAAAGGAGGCTTCACCGGCGCTGGGCGACGGCATGGAGGAGGGGAAAAGTGCAACCGCGATCCCTCGGCCCCTGAGGCCGTACCCGTTACCTGCTAAGAAGGAGGGGGGCAAAGGGGTGGCTTGAAGCCCGATCTTAACACAGATTATGAGGACAGAAGCGCCTGAAGTTTGCTTTTGGTTGAGAGTGAAGGGTAGAGTTGACGGAAAGGAAGGGGGGAGGTAATAGTGGTGCCGCCCCAGCGCACTACCAAGGCCAAAAAGAAAGGGAGAGCGCGGCATCATCTCGCCGGAAGGAGATGGACCGCTGCTCTTGTTTTATAGAGGGGGGAGAGGGCTGGGTTTCTCGCACACCGCTGCAGGGCGGGGGCGTGTCGGGACTGAGTATCTTTTGACCGGGGTTTCGGAAAAAGGGATCTCCGGAACCGCAGCTTAAGACGCTCCGGACGTCAAAAGACGGAGAAAAAGGGAGGGTACGGCCTGAAGTTCTCCTGGGACCAGGAGGGTTGTCTATCGCGAGGAGGAAGGAATCTCAGCCCGCTTCCGTAACGAAAGGGGGAAAGCCTCCGCAGCCTCACCATGTCCAAGGAGAAGGGTCCCGATCATAAAACCGAAGAAGGGGGAGGGTTTTCTTAATTGTACCGGCCAGTTGGACTATAAGGAGGAGGACTGGTGAGTCTATCGACCGATTAACTTTTATATCGAGCAGAAAGGAGAGAGAGGGACTAGGGGGAGCTCGGCCTACTGAGTGTCTAAAAGCAGGAGAGCTGGAATCTCTACGGGGAGGAGGGAGGGGGGGGTTCTGAAACAACCTACTCGAAAGAAAGGAAGACAAGAGGAGGAAGTCATTTCCGATGATGAGCAGAGACGCGAAGGACGGAAGTCACAGAGAGCTTTCTTTGTGAAGCGATGGCGGGGGAGAGAGCTTCGTCGACTGGAGGGGAGAAAAAGAGGGACTGGGAGAAGAGGGGAGGGATTGGCTTGGCGAATCTCTCTCCACACCAAATTGAAGAAGAAAGAAAAAAACTAGAATACTTGGCACTCTCCCCAGAGAAATAAGGGGCTGCCACCTCCTCTCAGGGTGAGAAAGGGGTCGCACTAGAGGAATCAAGCTCATCTCAGTTGAAGGGCGGGATGAAGAAAGAAGGAAGAGCGACCCACGGAGTCTCGTGATAGTGAGAGATTCGGTGTTCAGCAAAAAGAAAAGGACAGCAAGATCGGGAAAGACGTGTTTCGGCTATACTAATCGATTCGGCACGGGGGGAAAAAGTCTATCGTAAGAGTCGTCGTGCGGCGTCACCGATCAGGGAGCAGACTGATCGAATCTGCCGGGAGGAAATACTGAGACCCCAAGCAGGGAAGAAAAGCGCTCCTCCAACTAAAGGGCAGAGAAACGGAGGGGTCAATGAAGACCGACGAAGTGAAGGCATTCATGGGGGGGAGGGATAAAAAGACCCTTTCGCTCAGGTCTGTTGGGGAAGGGGGGGAAGAAGGGTGGGAGGGCTGGTAAGGCGTTCCCTCGCAGTGGGGAGGACTAAGGCTGTTTCCAGCGAAAGCGCCAGGTCAACGGAAAGGGAAGAGGGGATAAAGAGGCGCGCGTCGTTCTGGTTGCAAAGGGAGGGTCAGAAAGGGCTAATTAACGTTACAGGACAAACCAAAAGAAACGTTCTAGAAGCAGCAAGCCCTCGGGAGAGGGGGGGGGAGGACTCTCCAAAGTCCCCGAGGCGCTCAAAAAAAAAAACCCGAGCTCGGAATCAGACTCTTCTGCAGTAATGCAACGGGAAGCCGGAGGAAGGGGGGGGGGGAGGCTTCGAGAGCTTGTTCGTGTACCAAGGAGCGTTGAGTACAAAAGGGGGGGAAAGGGCTACGAATCAACCCAACTCAAAGGAAGACATCCGATTAGGAAGAAAACGGTTGGAGCTCTGGCTGAAACTGTGCGATACCAGGGGGGGAAAAAAGCAGAGAATGAGCGGTAACGGTAGGCTATTCTGAAAGGAGAGAGAAAGAAGCTATCGAAGGGTCGCGGCAGAAGCCATGCCGTTCGCCAGAGGTGGCAAGAGCAGAAGGAGAGAATCATCGTACCCGCCAGGAAGATCATCAACGGTTGAGAGGGCCTCGAGGCCAATGGGGGGGGGAGGGGGGGTCCCGGCAAGAAAGGAGCAACGAATCCCCAGCCTCCCGGAGGGGATCAGTTCGGGAACCGGTTACTGGGGAGGGGAGAGGAGAAAAGGGACGCCAGAGGGAGGTCATACATGTGAAGAAACTGGGGGGGGTTCGACAGGGGAAGGGGGAGCTTTATCAGGGTGCCTAATTGCTTTTGGGAGGAATTGGGGTGCTAATCCTCTCCAATTGAAGGGTCAAAAAAGAATGGGGGAAAGGGGCCGCTACCTTTGTGGGTAGGGCTTGTGCTCCTAAGGGAGAAAAATTCTCAAAGAAATCTTGTTCAGGATGAGGGAGATCTCTCCCCTAAGGATCTCGAGAAGGAGACTTGAAGTCCCGTGTTCCCTCAACGACTAGAGCGGGTGAGGGGGGCTCCGGGCATCGATTCTAAATGATAGGCGATGATGCTCCTGTGTGGGGGTGGGGGAGGGAAAAAGAGCTCTGATTCATCTGACTGGGGTTACTTCTAGAAGGGGGAAAGTCCAAATGAGAGGAATAATTCATCTTCGATTCTAAGGTAGAAAAATTTGAATCACTCCAACCAAGGATTATTCGGAGGAGATGCCTCTCACCGGAAAAAGACCGGGGCAGGCACTATCTTCTTCCGAAGATGGAGGGGGTACTTCTCGCCAGAAAAACGTCTCTTAATCGGCAGCTCGTATCGCTTAAAGGAGGAATGCGAGAAGGGGGATTCCTTTAAGGTTCGAAAACGAATTCCCCTCTACTATGAAGGGAAGGGAGGGGGCCTGGGGGAAAGGGGCCTGCCATTCTTCCTATCTGGAGGAAAAGAATTACAATCTCGAAAGAATGTCTTTGCAGACGTAGTCGGGGAAGCAACAGCCTCACCCGCACCCACAGAGGGATCGGAAAATGAATTCCTGGGGGATCCGGTAGGGGAAAGAAGAGGAAAAAATCCATCCAAGGAGATTCCCAAAACTGTCTTATGATGAGTAAGCTCTGCAACGTTTGCGGCGGTGGGAGCTCCCAAGGGAAGAGAGGGGTCCGGGTCGTCGATCAAGCAGTACCGGGAAAAACCCGCGACTTCTGGAGAAAAAAGTAACCCCCCCCCGGGGGGGGGGGTGGAAATGCGGGCGGGAGCGGCCGGGGGAAAACGTTCGGGCGTGGACGTTTCTTATCACTTCGGGAGGGGGCGAGAGGACACTCTCTGGAATTCTTGCTGGAACCGTCGCTCGAATTCAGGAGCCTCGACCAGTTCCCTAGGTGAGACAGGGAGGAAAACGTTAGAGGCTCAGAAGAGGGATGGCACAACTCCTCTTTAAAAGCGGAACTGAAAACCAACGGAAAACAAGATCAATATCCTCTGCTCCTGCTTGGACTTTCAAGGGGGGGGGGTGGTTTGAGGTTGGAGTCATCTACGTGAAGAAAGCCGGGTGACCGCCCCAGGGGAAAAGGGAGCAGACAGGCCGCCGAAGGCCGTACTGCGCCTGAGGTGAGAAGGAGAGGGGGTTATAGAGGGGGTTAGAGTTCTGGTAGGTTGAAGAGAGAGGATACATCGACGGCGGCTGGCTTCTTCAACGAGGAAGGAGGTGTGGATATCTCCTGGGAGAAAAAGGGGACCGCGAGCTGAAGAACAGCCGAAAAAACAGCCCTGCAGGGAGACGTCCGCCTCCGGAAGGGGGAGGAGTCCTGGAGCTTAACAGACTGAGGAAAGAACTGAAGAGGCCCCGCGAAGGGAAAGGAAGAAGTACCCGAAGAGATCACCTTCACATGCCAAGGAGAGACGAAAAAAAGAACTTCCTAAAGTCGTTTTGCAGGGACGCTCCTTTTGGTAAGGAGCGGCGTGGTGATTCTTGGGGAAAGATGTGGTCAGGGGAGGACAGAAGCAGTCTGGGGTAAGAGTAAAACGCCGACGAATCGGAAAAGCAGCTCGACGACTGTAAGTCCGTCAGGGCGACAGAAAGTATGGCTTTCTCTAAGGGATTCCGGGCTGACTCACCGATAGAGAAGAGGCAAGAGGGACTTGGGGAATGAAGTTAGGACCGCGACGCGTTCTGGAAAGGAAGGAAAGGGGAACTGAACTTTGTGCATCAGGCGAAAATGGGAGGAAGAGGGGGAACTTAGTTGGACACGGGATCACGACGAGAGAGGTTCCATTCGGGGATGGGAAGAAAACACCACAGAAGAATATTTCGCACAGAGAAGGTAGGGCCACTCTCATCCTGTGGTCTCCCCTCCGGAAGGGAAGAGACCTGAACAAGACAGCGCGATCAAGCTAAGTGAAGCGCGTGATCTGTATAACGCGGAAGGAGAGAGACATTGACAGGGGGAGTATCGTTATCGTGGTTCAGTTCCTAGAGTAAAAGGTTGACGGCAGCCGATGCCAGGGGGAGGTGCAGCGACGGACTTTCGGGGAGGACTGAAGACTGTCGGGTGCTAGTCCAGAGGAGGAGCCTTGACTCTCGTCTCAAGCCGGAGAGGTATAGAAGGGCCGTATAAAGGGAGAAAAAATAAAGGGAAAAAAGGGTGTCTCTCACACGAAGGCGGGCAAACCAACCGAAGTAAACGTTTTTGTCGGGAGCGGACCCTTTCTCGAAGGGGCCTTGGGGGTGGGGCCGCGGGTGGGCGGGGTGTGGGAAAAGAAACGCAAAAAGTTGAGAGGTGCGCCTCTATCGACAAAATAAGGGCAAGTATAATTGAGGGGGGGGCGGAAAGCTGCAGGGCGGTGCGAGCGGGCGTTAGTGCTAGGGTCTCACTTATTCACTTGACGAAAGGAAGTACGAGGAGAGAATCAGCACGCCGCGGGGGGTGACTACGAAGAAGGGCACGAGAACCTCCAGAAGAAACGCTCCAAACCACGAGAAAGGAAGAATCGCCGGTGGGAGGGACAAGAGGGGGGCAAGGTTCGGTGTCTTTCGAGGGAGAGGGGGAGTCACCAAAGGGAGTACACTTCTGCTTTCGAATGTCAGGGACCGACAAGCAAGAAACCCAACTCACAGACTTATCTTGGAGGGGGTGGCAAGAAAAGAGGGGGGGGGGGGAGATTCGGGGCGGGACACATTGCCTTAAGGGGAAAACATGATCTTTAGGGGCTACTGATACTTCTTCCCTATGGAAGGGGGAGGAGACCAGTTTTCTCTTCTCCCGCCAACGGCCTAAAAGAGCCTAGGTATCTCCGGGCGAGAGAAACGTCGGCTCCTTCCGCGAGGGTGGGAATCTCAAGGGAGGGGCGTCCCCGAATTTGTGAGGGGAGGAAAGGGAAGGGATCCCGACCCTGACAGACTTCCCCTTGAAGAGGATAAGGTCTATGGTGTTCATGAAAAGAGTAGGGAATCTCCTAATAAGAGAAAAGGGGGTGAGGAATGGGGTTTTGCGAAGAGCCTCCAAAGGGGAAAAGTCAGCAAAGGAGACTTTTTCTACGAATGGGGGGTGGTTGCCTTGGGATGAGTTCTCGAGGGCCGGGAATCCTCTAGGGAGAGGAAAAGGAAGATGTTTAGTTTCGACTATACCGGAAGGGGTGGAAAAGCGGGATACGAAGGACTCCATCAAGAAAACTTTCGAATTTAAGGAAATCGGGGAGAGAGTTAAGAAATTGCATGCCGGCACGTGGAAATAGCGGAGTCGTCTCTTTAAGGGAAGGGTCTACCGAAGAGGGTCTACAGTAAGCGCTTATTCGCACGAAGGGTTTCCTCTCTAATCTCTGATAGATCAAGGCCTCATCTAAAGGGTAGGGGAGTATAAGAAAAAAGCTCTCACATCATGCTTAAAGCTTCGACGAAAGGGAATCAATAAACATCTCGCTATCTCTCAAAACGGAGGAGTATAAAGAAAGAGAAAGGTCTGGGCTGATACAGCCGAAGAAAGATCAAGGGGGGCTTCCAAAACCACCACGTCTCTGGGAGGACTCTAGCAGGAGGAGGCGACACCCCACTCAAACAGAAAATCTACGAATCTCTATGCAAGGTCAGGGTTCTACCTGCGGGGAAAAGCGAAGGGGAGCGGAAAGATGTAAAGAGGGAAGTCCTGCATTCCTTCGAGAGACTCGGTGAGAGTAAATAAAAACTCTTGGACTTGCGACGGCCCGTCTGCTCCCACTAAAACAAAGAAAGGCCCGCCCCGACGTGAATGGGGGGAGAAGGTCTCGGTCGATCCTCACTCCCCTGAGGAACTGTCCAACACACTAGGGTAGCACAAAAGACTCGTCTCTTCACCGTGGTGAAAGAGGGGGGAGTCTTTGATCGCGCAAGTGAGACGACTCCATGGATTCTTCTTCGGGTAAAAAAGGCCCAGGGGACCCGGTGAAGGAGAAGTTTAATCTCTCCGGGGAGGGCGCCGGACTCACACCACGTTCGGGGGAAAGGGGAAAGTTGAGGAGCATCGTCAGGAGCCGACGTTACGGGATGATGGAAGAGGGATCTGGGGGGGCGCTTCTGTGGGAAGGCAATTTTCTGGGGGAAACACGGGGAGTCTAAGCTTCTTCCATCTTCCTCCGGAGGGGGGTGGGGGGAAGCCACCCAAGTCGCCTGAAAGAATGCGTTTCAACCGCCTAAGCCGGCCAGGGGGATGTAAACCACCTATGACTAACGTGGGGCTACAAAATAGAGAAGGAGTTAAATATTATTAGAGTTTCTTGGTTGAAGGAGTCATTCAAAGGTACGTTTACTCAAGCGCCAGGGGAGACCAGAGAACGCTACAACACCCGAAGACCTTGAAGGGTTACGGCAGCAGCTCTCTTATAGAGATGGGGAGGACGAGGGGTTCTCTACACCGTCCGGAGCATCTCTTCTACTGGCGGGGGGGGATGTCTCGAGTAGGGGGTGTTTTAAAAGTGGGGGGGAGAAAGGTTCAGCTTCCAGCGAGCTGAAGGAAATCCGCGCACCTCAGGAGAGAGCGTAGCGTTGGGACCTCTAGGATCACCCTTGGAGGAACACGAGGTTGTGAGACCTGCTGTAAGCATAAAAGACCTCTCCGCCTCCTTCCCTCCGAACCACAGAAAAGGGGAAAGGAAAATGAGATAAGCGATCAGAAAAACAAGGGGCCTCCTTTTCCGCCTTTCAGGAGTGTCTGAGGACGGAGGGAATACGTAGGTATGGGAAAACGTTCTGGTTGAAAAGAGGGTTCATGTCCTAGGCAGGAATTCGACTCCATTCTTTGGGGGAGGAAGGAGAGTCGGGAACTCTCCGATGCAGACGAAAAAAAGCAGTCCGAATATCGGGGGGAGGGGGGGGTGAGGGGGGGGGGGGGGGGGGGGGGAGACCATCTTCATTCACGACAATGGGAAGGAGGTCCTTAGGGATCTATCACCAGACGATCCCTCCCTAGGCGAGAAATGTAGTTAGTGTTCTTCATATCCGCTCCTGCAATTATGAGAAAAGAGAGTTACGTGGGAGATTTTATCTCGAGGGGCGAGGAAGGGCCTGCCCACCCTTATTCTCTGAGAAAACGAGGGATTTAAAGGGGAGAAAA
>Ga0179591_1144538_pt1 | contig 13260 bp, 16 predicted proteins | sample CZOMad2_1_08_16f_FD_182891 | JGI IMG/M metagenome (GOLD analysis project Ga0179591, IMG submission 182891) | Vadose zone soil fungal communities from Angelo Coast Range Reserve, California, USA - CZOMad2_1_08_16fungal (PacBio error correction) | ecosystem: Environmental > Terrestrial > Soil >...
TAAAGAACTACCTCTGGTCTGTCACGAAAGGGAGGATGACGGAACAATAATTCCCGTATTGGGGGAGCAAAAGGAAAAAATCCGGGTATGAGGTTGCTCATGATTCCGGTGCGATGTGTGTAAAAACAAAGGTCCAAAGACGCGATTTGGAACTCCTCAGGATTGTCTGATTGCATAGAAATAAGGTGCTGGAGCTGCATCCTAACAGCACAAATCTCGGGAAGCACAAAAAACAACTTAGGAATAGAGGGATATTTTCCTCTTTCGGCGGGGAAGAATCCTCCCTTGAGGATAAAAGTACATGCGGCGTGTCTACGAGAAGGGGGGAGGAACTTTAACTCTTTTTGGACCCCACTCAATTGATGAAAAAGAAAAATTGGAGAAACTTCACTATTGAGGCCACCTATTTTCGGAAGGAGATGTTTCCAGAAGGAGGAGGATCAGTAGAATACACATGAAAAGGGAGAGAGAAAAAGAGTTATTTCCTTCCTGGCCAGAATGGAGGGCCATTTCCGCGAATAAAGGAAGGGATTTGAAGAACTGCTGTGCACAAGGGGAACTTTGAACTTTTTACGACTTAGTCACCCGATGGACCGGGTAGTGAGACGGGGGAAAAACGGGGGTCTTGCCAAACATCCAGGTCGTAAAAAAAACTCAGGCTGGACAGAGGATGGGGGAACGGGAAATGGGGAGGGAATCTGGAGCGATGAAAAAACATCTTGTCGCAGGGCGGTGCTGGGAAGCGATCGCACGAAGGGGGGGGGAAACAAGAAGGCCGGGGAAGGAGATTGCAGGCCTCCACTTCTGGATACGATTGTGAGAGGGTTCTTTTTGGGCAAGGAAACTCACCAAACGTCCGGACAGAAAGAAGAAATGCTTCAGGCCATCCAGGGAAGGACTACAACAACCGAGGAAGGCTTCATGGAAAAAAAGAGACATTTCACTCAGCTAGAGGGGGGAAGAAACAGGAGGCTCGGAGGGTGTTCTGGAGGGAGAGGGGGAGAACAACTTGGGGAAGTGAGGCACTATGCGCAAAAAGGAGAGGGATGTCGGAGGAAGGGGGAAAAAATCCTGCTTCCTGTCTGAGTTCCTTGACCGTTTTCTGAGAGGGGGAAACGTGGGTGGAGCAAGTGACGGAGTCCTCCATGGCACGATGCCGTAAAAAAGATACCTTGTCGCATAAGGGGAGGCACCAGCGCGGTCGCAGGGGAGTTCAATCGACAAGGGTAAACATAAAAGTAGGGACTTTAAATGCCGCTAAGGCGACATTTTTTTGTGGCAGGAGGGGGAAATAAGCGCGCGCCGGGAAAAGGAGGAAGGGAATAGAGGAAAACGGAAGTTAGGCAGGTCAAAAGGAGAAGGGTAAACTCATTAGGGAAGGGAACAAAGAATCCCAGCAAAAAAGCTCGGTCGACCGGGGGGCGAATGCTCTCTAGTAGGATCCCCGTAAAAGGGTAAGTTCCCTTCGTGCAGCGGGGAAAAACTTGCGTTGACTTCAGCAATAAGGGGTCGGCGGAAGTGCCTAAGGGCCGGGGAATCTCTGCGGCAGAAGTGTTCTGGGTCTTTTCCGGGGGACCCTGACCCAGATGGAAAGGCGTCAAAGCGAGAGCGATTAAGCGCCGATCGGGGACCGGGGGCGGAGTCTCACCGGGGGGCCGGGGGGAGTGCCTAAAAAGCCTGAGTGGTCAGTCAGCTGTCGATAAAGACTTCGCCGTGCTGGGACGGCACGGAAAGAGGCCTGAGGAGGTCTGACGGAGAGGGGGAAGGGGTGACGCAACGTCAACGAGAAAAGCACTCGCAGCGTACAAAACGAAAGGGGGGAAATCGCGGTGAGGCTCGAGGACGGTCAGCCTCACCGCGATAGCCAAGCTTTTTGGACTGAGAAATGCGCGGCGGAGGAAAACTTTGCGAAGAGGGGGAATGCATAACCCAGGGTGAGAGAAGCCGAAGGAAAGTTTGGGCTCTCGAAACTGTTTCCGACGGGAAGAAGGGGGGAGAAAAAGGGAAAGAACGTGGAAAAAAGTGCGCGACGCAGCTATGAACCTTTGGAGGGGTTAGCACGATTTTGGCAAAAGACGACCCACTAAAAAGACGTGCAGAGGAACCGGGGTAAGAAGAAAACGCCAGGAAAAGGACACTGGGGAACCTCGGACGTCAGGACGTGGCGGCTACAAACAAGAACACCTCGCTCGAGGGGCGCTGGCGAAGAGGTCTAGTGTGCTCTACAGGGCGAAGAGTCAAACGATGAAAAGGAATTCGTGTGAGACGAAAGCTACCAGTCACGGTCTCCCGGACGGGGCCAAACTCTTGGCAGGAAGAAAGGCGGTTGACGGGAGCTCATTTCTCTGTGTGGACTTCCAGGTGTCGCCGAAGTCATTCGAAGAGGGAACGGGGGTAGACGCTCTGCTTCTTCGAGGATGGGAGCGATCTGCCCGAAGAAAAGAGCAGAGGAAGGGGGAAGAAGTTGTCCAAAGATGACGTGTTGAAAACGCATGGCGACTAAAGCTCGAAACGAGCGCCCCTGCTCGCAGTCGAGTCGGGCTGGAAAAAAGAAAAGGCGTGGGGGAACAGCGCACAAATACAAGATCCGTGCCAGGGGGGGCGATCGACACGAGCTAAAATAGCCGAGCGAAAGCCTGGAAGACGGACTTACGTCAAGAAGCAACGGGCAACAGATCACGGCTAAAAAAGGCGAGGTTGCGAACTCCGGCCCGGGTCCTCGAAGGTCGCTCAACCGGGAAGTGGAGGTAGAAAGCCAAAATCACTCATGCGGTCTCATCGCATAGTCAACGGGCGAGATCAGAAAGAAAAGAATGAAACGAGACAGAAACGCGTCGACGAACGACTGCAGTAAAAAAGCGTAGAGAATCTCACAAAAATACAGGAGGAAGGAAAAATAGACGGAATTTCGGTCAGCACGTCCACGAGGAGGGGAGAAAAGCGTTTCATTGGAGGGGGGGAAAACGCCGTTTGCCTAGGAGAAAGGAAGAATGGCGGGACATTCATTGAAAGTGATTCTGGACGGTAGGAAGGAAAAACAACGCAAGCAGCGCGGAATCTACCTCATCGCCTGTTAAAGAAACGGAAAGAGGAATGCGAGCCCGACGGGGTGGGGAACCGGAAGCCGTCGATTTGAGAGGCGAGCGTCATAGCAAGCAAATGCCGGGAGTGCTAGGGAACGCCCCTCGGTTTCGGGATGCCCGCAGAGAACGGAAAACGAGAAAATGGGGAAGAATCGTCCCGAGACGTAGGGGGAAAAAAAACGGTCAAAAAGACAGCTACAACGGAAATCGAGCGCTATCGGGCCCGGTCTGGTTACGGTGAAAGATCGCTAAAAAAAAACGCTGGAAGAGTGACGCGCTGCCCTGGCCTGAGACATGCCTGGGATACACACGGCGAAAAAAGACCCGCGAAGCCGCCACCGTACATTTGCATCAAGGGTTGGCCGTGAACCAGAAAGAAGTGGTCGCGAGAACAAACAAAATCATCGGGGCGCAAAGAGAACGCAACACGGTCTAAAATCGGAAGGAGCTGCTCGCACATTGCGCGGCGGGGTTTGACGAAGATGCAAAGGAACCGTCAGGAGATCAACCGGCCTGCAGTAGGTTTCTGCTTAGACAAAACTATCTTGGTGAGGGGAGGGGGAGAGGAATCGTGCTCAAACAGCAAACTATGTCATCGAAGGCGGTTAACCCCGTACAGTAACACGTTGCTTCAACGATTTCAAGAGCATTCCTGAAACCATGGGGGACAAAAAGTAAATTCGCTTCAGTCCATAAAAACTCGGTGTAATCAAGAAAAAAGGGGGGGACACGAAGAAAAAAAAAATTTCCCTCCTCCTCCTTCAACCTGGGGGCAGTATGAAAAACAAACTTAGCAAAGGGAGGGAAGAAAAATTGATTCAAAGAAGGACTACCTTGCCGTGTCGTTGGGTCAAAATTGAGATGCAGGATCGTTGGCGTTTGAGCTCAAAAGACCACCAGAAGGGGGGGAAAGAGACCCGCCTAGTCTCCGGACTGAATCACGAAAAGCGAAAAGGGGAGGGTATACACGCGACGCAAACTCAATCGCGTGCCAAGAGGAGGATAAGTGCGCCGCCAGGCAACTTGAAAAAGAAGAGAGTAGAGGGAGCGCCAGCCAATCTCCGCGAAAATAAGGAATTGCCATCTTGGTGACGAGGACTCCGTCGAAAGGAAAGGGCAGGACGAGGGCAGATGAGACTGCAATAAGTCAGAAGAAGGAGAAAATGATGCTCCAAAGGGAAACGAACCATCAGACGACACCTTACCTGCCCGGCCGAGTGGGCGGGGAAAAAAGATGCGGACCACATTTAACACCGAAAAGGCTGGGGGGCGGCAAGAGGCCGAGGAGAATTCAAAAGACCTGCGGGATCGTCAAGCGGTGAGCGGAAGAAAAAAAAGGGAAACGCTAAAATCAAAACAGACTTCATGAAATAAAAAGAGCCGCTCTTCCAAACTCCCACAGTCGAGGAACGCAATTTTCGAACAACCGAATGGGAGATTTAATGTAATTTGGGGGTTAGACTTGGACTACTTACGCATAATACAGCGCTTTCATCTGAGAAGAACCAAAAAATATGCCCCCCTTAACATATTCTGCGGAAAAAGCCGGGAAAGACTCTTCTAAACCGGAATAGACTTTGCCGTGAGGAAAAACGGGGAGCAAAATACAAAAAGACACAAAAGAGCCTCGGCTACCACAGGGAAGGACTGTAAAGGAAAACAAGGGGGAAAGAAAGAAACAAGTCAGAGAAGGTAGGGTCTGTCATAGGGAAAGAAAACGTGTGCAGGTTTGAGACACTTTTCATGTGTTCTTTGGGACTTCAGGAGGATAAGGGGTCGTTAGTTCGATCGATGCACTATGAGTAGATTCACGCTGGGTAAGAATAGGACTAGTGGACAGTGGGGGGACGTAGGAGGCCTAGGATCCACTATCTAGTGTTGAGAGCTACCTCTCCTGCGGGCAGAAAAACCCGAATACGAATCAGAGTCAACTCTCGCTTAGGGGAAAATGAAAGGGGCACCAGATTTTACAAGTTAAGGATCATCCTCGGCTAGTTGTCTTCGTTGAACAAAGGAGTGGGGAAGGATAAAAATCGGCGGAGGATCGTGAGTGTGTGAGGGGCCGAGGCCAAACGGAAAATGCGAACCAAGTCAGAAAAAGAGTGCGTCCGGGGTGAAAGATTCTTCCTGAACTTCAGGGTCCTTTACGCAGTAGTCCTTCTTTACGGGAATTCTTCTCTGTGGGGGAGGCTATCTCGGTCGAGACAGACGAGTCCCGCGCGCCAAGGGACCCCTGCGACCAAGAGGGGGTTATAAGGGTAGGGTTAAAAGTTCCGCGGGGGGCGGGCCCGCGGAGGAGGATAGCAGGGTGGTCATCGGCAGGAGATCCGGAACGGGGGAATCAAGTCACCTTGAACCGGCGAAACCACATAGGGGGAGCGGTGGGAGAGGCCCGCAGGAGCACGAAACGCACCGGGTGGTGGGGGGGAGAGGTTGGGCAGGGGGATGTCAGGCTCACCGAGGGGAAGATAGTCCAGAAAGCCCGGAGGGAAAAGGCGGAGTGTCCCGGTTTGATCCGGGACACCGCCATGTTAGGTAGGTTCCGCAGCCCTCAGGGGGTCGGTCAGGCCACAGCGCGGAGCACGGCGGAGGGGGGGGGGTGTGGTGTATCCGCGTAAGTCTTCGAAAGAATGGGGAATGGTAAGAAGGGGGGGGGGTGGGGGCGGTGGAGGAGGGATGTAGGTGGAGGGTAGGGAAAGAAGAGGATTTGGGTCCAGAGGCTGCGAAAGGCCCTCCCACAGTACACCAGGAGAGTGTGCCCGGGTCGCAGAGGGGGGTGAAGGCAAATCATGAGGCGATGACACCGAGATGAGCGCCGCCGGGACGTACTGATCGGGAGAGGTTGGAGCGGAGGGTGGGGAGGCAGGGGAAGGAGGGCTGTGTAAAGGGGGGGAGGGGGGGGGAATGGATCAGCCGCGAACCATGAGCCCCTCGAGAGAGAGGAGCCGATCTGAGGAGCATGAGTTAGCCCGGGTAGGGGAGGGGCCCCGGGGGCGGTCGGGGAGAGGGGGCACAAATGAAGTCATGGCTAGGGAATGGTCGGAGAGGAGGCGGGCTCCGGGAGGGGCGAGAGGTCGGAACATGGGGGCCGGAGGTGAGGGGGGGGCTCAGGCTGCTGGCTGAGGCTGAGGTGGTGGGAGACTCTCGGAAGAATTCTCCGCGGGGTCGGGATAGAGAGATCAGAAGGAGGTGGAGCAGGGGAGAGGGGGCTGAGGGGGAGGACGAGGCGCGAAGGGCTAAGCGGCTATGGTGGGACAGGGTATAAAGAGGTTGCTCCAGTTGGGGACCTACAGTCACCAGCATCGGAAAATGGGCGCTTTGGGGGAAGGGGGGGGGATTTGTTCTAATCAGCGGGATGAAGTCGAAATGGGAGAAGTAACGTCTTGTGAACCGACAGGAAAAACGAAAGACAGCATGAAGCAGCAGGAAAAGTTCACTTCCCGACGGAAAAAGAGTGCTGCGACACCTCGAAGGAAGGATTGACTGTATAATTGAAGACTTTGGCGGAGGAAATTATCAAATGGTAGGGACCCCAATGGGATATTCAGGAACTGTAGAGGTCTGTTTGCACATTCGGGACGGGAGCCCGATGGAAGGAAGCCCTTGCTCGAGCGGTAGGGAGGGCAAAAACATCTCCAACTTCAACGGGGCACGAGGACCGGGCACCCAGAGCTACAGAAGACACCTCCTGCGTCCATCGTATATCAAAGAAGGAGACGAGTACCGATCGGGGGGGCCCTGTAACGGCGGGTGCATGAGGGGGAGAAGGGAAGGGGTGTGAGACGGACGTGGGGCTAATTGGATTGAGGGGGGGGGGGGGAGAAAGATGGAGGGGATGTGAGATGAGATAAGATGAAAAGACGATACACCCGCAGTGGATGTAGGAGGCTTTCGGCTCTCTGTCGGAGAGGGGGATACGTGGATTCGTGGCGTGTTAAGGTCGTCGGAGCACTTCAAAAAAGAAATTTTGCCTGACTCAGGGGCGAGTAAGGTGTAGGAGTAGTACTTTTGTTTGGGTGTCTTGAGGGGTGGGAATGGGGGGGGGGAGGGGAGATACCCCCTGACAGACCTCAGAGAAAACGGTTGGGGGGTACAGCAGTTGTGGGGAGTTGTGGTGAAACTGCTATTTCTACGAAGAATAAAGCGACGACAACTCCGGCATTTGTGGACTGACTTGATCTTTGACTGCTTTTGAATGTGTAAAGTCGAGAGTTGGCATTGAGTGGGTGTGGGTGTAGGAGGAGGGGAGGTGGCGAGTGGGTGCTCTAACAAAAACTTGTTAGAAGAGATTGTGTCCCCCCCCCTAGATTATCGAGGAGGGCGCCGCGTGGAGCACTTTCGGGGATGTGATGTCTTACTGGGGCTAGCTTAGGGAAGTCTCTTTCGGAAGGGTCGGTGGGGTCTTGGAGTTTGGCGGGTAGTTGGGATTCGTCGCCACCCCCAGGAGATTTCTCCGTTTCGAGACTCGGTACCTCTGAGAGGCCTTCCGTCCAGCGTCAAAGATCCCGGAGTTCAGAACTCCCCTGAGGCGGATTGACCGCCAGGGCGTCCTTCTCTATAGTGCACCCGGCCGAGCCCCCCGAGACCCAAAAAATTCTCTTATAGTGTCGGAGGGGTCCCGGAGAGGTTCGCGTGCTTGATATCCGTGGGAGCGGGAAGCTCGTGGAGTGTGAAGCTGGTTCTTCTCCGACGGAGGAGACTGGGCGCAAGGCATATGAAAACATCAAAGAACCAGACCAAATCGCTCCAAAAAACCGGTCTCTTAATCTCGATAATTATGAGTGTATCACAGCCCAGGGGACCCATTTAAGAGGGTTAACCCCAAGTTTAGACCCAGGTCAACGGACTGAAGACGACTCGAGCAGATGGGACTGCTCTTTAACAGCCGCGACTCCAGAATTCAAAGGGGATGCGCTGTCATCAAAAATCGGAAGTCCGCTGACCCTTCTTCCAGTCCCCCGAAGGGCCGGCGGCAGGATCGTAAAAGACTAACTTTCTAGGGCAACTGAAATGGGAAAAAAGGATGGTCCCTGGGCAATTGGTCGTTGGAGATACACGCCAACAGTTAATAACGTCGAAGGAAGAACCGGGTTCTTTAAGGCAAAAAAAAGGAGGGCCAAAGCTCTGAACAACGGGTCCAAGATGAGAGGATATCGGAAGGAGAGGGGAAATTAGACCCCTTAAACCGGGCAGTTTGCTGGATCACCGAGAAAAAAACGAAAAACACCCCACTAGACCAGGAAGGAAAAAAAAGGTCTAACCTTCAGACAAGGAGGGATACGTATTGTGCGTAATTTTATGTTGGTGGGGACAAAAGGGTAACTCCAAAATGAAAAGATATCCACGAGGGGCCTGCAAGCCCTTTCAAACAGAAAAAGAGTATGGGCAGGAAAAAAGGGAGAAGGGCACTCAGCTCGAATGAAGTCGAAATAAACGGCGTTTGTGAGGTCCCGGCGGGTCTCGGAAAACTGGGTGTAGGGGGACTAGCCTGGGCAAAAACGTTGATTTAGCGGAAAATGACTGCTGCCTGGTCCTGCGATACAGAGGGTAACGAAGGGGGGGAAGGTGAGCGAGCAAGAAGGCGTTTATGACCAGAGAAATCAAAAGGACACCTGGATTCCTTTCCTCGCATGCGGCGGACAAGGTCACAGAGGGAAACGGAAATCGGCATCGAGATCAGGGCGTGTCAATGAGAGAACCTTGTAAATGAACGCTCCCAAGGAGGTCCGGAAAATGAGGGAGTCCGTCCAGGGGTGGGGGGGGCCGGTGCAGTTTGAGCCGGCGACTACGGGAAAAGGGACTTTGACTAATTAAGTTGAGCGGGCAAGGGATGCCGCGCATAAAATATGAGAGTAACTGAATAAGGTCAGTACGGAACCGAGCGCCAGAGTCCTGCAAAGCCCCACACCCGTCCTAGGTAATTTACATGTGGTGCGCGATAGGCTGCAAACGCAAAGCTAGGCAACGTAAGTGGGGGGCAAAAGGCGTCCTGCGGGAGGAGTGAGGGCTGACATCATCTCGAGAGGGAGTCGGCACTGGGGCGCGGAGCGCCACGTACTTGCTGGCCTGTGTTCCGGGAAGAGGGTCGAAGATACGAGAAAGGCCCTAGAAGAACAGGGAGCTGGGGGGCGTTCCCCTCCTCAAAAGGTGGCGAAGTGAAGGAGGCTGGCAAGGGAAGCAGTGTAGGGAAGTAAAGAATGCCTTGGATTCAGCTGTTATACTGAAAGCATTCTAGTTCTCGCGGACCACAGTTATGGGAGGCTGCGGGAAGAAGGAGTGGAAAAAAATGGGTGGGGGTGTTTTAGACGAACGTCAACTATACTGCTATAGATCAAGGAACAAAAACCCACGAGCGGGAGGCAAAGGGTGAAAAGGGAAAAACCTATAAACAGACTTTGACCTGCCAAGGCCGCTGCGGGAAAGTTAGGGCACGGGGTCATGACAAAAGTTTACGATGAAGGGGAGAAATCGGTTGATTAGATTAAGCCGGAAAGGGGGAAAGATGTGTTTTAAATAAAGAGGTTAAAACAGGGGTTGACTCGTGAAACGGGGACAAAAGCCGTCGATGAACCCTCTTTTTGCTGTGGGAGCACGATTTGGAACCGCCCCACACCACCTGAGTGCGAAGTGCCGTTGATAAAAAGCCGGCAGCCGTGTGAACAATCGAAAAAGACCGTTCAGCTTAGACCAACCGCTGCGTATTGAACTAAGGCGAGCTAACGGAAGTCCGCTACCTGGGAGCTCGGCGCCCCCTAGTAAAAAAGAGGGTGGGTAGCCTTCTCTGAAAAAGCGCAGGACCTTGAAGGCCCAGCTTGAGTGAACTACCGGTGTCGGCTCTAGGGATAGTTGGGGCTGCGGTGTCGTCAGAAGAATGGGGTCACGAATGTTCATCTTTCACAACATAAAATGAGACATGTTCGCGTGGGTAGCTGGGGGCTGAGAAGAAAGGGAAAGGTAGAGGCCAGCGCTGTGCAAAAGGTTCAGGGTGACAAGGGGAAGAAAAGAACGAGTACTCCCCTTAATAAAAAAAAAAAGAAAAAAACAAAGAGTGGGAGGGAGGCAAGGAACAGACGTGCGTATAAAAGCACGAGGGAAGGCGACTCGAACAGCTCGCCTCATATCCGAATCACGCCGGGCCGAATCAACCTCTCTACAACGAAACATAAAGACAGGCGATCAGCGGGCGCTCAGCCAGAAAGGGAGGCATTAACGTAAAGAGCAACTTGGCATGCCCACATCGTCGAGTAAAGAGGCAACGAGCAGGAAGGACAAAAAAAACAATGAAACGGACCAACGGAACGATCTAGAAAGAAAAGTAAAAGATAATCAACAACAACACGGAGGAGAACGAGAGATAGAGTCATGTGTAAAAGACACGTCAACTAGGGGAAAGAGTTGCAAGATACGGTTCATGCGGAGAAGTCACTTCGCCGGTGAAACCGGCGAAGAATTTCTATGAACATGCAGAAGGATTCTGAATTCGGAAGAAGGAAGCCAAAGGCTGCAGCGAAGGGAAAAGCATCGGGACTAAAGGAGCCGACGGTTCGTCTGCAGATAAGGTCGGACAGTCAAGGAGAGGGTAAGGCGCGCTGGTAGATGACGCCATCACGATCGATTTCTGAGAGGACCAACGCTGGCTGGGAACAACCGACATCGGAAAAAGGAGGGGCTAATCGTCCTAGGAATGGGGATTCGGAAACTCGAGATCACGCGCACGAGATGGATGCCTTTCTTTAGGGAAAAAGAATCAGATCATAGACGATGATAGTAGACCTTCACTCGGGCATTCCGGCTATACACCGCGCCAACCGAGCCGTATTCGGTCCCGGACCCGTCAGGGGCAAAAAGGGGACTCACAGGTCTTTTTTCGCTAAGGAGACCAAAGAAGAAGATTTATATTTTCAGAACCAAAAATCGGGAAAGCATTAGGAAAGAAACCGAGTCGCCAAAGGAGAAGATTCACAAGAAGACCGCTAGAGAGAAAGGCAACCTCTATTTAGAGGGGGCGGTTTTTCAAGACGGGGCTGCCAAACGTGAGAAGTCACGTAAAAGGACCGTAAGAGGGTGGTGATAGAAGCAAGAAAACCTCACGAGATTGGGGAGGTGGATACGTGGAGACAAACAGCGTTGCTACCAAACACCCCAATGTCGAGAAAATCGTGTCTCGACAGCTCGCGTACAAAACGGTTGCGTCACCCAGTGATCGAAAGAAGGGGCAGAGGCAACCCTAAGGGCGATAGAACCGAGAAAAGGTTCCTCCTAACAGTGTGTCTCACTCAACGGGAGCAAGTTCCCGCAGCCGAAGAAAGCGTCTGCACAAAACGGAGGAGGAGGATTGGAGGTAAGTGAAGTCAGGCCAAATTTGACGGGAGGGCGGCCTGCGCTCTCACAGGATCGGGGAGTTTGAGCTCAAACCACCAAACAATAGACGAAACCAGATCCGAAGTCAGGCCGTTCACTAAAAAGGAGGTAGCAACAGCGACGAAAAGAACAAATCCTAAAACCTGCAGGAAAGATCTACAAATGTCGTGCGACGGAACTGCACTGTCTACAGATACTAGGAGGTAACGATGGTCACTCAAAAATCCATAGTGAAAAGAAATTAATTTCAAATAAGAATCTCACAGACCATCGTAAAAGAAAGATAACAGATTCCGCAGGTCCAGGAAGAGCTGACTCTAGGGCTAGCCTACTCAGGACGAAGGAAGGAACAGCAAGTTCAGTTCCCAAAAAACCCGCACGGACAAGAATGAGGGGAGAATGACGGGGAAGGACATATCAATCGGTCCCCCCGGTCAGAACAAACCGACAGGATCTATAGATCGCGGTTGCGTTGGTTGCTGGTGAAAATGATTCAAGCTCCTGTAAGGAAATTGCCTTTTAAATCCTGGAAGATGATCATGTTATGGAGAAGAACTCTTGCCCAATCTCTTTTCACCAGCGAGAACTCATCTTAACGAAGACGGGAGCAAAAACGGGTCGCGCCAAAAGGCCCGGCAAAACAAATGAAAAGAAAAAGATTTTCAAGACCTCCTGGGGATACGGGCATGTCCAAAGTTTGGGGAGAAAAAAATCATTGAATACAGTAAGCTAGGAGGATATCGGAAATGGTCCGATTACAGTTGACCCAGCTGGGGCAAAGAACGGTACGATTTCGAGAACTTAAGCCAGGTGGGGAGGACCTTCAAATAATGGAGAAAAATAAAAACAGCTCGAGGAACATCCTAAACGGTCAATCAGAGAAGAGGCAGACAATTAATAACAGTAATCGACTCAAGGCAGGGTCCAAAGGCGTTGAGTCAAAGCAAACGAGGGGGACGGACAATCTTCTTAATAAAAAGTCTGTGGGAAAATACAGGGGCAAACAATGATTGAGTGAATGAACTGAAGGGTTCCAATGCACACCCACACCGAACTCCAGTCCGCGGCTGTGGGAAGTACGGAAACTGCGGATCAAGAGGATGGCTGCTAGGACGGTGGGCAGTTGGGAAGCCGCTCTGCCCCAAACCGCAAAAAGATGAACCTGAAGTATCAAAAGTGGGCGGGTGGGCGGTGGCCCGATTTGGAAAACTTCCGGGCCTGGTAGGAAGTGGTGGCGCGATCGCTGTCGGAGACAAAAAAATAACAGGAGGGAGGTGTTCCACTGCTCTCCGAAAAAATCAGAAATATCACGGTAAAAGGAGGGGGGTAAAATTGGTGAGTAAAGCTTGTCCGGGCTGTTTTTTGCGCAACAACAAAACCAGCCGCCCAGGTGAAGAAACTGGAAATATGCGCTACGATGGAACCTGCGGGAAAATGGTGAAAGGAACTCACCCTGAGACACCTACGTTGCTCCCTGTCCAGCCTTTCTGTTTTCAAAACCGGCAATGTCCTCTCCGGGGCAAATAAATCATGCCTGTCCTAAAGATGAAAAGGAAGGAAGGTTCTTTCGACGTGAACCGACTTTCCCTTACAACGTTGTTCCGTCCGAAAGGGGGAGAGGATCCGTCGTCGCGGGTATTTAACAAATAGGCCACGGCCCATCTAAAAGGGGGGGGCTCTCCAATTATTGAAAGGTCATCAAGGCGTTTGGGAAACTATGCAAGGATGTCGGGAATAAAAACACGCAAGGGGAGGCGATTTGCTCTTTGGAAACGAGGAGGGCTTATCTTCGGTCATAGCAAGGGGGAAATGCCAA
>Ga0179591_1256680_pt1 | contig 13260 bp, 24 predicted proteins | sample CZOMad2_1_08_16f_FD_182891 | JGI IMG/M metagenome (GOLD analysis project Ga0179591, IMG submission 182891) | Vadose zone soil fungal communities from Angelo Coast Range Reserve, California, USA - CZOMad2_1_08_16fungal (PacBio error correction) | ecosystem: Environmental > Terrestrial > Soil >...
GACTTACACTGGGGCAATAGGAAAGCGGTACCCTGGTACCTTTGTTTCGCGCTTAATGAAGATAAGGGAAATCCGGAGGGGTGTGTAAACTAACTGTAAATCAGGCCATCAGGCCAAAATCAGGAGGGGGCCCCTTGACTAGCATTGGTTACAGGCAAGGGAGAGGTAGTGAAAGAATAAGTATCGACAGCGGAGGAAAAAACTAGGAAACGTGAATCAAAGGACCGAAATAAGGGAATGAACGTGAAAACCAAAGGTGATCCGCAGTAGACGTGCAAGCAGCACCTTGAAAGGAAAGTAGAAACTATGGTTAGGGGTGTAAGATGGAGGAGAGCAGCGTAAAAGGAAGCGTATGTGCTTCAGGTGGCCCTAACACAACGATAACAATACCTTTATCATAATTGTAGAATGTTAAATTTAGGGAATTCCTTAACGAGAAATATAACAATAGGTGGATATGTTAAAAGGGGGCCGGATTGGAAAAAATCTGGGGGGGGAAAATGCAGAAAAAAACCCGAAGTAGCCAGTTAACAACTTACGGCGGTAAGGGGAAAACCGACTTCAAGCAATCACTGCGACAGAGAGGCTTTACCAGGGGGAGGAGTTATGGGGGTGCTGCAAAAACCTAAAGGAAAAGTGGTCGGGACACACCGGGGTGATTTATAATGGGATGCCGTCCCACAGAGGCGGAGTGCTTTGGGGGGTGGTTAGAGAAGCCGTTCAGCATCAGTTGGGGTGTGGTTTATCTGAAGGATCTTTGGTGGGCTGTATTGTTTACTGTTGATCGGCGAAGGGAACCGCTGCGCAGGGGTCCGATAGAGGAACGAAGATCGAGAAAGGTTATTGAAAACACGCTTTACTCATGCTAATATTCAGGACGATGTCATGGAATAAACCGGTGAGCAGCGGAAGGGAAAGGGGATGGGGAATCGGTTGAATACCAGTACACGGCGTACACTTTTTGTATGGTGCCATGTTATAGTCAAGGGGGGTAGAAAGGGAAGAGGAAACAAAAGGGGGTTGTAAAAGTTGAATCTCCTGTTTGAGGATGGGCCTTTTTTTGGGCCTTGAGAAGGCCAAACTCAAGAAGGTAGTTGAAAAAGAAGGGGGGGAATCCCGGAAATGCAAAAAATAAAAATCATGAAAAGTTGAATGCGTTAACTAGGCAAGAGGTTAAGCAGCATTAGGGGGGAATTGCCACATGGAAAGGATGCCACCTCAATGGATTAAGAGTCCGGTCAACAAGGCCGAAGGAGGGGGTTTGTTTGGCAGAACACTAGGGGGGAATGTCAAGGGAACAAATAAGGATGGGGCACAGCATAGAGAAAAGTACCCCCACTTGAGGTAGCATGGAAAACAAGGCGGTAGCGTAAAAAGAGGAAATGGATTTGGGAAAGGGGGAGCCAATCCTCCTGGAAAAAAAAAAAAAATAAAAACTCGGCCGCGCGAAGAAGGCAAGGACCAAAGGGGTAAGTCTGATCTGTCTCAGGGAAAAGTGGAAGGCGTTTAGAAAGGCAACGGGAATTAAAGAACGACCCACAAGGGGCCGAAACACAACAAAAACTCGAAGGGGGGGCATTAGAACATCCAAACGGTTCCGAGCAGCAGCAGCAGGGGATTCAGACCATCCGAGCCTCTTGCTACTCCTACGAAGAGGGGGATTATAAAAGAGCTTGAACCGGAACCACAAGAGGTCAGATGGAAACGACTATTGGAAAAAAAAAGGGGGAGTTTCAGTACAATGCGGGCGATACCTTGTGTTGGGTGTGTCGCAGGAAAAAATGGGGAGCCTAGGACACAAAGGGAGGGAGGACCAAGGAAAAAAAAGATTGACCACTGCAAGCCCGGTCAGGCGGAAGGAAGATCATATCAAAAAGCTGGTGGATAAAAAAGCTTGAACAAAGGAGTCGGTAAAACGACCGAAGGGACGGAAGGGAAATGGTGGACTAGATTAAACAGCGACTTCATGCGGAGGACAAACCGAAAGGAAAACCTTCCCGTCAAAACAGGATTCAAAAGACAGACGCGAAAAAAAAGGAGGAGAAAGGAGCATACGATGAATTGATGGGCATGGGGCCAGGTATTTACCATCGGGGGGACCAAGCAGGGATGGAAGGGGGAGTGTTGTTCACTAATAACTGGAAAGAAAAACCGCCAGGAAGGGAAGGGAACGTTGAAGAGGTTGAATTGGAAGCCTATCTTTTCGCTAGTGGGGGAAAACATGTGAGTGGAAACACGAGTCAGGGACCTTGTGGGGGGAACTTGGAGGGCGGGAAACCGAAGGGGCTCAGCCATTTGGCTTTAATACGGAATGCACAGCACCGTGGAAGGGGGAAACCCAACAAAACAAAGGTTCGGGCCACAAAATGTGGGGTGAAAATGCTTGTGCTGAAAGAGAGGGGAAAACGGAACGGGGAATGCGGTTATAAAAGAAAAGAGTGAAGAGAAGGTAGGAGGCTCCCGAAATGGCTTCAAGACTGTGAGGCTTCTGAGAGAGGTAAGGTTTACAAATGCGGTGAGTACTATGGCGGGAAACATGGAGTGAGGTCTTCCTGGGACCACTTAGAAGAACGACAGGAACGGCATTCGCGGAAGAAAAGAAGGAACCATCATTGCCGGTATGCGCGCGTGCGTTTCCGCATTGTTGGGGCACATAGATGGATCTCCAACCTTGGAGGTCGGGGATTAACGGGGAAGGAAAGGGCTGGGAAGTAAGATCGTTTTGTGTGGAGGTAGAATATAAGAGGGACGAAAAAATAAAGTTCAAGGGTCAGTGAGGCCATAAAACTTATTCTCCCACCGAGGGGGGTCCAGGCAAAAAGGCTGGTGTGAAACGTAGAATAACCGACTGCACCACTGAAAAACGGTTCAGAGGGAGATGTTTGCATAGTCAAAAAAAATGTAAGATGGGGGGGTAAGGGGAGGTAACGCGGGCGTTATTCTTTTTAAGATGAACAAGCAAAAGGGCGACTGGAATTCAGTGATTGAAAACTAATCCAAAGAGGGAGGGAAGAAACGAGGGGGGGGGGGGGAAGAAGGCATCCGAAAAGGGAACGCAAAGATAACATAGTGGGGAAGTAAGTTCATAGTGTTCCGTCGATCACATTGGCAAAAGAAAAAAGGATCAGGAGGGCAAGACCAACGAAGTTGCCCCGAGACCCACCGCAAAAAAACGGAGTATTCCATCGGCAGTATCAGATGGGGAAGGAGCATCAAACGTCCAGGAAAAAGGAAGGATATGTTGAAGGAGGGGACGTGGGGAAGGGAAAACCCCCGTTTGCGCAATTAAAGTCAAATCAAGACCAGTCAAAGGGATACAGCCAACCCAAGGAAAACCACCCCCTCACTGCAGGAAAAAGGGGGGGGGAATTCAGAGAAAAAAACGAACAGGATGCGATTGCAGTAGAGGTTAGAAAAAGAGAAATACTTTTAAAAATTCGAATGGTTAGTAAAGAGGAGCAGAAAAAGAACCGGACAAATCGATATAAACCTTGGAGGGGGGGCATCAGCGGTTCAAGAACCGCCGTAAGTGGAGAATAGGGGGAAATGTAGAGAGGTGACCTGGGGCGGGACACTCCCAAAAAGGGGAATTGTCAAACAAGGCAAAAAGAGGCCATTGATCAAGAGTTGTGCAATAGCCAGGAAAGGGGGGGCTGGACATGCATAAGGTGAAAATCCCTAATTCGGAAGGGAGGGGGGTGGGAAAGAACGGTGTTTTTATCAGAAGAAGGTCACAATCGCTCACGTCTTACGGGTGCATCGAAGAACCTGAAAACAAAAGCAATAAATGGAGAAAAATCGTACCAGTTGACCGGAATGTGCCCTGCGACTGGGATTGGGGGACAAAAACTAATTACGTACCACTTTCGGCCATCTGCACGGAGAGGATGCAGGAGGGAAAAAAGGGGCCAGGCGCAAGAACCAAATTTACCACATAATAGCCCAGGAGACGGTGAATGCCCACTTGGGCATCGAGACCCAGGTTTTGCCAGTTGGGAAAGCGGGCCAGGGGAGGAAAAAAAGATCATCAAAAAAACCTCCTTGCAACTTGAAGAGAAGGGAAATGAACGCAGTTAAACGAACTGTAACAGTTAAAACCGCGTGGACGAAAAGGGAGGCAAAAAGTGAAAAAGGGGGAAATTCATCAAGTGAGTCCATTGGCTCTTGTCCTTCAGAATCACAAGCGATCACTGGAAGCTGATCGGCCAAGGGTCTCGGGATCTCGAAATCACCAATTGTTATCGAGATCAAACACAAAAAAAAGGGAGGGGGATGAAAGAAGAGAGGGGTTCGAGAGCCGAAACGAAAAAGGGAACGACGAGGCCGGGGAAAGATTATGGTGTAGGACAAAAATTGCTTCTTCCAAAAACATGGGATACTGAACAGAAAGGAGGGGGGGCCACATAAGCGGGTACCTGGTTTAACTTGGGGTTTCAAAGGAAAAGGGACCGAGCGTTTGGAAAATGGGGCTGGGAACTTGGGTGGGAGAGATTGGGGGAAAAGGAAAAAAAAAGGGGGGATACGTCGGGAAATCGTTGCAACCAACAGGCGTAGAGGGCCGGGGGAATCAACTGTCGCCATGGGGTGGGGAATACGGGGAATGAAACAGACGGGAGCACTAAAGGACCAAAGACGTCATACTGGCCGGACGGGAAAGACATCAATAGGGGGTCAAAATCAGCCTCTCATCGGGGAACGGGGGACAAAAGGGGAGAAACGATATTTTTTGTAGCTGGAAGATACAAGGAAAAAGGGAAGCGAGGTGAAGGATTTATTACCCAATCACACAGAACGGGAAAAAGAAGTAGAAAATGTGGGGGAAAAGGGACGGACTAACCAGATTCACGGGGGATGAAAGAAAGGAGCATTTCGGCGGTGAAACGCAAAGGATTGGAAAATATGGTGAAGGAAAAAGTGGCAAAGGTAAAACGATTCAAACAAACAAGGTAGAAATGGAAGGCGAATGCCTGAGGTTTCCTTACCAAGACCTGAAGTAAGAGGAAGCTATGAGGGGGAAAGGGAGGGATTGCTCATGAAGAAGCTCCTCATTTTGGGAGGGAAAAACTGATTTTTAGATTTTCTACCTATAGCACACTGGGGATAAAGGAATGGGTGGGGGAAAAAGGGGGGGAAGTTATAATCATATTGCGGTTTTGGGGGAAAAAGAAGGGGACAGGGTGGGGGGGTTTAGTATTAATTAAAAGAACTCGGTAAGGGTACCCTCCTTAAAGAGGGGAGGGAGAAGGGGGGAAAAGAGGGTAAAGAATGAACTAATACTCGGTTTGGGGATCGGTATTGATGACGACGAGGTAGAGGAAGAGGATCAATGAAGAGGGAGGAAACTTTGTGGAATTGGAAAGAGAAGGCGGTGGGAAAAAAGGGAGGGATAAGTGGGGGTTAAGCTACCAACACTGCACCCCTGTGGGGTATGGACCATTTGGGGGGGTATCCATGGGGGGAGAGGAAAGATAAAAAAGTAACTGTTTTACCGATGTTATCAGGTGGAGGCGGAGTACTCGGATTGTGGAACGAAGGGCGAAAAGGAGAAAAAACCATGTCAAAGAGGTGAACCGCCATCAAAAGAGGAAACTGAAAAAAAAAGGTTGAATGCCGATGCTGAAAAAGAGCGGGCACGGTGCAAATCACGGAAACAAAGAGGCCGGGGGGAAGAAGGGAAAAACATTAAAGCGGCCTATAATGAAAGCCTGTCCATGCAGCGGTTTAAAGGGTCCTACGGTTCCCAGGAAGGCTTTGTTAAGGGTCGACGGGGAGGGGGAAAGGGAATTTAGGAAAAAGAAGAAGGGGGGGGAAACGGATGCCGGGGAAGGGATAAAGTACTTCTATAAAACAAAAAAAAAGGCTTGGCTATTAAGCCATGGACAGCAACCGAGCTGGTATAACAAACAGAACCTGCGATTTGAAAAGGGGGGGAGAGCTATCCGAAAAAAAAGGGGGGGGGCGGAAACTGCATGCGGGGCGCGCATACCCAAACTTGGAAATGGGGGGGGGCAGGAAATGGCGAGTCGCGAAGGAATGCAATCGTTAAATAGCGGCAGGGGAAAAGAATCAGAAAAGAAAGCAAGTGCCCTACCAGATGAACAGAGACCGGGGGAAGGTATTCCATGCCGTCTGTAAATCAGGACAGCTAAAGAAGGATAAAAAGCAAGCCCGAAAGGGCCGAATCGTTCGACTCTCCGGGAGGAAGAAACGTATTATAACAGAGCAGTTAACGTCACCTAAAAACTCAGTGGACCGGGTGGCAAACGAGGGGGAAGCAGTTAGTCTTGATATGAGTTGGGTGTCAAAGAAAGGTAGAGGACTTATAACAACAGGACACGTCCATGAAAATGAATCACCTGAAAAGGAAGGTGTAAAAGAGAGGAATCAGAGTTCGGAGAAAAGCTGGGGGACTATTAAAAAAAGAGGAGGGAAAAAACCTGATCTTGAAAACGAAGCACACTGGGGGACATATCAATACTGAAGTGATGATCAAACAGAGAAAAGCAAAAGAGTTAGGACCTGACCTGATAACAAAAAAAGTTCCATTATTAAGAAGGAATCATCTACACGGGGGATACCTCCGACTGATTCGTTGAGAAAATGGAAGGGGGGAAGGAAATACGGGGGGGAAAAGACAAGGGGAAGGGATCAATAAAGAAAATGGACATGTTGTCTGCCCAAAGGATTGTTCAAGTAAGGTGACAAAGAAGGGTGGGCTTGGCAATCCTATGTTGAGGGGAAAGGGACACGCTTTTGGGTGCCAACATCTGTAGGTCCGCTAGCGAAAGTTCTGCCCTAAGGGAAGAGAAAAGGGGGCTGTGTGTTCACTTTAAAGAGGGCATCACCTTTGTATTTGCGCACCAAAAAAAGGGGCGCCAAGAAGGGGGACTGATGAAAGCTTGCAGGCCAAAACGGGGTAACCCGGTTTTGGACCGGGGTAAAGCATCTGGGTGGAAAAGGGGAGGGGGGGTTTAAAGTTAGGGGGGACGACCGGCGTAATCGGATTGCTTTTGAGACTTGATGGAGGCTGGCTGAGGTCAATGCAAATTTTGTAGATCATTATGGTTAAGAGGGTACGAGGAAGGAAGGGAGGATCTGCTGAGGGGGGGGAATCGACTTCTTTTAAGAAAAAAGATAAGAGGAGGAGAAGATCCGCATTGTTCGTCGACGGGGGACTCTCCCATGAAATGAGGGGGTTTGGGGAAAGGAAGAAACTCAAAAGGGTCAAATAGGCCGGTGGCTGTTGGAAGGAAGAAGCATAGGGGCCAGATGATACAACAAATTTTGGAGGTTAGAGGGAGAAAAAGGTGCAACCTTGACCAAAGGCAAAGGGGAGGGGGGGTCTTCCAATTTACATGTCCAATGAAACCACCAGGCAAATTAAACAAAGCGAGAAAGGGGGAAAAAAAGTAGAACATGTAAACTGCACCACTAACAGGGTGGGGAAGGGGAGGCGCTGTAATTTGCCACTATTCACCGTAATGGGTTTATAGTAACGAAGGCAAGGAGTATGTGTCAGGAGGAGGGGGAAGTCAACCTTGAATTCGGGGGAAAAAGGGGTTATTTGATGGGGAGGGAAAGAAAAAAAAGGATGTCAGACTAAGAGGTTTGCGTCCCAAAAACGAACGAAAAGAAGAAACCAAGAGTTAGGGGGATTTCATCATTTTGGCCGGTCGCCATGATATATGGGCAAGAACAACAGAGAAACATGTGTTCCCAAACTTAAGACAGGGTGAAAACGGGAAACGGGAGGAATCCGCGCCCGGGGACCGTTGAACGGGCCCTGAGAAGACTGAGAAAGAGGCGGTCTCAATACACGACTTACAACGTTGGAAAACTTTCCGATGGCAATGAAAAGGCGAAAAAAAGAGGTCGCAGGCTTAAAGGAAGGGAAGACCAGCCTTTATACACCACACAACAAGAGACAACCCCAAACTGCAGCCTCAAGCCAAAGAGGATAAAGAAGATGGGGGGAAGATAGGGAGCAGAAAAAAATGGTCAGTGCCATGTTGGGTCCGGGAAAAAGAGGTAGAGCATGGAATATGAAAGAAATAAATGCACGGGGGGACAGGGCGAGAGACAGAAGAGGGATTGGGTGCATCAGTCGGTTAAAGGGCCCGCCGTAATGGGGAAAGAGGGGCAAGGGAAAAGGTACAGGTTGCTGGATTCTGGACAAAATGATGGGGGGAAAGAAGGCCCAGACGTAAAGCCTATAATGATCACGTAGTTGTGCTACCTAGGACGGGGGAGGACTTCCTAAACAAGTTTCCCATCGCTACCTCTACAAGGGGGTGTGTGAGGGTTGGTCAAGAAAAAGAAGAAATTCAAAAGGGGGGGGGGGGATGGACAATCTAAATCAAAGCCAGCCTAAAAACATCGTTTATCAACGAAGGAAAATGCTTGGCCGGAGAATGCAGGTAGACCACCTGTAATGTATCCACGTTCCAGAAAGGGAGGCAGAGAAAAAGGGAGAAGCGGAACGAGCGGCGCAATCATGGGCTTTCCACATACATATCCTGGGCGCAAGTTTGGTGACCCCGCAATCAGGACCAGCGGTGGCGAGTTGGTTCCATTTGAGAAAAAAGAGGGTATACCACAACATCCAATAGGAAAAGGAAGAGGGAAACGCATGACTGTCCGGGAAGAAAACAAAAGGGACACCATGTACCGGGGGGGTCAATGCGAAGGGTAAGTGCAAAAGGGAAGCCAAAATTGGTGATAAGTCAGTGGCTCTCATTCATATCACCAGAGGAACAGGGAGAGATCTGCCGGAAAAAGAGCTCCAGAAACGTTATGCGAAAGGAGAACCAACACAACCAGTGAGAGAAAAAAGAGAGATAAAAGGGAGGTGTCAGTATAGCCAGAACAGAACTAAGATCATGCAGGGAAGTATTGGGAAAGGGAAAAAAAAACCAATGGACTTTGCCAAAAGCATTGATGAAATAAATTGAGGGCACGGTACATGGGGAACGGGGGAAGGGAACCCTGGATTAATGATGACCGGAAGTCAGTGGGGGGGATAGATTGCCGGTAGAACGGAAGGTTAACAAAAAACCGGAAATGGGGCCGGTGGCAAAAGCCATATGGAAAGGGGGGCCTTACGGGTATAGCAATCGAAAGATAAAGGGGGCCATCCAAGCGAGAGGGACTGAACGTAAGAATCAGGGTTTGGTCAAAGACATCAGGGGTCAGTGCAAAGAAATCGAGTTTACTAAAAGTTTAGAGAAGAGGGGGGGGGGGGGAAGGCGAAGAGCAAGGGCGATGTGCATGATTAGTGATCCACAACCCAAGAGCAAAAAAAAGACCTTTACAGCATGAAGAGGGGGAAATTCAGAACCAGAATTCAAAGAGGATGAAAAAAAAAAGGAGAAGGGAGCCGAGAGGGCTTAACGTATTTTGAAGGGAGTGCAAGCATGGTGAAGAAAGTTGCAAAAAAAAGGTTGAAATCAGATGAAGGCCACAGGGTAGACCCGGTCCCGGCGGGGACCTTGGGAAACCTGAGAAAGCACATAACGGCGCCCAGGGACGTAGATGGAAAAGTGAAAAACTAGTACTCACAAGTCTAAAGAGAATTGGTAGTTCAACGGAGTTGATGGCAAGTCTTAACACAAAAAAAAAAAAAAAGAAAGGGAGGGGGAAGGTCATGTTTGTGCCGGCTCGCTGGGTTGTTGGGTAGAGCGCTCTTGGGGGGTGTGGCTTTCGGAATGGAAGGGTATTGGGAGAGAGGAAAGGGGAGAATTTAGAAAAGGAGGGAGGGTCTAATTGTCAATCTTAATGAGAAATGATAAGATGAGGGAGGAAGTGTATTTGGGAAGGCCTGGGTTATCCGTCAGGTTGGGAGCAGGAAGAAAACTGTTAAAGAACAGGGGGGAGAGGGAGGGGGCATAAAACGCGGGTCAACTTTATTTGATCTTTTGGGGTGACCTGCTAAACCCCCACCAAGGGCATGCAGGGGTTTTGGGGAGAATAATAAGCATGGTTTCGAAAGGCCCCCACGGAAAGCCCTGTTCCAAATGTCGCTAAAGCGAGGCGGGAGGGGTTGGGGAAAGGTCCTTCTCCGGCAACAATCAACCCTTTCGTGACGGCAAGCCGGGAGAGCCCATCAAAAATAAGTGCATCCCCGTGAAGAAGGACAGAAACTACACGGAGGGGTAACAGAATAAAAACAAGAGACCGGGGAGATCCCGTCACCAGCGCCTCTAATACACGAACTGTCCGTGGGTGCAGTGGTTAATTTTGATACCGTTAAAAGGCATAGGCTGTTTAATATAGAAAAACAAGAGGGGGGATTGATGGACATTGATGGACAAAAAAACTTACGAGGGGAAGGGGGGAAAGCCTTTTATAATTAGAACCTCCAAAAAAAAGCGGGAATCAATGAACGCAAAGATGAGAGAGGGAAAAGCGAAAACGAAGGGAAAGGTGGATATCATAGTCCTGGAAAAAAAAAAATGGAAACGCCAGCAAGCGGGACCCCCTTAATGCTGATGAGGGAATATGCGGGGATAGTGGAACCGTGATTAATACGTCGCTATGAAAACGGATAGGAAGAAACTCCAAGTTTCCGGTCACCGGAACAATCCGAGTAGAGTAACTACTTCGGTTAACATCAGCCAGAAGCAAGCACTCAACGAAAAAGCTCAAGCATATTCCTATCTGGGGGTCCTAAACTCCTACCGGATATTAAATAGGGTGTATTAAAAAAAAAGAAATCTTAAACTTCACCCAATCTTCAACGGGATTACGGGTACCTATTTATCAATCAACCGAAAATAAAGAGACTTGTTAGGCTTTTCCGGACAGTTGTTGGTGGGTTTGGTTGTTGCCAAAATGCAGTTACCGGAGGTAAAGAAAACAAACGGGAGGGTAGAGGAACCATAGGGGTCCCTTAGGCCGGTGACAACAGGAGGCAGCAGAGTGATCAAACAAATTTGGACTATTACTAAAAAAGAGAGGGGACAATTCCAACCGATCTTGGACCAGGCCTGCAATTTCAGGAAAAGAAAGGACCTGCAGATGATGGAGTACTCAACAGGCGAAAGACCACCGCAAAGGGAAAACCGAGGAGGAAAATCCTGAAATTCCATGGCATAAGCATCCAAAACCAAAAGGAGGAAGGAGAAGAGAAGGGATTTGAGGGGAATGGGTCAGGTGTTTAAGGTTCATCGGGGGGGGAGCACTGGATGGAGGCAACTGGTGGGTTCAGAATGAGGAAAGCAAGAGGACGGGAGAACGGGTGAAAATGGGGAAAATGGCAAGCAATAGGAAATGTTGACGAAGGGGACCAACATCTTTTGGATATGGCGAAACCGGGGAGTTTTACGGCCGGCGGGCCAGGGCAAAAAAAGGGAAAGCGAAAAAGGCATTTCTGTACTAATGCAAGAAAAGTGGTTCGTGGCGGCACCACCAACAAAGGGATTCAAACCTAAGGTTAACATAGGTGGGAGGAAGAAGAGGAACGTTAAGCTCACCGTTACCATTGAAAACGGGGGAAGCTCTGGTGATAATAACCTAAGGGAGGGCGACCCGAGGAGCTGCAAATTGGAAGATGATGCTGAGGGGGCTGGAGTACCTGTGGATGGGTAAGAGGGGAGTATCCTTTGGGAAGGGTTACTCGAAAGGGGGAGGATGAGAGTAAGGCTGCCGCAGACTTAGTGGAGAAGGAACCGGAAACATCCTGCGCTAAAAAAAGGTCAAAGGGGGCTGCAGGTAATGTGAAAGGAGGAGCGGTTACCATGTTTGGGCCATGATATTGCGACAACACCCTTGGAAAAAAAATCGCAGTCCGTGTTAAGAATCTGAGTCCCTCGGAAAGAAAAGCGTGGGGGGGGGGGGGAGGGAAATAGTATAAAAGCACGAAAAACATCCTTCCGGTAGTGCTTGAATAAATGGAGGCATTCCCAAAAGGGGGAAGGACATACAAATTGGACGGGTGTCAGAATAAAAACGCCAAACTGAAAGAGGGGTCATATAGCGCTGTTAATGTTGGAAATGAGTAACAGGTAAGTGTTATGTGACCGGGGGAATTATTGGGAAAGTAAGAGGAAGAAACCTTTCCATTTAAGGTTCTAATGGGGGGGTAAGGCGGTTTTCAAAGCTTGATGGACAGATATTGGGAGTTGGAGCCGGAGAATAAATTCACGCAAAAAACCAGGTTCAGGAAAGGTAAGGAGGGGTTAAAAATCTCAAACAGGATATATAAATTGGGGCATATCACACGGGAAACGTTACCTTGACAAACCCTAAAATACTTGCCATCTCATAGAAGCCGAAGAAAACTTTGAGGTGACATCGCAGAAAAATATTCCGGCTACCTACGGTCACAAACAAAGTAACGCGCTTAGGTTCCTTGCAGGGAAAAGGGCCCTTAGATGCAAAAACAATCCCAGCCCGCGGTTGCTTAAACCGAGATCAACAAAGAAGGAACAAAAGAGAGAGACCAACCACAGGGAAGGGGGGGGGGATGAAAAGTCCTCTACACCATAAGTACCGGAAATTGAGATGAACGGCAAAGAAGAAACAGTTTACCGAACCAATCGAAATCAGTATTAATAAGAACCGGGAAAAAGGAGAGTCTTCCTAGGAGGTGGCAAGGATCAAAGTCACCTCCGGCAGGGTTAAGAAACTGGGGCGTGTGGGGGATCTGCGTGTACCTGGGTTAGGACGCCCAAGTGCTGGGGAACATGCAAGCCAAATATTTAAAGCCCGTGAATGAAAGTATTGGAAAAATGAAGAGGAATCTGGTTGGGGGAATTCCCTGGGCCTAGCTACCGCTGGGTAGTAGTCAACGAAGGGGGAGGAGCATAACCCTGGAAAGCAATGGCTTGGAAGCCGACCGCCAAAAGGGAAAAACCAAATCAAAGCGGTAATCACGCCTCGTACACCGCCCTGAGTAAAGGGGCGGGAGGGAAAAAAGAAAGGTGGCGTAAAAGTGCATGCACAAAGGAGTCGGAGATGATGCACGTTTATAGAAAAGTCACATCTTGAGGAGTTAAACCCAATCAAATGGGCGCCGGGGATGCAAAAAAAAGCGACAAAGATTGGGGTGGGGCAAGGTGGCCGTCCAGGGTTCTAAAAGAGGACAAACTCCTCTGGGAACAAAAGGTCGCATACGGGAGTAAAAAAAAAAATTAAAACACAGGAAGAGCTAATGCTGGAAGGAATTATGGTCTTTAGGTAATGTGGGGGAAAAAGCAGGGGATCTTGTTGCAGAAATGCCAATCAAAGGACATCGAAGGTCCGAACAAAGGAAAGTTTATA
>Ga0179591_1341674_pt1 | contig 13260 bp, 16 predicted proteins | sample CZOMad2_1_08_16f_FD_182891 | JGI IMG/M metagenome (GOLD analysis project Ga0179591, IMG submission 182891) | Vadose zone soil fungal communities from Angelo Coast Range Reserve, California, USA - CZOMad2_1_08_16fungal (PacBio error correction) | ecosystem: Environmental > Terrestrial > Soil >...
CAAACAGCGTCCATGCTCCGGGTGCTCCCTATTGTTCAAGGTTGCGATTTGCTTTCTGATAAAAGGATCAGCTAACGAGATCTTTACCAAAAAGTCAACATCACCATCACCGACTTGAAGACCTTCTCAATGGAAGATTTAATAGCGTGGGACGTGCGATCCCAACTTGAGGGTCCGAGGCTAGGCCACAGTCGGCTCTCTTTTGGTTTTCAGAGGGAGAGGGGAGGGCGTCCGGTGGTCAAGTTGGTTCAGAGGCTGTGTGGTCGTTGGTAAACTTCGAGTAATTGGCCAAGGTCATTGGAATTTAAAAAACGCCAATCGTCGTCGCGTTGGTCGAAGGAGAAAATGGGAAGGATGGACCTGGCCACGTTTTAAGTGAGGGAGAAAACTTCATCATGTTGACTGGCGACAATCCTCAGAAGATCACCCAATCTAGCCGCCGAAAAAAATTGAACCTCCGAGAGGACAACACAATCCACGCGAAGATGGATTTTCAGTTACAGAGGGGAAGACCTTAAGGGGGGTTTGAAATTTGGTTCAGGAGGAAGCACGAACAGTTATGGAAAAACCGAATTTTTCGGTTGGAAGAAGCAGGAGGTCGGGGGGGACAAAGAAATGATATCGTCTGGGGTGGTTCACCCAACCCCAGAAGGTAAAAGTAATATGCCAAGGGTATCCAGAGGACAAAGAAGATACAAAAAAGAGGAAGTGGCGCACGCGGACCGGCAAAAATCGTAGGGGGAATGTCTTTGGGGGTTCAGAAGGGAAGGGGTGGTCTCCAGCTGAAGGCTACTGAGCACCAAAAGAGGGGGGACGAAAAGGAGCCTACCAAGCGGTCACCAATTACTAATGTCAATGAAATCGTCAAGCTACGATCATTCGCTTGACGTCGAGGAAGGGGAAGAAAGAAGGAAAAATACCCCCAAACGTGGGGGGGTGAGCGGTCAAACGCAGGGCACCATCCAGCGCCCTACTTCTACCCCTTCGAACGATGAAAAAGAAGCAGGGATTATAAAAAAACGCAAGGAAAAAGGGAGAAGAGACACATGTGCAAAAATTATCGGCTTCAGGATGGTGGGGCGTCCGTTCTGCTAGATGGGGGTCAAAGGCGAGCATCATTCTCAGTAACGGAAGGATAGGGCCCAACGGCGGGGAGGGGGGAAAAAAATACTGCCCCATTGGTTAGAAATATTCTGCGAGGAAATAACCCTGTCGCCGATAAACAAGAGAGTCGGCAGAAATAGATCCGAAAGACAAATCAGAAGATCGATATTAAAAAAAGAATAAAGACGACCCCAGCGACAGCCTAAAAAAGACGGGGGGACGTAAATCTCAAGAAATATTGACAAAGACAGGAAAAGTTTCCCGGGGAAAAAGGTAGGGGGGTCACAAGAGGGTGACGTTTGTGGGGGGGGTCCAGGGGGGCTTACACAACGGGAAGGTGGGTAAAGAAAGAATTCTTTATAACCAAACAAGGGGGAGATTTACCGTCTGAGGGTTTAAGCGAAAAGAGGGATGAAAGACAGGAACGTAATATGACGTTTTTCGAAATGCTGGGCAATCAATTAGGAAGTCGGGGGGCTTGGTGGGGTAGCGGGTGTTGACTCTGGAAGTAAGGGCCAAATAGGGGGTCGTGGTATGTCGGAAAAAATGCGACAGACTGTACGGGAACCACACTCTTGTGTAATGATGCTATGGGCTTGGGGGTGGTGTGAGGGTGGTGGGCGGTGGGGTGGCGGGAGGCTTTAGAAAACAGACGTGAAAAAAGGAAGGAAGAGCGTTGGCGGGTTTGGTGGTTGTGGTGTCTTCGTGGCGTTGTGACCGCTAGCCAGGCTCAGGGGAAAGGTCGAATCAAGAGGACGAAGAGAAGATGTGGCTGAACAGAAGAACCACAGGAACTCTATATTCCACGCAATCAGGTTCAAGTGCAGAAAAGGGAGAATCCAGAAAGAAAGATCGAGGAGAGACGGTGGTGGCTATCCGAGAATCACGTTTAAAAAAAAAAGACAGGAATAGAAACCAAGCGTGGGATGGTTCCGTCGCCACTCGACAGTCAAAACCAAAGGGGAAGGTGGTAACCCGGTAAAAACAAAGCGATTTTTTGGGTCTGCCCCAGTGCGTTGCCAGAAGAGGGTGCTGATCTCTACTAAAAAACGTCAAAAACCTGACCTGTGCTTCAAGAAAAATGAAGGAGAGGCCCTTATGGCTCTAAAGTGGAAGCTACGGTTTCATGTCGTTGGTTTACGCGCAAGAATGGGCAAAGGTGCCAGGAAGGCCTCAGGATGTGGTCTCCATAGTCACTATTTCAAGGGAAGGGGAGTAATTGGCGAAACTACGAAGTCAGCAAAGGAACTGAGATTTAAATTTCTGCAAGTGGAACCAAGGGGGAGGCGGGAATGAGGTCAAATGGGAATGAACCACACCCCCAACTGGTGACAACAACATAAAGGGGGAGCTCTACCAACCTGCGGGGTCGCGCGCTATCCTCATCAAAAAAAGAGTAGAAAGAAGAGTACGAGAGGGGGAACAAGGGGGGACTGGGGTGTAGAAAGAAGAAATGTAAAGGTCCATAAGGGGGTGGGGCGTAGGAAAAACATCGGGGTCTTACTACTTGATTCCAGCGAAAAAAGCTGAAAACCGGGAGAACATAGGGGACATAACATGATGGCAGTTATTGGGGGGGTTGTGTGAGGGGGCTGTGCGTGACAGAGGGGAAGGTAAGGCAGTTAAGGAGGGTGAGCGAAAAGTCCAAACATCACGGGAAGGTGGAGGGAGGGAGAAGAAACCCTCGCTCGCAACCAAAAGGTCAAAGCGCTGTCTTGTCAAGAAAATCACGGTCCAGAGTATGTGGCCGTGGGGGGGTGAGGGATAAATATACGAAGGACTTATATGGGGGCGTGGAAATACGCTGGAAGAAAAATCGCCGCGGGGAGGGGGAAAGAGCAAGGGGCAGGCAGTTCGTGATGGATCGGAAAAGGGGGGCTTCTGAAAAATCAGCTTAGGAAAAGGCCCTCTCCAACGATTGGGGGGCAGTAGCAGTATGAAACCTAACGAGGGTGCCTAATGGCTCGCCAGAAGGACTCCCTAAAACGGCTGGTGCACTTATATCAAGTCGGGGGGAGGCGAGGAAGTAAGCCTTGTGAACGCGCTTACAAGAGGGGTTATGGGCCGGCCTCGATTCACAGAAAAAACCGAAGATAATTAAGTTTGGCCCAAGCGACAACGGAAGAGAGAAAGGGACGCAAGTAGGGAAAGAGGGTATTTTTGCCGAAGCCGGGGTAACGGCGGGTGGTCGAATCATACTAAGGCCTTTCAACAACAGTTAGAGCAGAAAATGTCCCAACCCCAACACTAAGGGGCTTGGGCAAAGGTAGGGGCCTCGGGCGTTTGCGGGGGGGGGTTGCAGCTAGGGATGAAGGGGAGTGGGATTCTTTGGGGAGATAAAGGTGCGGTACGAGGAGGTGCGTCTGGAAAGACCAAGAGTCAAGTTTGGGAGGGGCTAGCCTACTAGGAGATAATCTCAGGTTTTTCGAGGCCCCGGGTTTGGGCTCACAAAGAAAAGATTCCTATTGGGATATGGGATCCGGACTGTCATCGAAACGAACTGCTGCTCGCGTGAAAAAACGAACGAAAAAAAGAACGTGAAGGGGGGTCGGCTGAAGGGCGTGGCACTTTTATGGGTTCGAAAAGCAAGCGTAGGGGTCGGGGAAACATTTCGCCGAGGAGACAGGGAGCCTATTCGGGAAAAAGTACGATCAAGCTTTTGGAAGATAGGGGGCCTCAACTGTGAAAGTATAGAGGGAAGTTTTTGGGGAAAGCGTGGTAACCGTCTAAACGTCACTCGCCGCTGGGAGAGGTCAAGAACGCCAACAAAAATGGAAAAGAGAGAGACTATGTCTGGGTTGCTCTAAAGCATCCATTTGGGGAGGGGTAACGTTGACAAGTTACTTTCGTGGAGAAGGACGGAGCGGAGAACAACTCGATAGTCGGATCCGAGGGAAAGAAGGACTAGACATGGGGGGGGCAGAAGATGGGCCCCATGCAATTCAAAAATGAAAAAAAATGGGGGTGGGGGTTAAAAGGCAAGTAGAGAAGGCCTGTGGTGTGTGTCAAGAGGGCAAGTGGCTAGAGTCAGATTGTCTACTGAGGAAAAAAAAGAGCTTTGGGGGTCAAAAATAAAAGGGAAGGGGGGGGAATATCAACAAACCAAAGGAAAAAAAAGGGAGATGAAATGGCGAGTGGAGGGGGGGTCAACGAGCGTATTCTCGGAAAGGACCTGTGCTCGTGAAAGTAGGGCTTGAAAAAAGCAAGAAGACGCAATAACTGTACCCAAAGAAGAACGAATGCGAGGGAGGGAGGGAGGATAGAAGGGAAGTAAGGAGAAGTAGAGGACGGGCAGGTTGTCTGCGCTGTCACCACGAGATGTCTGAGTCAGATAAGGTCTCCAGGATGTGTGAGGTGGGAGGAGTGAGGGGGAGCGGTGGGCGGATATTAGAAAAGGGGGAGGGGGAAAAATCGCATGAGCGGGTGTACTGTTGCAGTGGACACCGGGGTTCGGGGGTGGGGTACGCTGGGGGGGAGATATGTCGCTGAAACAGACGAGGGGGGGGTTGAGTGTGAGAGATCACCTGTCGGTTCGGAAAAGGCAATGGGGGAGAGGAGCGGGCGTGCTGTTCCTTTCGCATGGCTGGAGGATGGGAAGAAGGTAGCGATGCTCGGGAACTGACCGGCCGAGGAAAAAAACAGACCGAGAGGGGGGTCCTGCTCTAGGCAAATCTTAAAATGTCCTGATTGGAGAAGGACGTGGCTTATGCACGCTTGAGGAGAAGAGAGCTGTCGGGATAGCTGTGGGCGTAAGATGCGTAAAAAGAGGTGGTGGTCTCGGGAGGGTCTGAGTTGAGTGGTAGCCGAGGAAGAAAGTCAGGGTTTGACTTCGGAAAAAAGAAAAGGGCGCTCAAAAAGAGACGGCACAAACCCAAGTGTTGGATCAAAACATAAATTTTCGGTCAACCCAGGCTCAAAAAAAATCACAAATCTCATAACTGGGGGGACCCAAAAAAAAAAACACAGACGTGTACATAGGGGCTGACCAATAAAAAACTTCACTTGTGTTTTCATTTGGTGCAGGGGGAGAAAAGTGCAACATTGTTACGGGGGGTGCGGGAAAAAAGATGTCCAGCGACTGATTGGGGGGGGGACAGGGCGACAAAGTCGCCCAGAAAAAAAGTAAGGAACCGCCACAAGTCACCAGCATCCCAAAAAAGGCGATTTCTGAGCTGGACCCGGGAAAAACAGAGGTGAAGCGGAATTCGAGTTACTGTTGTGGGGAGGTCGCGTCGCAAAAAAAAAACGACGGACGACTGGTAAACATTATCAAAAAAAATACCGTAGCACCAAGGAAGGAAAAGGGAAAGGGAGACAGCACTCTAATCAATTGTAAAAAGTATTGATACGAATGAAAAAAGAAGGAACAAAGAAAATAAAAGTCCTACCTCGGAGCAAGAAAGAAAGAAAAAAATCTTTTCAAATAAAATAATAGGAGAAGGAAACGAGACAAAAAAAAAAACCTCGTTCGCGGTGGCTTGTAGTTCTGGCTCGTTGTTCAAAAGGAAGAGCCTCATCTCTTCTAGGATAGAAAAAAAAGGGACGCTAACTAAAAATTGGGAAAGAAGATGGGGAAGGGGGAGTATGATTAAAAAAAAGAAATTTAAGAAAACAATAGTAAGGGAGAAGAAAGTCCGAGACTGCGAAGTCAAAATACAAAGGGATCCAATACGCGCGGGGGAAAATAGGAAAAAATAAACCTAAGTACAGAGACTACCTCAGTCCAAAGAAAACAAAAGCCATGAGAGCAAAGCCCGCAACGCTGTTCGCCGAAAGGAAGGAAGGGGGGGGAAAGCATGAGGTGGGTTTTTTGTTCTGGTGGGGTAAAATGTTCTGTCACCTAAGTTAGAAAGGGAGGCTCAGGCGGAAGAAAACACGATGACCCGGCGGCGGTGTGAAGGAGAAAAAAAATGGGGAAACGTACACGGAAAGTTGGGAACTAAATGTCTGCAAATCAGAAGGAAGCGGAGGAGTGGGGGTACTACGGGGGAAGGGAAAAGAAGGAAAATTGGCGGTCCAAACAAAGAATGATCCCTCCAGATGTATACGATGACAAAATTAAGGTATCGTGAGCAGAATGGGAAAAAAAACAAATAACAATCTCCCAAAGTGAGGTAGAAATCAAAGCTTCAAGAGGCACCTCTGGGGGAGAGAGACCAAAGAAGGCCGGAATTAGAAGGTTTGCAGAGGAAGAAATTGACGTAACGGACAGAACCCCTACTTGCACAGGGAAGGGGAACAGCCATCGAAGCAAGGGAAGGGGTCGACGAGAAAGTCAAAGTCTAAACATAAAGAAAAGGAAGGGTTCGAAGGGGGGAACATAGCACAACCCCTCCCCACAAAAAGGGAGGTGACTTAATCACTTAAACCACTTTGGGTGGGTGGGAAAGTGGAGGTTGAGGAGTAATGCTTCAGGCTCCGCCGTCACACCGGAAACTGGAACAGAGGGGTCACTCTCTCCTTTAGGTTCTAAGTCTAGGGATAGGGGGCAGTGCTTGGCAGAGGGGGATCGGCAGAGAAAATGCCAGAGGGGGAGAAAAGATATGGGAGACTGGTTCGGTTGGGCTGTTCTCTTATCGAGTAGAATAAAAAAGAGACGATTCTCAGATTGATTAAGAAAAATGAAAGGACTACATCGTACTTCAACACAAAGGGGAGAGCTCACCGGCTGTGAGCTCTACTTTCTCTCAAAAAAAAAAAAGGGGGGAAAAGAGAAAGATAGTACTAGGAAAGAAAGAGGATGGCGCGTTTTGTGGAACGAACGGAGAAAAGACCAAAGTTTGTTCAGGGTCTGAGCCAGTCCAGCGTGAATCGTCGAATGAGGGGGGGGGGGGGGGGAATTCCTCCTCAGGAGAAAAGATAAAAAAAGAAAAACGGGAGACAGATATATACCTGTGCAGTTTCGACGAGGAAACTACAGCTTGAGCAAAAGTCACCAAGCATCAATCTTCCCTCAGGCCAGACAGAGGAGGGGGGGAAAAAGAAGGTCGTGACAGGGGAGATCATAAAAACAACCAGAAACGGGCCAAAAGAGGGGGGAAGGGAACTTGGACCCGAAATGTGCCAGATTGGGAGGGGAGCTCGTTGCGCATAAAAACAACGTATTCTGGTTAGTTGGGTAAAACAGGAATCAGGGTCGGAAACCGGCCTTAAATTGTCGGGGAAAGAGAAAGGGGAAAGTTTCTCTTGCTTTAAGGCTTAAATGGGGGAGTTCGGCCAGCTAGATCTCGTCTCTAAAGAGCGCTACTCTAGAATTATTTCGAGAGAAGGGGGAAAAGATTTAAGAAGACCGGAAGAAGGAGGGCCGGGGGAAAAAGGTACCCGGACTTGGCGAAAAAGATAATAAAGTGACAACTAGGGAGGCTTCTAAGACTTGGCAGTGCTAAAGGGAGGGGCACGCCTGGGCCGACAACTTCCAGAAGAGGGGGGGCCACCCAAATTCACCCAAATCCCCAACGTAGAGATGAAAAAGACATTCCGGCTTTGCAATCATGTGAGGAAACAACCTTCAAATTCGCCTGGGAGCCAGGGATGGAAAAACGGCGATTTGCAAAAAAGGAAAGACGCAGGGATCAAAAAAGTGGAAGGCCTCCTGGGGCTTCCCTGGGAAAGGAAAATGCAAGACACCAAAGGAAACTCCTTTCTCGGAGTCAGGAAAAGAGGGGAAGGGCTGCGACATCAGTTTCGGAGGGGGAAAGGGGCGGGAAGGGGTGAGGTCGGAGGAGGGTGAAAGAAAAAAAAAGGGAGCTGTGGGAGGGGCTGCTGTGTAAGGAAGTCCTAGCGAGGGGGAAGGAGCTGTGTCTCACAAGGTTGGGGAAAGCAGGAAAAAAAAAAAAAAAAGTTGAAAGATTGAGTTCGAAGAAGAGGGGCGGGAAGGATCTGAGTCTACCAGTTGAACATCGAGCAGTAGAACCTAAGAAAGAAGAAGAAGGGTCAAAAGGACCGCAGTGCGAAGTCCTTTTCGGCTTTTGATGTAGGCTCCGAGGAGGGGTGTCGGTGTACAAAGGGACTTGAACCACTGTCGAGAAGAGGGGAAAAAAGAGGGCTTTCATCGAATTCGTTGGGGGAAGAGAGGACCCATTCAGCGGTAAAAAAAAAAGAAGAGACAGCCCTGGCTGCGTAAAACTGGGGGGGAAACTTGGGAATATCCGTACTGGTCAATAGGCGCATCTGCGCCAAGAAGGAGGGGAAGAAGAGGGAGAAAAAAAAAGAATAAAGGAAGCAGAAATCAAAAAAGTCAGAAGGGCCGCCAGATGGGTTGAGCGGGGTACGGTCCTGGGGCATTTACGAGTGGAAAGGAGGCGACTTCAGTGCCCAAAAAAAGAAGCAGAGTAAAAAGTGTTCAGGACTGCACAAGAACATTGGGGGGGGGAAAATAATTGGGGTTCGAGGACCAACTGCACAACTCAAACACAAGGGGGGGGGATAAACACAGTAGGGAAGGCGGGGGGTGTGTGTCCAAGAAGGGCAACGCGGGCTAAGGGAGGGGAAGGCAAAGGAGATTCTCGGGGGGGGACTTCAACTTATTAATTTGGAAGAAAGAAAAAGAACGGGACGTGACGCTTTTCAAGGGGGGCGAGGATGGGCCCGAAGAGGGCGGGAAACTGCTGATTGGAAGACGAAGAGGGGGAGGGGAAACCCAAGCCCATAAGGGGACTCTCCAAATTAACTAAGAGAGATACTACAGTAATCAACAAAGCATCCTAGGGAAAATCAAAAGGATTTAGTGATCGTCACCAAAACGAAAGGAAGAAAAGAGGGGGAGAAAGAAAACTGAGGTTGGGGTGCATGTGGATTTGGGCACGGGGCGAGAAATAGAGAAAGGGTCTGAATCTGCCGCAAAGAACGAAAACTCCTTTTGAAAAGATGTGACCCAAAAGCGAAAAAAACACAATGAGGGGGGGGCTCGATATAACCGGTCCATCAAGAAAGCAATGGCGAAAAAAGTTAGCCATTGGCAACAAGGGAGGTGAATCGGATAAAAGGTAGCAGACTAGAGATCAGGGGGGAAAAAAAGGGGGAACAAATACAACCAACCACATCCATAAGAAGTTCGGAAGAACTCTGTGAGATGGAGAGGGGGGGGGGGACGAACCAGGGACCAAGAAGAGGAAAAAAGCTGAGATCTGCTGTAAGCGGAGGGGAACAAGGTAGTCTTCATGGATGAGTTGGCGTGTGGAAGGAAGAGGGGGGTTAAGGGCAACAAGTCGGGGGAAAGAAATCGTCGGTAAGACTACTCGCTGACGAAGGAGGTTCCCGGTCCACGTTTTAGGGGGGGTAAGTAATATTGAAAAAAAAACAGGGGAAGTCACATTCAGTCGCCAATAGAGAAAAGAAGAAAGTCAAGGCCCAAGAAGGAAAACACGAAAGGAAGAAGGATGTACTGGTCATGGAACATAGGGCCTCACATTATGGTGGGAAGTTTTTTGCAGTATGGCGCACGAACATTAGGAAATGACGGGTTCATAGAATCTTGGAACAGGAAAACGCTGGGTTTTGGGGGAGGGGGGCAAAAAAGAAAGGTCTCAGAGGATCTTTCATTGCCCAGGAGCAAAAACAACCACAATATGGCGCGGTAGACAAAAAGGGAGGTCGGCAAAAAGAGGGAGGGCTGGCTTCTTATTTCTGTGGGTGGAGAGAGGGAGGCAGCGCCGAAGAATCCTTAAAAAAGGGGAAAGACTAACAAAAAAACAATCGTCTCACGAATTCCTTGAGAAGGGGGGAAAGGGAAAATATCGCGAAGATACGCGATGAATGGAAGAGTTAACAAAAGACTGGATACAGAAATGGAAAGCAGGGAAACAGTCCGTCAAAGAAGGCAGAAGCCGGAACAACAAAAACTCTACAAACGGATGCGACTAAGGCCTGAAGAGAGGAAAAACGACGAAATTGCAAAAAGGCGACTCTTCCTGATTTTTTTTGAGTAGGAGGGAGAGATTGTTCATTCATCCAAAGAGACGAGAGAAGAGAAACAGAAAGGTCTCAACATGTGTAGGTATAGAGGAGAAGGAAGGACATAAAGAAAAGGTGACGGACCTGTCAAGAAAAGAAAGTCGCTCTAAAGAAGAAGAAAAGAAAAAGCTCAAGCCGTGATCATCAAGATAATAAAGCGACCAGGCGAAGTCAACTCACAAACACTAAAGAGAACCGGGGAGGAAAAAAACCCGACACGCTTTCCGAGGGGCCAACTATGTCAAGAAGGGGGAGGGGGGGGGGGGGCGTGTCAAGGTGGCTACACCGGGTAAGAAGAGGGGAAAGGGGAAAAAAATTGTCAGCGCTGTTGAAATTACGCAGGGGGAGAGAGAAAAGGGGACACCCATAATATACCGGTAAAATTCTGGTAAAGGAAGTAAAATCACGTGGTAAGGGGAGTGTAAGGAAAGGGAAAGAACTACGCGTTGGCTGAAAACAAAAAAGAATCGGACCAAGCCTTACGAATCAGCCCCTTGATAAAATAGTCTAAGAGGGTGAGTCGTTAGCAGCTATCCGAAAACAAAAATCGAAGAGCACTAGGGAAATTTGTGAAAGCTTAATAGCGCAACTTAGATTTGCGTCTAGGCGAGAAGAATAAAGAAAAAGAGAAAGGGTGAAGAATCCCCTTACTCGCTCAGAGGACACAAAAAAAAATTAAACTGGCGCTTCGAACAAAGCGATGGCAAGGTTCTCCGAAGAAGAGCAGGGTTCCAAAACAAGGGAAACAAAGAAAAGCACAGGAATGTTGGGCTAAAAAAGAGAAAAAAATCGGCCTGGCTTGGGGACACAGGAGGAAAGTATCAAGTAAAATCGCTTTTTACAGGGAGGGTTCCGGAAAAGGTCTGATTCCAAAGGAAAAGGCATCTGGGGGAGGGGTGGGCAAGGGGGCCGGGAGGCCTTAGGGCTAGATCTGCGGTTTGGCAGTTTGCTCAGATAGAGGAAAAAAGAACGCAAAGGATCGTATTGCACCAGTTTTCCAGGGGAGGAGCGAGGAAATCCACGAATTCAGAAAAGAGGAAGGAAGGGGATGTGGTTCCGAAAAAAGTACCAATCGAATGTCGAAGTCACACACACCAGACCAATGTCGCGCGGAATAGAATAGAGAAGAAAAAAACAAGAGAAGAAGGAAGATCAGATAGCGCGACATCAAGCGGGTAAAGCGCGGTGGTGAAGTAACGAAACTGTCTCGAGTTCCCGCATTTTGGGGGGGGCGGCATCTCCAACGATTTAAAGAGGGGAGGAAAGGAGGGTGGAGTCCTCCGAGAATCCTAGACCCCGGAAAACCAGAAGAAGTGAAGAATTCCTGATGGAGAGGTCTTACTGGCCGCTTTCCAGCTGCGAAACAGGGAAAGGGTACAGGATCGCCCTGACCAGAACATGGAGAGTACCCAACAAAGATTGGGGGGTGTGACTGTGAGAAGGATAACAAAAGCTGCCAAAACGGCAAGCGGGGGTACGTTTTAGATGGGGACCCACAAGGACGAGTGGGGAATTAGAAAATCTGGGGTGAGCGCACTCCCAGGAAAACGGGGGGAGGGGTTCCGAAAAAAGGCTATCATCTACAGAAAGAGGGGGTCTACCCCTTCGAGCGCGCGTTGGCTGGATTCTAGTTGGGAAAGGAATAGGGGGTTCGGCACAGAGTCCCTTTGCTTGCTGGCCAAAACATAAGAAATCAAGACTTCGTTCAGACGAACAAGGAGAAAGGGAAGGAGGTGAAGAATTAGAAGACCCGATGCCAAAAGAGCACTGATGGAAACTTGCCGCCGAAACAAATGCCGCAACGCGAAGGAAAAAGTACCCGTTGAGCCCTTCATTGTAGGGACTGAACGGAAAGGGGAGTTGGCTTGGGGGGAACTACCTTCCTCCGAGGTTGTGGGGCCGGAAAGGGGAAGTTCAACCAGGTCGAATTCAAAGTTGATTCGACGAGGGAAGGAAAAGGGAGCACATTCTTAAAATTGAATTCAAACAACAACGTTAGAGGAAATATCTTCTCCACGAGGTCAGCCTAATGGGGGAGAAAAGGAAACGGTGAAAGCAAAACCAAGAAAAACAAATGACCGCGGCCGTGAAAAGAAATCGCGGCTTTGGGCGACATCTTGCAGAAGGCGGGTAGGGAGGGGGAACAGGAAACGGCGAGGGTGAGGTCAGAAGAGGTGGAACGATCACCTGCTTTGGAGGTGGAGTGGGATGAGGCGGAGCGACTTCAGGAGGAGAAGATCGGTTTCTTCACTTAGGGGAAAAGGGGGTGTATTGTCTCCTAGGTTCCTAATGTTTCGTTGGGGGAGGTCGGAAGTCGTGGTCTATCTAGATCCGCGGGAGCCGGTGAAAAAAAAAGCGATCGAACGAGCCAAAAATAAGGAAGCACTCCTTTGAACTTAAGGGACGTTTCTCGTCGCTGTTAGGTCTCGATAGGAGGGGAGTTCGAGGGATCGGAGGAAGGGAGTTTACTAGGAATGAGTTGAAGTAGGGGGCAACAGTCCACGGAAATTAAAGAGGTCAAAGAGAGATGCAAAAACACGATTCGATATCTGAAGGCCCGACTTCGCTGGTTGGGAAAAGGGGAAGGAGACTTTCAACATCACCGTGCGCCTACGGAAAAAAAAAAAGGTAAACTCAACAAAGTAAATAATAAAAAAGAAGGAAAACTAGTTTTCGCCTTTTGGGAAAAGGAGACATAGGGTATAATAGATTTGTCACGCAGGAGATGGGAAAAGATTATATTATGAGCCACATGGGAGGTTCAGCGTCGCCAAAACACCAGTCCATAATAGGAAAAGAGACTGACTAACCAAAATGTTAGAGAGGGGGCGGGAGACCAGGTCATGAAACAAGTTCAACAAACTTCCGTTGACTGGGGAAGAGGTCAGCGTAAAAGGACTACGGGAGGTGTTGGGGGAAGCTGAAAACTCTTGCGGGGGGGAGGGGGGCCTTCCGGACGAGGAGATGGTTGACGGAAAAATTTATGAAGGGGAAGAAAGAACTCAACGGAACCGGGCACTTTGGGACGACGGTTGACAAGAGAGTACTTTTCCGACGAGGGAGAGAAAGGGGAAAGGTGACCAGGGAACTACGAAGAGCTTACCCACGCCCAAGACAGCTGACAAGAAGGAAAAAAGGAGCATCTAGAGAGAAAAAACCAATGGTCGCGCCGAGGCGACTAGATCGAAAAAAGTGGTCAGGGGG
>Ga0179591_1362034_pt1 | contig 13258 bp, 9 predicted proteins | sample CZOMad2_1_08_16f_FD_182891 | JGI IMG/M metagenome (GOLD analysis project Ga0179591, IMG submission 182891) | Vadose zone soil fungal communities from Angelo Coast Range Reserve, California, USA - CZOMad2_1_08_16fungal (PacBio error correction) | ecosystem: Environmental > Terrestrial > Soil >...
CGGCAACCTTGGGGGGGGATTCGCGTTGGACAAAAAAAAAAGAGTCCTAAACGTTCAGGCGGAAGAGATGAGGCCAGGGGAAAGGACGTGTTTTCAGAAAAGAAAGGGCGGGGACGGAAGTGCTTTCCGGCGAGGGAGATGGTGCAGGAACTAAACGAAAACCTTAGGGGGAAACGGTGATCTGCGAGGGTGAGGCGTCGAGTTGTAGGCGTCCGGCCAAAGGGAAGCGTCTGGGCCTTATTCCTACGAAGAACAGCGCCTAGTGCAGGCCGTGGCCCGGTTGGGGAGATCAAATACTGAAGCAAGGGGGGATCCAAGCCTCAAAAAGAGGCCAGGGTCCGACGCGGCCGGGAGAAAGGAAAAGAAGGACTGTTCCCGACCTGGCCTGAGAGAAGAAACTTTTGGGGCCGACCGCCGGGAGTGAACCCGAAAAGAGAGAAACCTGCGACCCTGTATCGTTGACACAAGGCGGGCTGGTTGCTCAACGAATAAGAGAATGGTGCGCGTACTTGTCCTGCAACAGGAAACCTAACCACCTGTACTTAGCCGGAATCCACTCGCACCAACTAACATTCAGAAACAACACTAATGACGTAATAGGGCGACGTGGGAAAAACCAACTTCGTGCCACTGAAAGTCGATTCCCACAAGGAATTCAGACAAATCGGCTGCGAAGCGGGGAGGAAGGACAATTTTCGTAGAATGTGCCAGCGTGAAAGAGATGAAGGTGGGGATGGACAAAACCATCACGACTTTTTCTGCACCACCACGGGAGGGGTGTCACCCCTGTAAGAGGGGCGAGTCCTGATAAGCTCGCTGCTTACAGCCATCTCTCCGTTGAGGGAGGAAAGCCTAAGTTGTCTCTACAGAGAGTGAAAAGAAGCCGAGGAGACTGGATCAAAGGCGAAGAACTACAAGGAAGATCCTGCTCAAGGAAAATTAGTTGTCGACAGGTAAGCAAGCTCGGGGGGCCGTCACGGTCGCTTGCGCGTCCGTCGGAAAATAACCGTCCGTGAAAGAAAGACTGCTTCATCAATTGCAGAGGACTAAGACGTTTCGGAGGAAAGTGAAATCAGGAAGGAGGATGAAACGCAGATGTGACAGTGTGGCAGGACCGTTTTAGCAACCAGGGTACGGGTTTTCCCAGCGGAAAAAGGTGGGCCTGAGCATGGGGGGGGAAAAGGTCGGAAAAGGCACAGCGGTTGCAAACGAGCGGTCAACTTAACAACCAACCAGCATATTACGATAACCTCCCGCCAAAACAAAAACAACCAAGGGGGTCGGATGTGGTTGAACATCAAAATCGGATCTTGACAAACAAGGGGACCAGAGAAACAAGGGCCTCGATAAAAAGAGCGGGGTGCTACCGGAATCAAGCCCATCAGAGGCCGCAGACGCGGGTAGCTGGAGGGAACGGGAAGACCTATGTGTCATCGAGGATCAATAAATTTCCCGGGCTTTGAGCACCTGGAGGGGGAAGCCACCCGCAACAGTTCACCAGTCGGGGACGGGACGGCTGTTTCGTGAAAAACTTCACCGAATTGTCGGGAAGACGCGTACGCTGGGATAAGGGGGTGCCCAAACCAATTTCTACGGGCAAGGCACGAAAGAGATATTTCTTGACCCACGGCGAGGTGGGAGGGGAAACACTCGTGATCCACAAGGGCGCCGATTGCAAATGGACCAACATACATGGGGTCGATTAGGGGGAAAAAAGACCGAAACATCGACGACCAAGCCCACTGGCGGAAGGAAAGGGAGAACATTTGGCATGCTAGGGAGGGGTCTTCTGCCTGGGGGACGGGGGACGCACACGTGGTGATACAGTGAGTTCTCGGTGTCGACGGGTGACGGGTCGACCGCGCACGGCCGGCACTGGGGAAGGAAATGTGGCCTCAGATCTATCGAATAATAATCTGGCGGCTGCGAACTGCTCGTTGACCCAGCTAACGACCCGTGACTTCATTAGGCAGACGGGGGGCAAAACCAGTCAACTGCGGTGGGAGCGCGGGGGTTCTAATGAGGAGTTTCCGGCCATGGTGCAGGGACCGGACAGGGGATCAAATCCCCCAAAAAAGCGTGGAAAAGGGGTCGCCCGGTCCTCGAGAAAAACCGTCTGAAAATCAACTGGAGGGCGTGAAAGAGAGGGGAATCTGGTCGGGGTCTGGCTACGTTTTAGATGATCAGGAAAAAAGAAAGGAGCATTCTTTGCGTCCTCACTGAGTGTGGGGGGGGATGGGACCGGCGAAACGGGCCGGGCAATCTTTTCGCGGCCGTGGGTGTTCTACGAGGAATTCCAGGAAACGGCCCAAGCAGATGTGGAAAAGGACGGTTTGTTGACGGAGGAAAAGGTGACTGCGGCCGAAGCAATCGATCGCATCCGTATCCAAGAAACGAAGTGGCGAAGGTTGGCTCAGCATTGGCCCAGAAACGCAGTGTCAGACTGGGCCAAAGAAACGCAAAACGCGACGGCGCGCAAACTGGGGCCTTCTTCATAGAAGAAAGAATTGAGGGGTACCTCCTTAGGAAAAAAAAAAAATCAAACAAAACAACGGGGGGGAGGGAATAGATAAAAAAAAGGTAAAACAAACTGAACCAGGGAAGAGGAGGCCTAGCACAATAAATTTGAAGCGGTGATCTACAGGTCGTCAGGGCAAGACGGAGGAACTAAGGGGGGTCTGTACTGAGGGACAAAGATGGAGCACACCTGATAAACGCTGTCTTGGCTACGCTGAGATCGTCGCTTGGCGGTCCGGCCGAAAAAAGTCTCAAAATGGTGCAGGGCACCAAACCCCTAGACTGAACACCAGCGTTGGTCCGGGCCACGGGGCGGCCGGAACGACTATCGCAAAGAGAAAAGGGGGCCGACAGAGCAAAAATACGCAACCAAGGTAGACTGCCCAATAATACCGCACCACACAAGGAGACAGGAGCAGACTGCCACCGGAATCAGAGACCAAAAGAAAGGCCCTGCAAAGCAGGAAACGCAAAGGGGCCAGGGGGGGGGGGGCAATACCGGGCGAAAAAAAAAAAGCGATGAAGAGGCCTGATATTGCGGAAGGGGCAGTGGCTCCCCGGTGCCGAACAGCACACTTTGTTCGCCCCGACAGTGAGAAAACCTTATCGAGGGGGGGCTACTGGCGCGCCAGAGTTCACGCAGTACGGGTGCAGTCCGCTGGAGAAGAAGCACTCGAGATCGCCACGGGGAGTACTACAGAAACGTCCACCGTGCTCCGGAGCAAAAAAAAGGGGGCACTAAGAAACGTCTTCAAACCCCACCCCGAAGATACCAAGCGCAACAAGTGCGTAAGGCATGGCGTCAAACCCACTAAAACTCGAATTGCAAAAAAGGGATCCCAGGGGAAGGTCTGTTCGGGAATCTCAGGGCGCGTGGGAAGAGAAGTGAACCAATGAACACGTGGTAGTGGTACGGGAACAGGCTGCGAAGAAAACGCGGGGAGAGGGCGCCGTTTAAATACACGTCGCGGTGGGAATTGACAGCACATCGACACTAGATCATTCATCGCCGACTGTGGAACTCTGAAGTATCAGCCTAGTCACCTGCAGGGAGGACGCTCCCGTGCTTCATTGGAATCAGTGCCTCTACGAAAAAGACACTGGACCGCTGGGGGCATATCTGCGCAAACTTTCGTAAATACCCTGCAAACTGATTGAACCGCTAGAGATTTGAAAGCAGGGGGAAAGACTACTACCCGGTCAAGGGGCAGGACGGAAAAAAGTCCTGTTCGGTTATTCACACCTCAACTCGCCATGGGATTGCAAAATGGTCTTCGTTTAGGAGGCGCTGATCGTGCGTTCAGGAGGGAAAAAGAACCACAGAGAGCAATCCCGGGGTTTGTGAAAAATCACAATACAGTCTGGTCGGAAAGGACCTACGGCACTTCCCTGTGAACCGCAAACAAATCGAACAGAAGCGACGAACGGGGCAAAAAATACCTAAATCAGAATGTGCCGGCAGAAAGAAAGTGAATTCGGCAGCACAAGCGAGAGAAGAAAACAATCCGGAAAAAAACGAATGAGTGGGCAAGAATAAACGATGGGGAGGAAAGTCCAAAGCTTTACATTGTCGCAGGGAGGACAGTGCAATTGAGGACCGCAGGAGAAGAGCTACGTAGGGCGGGGGACCAAGACGAGAAGGGACAAAGCTACCGGTCAGTCAAACAAAAAGAAGGCAGGGCCTGTCTCGAGGGAGCTGAAGATTCAACTCACGGTCCGAGAGCCAGGAAATAGTCTACTAAAAAATGGGAGGAATAATCCTGTCTGGTCAGCAAATTTACTAACGACAAAGTAGGGCAATAGAGGGGGGGAAAAAACTATCTTGGTGACCGACTGGGGGGGTTGTGGAAAGCAAGGAGGGGGTATTGGACTTCCAAAAAAGGGAATCACACTACAGTGTCCGAAAGAAAAAAATAAATAAAAAAAAAGAGTCATGCAGCAGAAAAACAACTTCAATTACTTGGAACTCTAAGGGGGTTCTCCGCAAGATGGTGACAAAGGGATTCTACTCATCTGCAAAAGTGGTTGGGATGAGAGGTGCGCAAAGAGGATATTCAGGGGGGTAGCTTAAACTCATTGGTTCAGATTGGGGAAAAGAGAAAGGTCTCCTGTGTCGGGGGGTGGGGGTTGTTTTGTGTTTGTTCTTTCATTCTCACAAAAAAGGACGAAGTATCTCGCAGTTGTCCCTGATGAAAACCGACGTATAACGACACCGGACGCGGGCGGGGAAAAAGAAGTTTTGGTACCTTCAAGTGGGGAGGTAGGAAAAAGGAAACAGATCACTTCTCGGAGCTGGAATAAAACCTTGTCTCGGGCAAGAGGAAGGAATCGGATCTTGTCTTCCGTTCGGCTAGATCTTTGTCTCAACCAAGCGTGTGGAAGGTCGTGCTCAATCCGACTACACCGGGCAGGAGAATTCTCAGAGGAATTTCTTCGCAGTATCAAAAGACGCCCGACCCTTACTCGACGCCCACCAAAAAGAAGACACTCCTATAAAAAGGTGACCAAAACGATCCGGTTCGTTAACTTAGGAAAAAACCCCAACCTAGAGGCGCTCACACCTGAAGCACTCTCAAGGAGAGCCGTTTGAGGATTAGCAAAAAAAAGGCCGGCCACGCACACCCTAAGACGACAAAAAGAAAGAAAAAAAGAGGGGGGGGGTTTCCCAATCTAATGCATCAACGGGGGGGGGAGGAAAAGGGACGGAGTAATCAATCAAAAAACTTATGGAGAAAGAAGGAGCAGGACCTTGGCCGCCCTTTGTTCAGTTAGGGACAGCGAAGGAGGGGAGCCGGTCGCGTCGTCTTATTATTGGGTTTGGCAAGTGAAGGGGGGGAGGAAGGATATCTTCAGAGAGTCCTGGGTGAGTCACACGGCGAAGAGACGGTGTGTTGAGCAAACTCACAAGGAGATGGTGGAACAAGGTGAGGAGCAAGGAATGTGCGATTATTCAAAACGGTCATGAAAACGGGGGGTCCTAAAAATCCTCAAAAAAGAAGGCCAGGTCTGGGGAATTAGAACTTAAAAAAGAGCCGTGAAAAGGACCTTAACTCGAACAAAAAGCGAAGTCGGCGAGGTCTTGGATCCAGAGAATCATAACAGGGACTTTGCCCGTACTTTCGAAATACGTCCGGTGCGTTTAAGGGGCACCCGTCTTTGAAACAAGTTCCAATCACCGAAGAGAAACGGAGAAGAAGATCCGGATGCGGGTCGGAGCCAATCTGGTCTGGGAGGGTCGCTAGAACGATGCTCATCTTTGTTCCGAAGTCCTTGTCATGAAAAAAACAAACCCAGGTCTGGACAGGGGGGATAGCAGGAAAAACGATCTTCATGCCTTCACGAGAAAAAAAGTCCTTAGCTGTAATATGGAACGAGGGGACGTTTTCCGCCTGCCAAATTCTGAAAATTGTCATGATGTCCTTCGGGACTTAGGATATCAGGAAAGAGAGGTTCACCGAAAATCAAAGGACAGCGGGTGAGTCGACGTTGCAGCGGTAGATAGGACAGGGGGCGAGGGAAGCACACGATTATTAGAAACCCATTCGTATTTCAACCGAAGGTAGGGGGGGAGCTAACTCCATGAGCCGGTCCAGAAAAAGAAAAGGATTCAGGAAATGGGTAGGCCAGAGAGGTAAGGAAGACGTGACGCCAAGGATGTCACAAGCAAGGGGGGGGATAAATATAACTTCGTCCGGATCCATAGTGAGGGAACCCAACATTCACGTTCGAGAATAAGACTATGAGTGCATCAAGCCGAGCTTTCTTCTGAAAAAAGGACGCTTCATTCCGAAAAATGGGAGACGACTCATACTTGAGGAAAAAGCTTGACCTCGAAGAAAGATCTTCATTTTGCCAGCCCCTGGCGATCGACTAGAGTTGGGAATTGAGAGGTGGCACTCTTCCCATGGGGGGGGGGGGTCGGGGGAAAGGTCGTAGGGGGTTTTTTAGTCTGTGCAGGAGGAGGGAGATCGTGGGTGAAGTTGCTTGATTAAGGGAGGTACCACAGATTCTATGGGGGGACAAAAAACAGCCACCCACACAAGGGGCTGAGGGGGGAGACTGAGTGTTTGAACTAAAGAGCGTAGTTCAACCCCAAGAAACTAAGGTTAAGAAAAAAACGATTCCTAGCAATTGCGGGAGGGGAGGAGAAAATTCCGACAGAGAGGGGAGGCATTAAGCACCTTTTGATTGAGCTGGGAGGAATACTCTTCATTTCGCAGCGTTATCGTCATCTCTGTGGGAAAAACGGTGTACCTCGGGCCAAGAGAGGGGAAAGGTGATTGGAGAAGGAGTGTAAGGATGGTCCTTTCACGCACGGCACGGGGGAGCGTAAACGGCAACTAAAGGAAATACTTTACAAAGGTCCGAGAAAAAAAAAAAAGTCAGAAAGACGAGCGGGGGAGGTGTCGGTCTGCCGCCCTCGAACGGGGAGCTGGGAAGACGACAGGCGTTCCCGGCGAAAAGGATGGAAGTGCGGGGATTCTCCGACACCGACGACTGGTTGCATTGTGAAGAACGCAGACGACACTCGAGCAAGAAAAACCTGCCCTTATTTCGAAAGGGACCTCGTCAATTTGGGCAGGTCTAGTTCTCCTTTGTGACGCCATGAACGGCAAGTGGAGGTTAAGTTCTTTTAGAGTCGAGGGGTGCTAACGGAATCTTAGAGGGGGGAACCATGGTCGGTCGGCCGTGGAAGGCACTTACGTGGCCGGGGGACAGAACAGAAAGGAAGTTGGCGAATCTTGGTTCGAAGCGGGGGGCTCGGGGATTCAAATTTACTATAATTAAATTCTCATTCTGCGAAAGAGGCGAAAAAAATCGCGAGAGAAGCTGGGAGGTTTTTACAGTCGGGGTCCGTACAAGTGACATTTTGGCCGGCACCTTCTACACGGGATAAAAGGCCGGAAACAAAAAGGAACAATCAGGGAGAGGTATTCTCCATAAAAGGCGGACTCCAAGATTCCGGGTGGGATGCTCTTTATCGGTGGGAGCGGGGAAAGGGCCGTAGGACTTGCTGAGACTTCCGGTGTGGAGGAAGGGAGGCTCCGCGGGGGGGGGGGTAGGTTTTCCTGGGTGCATTGGAAGGGAGGGGCGTTTGCAACCGAGTTGCGGTTGATGGAGATACCCTTCGGCAAGGGGAAGGGGAGCTGGCAAACAAAAACGGAGATGTTTTTTCCGGGTAAGGCTTTGGGTGCGGAAATGACGTGAGCCGGGGAGGAAGGAAAAAACGCTCTCTAGCTATCCAAGACACATAGATAAGTCCTCATACCGGGAAGTAAGGGAGAATGGAAATTTCACGGCAAGAAAAATAAGTAGTAACAAAGAGAGAGGGTTTCGACTTTCTTGGAGAGGGAGTAATCCTCTCCTACCTGGAAGCGTTCGGCAGGATAAATAAGAAGCACCAAAAAAAAAACAACGGAGGGAAATGAAAAAGGAATAGGATTGGAAACTCCTAAAGACACCGGGATGGAGAAAGGGAGAGCACCCACCACGCCTGGAGAAACTCAAGTGGGAAAAAGTCCGCCGGTCAACACGTCGGGACTGTAAAATGAACGGTGTGTAAGGTCGAGAATTGAGAAAAGAGGGAGCCCAGACAGTAGGAGGTCTTTCTCTCTAGATTTACCGCTGGGAGGACGACACGTCAGCGGCAAAAAATCTTAAAAGGCTCTTTAAAAAAGCTCAATCTGGTGGCCGTGTGTTCAAGGATGCTACTACTATCTCCAGCCAGGACCTCTCAAAGAAGCCGCCACTTTTTAGAAAAGGAATAAAAGAAAACGGCACAAAAAAAACACAACCACACCAACCCTCAGGACGAAGGTTCAAACAAACTACTAAGAAGGAATAGCCTCCAAATCATACCGGACGATGAAGCCATAAGGTCAACAACGCGCAGGCGTCAGAAAAAATCGTAGGAGAAGTAAGCACAGAGTAAATGCTGGGGGTTCGGGGGGGAAGGCCTGGGATTTCTCAAGTCTACGGGGAAGGGCCCTTTAATGGAAGGAACCACCTAAGAGAACACCGCCCGTAAGAAGAATAATTTTCTCGCCGTAGGGAGAACTGCAACAATTGGTCGCGTGCATCTGCGGAGAAATAAAAAACGGCGAAAAGACATATCGGTGGCGGAATCCGGATCTGCGAAGACTTCAAAAAGGGGGAAGTACCCTTCCAGAAGGCGAATGGTCCGAGAGAAGTCAAAGGGGGAAGAAGATCAAAAAGACCTCAACAAAAGGGGGGGCGTAAGTCATTTGAGTTCCACTGTCATAAACTCGAACCCTTTCAGCCGGAACGCGAAGGGGGGGGGGAGTTTCGGGGAGCATCGAAGGGGGGGGAGTCGGTAGAAAAAGAAGCTTAGGGACCGGTGGATACGTACTAATCGCCTGAAGAGGAAACGACTGAGCCAACGTCGACCCGTCGCGTTTACTTAAAGAGAACTCCTATCGCGTCTGGGACAGGGGGGGGAAGCGGCACGGGACTCAGTGAAGAAGTCTCGTGACGCTCAAGGGCCGGTGCGAGCGTCACTTGGGCGAATACCCAAAAAGCGTAAGACCAGGGTGGGGGGAAGGGAGGCAACTGGCTGAACGGTACGAGCGTGCGAAGGCCAATAGGCCCGAAACTCAATCTATTGGAATCTTATCAATAGAAGGGGCCCTTCTCCCCACCCGAGGGAGCGATCTCTCACTGGAGTCGCAAACAAATCCGCGTGGAATCGGGTTGAGGTGTAAGGAGAAAAAAGAAGGAGCCGTCATCCTAGTTTTTTGAGTGATGAAGGTGAAAAAAGATTGGTGGACAAGCCTAAACTCAAAGACACGCTTTCCACAGACACCTGAGGAGAGAAGAGCAAGGGAGAAAACACCGAGGAAAATCCTGTGATCATACCGAACACTTAAGTTTCCACCTAAGGATCCATAGAATGCGACTCCTAAGTCGATGAAAAGGTCTTGGCAAGATGAAGGAAACTTCTAGGTAAAAGTTACAAAGAAATTAATTTCTTCGAAAAGGGATGACCCTCGAGCACTTCCGCAAAGAGCCGCACTCGAAGGCGCTGAATAAAGTGGGGGCTCCCAAAGGCCGGAACCGTTCCGAAGATTGAAAAGGATCTCCTCTAGGGAGAGAGAACTTATAAATGATTCCCCTGAGGGAGTAATCTGCCGAAGAGGGCCTGTCTACGGTCGTGTGGTGCAGAGGAAAACAAAGAGGGGAAAGACGGCTGAATTAGGGGGGAAAGGAGTCCCTGAACTCCAAATTCCAGGACCTCGATTTTTCTAAAGGCAATCGGGGTGGGCCCTCTCCCACCAGTCAAAATACGATGGAAGGCTTCGACCGAGAAAAGGGGAAAGGTGTTCCGCTCAGGTGTCTCATCAGAAGAGGGGGGACATCTGACTTCATCAATAGAGTGCAGGTAGTGAGGAAAGTCGAGGGGCGAGCCCGATTAAGGAGGAAGGTTGATCTGTGGAATGAAAGAAAAGTGTGATAGTGTGGAGGTAAGGACAGGGGGGAAAGGAATGTTTGTACCATTCCGGCAAGGCGCACTATTGACGACCAAAGCCGTGGTCAAAGGAAGAGGGGGGGGCGGGAGAGCCGAATAGGTAGTTATGGGTGAAAGGGGAAAGGGTTCACCGCCTGTGGTAGGGGAAAAAAACCGTCGGTAGAGAGAAAAAGAAGTACTGCCATCCGATGATAGAGCGCCCATTAAAAAAGGGAAAAAAGGGGCAGTCTCAAAGTGGTAGGAGACAGGAGGTTCGTAAAGGATAGTTTGAGGGTCTCCTAACTACTACCCTGAAAGGACTCGCAGGGGGATGCAGGGGAGATTCGCTGCATTCAACCCGACGCCGACCCCTTTGTCTTAAAAAAAACGACCAAGGACCTAAAAAGTCTTCGAGTATCAAGAAGAGGGGGACACGAGCAGTAGGTGGTGACGATAACCCCAGAGGAAGGAAGGGAGACTTACCTCTCAAAGGATCGACCATCTTCACAACCAAACAACATCACCTACCGACGCTGATAACTAGGAAAGCTTTTCAAAAGACTACCAGGAAAAAGGGGGAGGAGCGGAGCCTCAAAACAAAACTTATTAGAGAAAGAGAGGAAAAGGAATCTGACTTGTCGCAAAGGTGGAAGTTTGACACAGAGGGATTCGACTCAAAGCGGGAACGCGAATAGGGGGAAAGAACTGTTTTTTTTAAGAGAGGAGGGGGGCACGGCGCAGAAGGGCTGCTAGAGTGGGTTTGAGAAGTTCACACGTTTGAAAAGCGGTGATTCAACGAAAAAAGTAGGGGCGTCGGGGAATCGCGAGGAGGGAGGTTGCGTATTTACGAAAAGAAGAGGGAAGGGGGGGGTAAACCCTCCAAGAGGACAGTTTAGTAGGTAGGAGAGAAAAAAAAGTAAGAGCTTGAAGTCCTCTGGGGGGAGGGAGACTGCAAACTTCGCGAAAAACCATTTAGAGATAGGTGTGGGGGAGGCCAGGAAATTGAGAGAGTACTGACTCGGGGTAGTTTTTCCGAAATCACGGCTTTTAAGCTGAAGGGAAAAAAGCCTATGAGCGGCTAGCCCCCTATGTGGGCCCAGTCAGGGTCTTTCTCAGGCGAAGCGACTAGGACTTGCTAAAGAGGAAATGTCCTAAAAGGGGAAAGAAAAAGGTAGGAGGGCGACTAAACCTCTGCAATTCCGTACCAACCGGACCGAATGAAGACCAAGGAATCGAACGGGACCCTCAAAAAGTTCGCAGATAGAGAAAGAAAAGGGGGACGAATCGTGGAAAGAAACCCGTCCTGCAAGCGTATACCGGGGGGAGAGCCCTGTACAAGTCAATCCCAGGGGGAAGGGACGCCATCAAAACTGAAGAGAAAACACAAAAAGGTCAGCAAATGCCGAGGGGGAAAGGGAAAAAAAAGGACTCTTTGGGACGTCCATCTGGGGGCCAGCAGGACCGGCGTCAAACTGGGTTTAGGTATAGTTAAGGGGAGAAAGCAAGGAAAAAAAGGGAGGAGGGATAGGGTAGGGGGGAAGGGTAGAAGCGTAGTGGTCGACGTACAAGGGGCATGGCGACCAGTCGCGGAAAATGTGTGAAGAATCCGGGAGGAGGAGGAGAGACTGGATCTGCTTAGGGGAGAGAGCTCATTCATAAAGTGGTTCAAAGAGACCTCTACGTCTCGTCGAGGGGGTCAAAACTGCTCAGGGGCGGGAGAAAGGAGGGATGGGGGGAGATCTTTTGTTTACGAAAGGGGTTCTTGCTCACAAGGATTGAGTGAAGATGGTTTGGAGCACTGTCAAGGGGTTGGGCCCGGCAGGACGTTCAAAGGGCTGCTAAGAGGGGGGGGGGAATTGAAAGTATTTCCTGAGATCTCCCAACAGAAGGTAGGAGCACCTGACCGACGGAAGAAAAAAATCTGCGGGAGGAGTTTTGATAAGGGACATCTAACTAGACTTGAAGAACAAAATCTAGCCTTTTCAAGGGGGAACGAGATAGTAAAGAATGAGCGTTTAACTGGCAGGGGAAAAAATCTTTCTACTAGGCAGCACCGGGTATCTGAGCAGATCCGACTCAAACGGGTGCTCGATAGAAGAAATCTTGGCGTAGGGATTGGGGGGGAAACACGAATTGCAATCACCATCGAGGGGTAAAAAGAGGTGTTTTTGGGGACGTGAGGAGCATAATTCACCATCACGTATAGGAAAGGAGACAGAGATACCTTTGATAAAAGGGCCGAGAACAAACCAATTACCGCTGCCCGGCCGGGGGGAGGAGATGGTCTTTCTCACGCAGAGATTATAACGTTTCCACTGCGAACAAAATCTATTCCGAGGGAAAATCCGGGGAGAACTGGGGCAGGTGCGAAGTCGGCTTGGGTCGACCTAAAACTCAGCCAAGAGAGAAAAAAAGGAACCTGAGCTTCTAAGGAAGGAAAGGTGAGGGTCTAACGGGGGGGGACCGCCGTACTACACGGGGGCGTACGGTGCGGGGTCTTCTTCGGGGGGAGACGTGGGGAGGGAGAAAGTCGGCTTGACTGCACGGTGACTGCAAAAACTGGTAACATTCGTGGGCCCGACGTCTGATCGGCTACCTTGGGAGGGGTCCCGCGGGAATAAGGACAGAAAGGGAAATATCAGCCCGGCTGGGGACAGGAGATACTTAGGAGACCATCACTCGGGGAGGCTCTGAGGTGGGGTGGTTGAAAGGGAAACTTGCAGGGTGAGGGAAAGGTCTACACCACCAGTCCCAGGCGAAACAAAATGCAAGGAAAACTCTTTCCGCGAACAGGTGAGGAGGCGGGTGTAAGCGCTTCCAGTTGTCATGCGATGGAGACGGGCGCTTGCGAAAATTGTTCCGGGGGATGAAGGTGTGAGGAGGGAGAAGTAAGGGTTGCAGTAGTACACCAGTCAGGGATCAGGGGGGTTGGGGACTGGGTTTCGGGGCGCTAGAGGGAGGTGTAGGTATTGGGCGGCGGGAGGGGGGGAGGTCGGGATTGAGATAGATCAGTCTTGCCGTTTACGTCCCAGGGCCCAGCGGTGATTAACCTGACTTAGGGTATGATTTGGGGGGGGGGATCAAAAGGAGAGGGGAAGGGCCTGAACGAAGAGAGGACTAGATGAGTAAAAACGCGAGTGTCTCGTGCTCATACAATCGAAAGGGTTTGGACTAAGAAGGAGGTTAGAAAAGCTTCTTGGAGCGAAAGGGGGGAAAAGGGGGGAAACGCATCGGGAAAACCTACTGGGGACATTGCGGAGGGGGGCCTCCTTTTTC
>Ga0179591_1378576_pt1 | contig 13257 bp, 11 predicted proteins | sample CZOMad2_1_08_16f_FD_182891 | JGI IMG/M metagenome (GOLD analysis project Ga0179591, IMG submission 182891) | Vadose zone soil fungal communities from Angelo Coast Range Reserve, California, USA - CZOMad2_1_08_16fungal (PacBio error correction) | ecosystem: Environmental > Terrestrial > Soil >...
CCAGGATACGTAGGGGGAATGAAACAAAAAGATAACGAGTTCGATTAACGTGCGCGTTTCACGTACTGCGGACGACGGCGGCATGCGAACTCATTGATAGGTCGGGGACCATCTAACGGCCGTAAGGCTGGGGGGTCGGATAGGGGGAGGGGAGGCAACGAAAAATCGTGCCGAACACGGCGGACTTTCTGGTGGCCGAGGGAGCTCCCACGGCGCGCGAGCGAGGAGCACCGTAAGGGGGAGACGCAGCACCAGGGACGAAGAGGGAGGACGATGCCAGGAAAAAAAGGAAACATCTGGGACCAAGACAGAGAGCTTAATTTTTCCTTCGGGTAGGCCATAGACGTTTTCACCTGAATCGGGGCGTACGCGAAGGGAACGGGCTTATCGGAATGCCCAATGTCGGCAAGGCCGTTTGAAGGGGAAAAACTCGGGGGTGCTTCTCGTCCTCCTTTCCCATGTATCTTCTAACGGTACGGTAAAATCTCTATCTAAACGACGAGCGGCAGCTCAGTGGGGACGGACGATCCGATATCAATATTGGTACCAAATAGCACCTTCGGGAAAGGACGGTCTAGAAGAACAAGGCGAGCGCGGGAGGACGGTCAGTCGGCGTTTGCTGGACTTGACGGAAGAAAGCAGGGAGGTGGCTGGTCGACAATCCAGAAGAGAGAAAAAAAAAAAAAATAGAGGGAACGATCAACCACACGATCTCCTAGAAAGATCAGTAGGTAGAACACAGACCACTAAGGGGGGGGGGACGCGCAGGTCGGCGCATATCAAAAAAAACTCAAGGGGAACCAAGAGGGAGACTCTGGCTGGGGGAGAGGGGGGGGCCTCGGCAATGGTCAGAATCTAAAGGACGGTGCTTATTATTGAGGGGGGGAGGCGGGCTCACGTACTGTACGGTCTTGGGCTGGATTCGAGGGGGGTCCGAAGACGGAGAAAAGGGACACTTCAATAGGGATGAAAAGGATCAGCAATTTGAAATAGGGTTATTATTTTAGCTCAGGGAGGGAAGAACTCACTAAGAGCATCGACAAGACAGAGGAGAATGGAGGAGGGAAAAAGTTCGGATAGGTGGAATTCGCAGTCTCGGCTATACGATTGAGTGTAGCGTCACCTTACATAGAGGAGAGGCGCGGGCTCAGGATAAAAAAGGAGACGGTGCGAGGCTGGGTTCTCCTGGTGTGCGAAAAAAGTAAGGGGGATTAGCCCTCGTTTCGCGGGTCGCAACTCATTGCAAAGGGGGGTTAAAAAATGGGGGAGGAAGTGCTGCCGGAACAAATCAAGGGGACTCATTGACTCTGCGGATCAGAGCGTCTCTTTGGCCTGCAAGCCTCCTGCTCAGAAGTCGTGAAGCACCGAGCGGACAGAAAGAAGCGTAGCACCCGCGGAGACAGAGAAGAAAGAGACGAAGAGACTACGTCTATTGGAGGTGAACAGCGGCGAGACTGGGCCTATTGGAGATGGATATCTTCTCTTTACAGAGGGGGACGACAACCGCAAAAACATGGTGAGGAAATTATATCGAGGACGTGAAGGGTAGATGAGAGGCGAAAGAGGAAGGCACGGTTGACTCTGATCTTGACGGGGGAAGATCGCCCGCGGCTACCTACTTTTTTAGTCTACGCAAACCGTCACCGATGGGGGGAGAGAGGCACGCAGAAAGATCGAAACGGGAAAAAACGGGGACTAGACCCATCTCGTGGGGGAAAGGGGAAGTTCGAGGAAAGGGGCAATCACACCGGAGATCGGCTCAGAAACTCAAAGTCTTCCTCCGGCAAGCTAAGGAAATCAACACATTATACGAGGAGGGCATCTGCTCAACAGCCGGAAAGAAGTATTAAGAGAGAGAAAAAGAGAAAATGCGGGTGCCGAACAGACGGGATCTGGCGCGGAAGAGATTCTCTCTCGAAGTGACCTATTGCGGTGCAAAATCAGAGGTGGTGACCTTGAGACGTTGGTCGCAGGCTGCCACGTTAACGCACAGGATCTTCTTCGGAAAGGAACGTCGGTAATGGGACTCCAAGGTCCGGAAAACAGAAAGAAGAGGAATGGAGATCTCGGGATCGGGATTGCCTTGGACCCTGCGCGGGCGCAGCAAAAAAGGTCCAGCGAAAAAAAGCAAGATCAAGAAATGGAAGAAGACACCCGATTCAGTAAGAACAATCACTCGGAAGAAAAGAGCTGTGACCTAGAGGAAGACGACGAATAGGAGACAGTGAGGCTGCCCTTTGGCGGGCGGACAGTAACTAGCGCAAAGGCTTCTGCACAAGTGTCCATTGCAGACTCGAGCGGGGAACCTCATTCGTTCGGTTGCAGGGGACGAAGACGAGAAGATCCGCTTCCGCGTGTCACGGGAGGGATTGAGAAAAAAAGACCTCTATACCGGGAAAGACGCCCATCGAACATATCATGGCTGAGAAATGAGGGAGAACTCTCGCAGACTTTTCGTGGGATCTTCATCGGATTGGCAGGCTGAAAAACAGGCTCAGCGACGAGAAAAAGAGGAGATTTCAGCGGTCTGCAGAAAGACAGAAAGAGGAGACACCAAATTATTTGTAAGTTTCCCAGAAAGGACATTCGGGGTAAATGTGACTGTAAAGCTTCGAATCAGAGATAGACAACAACACAACACTTAGAGGAAAAGAAAAGAGATCATGACTGAGAAGCGTCACATGTAAAACCCGAAAATTGGAGCATTGATATAGGAACCGGAAGGTTTGGAGAACGAATGGTCGCTCGCAAAGACGAAGCCCTTTTTTGAAACTCCCCCTCGTGTGATCCATCTAAAAAAAGCCCGTGGAGAGGAAGCGTACCTCAAAGAGAGTGGATGACCGAGTCCGCCACGTAAGTGCGCTCATTCTACCTCCAAGGTCCATAAAAAAAAAAAAAAAAGAAGAAAAAAAAAAGAAAAAAAAAAAAAAAAAAAAAAAAAAAAAAAAAAAAAAGAAAACCAAAAAAAAGAAATACAAAAAAAATTACTGGGCTTTTGAGGAGTACGTCTCTCGCGAAGGGGTGGGAGCGCAAACTCCCTTTACAATAGGTTAGTGTGAAAAATAGATCTGGATCAAGTCCAGAACCAGAACCTAGACGGGATATCTAGAGTTGGCATGTGGAACCAGGGGGCAGAAGAATAGGATGAGTACGCGCCTCACATTCCAAGGCAGCCTAATATCTCGTTTCGTAAGGGCACGCTAGTTACCGTAAAACGAAACGGTGGCGGCACGGGATCTACTGGCGGAAGGCCTTCTGAGGGCTACCGAAACTGTCAAATGCACAGGGTTCAAGGAAGACTCCTGCTAGATCCCTGTCAATACTCGGTCTGGGTCCGTAAAGCGTCGAGAAGAAGACCCGGCCAGAAGAACCAGAGGAGCGGATCTTTAGGTGCGCGATCAAGTCACCCTCGACTGGCGGGAGAAACAAACTTCGGGGGAAAGAACTATACGCCTCATCGGCACGTGGGGCACGCCAACTGGTTTGCTATAGGTCGGAATTCGCTTATTTTTCTGAGAAGTCGTTCGGAACTCAAAGGGGGGGTCGCTTGCAACATGGAGGGCCAAACTCGGAGAAAGAATGGGGGAAGGGGGTCTCGAAAGAGGGTCAATAGTTCGTCCTCGGGCTCGGTTCGCGAACGTGCCTCCACACCACGAGATTTGGTAGGGGGTGCCCCCATGTCGTAAAACAAGCTCCCTCTAGAGGAGTTCACTGATGAAGGGGGGGAAGGTAAGAAAACGTAGTAGTGCGGGCTCGGGCGAACGTCAAACTTTTAAGCTTCACGCCGGCGACGACGATTAACTCTGACGATTAAAAGGCCGAGCTAATCCTCTTGCACATAACAATGCGGTGCAAGGTGTCATAGGGGGAAAGATCCTCGAGGTAGGGGGGGACACTCGCTCAGGATTCCATCGGAGATCTTTGAGAGATTGGAGCATCGAGGTTCTTAGAAATCGTCGAGGACATCATTCATGAGAGAAGCTTCTCGTCGAAGAAATAACGAACGAGCAGACTCAGGATTTTCTACCCTAACACGTATGTGGGGAAGGACAGCTAATGTGAACAAGGGTGTGAAATCAGGGAGACCCCGCCGCCCGGGAGACCAAGTAATAAAGCTAAGCTCGAACCCGCTACTAATGACCCACCTAAGGGGAAGCCTCATACCGCGCTAGGTTGAAAAGCGACTACAAAGGTTCGAAATCCGTCGGTGCACTAGACCTCGAAGGGAAAACGAAAAACTACGCCTACTAGGGACCGCCAGGCCGCATGATGAACGTCACTCACCGCGGGACAGTTGTCTAATAATAAAAAGAAGAAGGTCGCCAAGCGAGCACGGGTGCCCCTCGGGAGAGAGGTGTCGGCTGCTGGATAGACATCCAAACAACGTCGCGTAAGACGTGCCAACACCCAAACAACCGCCCAAAAAAAAAAAAAAAAACACAACGAAAAACCGCAACCCTTATTAAAGCCTCGATCCGTAGGATCGAAAATCAAAAACAGGCTCCAGACGACCTGAGGATAGGGTGGGAACATAGACGTGATCGCGGGAACTCCCAGATCCGGTCGAGGGGGGGTGAGAGTAACGCCGGATATCTCGTCTGGAATAGAGTGGTTCGATAATATGGGCTTGACCTATCCGCGAAACCTAAATCGGACCGGGCCGAAGCGGCGCGATACAAACGCCGCTCTCCGTGGTTGCGTTTTTGCGGGAGCCAGCGTGAGAAGGTGGGGATCTTGTGTGAGACACCTCGTCTTAAAACCCCCAAACAAAAAACCACCTAAAGACTGGACTGCAGGCTCCGGAGAGACTGGGGGAGCTGGCGGCCGGGAGGGACTAGTAAAGTTTACCTGATTATCGACCGAGGGGATTTTAAGAGAGACAAGTCGGCCGACCTTCCAGGAAAAGACTATTAAAGTTTTCCTCTCGGAAAGGAGATCAGCTTTGAAACGCCGAGACCGAAAGAATCGTCAGGGGGAGGGGAAGCGCTGGACTCTCCTGACACTATTTCAAAACTCGGCGCATTGAGACGAAATCGGGTAGATGAGGACACAGGAAGGGGTTATAACACAAGGATTCAGGGAGTGGAGTGGAGGGGAGGCCGTTGAGGTAAGTCCGCTGGAAGGAGGAAGTTATTTATCGCTCAAAAAAACCTCCAACACATCCGACGAGAACAGAAAAGACTGTTTGGGGCAGGGACACCGAACTTAAAGAAAGAACACTTCTCGACGAGGCAAAGAGAATGGACAAAAGAGGAACTGGCCACTCTCAAAAAAAAAAAGGAGGATTAAAAAATAAGCGGAAAGTCATTCGGTTGAAGGATCACGCATCGCTAAACTCGTGTGGCATTACGAACTGAGAGTGAGGGACCGAGTATCACTGACGAAATCAGATAAACTCGGGGGGCGTCTCCTCGGAGGTCGCTTTTTGGGATGGGGGTATGCAAGCTAAAGTCACTGCAGTATTGGAACACGGCAAGGCGGACGATTGGGGGGCTAGCAACGACCTCTAAGGAAGGTATTGGACTTGAAGAGCAGAAGAGCATCTCTCGCCTGACTTCGGGGGGGGAGTTACTATCAATATAATAGAGGGGGAAACTGGTAGTTTAACTAGGCAGTCTAGGGGGTAAGTAGCACTAAGGTTTCACCTGGGGATCATAAAAGGCCACTAGAGGGGCAGACCGCGGGGGGAACGTTAGACTCAAGTTCCATTAAAAGATTGTCCTTATCAGAAAAAAGCACGTATCGCGAAGGGAAAAGAAGTCATTCCTTGAGAGCAGGACACGAGAGCATACGGTTAGCAAGCAGCGCAATATTACAAACATCACCCGCGCGAACGAGAGACAAAAAGCGACACCAGAAGGAAGATCTTATGGGGGGGAGATCGCAAGTGTCCTTCTGTATTGGCTAAGGGTGCGGAGGATTGACCTTTGTCACAAGAGGGGACTAGGCAACTAGGAAACAGTAAGTCCTACCTAAATGTAGACCACCTCCACGTCAACCTGAAGCTCGGCAGTCAGAGGATATGACGGGCTGTTAACACGATCAACGAGGAGGCTTTTTTGGAGCCTCGGAAAATGAGGGGTCGGACGGCACGGTTTGCTTTATTAATGGTAGGCGGTAGGCTTTCAGGAAAGGCGGTATCGTGAGGTCGGACCGCTGCGTACAACGACAGCTGCGAGAAGGGTGAAGGGATCTTCATGGCGAAACTGGGGGGGAGGGTATTAGTTTTTGCGCATGGGGGAAACTGACCTAGGGTAGGAGAGAACTCGGAGCATGGATCAATGGCAGACCTCGAAGGAGGGGGTGGAGAATTCCGGAGAGAGAAATAATACCGCGTTGGGTCTATTATTCGACGATCAAAACTCGCTCTGAACAAATTATTGATGCGAGGCGGAGTTTCGGAAGCCGGGAGGAAGCTTTCGGGGGGGTATTAAGTAAATGGGGGCCCGGAGTCGCGGGTACGCTATTAGTAAAAAAAAAACATGTTTGGAGGAATGAGAGTGGGAAAAGAAAAAAAACGAGTAGGGTGGAGGTTCTAACCATTCTGGCTGAGGTACGTTTCGGAAATCGCCGGGCGGGCGCTCAGGGGGAGTTGGACCCGAGCAGGGCCAGGGAAACCTCTCGATAGCAAAAGAGAGAAAAGAGGGGAAAAAGACGCGGACGATGAAAAGAGCCAGCGCAGTCCTTGCCTAACGTAGGGGAGCTCTGCTCGAGAACCTCAAACTGTGATGGGGACACTCGCAGGGTAGAACGTGCGGCGCGAAGTGGAAACTGACTTAGGGAAAGAGGAAAGGCAACGTCATCCTTACAGGACACGAAATAACGGTTCGTCAAGCCAACTCAAAAAACTATGGGACATCAGATACGCGTTAGAGTGAAAAAAAAAAAGGGCAAAACGACGAGACCAAAGCGGTGGCCAAAGTCCGGAGTCATCTGAAGAACGGCCGCCTTCTCTATCAGCCTCACCTGCAACGTGCTCTTACGCGGAGACCGGGGCTCTAAAGGAGGAAACAGGAGAAACGAAAGTGTCATCTCGCCCCCAGATAGAGAAAAAAAGAAAGAAAAGAGAGAGATTGTCTCTAACAGGGAGAAGTCTCCGGGATTATTGCGGAAGTTCGAGGGTCAGATGAAATGAGGGTCAGACCAGGCAGGGTGGCCATTCAGCGCTCGGACAAGATACGCGGGAGTCGTATGGCTGGCCGGGAGGGGGTACGCGAAAAAAAAAGAAAGAAGTAGGGGGGGGTCATGGATAGACGACTTATTGGCAGGGCTTGCAAAACCCGCGCTCGGATCATGCCCCGTGGTCCTATCGTGGACACAAGGAAGAAAGGAAAAAGGTCTGAACGGACACAACACGTAGATATTCCTTTTCAGGGTGAAGGGACGACGAAATATCTTGCAACCCACTGAGATGAGGAGGAAATGCTTATGTGCGGGAGGATCACTCTATGTAAGGAGGAAAATGTCAACCTGCCTCAACGGGGGCGGGAAAGGAATCAGAACTGGGTTGCTTGGTTCCGAGATGAGAAGAATCCGCGTTTTCAGAGAGAGTTGCAGCTGCTTGACGCCATATTACGGAGAAACCGTTAAGAAAGAGACTCCCCTATCCTGCTTGAGGAGGAACTGAGGGGACCCAAATACCGTCGGGAAATGAGGTGCGCAATAGAAAGATGGAAAGTCGGCAAGGGAGAGGAGCTCTAGAAGGATTTTCAGCTGCTGAAGAAGTCGTTATATCAAAATTACGTGATGGCAAGAAATTTTAGGATATGACGAGGTTTGGGGGAATTTACACTGTGGTACCGGTCGAGCAGCGAAGAAAACTGACAAGAGAGGAAGGAAAGAAAGAAATCCGGCAGGATCTCCAAGATCACAGAGGTACCCAACAGAAGTTCGAAGTGGGGGGGCGTAAACAGCTTAATTTGGGGGGTATGTTGTGAGGGGCATCTCAGGACAGCAGCTGGAAAGCCGCTTTAGTAAAAGAGAAGGGACATCGTTCAAGCGCCCGCAACTCTCATTGCTCCCGGGGCACGGGGGCGGGACCCGAAAGGGGGGTCTCCTAGGAAGAATCTGGGGGAGATTTTCTGACGCCTTTAGGCGGGACTGGTTGCGGCACCTCTGCGTGGGGGACTTGAAAAAACGCTGATCGTATAGGGTGAGAAGAAGGACCTAAAAGAAGTTTAACCGGGAGATCCGCTCTGTCTTCTGAAAGGGGGGAACATCTTTGGTCTGCGACGCCTATGTAGTGGAGGGAAGCTCGGCACAGAAGGGAAAAAGCAACGCACTGGCCAGATTCATGTAGAAAAGCTCGGTCTTCAATTACAAGCGAGTTGTCCTTGTAAGAGACGGTGTGCAGTCTCTGGCGGAGGTAACCGCTCGGGAAACGGGGCTGCTCGATCATGGGGAGCTCACCAAGAGGAAATCAATGGTACACGGGGATAAGTAAAGGGGTCCGACAAAAAATCGATACCTCCCGGGGAAGACAGAAGAAAAATCCTCTTGCGAGAGAAGGAGAGATTCTCACAGGGAAGGCCAAACTCGGGTTTCTGAACTCTAAAGGAGATCTAAAGCGAAGAATCACATCCCTTTTTCGAGGGGACAATATTTTGTAGAGTGTTCTCTTAAGTGCGGGGCTTTGGGGAGGCAGAAGATCGTGGGAGAAGTTTCCGCCGTTAAAATCCAAAAGTGCGGGGAAAGAGACCAGGGAGGACCAATCTTCGAGATTCGACGTCCGGAGCGGCATTTGACCGCGCCCAATATGGGGGGTCGCTTCTGTGGTGGATGCTGTTTCAGATAAGCCTGCGTTCACATAATGATCGTTGCCGGTGTGAGGGGAGGGAGTGTGGTCCGCGACTCAGGCGACGGGCTGCTTTCCCGCTGGGACTCAAGAGGGAATCCTCAGAACAGCAGCAATCATCGAGAGCGAGATCCCAATGGAAATAGCGTTGACCGGGGTGTGAGCCGGGCCGAGCCGAGAATCCACACATCTTTCGCAAGAAGAAGAACTGCCAAAGACTGAACATAAGGCTCGATAGGGTAAGACGTTATGGAAGAAAGCGAGGCGAAAAAGTCGGGCCCATTGGAAAAGAGAGCGCTACAGGCCAAGAAAGCGGACCGGGATACATGGGGGAGTAAAAATCTCTCGGCAAGAAAGCGAATTCCGAGACAACAGGTTGGTGGAATGCCCCGGAAGGGGGAAGGAACGGTTCTCCCGAGAGAGAGCCACGTCCCTGAAAGAATAGGATAAACCGGCTCGCCTCAGGGCACACGCAGGGGGGTGGGAGATGGCTCAGAGGGTTTTTACGTAGAAGACCTCCGACACCGAGTTATACAGAGGCTGATCGAACTGATCGCGACTACAAGGACAATCGTACGTTCTTTAAGCCGCGCACGAAGGTCGAGAAAGAGTTGCAGTCGTCTTGAGGACGGCTAGAACTGAACCACTCACTAGTGATCCTGTCCGGAAACACTGCCCTCCCGCCAACCGCGGGAGGCTCCGGACTAAGGCGGGGCATCAAGGACCGAGTCAGGGAACTTCCTACCGCCGAGACCCGTTCAGAGACTCTACGCCGTACAAAGACTAATGAGAAAAACTCAGCCGTACGACCCGAAACAAAACAGCACAGCATCTGCTGCCGCTTCGCACGTTGGGTGCACCGTGTTATCGCAAGAAGAGAGACAGCCCTTCTCTCGAACGCGGAGGGCGAGGTCCAAGGACTCTGTGTATGTGGGGTCTCTATTTTCGCTCGATCGGCTGGGGGGGGACGAAAGGGAAGGGGAAGCTGGTTCGCGAGTAGTGGCCTTAGCAATCATCGGACGAATCTGGGAAAGAGACTCCTAGACCGAGAGAATCCATCCGAGAAAGGAAATGGGGTGATTTTAAACGTAGTAGAATTCGGGGAAGGGTTAGTTGTGTGAGTCAAACGGGAAAAGGGCGATCGGGCGATCGCTCCTAGGACGGACACTGCAGCATGGTCAAGCTTAACAGTCACGGGGAAAGACTGAAAAGAAGGAGGTGGCTTTGTTGCAGTTAGAGAACGTGCCCGCCGACGGATCAGCACGGGGGAAGGCGCGTACCTATCATAAAAGTTGAGGAGTGAGAAGTAGGACAACAGAAACAAAAGACGCAGTCGGGACCATCAGACGGCCTCGATGTTCGAAGGAAGGAATTCTACAGCAAGAAATCGGAGCAGGAAGGATCAAGTACTTCGGACAACGACTCAGACGAGACTCGCTCCGGCAAAAACATTCACTTAAGGCGTCAGGAAGGGGATCGTTTAGGCCTCAGAAGCCACCGACAGAAAGAATGTAGTTAGGAGAACCGCGCATGTCAAGCTGAGGAACAAGGGGAAAAACGGGTAAAGTAAATCTGAAGAGTAGCGCCGATGTGGAAGGGGGAACACGAGGGCCTGGCACGAAATTAAACCACAAACAAAGGGGATTAGGAGGTGACTAAAACTGACAAAAGTTGGTAGCCGAGCGACGAATAACGAGGTGCGGGGGAAAACTTTCGGCTGAAACCTGGGAGAATGGTACGGAACGATGAGAAAAATCAGGGGGAGCCTTGGGGGGCTTGCTCTCGAGTCGGATTTTTTGGGGGGGGGTGGATTGATATTTTATAAACTCGAGAAAAGGAAAGTCTTACTTCAATGAGGAATTGTCGGAAGGGGGGGGTTCTCCCGGCCGCCCAAGGGAAGTATCTGTGGACTTGGGGTATTAATCAACACATAGAGAGAGCATCAGAGGGAAGAGCGGGGCGGGGGCGAGAAGCCTCGAAGGGTAGGACACTTTTAAAATAAAAGAATGGGCAGAGGTTGAAGTTGCCAGAACGGTTCCAAAAGCTTAACGCGTAAAAAAAAACAGGAGGGGTCCAGGAGGAGGCCAACAGGTGAGGGCAACGGTCTCTAAGACAACACGAGACCACTCGGGGCATCATATTCAGGGGGAACCGTTGGCTATCCGGCGCTGATGGAATTACGAAGATCGTCAGGGAGCGGTTCTATCGCTAATCTAAAACAACCTGTGACGAAAACAAGTCAATTATCCTAGACGACACGATCAAAAAGGTAATGCAAAGGGATCGGAGGCGGCTAGTCGGCGTCAGGAGCAAACGAGGTCTGGATGGGAGGGGGATGTAGTCGAGACAAGAAGGAAATAGAAAAGAAACAGAGGAGGAGGGGCGCGCACAGCACCGAGAGCCTGCTAAAATCGATAGAAAAACAGAAAGCGACCGGGGGGGGGGAAATGGAAAGGCTCAGAGGTCGTCTAAAAATATGATTGAACCGTCAGAACAGGAGTTTTAGGGAGGGTCTCAGGGAACGAGGAAATCGCGACTTACTTGAGGAGGGCTGGTAAAATTGGGTGCTTCGGTCGTAGGGGTGGAAGGGGGAGAGTTGCTTGAGGGTCAGACTAGTGGAGAGAGAGGGCAATCTTTTACGGGAAGACGACTCGATTGTCAGAATTGACAGCGGGTGAACTTTCTCGCAGTGAAACTTCGGAGAGAATGCTAACTCAAACTCTATCTCTACGAGTGCTGCAGGTATCAGGGGCCTCCGTGCAGAAAATCGTACGACTTTGGGAGCGCGCCATTCTAGTATACAAAAAGGGGGAGCTCTGGGTGGGGGCTGAATGCCGGCGACAACGCTGAGTGCGCATTTTCTAAACAAGGGTAAGTTTTGCGTTTGGGAGGACCGGGTTTGGACATTTAAACTTTGCATGGAATTGTAATTATCCAGTTGCCGGGGATCGATCTATTTCAACACATTTGGGTAAAAGTTAATCTGAGGCATTCCCCGCAACTTCGTGTGGGTTTGATTGCTAGGCAGCAGCGGAAGTGGACGATCCTCCGCTCAACACTTTTAAAAACTAGCCCGAGCCGAAAGCTGAAAGAGGGGACCTCTAAAGGGAGATCTATATCGGCTCAGTACTCTCATTCTTTTGGTGGCAGGGGAAACTGCAAAATTTACCTAAGGGAGGTAGATATAGTGCAGAGAATCTAAAAACGCACCCTCTTAAAAACGTCGATGGTGACCTTGACATTCTCGAGGAAGAGCAATAACTTGTGAGCACTGGGCTCGTAAAGAGTAAGAAAATGAACTATGTAACCGACGGCTTCACGTGGAAGATGGGGGAGGAAGGCACGATTCATCCGAGGAGCCCTCTAAAACTAACTAACGAAATTTGTCGTAGAAGAAAACCCAGTTTAATAAGAGGGTCTCAGAAAGGGGGGGGCGGTATTCAGGACGGGCTATTCAGAACGTAAAGACCCAGAAGGGGGGGGGAGAGTTCAGTTCTCTGAAACGTGCGGCCGGAACGAAGAGAGATCTAGTTCCTCCAATGGATGCTCGGGTCAGCTTGAAGGAAGAAGCTAAAAAAGTGGAAAAAAGGCGACAAAAATGAGGGCAGAGAAAGGAAGACCGAAGAATCCGCAAGAAAGTGGATAGTCGTGGTTAGTCCAACGGTGCTCTCCTTGAATGGAACTGTGGAAGAAAAGCGTTGGTGCAGTGAGCGGTGCAGTCCTGGTTTAAATTGTAGAGTTTGAACATAGGAGTCCACAGCCGCTCACGGAGATGTTGGGAGTAAAGGGTCGGGGCTATAACAAGGAAAACAAGACGAATGGAGGGTAGGGATGAGAGCTGAGCGGCGTGAACTGGGGGGACCAATCTGCGCGAAAACAACCCGTGTCCAAAGAAGATTCAAGGCATGCAGAAAAAAGGGAAAACGGCAGACGCGTATATTAGTTAACAACCCCAGAGGGTAAGGGGCTGACTACAGGACGTCCGAACACGTAACAGAGTAGCGAAGCGGGCTGTTGACTTCTGTGGAAGGTCTAGCACTTCCTCGCAGAATAGGGGGGGATGTGGGGCTCCTCCAAGACTTCTTGAAAACTAAGGAAGATCAAACGAAAATGGCAAGAACATGCCGGGGGTCCGGAAAGGGAAGTCGGGTACGTCCGTTTCAGGGCAAAGACTTTCACAAGAGCGTGGGCAAGAAGATGCCGCAAAGACGGGGTCGACACTAAGTCCTGGAGAGGAAGATTAAGGGGCGCGACAAAAAGGAGTTCTGCGCGGAAAAGGAAAGGAAAAGGAGTATTTAGAAAATTACCATCCAAGGTCTGCTAACTTGTCGGTCGGGAGACGGGGGAGGAGACTTCGACGTACTCGGGAAATTGTAGACACAAAGAAAGGTGATATAGCAGAGTAAATTTCAACAAGATTGGGGGAACATGGGTAAAGGGGATAAAACAACTGACAGACCCGA
>Ga0179591_1375822_pt1 | contig 13255 bp, 20 predicted proteins | sample CZOMad2_1_08_16f_FD_182891 | JGI IMG/M metagenome (GOLD analysis project Ga0179591, IMG submission 182891) | Vadose zone soil fungal communities from Angelo Coast Range Reserve, California, USA - CZOMad2_1_08_16fungal (PacBio error correction) | ecosystem: Environmental > Terrestrial > Soil >...
TTGGCCTTTTTAAAACAAGCGTCTGGACAGGGGGAAAGGGGGGGGGGCTTATGTGGAACCTACCTCTGCTCTTCCGGCCATCGCGGGGGGGGGGGGATTTCGTTTTTGGGAAGGACAAGGCCTTCAAATCGTAGTCGGATGATCAGAGGAAAGAACCGGACCATTTCAGAAAACAAAATACACTTGTAAAAGTGCGTGACAATGCAAAGAAAAAGGAAGGGAGGTGAAGGTGGGGAGGGAGTGCGAATCTGTAGAGGGAAGAAAAAAGAGTCGAGGAAAAAGGGAAGGGGAGGAAGGATTACTTCTGGTGACGGAAGTAAAGTCATTCTGGATAGATCGGAAAAAAGGGGAATACCTGGGAAGATTGTCTTACTGGCACGTAGAAGGAGAGGGGGAGGGGGGGGGGGAAAGGAAAAAAGGAATCCCGGGCGCCCGATAGCGATGCTCTTGTAAAGGGGCAGACTTGCAGGAAAAAAAAACGCCTTTCCAAAGAAAGACCGGAAGGGGGGGGGAAGAATCGAAGATTCGCGTGTCCGAGGAAGGAAGTGTTCCGTATTATTAGCAAAGCGCTTTCAGTCACACGAGAAGCCGAGGCGGATGGTGCGCCATCAATTCGGATCGCGTGACGACCATAACTGGGAAAACCTCGCGGAAAAGCGCGAAGGGGAAAAAGGAACCGACCAACATTCAGGATAGAGGAAGGAGGAGGAGGCGTGGTCGAAAAAGACTATTAATTCCGGAAGAGAACCATAAAAAAAAGAAGAAGAACGGCTTTACTGACAGGGGAACCAGCCGCCAGGTTTCACCAGATCGGTCCACAAAAAGGTGAACCTATGCCCACATGGGAAGTGAGTATCAGGCCCTGCAAGAGGAAAAGGAAAACCCAGAGGAAAAAGAACGTTTATCATTGACAGCGTGAAGAGGGGTCGCATTGTTTTTCGGCGGATCGTGGGAGGGAGCACCGAAAGAGAAGGTAGATGGAGAGACAAAGCGAATAGCGCCGTCAAGGAAAATACTGAAGTTTCGCCGGTAAATGATTGTAAAAGATCAATAAGGTAAAGAACGGCCAGCAGCGAGGGAAAAGCCAATCCCCACACTTTAAAGAAAAAGAAGCGACAGAAAAAAAAATGAATAGCTGTTTGCAGGAAAAAAAAAGTTGAGAGGGGAAAGTGGATCCAATAGCGGCACAAAGAGCCCAATGTTCCCTGTGAGAAAAGAAGGTTCACGCAATGGAGGGGGGGGGAACTTCGTTGTGGGGAAAAAAATTCGAGGCCTTTCCGCGGCAGGAAGGATAGAGGACTACAAGGAAGAAACACCCTGCTGAGAATAGAAGATCTAAAAAAAGGGGGGGAAAGCCATTTCTGTTGATCCTGAATAGCGTCTAATACGAATGGGAGAAGAGCATGGGGTATACAAGGAAAAAAAAAAAACAATCTCTCGTCGTAAAAGGTCTGGAATAAAAAAAAGAAATGTCTCATCGGTGGGGTGTCACGGAAAAAAAACTGAACTCATGAATCCCCCGCAATCAGAGAGAAAAAGGAAATTGGAAAGAAAAAGGGGGGAAAAAGAGGGCAGGTGCTCATCAAGGGAGGTGGTGTGAGCCGGGTATTCAATGAGTTGGGGGGGATGAAAAAAACGGAAATCGGGCCAATTTGGGGAGAGACGTCAAGGTGCCTGGGGAAGGGAAAGAGAAAGGGACGGCGGAAAAAGAAAAAAAAAAAAAGGGGTGGCCAAATTCCCAAACGGGAGTCCCAGCAAAACCGCAATTGGGCATCCGGTGAGCAGGCTTCGACGCCCGGGGGGAACATCTGTAGTGGAAGAAGCCAGGGGGAAAGGAAAAAAAAAGGGAAGGTTCGAAGGGAAAAAAAAAAAGTCGGAATTTGCGTCGGAGTAACGTGAAAAACAGGCCGATGGCAAAAGTGTCCCGTGAAAAACCCAAAGTGATCTCTCGAAAAAAAACAAGGAGAGATATCACCTGGGTGTACGGAAAGGGGGGGGACCGAGGAAAAAGCGAAACCGGGCCCATTCCGAACGCTGCACGTGACTCGTCGAAGAGGGTGGAAAATTCAACTGCCGCGTCGTTTTCTTAAGGTAGAAAGAACCGCATCGACGATGCCAATTGCGGGAATGTAAAGGACGGGACTTTTGGGAAACACATTACGGAAGGTTCCTTTCCCAGAAAAATGAGGAAAAAGGGAAAACCACAAAGGGGGAAGGGAAAGGTGGGAAAGTTTTCAAACAAAAGCCTTTCACGACCGAGGGGAGAAAAAACAATCATTTGCATAAATCCACGAAAAAAGTTGCTGGAAAAAAAAAAAAAGATCCAATTCAGCAGATGGGGGAAAATCGCATGCATTTCACAGGAAAGGGGACGGGGGATGGGAAGCGGGAGGTTTGCCGCAGAAAAACACAACTCCTCGCCACAGGGAGGGGGGTCTTCCAAAAAATCAAAGGGAGGAGGGGATGTGAGCAAGAAGGGGAAAAATCGTCGCCACAATCTATTCCCGCGATAAAAAAAACGCCGATCACGAGGAGGGGAGACTTGGATTCGGATCGGTGCCGGACTCACTGTTCCAAAGGGGATTTCTCTCAAGGGGGACAAATCATAAGGAAAGAGGAAATTCCTAGGGGGGGAGGGAGAAGCGCCTTCCCCAAAAGACAACGGCAACATTGCTGCATTGTAAGTTTTCGGGGGCAGACCTTAGAACTGATCATTGCAGAAATGGATTGATGGCCGCTATCGAAAATAGGGAGGAACTTTTTCAAAGGGAAAGGAAAGGGGTGCGGGGGGAGGGGTCCATTGGCCGAAAGCCAATGCCGGGGACTCAGGGGAAAGGGTGGGGATTTGCAATGGGGAAAGAGGAGGGGCCGGAGGGGAAAAAAAAGAACTTACTTTCTTGGGGTACAACCGACAAGCGGACGAATCGGCCGCGCGAGAGGGGGGACTTGGGAGTCTATCAGATCGGACTGAAATAGGGAACACCGCCTCTTTGCGGGGAAAAAAACAGCAAACCGAGTCAAAAAAAAAAAACTGACCGAAGTCAATGATCAACGGGGGGAGGAGGAGCAAGAAAGGAAGTGAAAGGGGTTTGAGTGGACGAAAACCTCCTGGATGACGGCACTGATCCCATCAACGGAAACTTCCCACTTGGCAGGGGACGCACCTAAAAGAGGAGGAGAAAGTCATAAAAGGCCTTTTCTTAAGACTGGTCTTGTATTTGGCGAAAGGATCTTCTTTCAAAAGGAAAAAAAAAAAAAAAAAAAAAAAAAAAAAAAAACACCCTAACCATTGAAGGACTAAAAATATTTTCCGGCCATTGGGGGGGGTTCGTTTCCTGGAGTGTCTTTAATGGATGCGTGGAAGAGAAGGAAGAAGAAAGAACCGGGGAGGGCGGAATAACGCGAAATGGAAAGGTGGGGAAGGGCTCATAAAAAAGCGAGGAAAGGAAGGGCCTGCAACGATTCCCTGACTAATAGCAAGGAGTATCGTTACAAATCCCTCTAGGGGGGGGGAGAAACCCTTCCAGAAGCCGGGGAGGGGAAAAAAATAGGGGATTGGGGGGAAAATTCGCCATCCTTTGAAAAAAGAGGGACTCTTAGGGCGGGCCTTGTTGTAACTGGGCCCCCGGGGCGAAAGCCCAACAGAAGACAGAGGGGCGTGCAAAGTAGACAATATCAAATGGCCTCCGCTCTATCCAGAAGGAGAAGAGGCAAAAGCAAGGCATAAAAAAGAACCAGGTCGAAAAAATCTTTTCTTTTAACAACGGTGTTTCGTTAATTCGGGAGAAAGGTGAAAGAAAAAAAAGACAATAACCAAAAAAAAACAACGAAAATAAAAAGGACCTTACAAGGCAAAGGGGCCCAACCGTCAAGGACAATTTTATTCACCTTTGGGGCAGTTTCCTAAAATGGGGAAAGGGGAAAACGCCGCCTTAAAGACAGAAAGTAAGACCCCCTCGAACACTGCCCTTTGGAAAACGTACGACAATCTGAAAAAGAATCAACTCTAAAACAAAAGAGGGAAAGGATATGCAAAAAAGAACACCTTCAATAACACCGGAAATACTCGGTGTGGGGCCGCGAGGCCCCAAAAGGGAAAAGGTGGGCAATCGCAAGAGAAGGGAGTATTAAAAGATAGGAGAATAAACCCATCGTGAAAATTTGGCAATCTGCTTTAAAAACGCGTCTCTGTCAAGGAAAGTGGAACCGTCTATAAGAATTGCATCTCAAGGAAGTTGTCTGTTGTGAGATGTCAGAATTGAGACGATTGAAAAGAGGGGGGGGGCAATCGAGTGCTGGGAGGTCGCGCGCGAAGCCAAGGAGGGGAAAGGAAAGGGAAAAATTACACTGGGGGAAGGGGGAAAAGACCAGCCCTTCCCGGGCGGGGAGGTTGATTTTGTTTTGGCAGGTAGAGGGGGGGAGGGGGAATTAACGAAAACCGGGGGTCGACGCTGTTGGTTGGGGGAAAAGGGGGGGAGGGTGAACGAAAGGGGGAAGGGGGGGATAGAGTCGGATTCCACCAAAGAACTACCGGATATTTTGCGCGATTTGGAAAAAAGTCCTCTTGAAGGAAAAAAAAAAAGATGTACAACAAGGGGGAAAAAAAGGGGAAAATCCCTAGGGGGAGAGGGGGGGTTCAATTGATGGCAGGCTGGGCCTTCTAATGCAATATACCGAGAGAGGTCGGGAAGCAGAAGGGGAAAGGGGAAAAATTCCAGAAGTGGGGAAAAAAAAGAAGGGGGGGATCGGAGGGGGGGAAAACAACTACGCCCTGCGTCGCGTCGATATTATTGCGCCAATCAAGAGAAATCTGCGTAGGAAGCTTCGCCAGAGAAAAGGGGAACAGCAAAGAAGGAAAAAAACAATGGCGGCGAAGATTGAGGCTCATGGTCAAGGCCCGTGTCGCAACCCATAGAATCCGATCAGAAAAAGAAAAAAAAAAGAAGGAGGAGAAAAGGGGGGGTGAGTCTATTCCGCCTCCATGTGCAGCAGATACGGGAAAAAACCCAATATTGCAAGTGTGCCCTTTAGAGGTGGGGAAAAGGGAGGAATCATACCGGGCATCCCAGAAGGTCGGCAACCTTCAAAAAGGGGAAAAAAGCAGGCAGTCTAATAAGAAAGACGAGCCTTCAGAGGGAGGGGTCGCGGGGGACGTTGCTTTCATCCGCCAACGCACCGCAACAGGGGGGTGACCGGAAGGGAAAATTTGGGAAAGGGAAGATGCTCTCCGAGCCCTTAAAACGGGGAAGGAGGATTTTTAACAAGACTCCCTTGAAAAGCAGAAAGGGGAAGGGGGAAAGCTCTCATAACCCACACTTTGCCTTGAGGCCAGCAGAAGAACCGTGAATAGCGGGGGAGGTCGCTATTTGGGGAGGGGAATCAGACGAAGGAAGGGAGGGGGGGGGGGGGCACTGGTGAGATAACCGGAGAAGTTCCCTCAAAGGCGTGTGGTGGGGCAAGGCTTTTGGGGAAAAATAACGTTAGAGGGGGGCCGGGAAATGATCTGCTCACTACAATTAAAAAGAAAACGACCGGCGAGGAAAGCCGATCTAATAAGTACCAATATCCATTTCGTGGAATCGCGAGAGGAGAGGGGAAAAAAAGAAGAAATGGAATATACATTTCTCTCCATGAGAGGAGGAGGGGAACTCGGGGTGATGGGGAAAGGGGGGGAAGTGCGAGCTTTTTTTTTTCAAGGCCGGCAACCCTCCACCAGGAATCCCCAAGGGGAGGAAGGTTTTTAATTAGCGAAGGGGGGGCTGACTGGCAGTTTGCTCAGAGGGAAGGGGGAAGACCGGTATGCAATGAGGGGGGGGGAAAGATAAGGTCCCGCATTTGGAACTAAACTAACCTGACGTCAAAAGGTGAGGCTTCAGGAGAAGGACTTCCCAGGGGGGGAAGGGGGAGGGGGTCCAAAACTCAAAAGAAGGGGGGGAGAACAGCCATTTCCTCTTAGAGCGAAGTCATCGCCTTGGGCTAAGGAATCCAATCCGGGTAAAAAGGAAAGTTGAATGAAACTTGAAGGGGGGGGGGCTTCGGATTTTTTGCCTGTTCGCAGGAAAAGGGAAGCCGAAGGAAAAAGGGGAAAAAACACCCAAGTGATCTCTCGAAAAAAAACAAGAAAGGAGATAGATCACCTTTTTTACCAACGTGGGGGTCGAAAACGGGAACGTTTCTCTATCTCGAAACGGCAAAACCATTTCCCGACGACAGATGCACGTTTCTAGGCAATTTCATCTGGGGAGAGGGGGGGTCAAAAGAAAAGGGGATCTTCGCCAAAAGGCTTGACGGGAATCTAACTATTCCAATGGGGGGGGGAAGGACGGGGAATGGGGGGGGGGGGGGGAAAAAAAGGCAACCTTACTCCAGTTCAACAATCCTAATGGGGCCCCAAAGGCACAGTGGAGAGTGAGAAGGGTTCAGAGGGGAGGTCCCTCCTGTCTAAGGGAAAAACCACTCATAAAAAAAATAAAAAACTCCACTCCCACTTGTCTGGCACCCTGCCACCAGTCAGCAAAAAAAGAAGAATTCGCAGAGGGGGAACTGCAATCTTTCGGTGGAAGAAGGGGCGGAGTTTGACCGGAAGGGGGAAGAAGAACAAACCTTCGCTCTTACTTTGGGGTAGACCATACCCCTAGGCCCCCGAAAGAGAGATCCATCTTGTTCAGAAGAGGAGAAAAACTCGTTATTTCGCGAATAAGAGAGAAAAGCACTTAAAATGGGGGGAGAAAGACTTTATTCGAAGGGAAGGCCGTTTCAGAAGAGGGGGATTGCGCTCCTTGTCCCGGCAAACTGCGGCATCATCATAATTGGGCCGCAGGGGGAAAAGAGGGTTTTCCAACGGAAGCTCCTGACCAAACACCACTCCAAGTCGCCAGGAACAGGGAAAAGGGTGCTCTTCACAAAGGGGGAAGGAAAAAAAATCATGGGGAGAGAAGTGCATTCAGATGATTGCCCTCTATATGTATCCATCGGGGAGAAGAAAACTTTGAAGTTGCTGCTTGAGGATGATAGCTCAAGGGGGAAAGTGGGGGTATTGCGGCTGGGAAGGGGGGGGATCCGGGGCTTCGAAGATGGGATTTCGTAGGGGATTTTTTACCAAACCCAACTGTTGCATATCTGAGCTGCCCCCCCCCAAAACTTCGTGTCCCAATTCTATCATCGGGGGAGAAAACAGAGGGGGACGCCGGGTAATTACCAGCAAACGTCCGCCGAAAAACCCCTTACCCTCTGGCAGCGGAAATGAGAAAAAAGGGCGAAGACTTCCCGCTGGGTTTTTGAAGGAAGGGGGGGGGGGAAAACTCGGGGGGCAGCATCACCGTCATCGGCCAATGAATAGGCAAAAAGATTGGTGGAACCAAAAAATCGGCTGCACATGGCAAAAGGAAATTAGGCCCGTTCTTTCTATAAGAAAGGAAAGGGGATGGTAAGGAGGAGGCTTCATCTCTGGGGCGACACGCCAACAAGAAAATGCTCATACAGAGGGAAAATTGTGGTCCGTTGTAGGGAGGGGGGGGAACCTGCTAGAAAAAAGGCGGGAAGACCGTAGGGCCGGAATACGACGAAGTTGGATGGCGACAATAGAAGAAAAAATCGGAGGATTCAGAAAGGGGAAGGGGAAAAAGCGAAAGCAAGGGAGGAGGGACTGATCTTCGGGGGGCACGCGATCTCGGCTTCACAGGGGACCCTAAGCAGGTCCTTGGAGGGAAGAGGGGGAAAAGGCAAAAGAAGGAAAGGGGAATATCCCATGCTCCCTTAGGGAGAAACCGGGAAGAGGGGGTGTACAATTCTGCAGGGGGAAAAAAGAGGAATGTCTCCAAGCGAACGGGCCCGACCAATATTCGTCAGCAATAGGCCCGGTAGGGGGAAGTAGAAATGACTTTCAACTCGTCAACCAAAAGGAAGCAAAGCGGGGGAAAGACAAAAGAGGGGGGGAATCTTTCGTTTCCAACGGGGGTTGGGGCGTTACTCCTACAGGATTCGCAAGGAAAGCGAAAAAAAGGCACCGGCCCCGGAATGCATGGGGGGGAAAAGGACAAGAAGTGTATCCTTATTAGTAGTTCCTTGAAGTGGTCCGGTGCAAAGAAGAGGAGCCGGGGGAAAAGATCCGAATGAAGCCGGGGGGGGAAGCATTGTTAGAAAGTTCTGAAAAAAATCGAAAAAACGAACGCGACGCGAGAAAGGAGGAAGAAGCGATAGCGTTCAAAAAGAACATAACAAAGGACAGAAGGGGGGGGGAAGCAAGAAAGGGGGGAAAATTTTTCAACCCCGCCCGGGGAAGAGATACCAACAACGAACAAAAGATAGATGCCCCAGGAAATGTGGCAGGAGGGACCACGCGGTCCTTTGCGTTGACCTTTGTTTCTGTACGGGGGGGGGGGGGGGGATGAGTCGCTCTGGAAAAAAAAAAACGCTTTTTCGGTTTGAAAAAAAAAAGGGGGGCAGATTGAACGGGGGGGAGGGGGACAATCGAGCTTCCAATCGTTCTCGCGCGACGCCCGGAAAAAAAGAAAAAAAGATACACGTGTCAAAAGGGGGGCACCATGCCTTCCTGGCCGGGGGGGGGAAGGTGTTGGAGGGGGGGAAAAAGGTAAAGGATTTAACGAACCGTTAAAAGATTCGACGCTTGTTGGTTGCTTCGGGGGAAGACTGGTGACGAAGTTGTAAAGGGGGAGGAACGGAAGGGCCAAGGACTAAGGGTGGAGACGAGGGGGAAACTTCCCGCAAGGGTGAAGGCTCTGGGGGCTTTTTTCAAAAGGAAAAAAAAGAAAGGAAAATACCGGCCCTAAGAGAAGAGGGGGGGGGGGATATTGTAAAGGGAAGTGGACTTCGCTTCCCAAAATAGGGAATCAAGACCTGGCTTCGGGGAAGCGAGAGATCGGGGACGAGGAAGGTGCCTATTATCAGGGAGAGGGGGGCAAAGGCAGAAAGAAAACGCCCTTCGTCAATGGTCAATCGTATTATGGAAAGAAGTCCCACTGAAGAAGCGTATTTCCGCCAAAGGGGGGGGGAGGGGGGAATCGCTTAAGACGGGAAAAAAGTTCGTAACCGAAACACAAGCGGAGCAGATGAGCCAGGAGAAGGGGGAGGGGTCGCCCCAGACGAAAAAATCAGCCATCGCCCAGAAAGGGGGGTGGAAAAAAGAAAAAAGGGAGTGAAAGGGAAAGGAGGGCAGCAATGTTGCAGGACTGATAGGGGTCCACCAAATATTTTTTTTGGTGTGTGGGGTGGTTTTTTTTTTTGGGGGTTTTTTTTTTTTTTTTGGGGGGGGGGGTTTTTTGTGTGGAAAGTGGCCGTTCGTTTGAAGAGAGCCTGCAAAGACCATAGGTTCGGCACCTTCAAACCCAAAAGGAAAAGGCAGGCTAAGAGCCCTTGAGTAAGGGGGGGGAAAAGAGGTCATGGGGGAGGGTTGCTGTTCATCCTCTCAACGCTGGCAGGTGACCAGGGAAAAGAATTGATCGCAGTAAAGAAGGCGCTGCCCGAAAAAAGGGGGGAAACCGGTCGGAGGGGGGGGGGGGGAATCAATACGCGACGTGAAAAATGCCATAAAGCCGTCTGGAAAAGCAGGAAAAAGTCAACACAACTTCCTTGGAAAAAAAGAACAGCAGCACAAGTGAATAGCGTGGCTGAAAACGTTTGAGCGCTAATGGCTTCCTGGAAAAGAAGGGAGGAAGTTGAATGCAATGATCAGGCAAGAAAAACTGAGAAAAGTGAAAGGAGGGGGGGGGCAGCCGGGAGAGGGACATCTATTCCCTTTCAGCAGGCAAAAATTATTGATGATGCGCGAACGAAAAAGGAAATCAAAAGAATGCAAGGGGAAGATTCTGAATACATTCGAAAAAATGAGGGATCAAGGGGGGAAGACATATCCGCGCAAACGAAAGGTGAGGCCTAAGCCTGGAGGAAAGCGGGAGAAAAAAAAACTCGCAGGGGAGGGGGGGTCGTGTCCTGGAATAAAAGGGGAGAGACGGTTTTGGGGGGGGAAAAAGGGGACCTTCCTAAAACGCATGGAGCCCGATTTCAGGTGAAAATTGATCGAATGATTCGGAGAGGGGGACCATTTGGTCTGAAACTGGGGGAGGAAAAAAAGAAAAGTGGCGTGGAGTGGGAAGGGGAGGCAAGGAGGGGGGGGAAAAATAAACAGAAGTTATCTGGCCGCCAAATGGAAAAACTTCACTAACCTTCGGGCAAAGGGGTGCAAGAGGAGTTCGAGATTTGAACGGACGGGGAAAAGTAGGTGGCCCAAATTCCCCGTTCCTGAAGGGGGGGGGGAAGAGGGTCGCTGACAAGGAAAAAAGAAGAGTTTGGCGAGAATCAAAAATGATTATGGACTCTCATTTAATGAACTTGGGGGGCAGGAAGGAAGAAACGCCGTCGGAATTGTTGCAAGGGAGCCGGCCGATGCCAAACGTGTCAAAAAAACCAGGTTGATCAAAGAGGGACAACAACGTTAAGGAAAAGAGAAGAGATCACTGGGTTGGAAAAAAAGGGAAAAAACCGTTTTTTGTCCTCGGAAACCCTGCAACAAAGAGAGGAAAAGTTTTCTCGAAATGCGACACGGCAAAGGTTCATGAAAAACTGCGCGGCCCCTACCCGATGGGAGACTGCGGGCCAAAGGCCGTCGAAAAAGAGACGATGCCAATTAGGGGGAAAAAAGGAAGGGGGGGACTGTGGGGGAAAAAAAAGAAAACGGACTCCTTTTAAATGAGAAGCGGCCAAGCAACTTGCCGAAGGGGAAGGGGGGAAAAAAGGTTTGAAAAAATGCAGGAAAAAGGCCTAGAGAGGTCTAGGGGGAAAGAACAAAAACCTCATTTCCATACCAGATACCAAAACACTGACCACTTGCATGAAGCACCAGAGAAGCCCAAATGGTCAGCAGATCATATCCACCGAAAGGGGATTGTCAGAGGGGTTGCCCTCATGGACAAAAACGATCCGCAAGGACGCCACGGGGGGGGGAAAAGGAACAAAAGGAGGGAAAAGGCTGCCTTTCGCTCAAGGAAGAAAGGATACGGCGAAAAAGAAGTCCGAATATCTATCGAATACACAGAAATGGCAGGGGGGGGGGCGACTGTTTAGGCTCTTAAGGAAAGGGGGTTCAGAAAGGGAGGGGGGAGCTCATTTGTCTGGACGGACTCCGCAATCATGCATCCCGGGAACACGGACAGGCCCTGAACGGTATTTCAATGTTTCCAAGAAAAAGAGAAGGGGCCCCAAAAAGGAAAAGACATTCTCGGAAGTTTTCTCCGGAAAGCCTGATCATGAGTGACAGTCCTGAATTCGCCGAAGAGTGGAGCCCGAAAGGCAGCAACCTGCTATTTGGGGTGCACTGGTAGGGAGGGGCACTCAAGTTAAAATGGGGTGGGTTCTCTAAAATGTGTGGCAAGAGCCAGGGGGGGGAGGCTTTAAAACTCGGGAGGGGTTACCAATTCCGAGCTCGGGACCAGAAAGAATCGTCAAGGATTCGAGGGGGGGGGGCGATCATCTACTTATGGGGTAACCGCCGCTTTTTCTGCCAAAAAAAATCAAAAGTGTTTCACGAGGAAAAAAGGACCTCTGTCAGCATCTTCACAATTATCCAGGAGGGGAGGAACGCCTGGCAAGAGGAACCGCCCCCTTGTGTGGGGTTGTGCTAACACTCCTGGATGCAGGCCCTGAATAAAAGCTCAAAAGAGGGCAATATTGTTGACCCGATCGGGAAAGGGGGAGGAAGGGAAAGGAGGGGGAAACCGTCAACGCCGGTTAGTTCAACTGTATGCTGGATGTGGCGATGCTGAGGAAGGAATCTTCAGGGAAACATTAGCCCCTGCCAAAAGAGCATGGTGTCAGGGGGGAAAGGGGCGATTCTTCTTGCTTACTGCTTAAAAGATGCGAAAGCCCGGTAGGGAAGGAGGAGGGAAGACGAAAGTGGGGGGGGGGGGGAGCAAAAAAAGAGAAGAATCGGAAGGGGGAGGAAGACGTAGTGCCGTTGCCCAAAAGTAAAAAAAATGTAATAATCTGCACTTCTTGATCTCAAGACGATCTCAGAAAGGATTCCCGAATCAGAGGGAGAAAGGGAAAGCGAGGAGAAGGGAGAAAGTCCTGTGACAAAGCGCCCATCCGCCTCAGGTTTAGGTCTAAATACTTTTTGTAGGGAAAAAAAAAAAGCCAAGGCAGCGAATTCCGGAAATCTACTAGCGGGACCAAAGGAGGAGCAGCAATATCCCGGGAAGGGGAGGGACCCGCTTCTATGAAAAAAAAGGGGACAAACTCGTGAAAAAAAAAAAAAACCAAACAGGTCTCAAAGAAAGCAACCAACACTTCGAATCTTGTTCAGGAAAAAACCGGGTCGTTAATCAGAAAGACCGAAAAAAAAAAAAGAACCGAAAAACCGGAAATGCATTGCACCAAGAAAAGTGTAATTCTGCTTTCCTGAATGGGACCAGGAGGAGAATCCGAGAGAATGGAAAGAGATTGGACGACTTGGGTCCAATCGTACTCAATAGGAAAAAAAAATCGAAATCAAAAAACGAAACGCGCGAATGGCCAATGCAGAGCGATGAAGGAAACACCTGTACAGAACAAAGGGAAAAGGGGAAAAAGGGGGGGTGGCAAGCAAAAATTTACCCGCACGGTACTCTCTCAAACAAAAACCGAAAAACGGAGTATGGGGGGGACCAGTCTTTTAAAGGGGGAATTCACAGGGAGGGGGGGACAAGCGTCTTCTTTCCGGGTTGGTCTGTACGTTTTAACCCGATAATCCGAAAATGAGAGCGGCCATCGCGTGTGAGGGGGGGGGATTTCGATTTTTTCAAAAGGGAGAAAAAAAAAAGATTGGGGGGAAAAGGAGGACAATCCTGAGGATACATTCGAATAAGCAACGCCCCGACGCAAAAAAAAAGAAAAGCACGAATACACTTGGGGAGGGGGTGCAAAAGGAAGAAAAGGACCGGGGGGGGGGTCTTTTTTTGGCGGTCTGGAAGGAGGGGAGGTAAGATTAACGGACGAAGATTCGAAGGGGGGGGGGGACTTAGAAGGGAGGGCTGGGGACGAAGTTTAAAATGAATGGGGGAATAGAGCAGGGTATTGCCACAGGAAAAACGGGGATGGGGGGGAAAGTGTCCTACTGTCACGGGAAAAGGGGCGCTGGGGGGGGGGAGGTGAGGCAATATTTCAACAAAGAGCCCTTGCTTAGGACCCTAAGAGCGAATGGGCCAATGGATTAATTTCTACTTGCAAGGGGGGAAGGAACAATACGATCAATACCTGCTGAGGG
>Ga0179591_1131839_pt1 | contig 13253 bp, 18 predicted proteins | sample CZOMad2_1_08_16f_FD_182891 | JGI IMG/M metagenome (GOLD analysis project Ga0179591, IMG submission 182891) | Vadose zone soil fungal communities from Angelo Coast Range Reserve, California, USA - CZOMad2_1_08_16fungal (PacBio error correction) | ecosystem: Environmental > Terrestrial > Soil >...
GGGAGAAAGAAATTCTTCTTTTGACAAAACTGGTTATACTGTTGGAAAAAGAGGGCGACGCAATAAGGGCAAAGAATCTAAAAAAGCGTCAGGGGAAAAGGGAAGTGCCGACCAATAGGGAGATATTAACCGAACGAAAGGAGAGGAGAAGAACGATTCAGGGAGGGGAAAGGGGGTTTGTGGGGGGGAAAAAAATAGAGGTCCACATCCTTTGCTGGAACATACCCCTTGAGGTACAGGATGGATAGGTTGGGGCACGAGGAAACATTAAAAGCTGTTCAAGAACCAAAAGAAAGCATAGACGAGGAAAAAACAACGGGCAGGGGGGAGAGTAGTGTTTCAATTGAGAGAATTATACATGAAAAAGTAACAACTCCTGCGTAGGGGAAAGATAGAATACGTCTAGGGAAGGGGAGCGTGATTGGAGTAGAATGAACCCAACTCATTGAAGGGAAGGACTCGAGTATCTTCTAAATCCTTTGGGCACAACTGCAATAAAGGTCCGACCGGAGAATGAGAAAACAGGACTCGTAATTACTGGGGAGGAGGGGGAACGTCATCAAAGTCCATAAAGAGCTGTTCTATCAACCCGGTGGGTTGAAAAAAAACATAAAAAAAAAGTGGAAAAAATAGGGGAAGGAGGAGGGATATTAAACGGAGAAAAAGCAGATCCGAGGGTTTCGGTCACGGAAGACCAACTTGGGAGTTCTTGTTTTGTATCAGAGACAGCGAAGATCGGAGAGAGCCAAAACACTGGGATTGGGGGGGAGTGGTCCGGCTAGAATTCGGGTTGCAATTCGTTCAAGGGATTGACGGGAATGAAGTTGGATAAGGAATGCTCAACGGTGGGTCCAAAGTTGAGTGAACTGGGGGAAAAGGCCCGAACGTCTTCAGTTCCCAACCCAAATATCAGTGGGGGAAACGGAGGACTGTGTAAAAAAGGCGTCGACAAAGTGGGAGGAGAAAAAGTGCGGGACGACCAGGGAAAGGCAGTGGGTTACCCCCTCGAGTCCGCTTTTCAGGGAAAGGAGACGAAAACTGTGAGAGTCAGGCAGTAAGGGGGAAGGTGCCCTGCTGTATTTAAACGATTGAGCGCGGATTGACAGCAAAACGACAAACAAAAAGTTGGGGAGGAGAGGCTATAGGAGAGGGACCCTTTTGCCACCTCCTCTGGTTGCCGTATGTAAGGGGGGGGGAAGTTCGCGTCTCTTCGAAAATGGTTACGAAGGAAAAAAGGAATAGATGTATGAAGGGTAAGTGTGGGGAACTCGGGGATCGAACATTTCTCATAAAGGAAAAGATACATCAGGGGGAAATGACATCTCGAAAAACAACATGGCCGAGGGTCACAAAAAAACTCAACAAGGCAATTTGCAAAAGACTCCTTAAAAAAAGCCTGCAGCCAACAAGAACGGGGGGGACCCTCCGGGCTTATCGGGGAAAAAGCCGGAAGAGGCAACAACTCATGGGGGGCAAGGGGAGACTTCCGTCAAACAGGGATAAGGGTTGGCCAGCATAACGTGAGGGATTCTATCCTGGTTCACACATGAGACAAACGCCTGAGTTGGACTTAAACAAACGAAGGGAACATTGTAGATGCGATCGATAGCCCCAATAGGAGCCGAAAGGGACGCCGACGAAAAAATCTCATGGCCGGCAGACGCGCCAAGGAAGCCCGCTATGAAGCCGACCAGGGGCTTTGCAGAGGTTACAGGGTATTTAGGGGAAAGCCCGGAAAGCCAAAAGGGAAAATCCATGCCAAAAAACGGGGTTGGGGTGATCGCGACGTGAAACGAGTGCGAAACGGGGAAGGATAGGAAGCAGGTTGAAAAGCAGATGGGGATCAAAAAGGGTTTGGAGGGACCGCAACACAAAACCAAAAGCATCAGCGGAGACACATCCTGTCGGAAAAACTTTTTGGTCGGTTGTCGACTTCGGGATCGGAAGTGAACAATGGGGGGGGTCGAGCCTGGGAAGAAAATGAACAAACGCGCCGGTCACCGCCGCTTTCACTGAAACAAAGAAGAAGAACAACCCCAGCGGGGAGAAAAAAAAAAATGGCGAGCAGGAAACTTTGATGAAGAGGGGGAAACCGGAGGTCAAGCATCTTGTGCCTAGTTCCCTGAAGGAACGAGATAAGAGAAAAGTGAAAGTCAAAGCGGAGTGACGAACAACCGGGGTTGCCATCAGTAATTCAATTGACTGGCTCGATGTCAAGAAAAAGAGAACGGGGGGGGAGGGGTAGACACACGAGAAATCGCAAAAAGAACCAACGGGGAGAACGAAAAAGAGGGCAAAAGAGCTGAATTCACATAACAACAAATCCCCGAGAACAAGGGCCGTCGGAAGCAAGGAGGAAAAGATCAGAATACTGACGGGTTGTTCTTCCGAAAAATCAAAAGAGTCGATGGGGGAGCGCTCAGTGAGGAGACAAGGGGGCGTTCCTGGGTTGCTTTAATTAGAACGATGCTGGGACCACCTGGGGGAAGACAATAACGGAGAGGATTAAAAACGAAAAAAACCCGGGGGGCGAGCAGAGCAAACCGGATAACTTCTATTTGAAAAAGACCGGAAAAAGGGGAGCCGACTTCAAAAGAAAAAAGGGGAGGGGAGACAAGAAAGCAGACAAACGGAAAAGGGGAACGGCCCTAACAATTCCGGGTCAGAAGAATGAAAAAAAAACTTAGGTAGGAACAGAAACTTATGGACGGGAAGTGGTACGGGCCGGGACAGGTGGGAAAAGTTAGACCGACGGGCGTTCTCGCTTTGGGTCAGGAAAACCTTGACGGACGTCCTCACCTGAAAAAAGTCGTTAAACTCGAAACGCAAGGGGGGGGGTCTGTATCTCCAGGGGATGCCGTGAGGCTCAAATATGCCTGAAGAGCACCATCGAGCTACTTAACGCATAAAGAGGACAGGCGCATAAGGCAAAGAAGGGACCATCGAATCAGGGGGAGGGGCAGGGGAGATTATACCCCAAAGGCTGATGTCAAAGTCTGCCTGCCTAAGCGGGAAGAGGACTGATTTATGAAGGAGGTTTCAGTAAACACAGGAGATTGCGGGGGCAATCGAAAACGTCACGGGTGGGGTAGGGAGAGAGAGGTGTGTGAGAACAACGACTGGAACAAGAGGGTCTTGACTAGGGGGGACCGGAATGAGGCATGATGAAAACCAAGGTCAAAGAAAATACGATGAAGGTTCACGGTGGGGGGAGGCGAGAAAGAATATAGTTCCATCGACCTTCACAATCTTACTTGAAGAAGGGAGGGCGCCTCAAGGATGGTGGTATTAAAAACGGAAAGGGGTGAAACGAGGGGCGGGGTAAGTGGTCAGGGATCCGGTGCGGCTATTTACCTATTAGGGGACGCAGGACTTGTTGTTCCATTTCTGAGAGAAAAAACCAAAGGAAAAAAGACACGGAATCAGGGAACGGAAATACAAAATGGGGGGGGGGGAACAGGCTGTGGCGACGAATTATTCTTGTGGGGGTGGTCTAGGGGGAGCTAAACTAAAAAAAAAAAAAACTGTTAGACCTACCTAGAGACAGGCGGGAAGAACAAAAAACGGGAAGTGTCCAGTCGGAAAGAACCGTTCGGAAGGGATGTTCCCGTTATTTCCTGGCGGCACCTAAGGTCCACGCGAAATCACGGGGGGGGAATAGTAGGGCTAGAGCGGGTCATGCAGGAACTAGCTCCTGGGGGACGGAGCGGGAAAAAGTTTCTTCAGAGTATAGTAGGATGGGGAGAAAACGAAATGAAGTCGGAAGGGGCAGACTTGCCAGCTGGGGGGTATAAGGAGAACCATTGAGAACTCAAATCTAGTCAGGGAAGATACTTGGCAGGTTAAAAAAGGAAACACTGGGCAGAATTATCAGGTGAATTTCCTGGGTAGGAGGAGCAAAGTGTGTGGGAAACTACGTTACAGTGGGTGGGCGCTTGGGGGGGGGGGGGGAAAGGAAAGAGTCTTTGGTGCTCAATGCGGGGGGGGGGGGAAGAGAGTGTGGGTGGGCAATCAGGGAGGGGAGAGTACGTGGGGATGGTGTGAGAGCGGTGGGTGATGCGTGCATATAAAGTTATAAGGCAGGGTGGCGGAGAAAGAGGGAGCTGACTGTGCGTGAGGTGCAAATAGCAGGGGAAGATGAAGGGTGGCTGACTGTAGGAAAAAGGTCGGTATGGGGGTAAAAAAGGGGTGTGTGAAGAGATCTCGGGTTGAAAAGAAAGGTAGGTCTGAATGGGCGTCGCCACTCAAAGGGGCAATTAGACATCAAGCACGCTGAAATCAGCCGGTCCCGCCTAAAAAAAACAACAGAGGAAGTGACGCCTCGTCGCAAAAAATACTGACAAATGGAAAAAAAAGAGGCCAGAAAGAAGAAAACCGCAGAATTCGGCGCCTGGCAAAACTTACTGGAAAAAAAGAACGGACCTGATTTGGAAAATTAACTCTTAACCATGAAGATGGTGGAAGGAGCGAACAATAAAAAAGGGAATCCTTAAACCCAAGCAGTAAACACGCCGGCATACCAAGACCGAAGAAAATTGTTGTAAAGCAGGAAACAACATAGAGACCCAAAGAAAAGTCAAAGAGGGAATGCAAAAAAAACAACGTCGGGACCATGGTTCAAAGACTAAGAGCGAGGGCGAGAATTTAAAGAACAACGGGGCGAAACAAAGAGAGGGAAAAAAGGTGCGCAGTTCAAGCATCCATCACGTAAAATCTGTGTAGGAAGGGGGAAACGGCTTCGGAAAAAAAACAAAGTCCAAGAAAACAATAACGGGAAAGAGGGGAATAGAGTCTTCGTCCGCAAGGAGTTGGGGGGGGACTGACTTTCTAAATCCCGAAGTCAAAAGGAAAAGACTTTAGGGATCGGGAACAAGAACAGTCATGAGGCGACGGGAGAAATGCCGGGGAAAACCGTAGCAGCACCGGCCGTTTACTCAAAGGAGGGAAGCGATGGAGAGGGCCGCGCTTAATGGTGAAAAAAAAAACAAAAGAATCGAGGGGGCCGCGTACGGTGTAGGTGCCGCAACTTATGGGCAGCGGAGGAAAAAGGGGGTAGCACAGCAAGAAAGAGAGAACGCGGGAGGAGCAGGAAAGACTATGGTCCGGTAACAAAAAATAGACATCTGGGGGGTCGCAAAAATTTCTAAGAAAAAAATAAGGGAAAGGGGAAGGCTGTGAACTAGTTACACCAGAGGGGGGGAAAAAAAAGTTGTCAACGCGACAGTGTAGCAGCCCATCTTCTAGAAAACCCAAAGATATTCTTAAGAGAGATGTGAGAGGGCCGCAAAGTCTTCGGTGAAAAAAAGAGTTTGCCAAAACAAACTAGTGAAAGAGCCTTCACCCACTAAGCGTAAGGTGGAAACAGGCAGGAGGAACCTGCCGACGACCGAACGAGGGATAGGGCTGCAGGGGAGAGAACAAAATGCAGAGGGGGGGGGGACCGCGATTGCACAGCCGGCGGCACAGACCCGTAATCTTATTCAAAAATTGAGGGTGACTAGAAGGAGAGCGGCATCGACATAGGGCCGAAGAGTAAAAAAAGGGAATCGGAGGACGGTTTTTGGTTCCCGGCTAGCAGGATAAAGTGTTATCACCATTCCAAAACCTCAGGGAGGGTCACCGATCATACTTTCCGTAGAGGTACAGGGGGAAAAGGATAGAAATTCATAAAGATGCCGGAAGCACACGAGGGGAGGGACGAACCCGGATTGGAGATCAAGAAAAATCCGAGAAGGGGAATTCGCAACATGACTGAGGGGGGGAAAACGGTAGTTATTGAAAGGGGGAGGCAAAGTCCAGCCAAAATCTTTCGAAAAAAAAAGGGGTTTTAAGTCAAAGAGGGGAAGAAAAAACAAGAGGAGTACTCACAAGAAATCACAGGGGGGGAGGGGAAGTAATACTCAGAGGGTTTAATTGGGGTTTTAATAAACGTTCAGGAGGAAGGGAAAAGAGGGGCGACTTCGAAACCACCAAGTTCTTCGTGATGGTTAGGGGGGAAGGGAGATAGGACCAGGGGGTTACCGTGCAGGTTTGAAAGGAGGAAGGGAGTCCAGGTGGATGAACACGGGAACTATCACTCCTATCTGGGGACAAAAATTGATGGAAAATGTGTTGTTTGTCCAACAATAGTCAAGGTCCAAAACCAAAAAGGACGGGAAAAACGAAGTCCTTTTTAAGGCGACGAAGGCTGTCGGACTGTGAACTGGGCGCGTTAGGGGACTGCCCGGTATGGAGTTTGGGGGTCCAAAACTACGCTGGGGGGGGGGTCCGGAAGAGGACTTGGAAAGGGGAGGGGGGAGTACACTCCGGGCGGGCCACTGTCTATGAACGCTTCTAGCTGAGTGCGCACAAAACTAGACCCGCTCCGGGGCGCAGATGCGATGATCCGAGGGGTGGACAAAAGGCTAGTTTGGAGTCCGGAATTAAGTTAAGGGAAGAGAGACGGGAAAGGTTACTCTCAACCATTAGGATGGAGGGAAGAGTGATGGGGGAAAAGGGGGGTGAATCGACAATGGAGATGCCTCTTACTATCAGCAGGTGTACACGCGAGAAAAAGGCGAACAAGGAATGGCAGAGGTCCAAAAGCAAGGAAAGGGAAACCAAGATCCTTCAACTGCGGAAAAAAGGAAAGTTAACTTTCAGGAAGCAAATCGACGAAAAGAGACGTCAATAATCAGTGAGAAATCTTGGAACGTTTCCGTCGGGCCGTCCACAAGAGAGGTGTCAGAAAAGGAGGCAAGTCTATAAGTCAATTGGGATCATTATCATCACCTCCCACAAAATCTACGTGCAAACGGGGGAGCATGGCCAGTCGCTGCGCGCGGTAGTGCCTAACCGTCAAATCTCCGTCTCCTCTCAGGACAGGGACCAGGTCCGAAGAAAACTTCTATAAGGCACGGCGACCAGGAACTGAGCCCGGACGCGTCCTGGGACCTCAATTACCCATGCGGAAGTTGGGGGAAAAAAAAAGGTAAAGAAAGGGACACAGAAAGGGAAGAAGGGGGATCGACGTAGTCAGCTAGGGGGCGCAAAAAAGTAAAAAAGTTGCTCAGCGCAGAAGATTCAGGGGGGGGGATACCGGAAAGACCCAACAAAAGAGAATCCAGGAGCCAACATCCTTTCACCAAAAGTGGTGTGTGAGTTTTGGAACGACTTCAAAGCACGGGTGACAGGGGGTGGGGCGGAGGTCAGGAAAGAAAAGCTTAACAACGCGCGTCGCAGTAAGGAGGTCAATAGTAGCCGCACCGGAAAACAAAAAAGGGAAGAAAAGGTAAACATCTGTGATTGCTGAGGGTCTGAAGGGAGGGCAGCAGCAGGGGAGGGGGGAACACGCGGGGAAAATATACCCATGAGAGGTCCGTAAGATAGGAGCTGACCCACCGTGAAAAAATTCCAGAAGTTCTGTTGAGAACCCATTTGGTTGACGGAATGCCTGAATGAAGGCTAGGGGGAAGAACCTAAAATGAAGCGTCAACTGGGGGTTTTATCAAACAGGGGCCGAGAGGGACACACACTGTGAGCCCGACTTGAAAATGGTACAGGAAATAATATCAAGTGGTACACGCCCTCACCATCCCAGGCGGAAAGAAGGGTACCCCTAGCAGCCTTCGTAATGTTAGTCCGAGAAGAAGGTTTTGGTGGTGAGGAATCCCAACCACAGCAAAGAAAAAGACAAGGAGGGGCAGCGGGGCATGAAAGGTTCAGGGCGTCCGTCTGGCACCCAGGGGGGGGTAGTGGGAGGTTAGATGGCTGGGGGGAGAAAGGGTTTGAAAAGAAGAATAACCTGTCCAACAGAGGGGAATCAAAATAGGCATACCGTCACAACGCGAAGGGATTCGCCGAACGGACAAGGGGTGCGGCAAGACTTCCCGGGGGTTAACAACATTCTATCAAGCAACGAGGTAACGTAGAAAAGTCCACGAAAAAACAAGGCAGGGGAATCAATCTATCTCAAACAAAGGAGGGAAAAAGGAAAAGGAAAATTGATGACGTCATTTTAGGGGGAGCAGACGGGATTTGCCGAGCGGGAAAGGGAAAGAAGGGGGAAAACACCGGGGGGTGAAGGTAGCAGAAAAGGGCCTTCGGCAATCTACTTAACTAAAAGGGGTGGTATCAGAAGAGGTGGGGCTAGGATCAATGGAGGAATAAAAAGGTGAGAAAAGACCTATATCGACTGTAAAGCAGCCATTAACCAGAAAAACAAGCAGGAGCCTCGAGAGGGGGGGGCTGGGTTACAAAACTGTGGATTCGAAACCACACTGAGTCAGTCGAAATCTTCACTTAGGGAAGGATGCCTATGAAAGGAAATCCGTGGGAGGGGGCTAAAGATGTAACTGAAGAGGCGTCGGCGGAATGTTAGGGTCTAGTAAGGTTAGCACCCCCGCGGGGAAAAAGGGTCAGGAAACATCACGGGCAAGGCAGAGGGGAGGCAACACAATTTACTACGCCGATGTTCCTGGGTCACGTGTGGGTTCGCATATATGGGACTCGGAATGAAAAAAAAGGCATGCACAAGAGGGAGGGAAAAACGCGAGGAAGGGGGGGAAAAACTGGGTAAAAAACAGAAAGACCTAAAAAAGGTGAGACGATGAATTCAGTGTTAGATTGCCAGAAGAGAGTAATCGCTACAGGGCTCGTGTTCAGCTTACAGGTCACTGATCGAAAACAGGTTACTCAGGGAAGGAAAGGAAGAAGAAACGAAAGAAACACAAAAAAAAAAAAAAAAAAAATGGGAGGACCAGGCTTGAGAAGGGCGCGGGTCTTGTTTTGGGGTATGAGGGGATCGAACAGAAAAACAGGGCTTGAAAAAAGTGCGAGCATGAGGTAACGACAAAAGAGCTTACTAGTCACGTCGGAAAACAATTAGGGGACCGGATTGTAACAACCGAGGTACCTTTGCGGCAAAAGGGCACTTCGCCGGTCAGGGAGGGTCGGGCAGGCTCGGGCAAGCGGTAATTGGGCTTGAAACTAGAAAAAAATTTGTGATGAGGAGGCCCTGGTCGGCATTGGCCGGGGCCTTACGCGAGAGCAGAGGGAAAAAGGAAGTACTCGGGTCCGCCGAGCAAAGTAGCGGAAACATAGAACTCGCAAGGCTGGCAGTAAAAACACAAAAAAAAATGTTTCACCAGGGGGAAGGACGTAGAACGGTCACCTATTTTCGAAAAGTATAAAATCCTGTGCTAGATACCGCTGAAAAGAAAAACTTGGCCCTCATGGGACAGACGGACTGGTACCGAGGGGAGGGGGGGGGGGGGGGACATTCACGATGTTCGATCTATTTGACTTTGTCTTGGAAAGGATGTTGGGAGAGGAAGGAGGAATCGAAGGTGGGGGGACTAGAAAACTTGGAAAAAAATCTGAAAGAAAATAGAATGGGAGGGTCGAAGATTAACAAAGGTTCGACTATATCATCCGTAAAACGAAAATGGGGGGGGGGAGAATGTGAGGACGGTAAAACAACGAGACGTGTTGCAAACGGGTATAAGTAGGAGAGAGTCACAACTTCCATGAGGAAAAGAGGGGAGCAACAGAGCGACGAGTTAAATCAGGGGCCTGGACCTCATGACCGAAATAAAAGCACGCTTCAGGGACGGTCCGCTTCACCTGGGGTCACAAGGCAAGGGAAAACAAAGCCAATTACCGGAAGCAAAAAACTGAAGAAAAAGGAAGACGCAATTAGGCGCAGGGAAAAAAGGGGAAAAGGGGAAGTTAAAAAAAGACGGAGGGGTTTATCAGGACGACGTGCTTTTCACTAACAAAAGTGTGAACAGACTTTTGGAAAAGGCTCTCTCCTCTTGCCAAGAATCACGTCAGCAGGCCCGAAGGACCCGACTATTCAAGGAAAAAAAGAAACCGGAACCGGGGTGAGAAGTCGCCGATCTTCTAGGTCTCTTCAGAAACAAATGACTAAGCTTGACTTGAAATAAACCAAATAAAAATGGCAGAGGTTAGCCAGCGAAGAGAGAAAGGGAGAGGACTAGGTGGAACCTAACCCGGTGATGCTAAAAAGCTGGGAGTTGACGGGTTCTTAGACGTGTTCAAGAAAAAAGTCATGAAAAGGCGTGGAGAAAAGGAAAGCTTCACGGAGACTGTGTCCGGGATCAACAAACTTCTTTCTCCGTGCAAGTCGGAGGAGCAAATCAGGAGGGGGGGGCTTACTGGAAAATAACGCATAAATACGAAGCACCGTTTAGATCGGGACCAGAACAAGGGGGGGCAGGGCCTCAAAATTAGCCTGCTATCAAGGAAAACACATCGACCTGGTCACCTTCCATTGGTATCGATGAGAAGGGAGATGTCCGATCCGAGAGGTTGGGGCCACGAACAGAGACTCAAGAGAATCTGCGAAAATTAGGTTCAAATAGGAAAAAAACCGGGCACAATCATAATCTACGGGGAAAGGGAATCGGGACTGGGACGACGGAGGGAGGGTCCTCATACGACAGCTGGTTAAAATGTTTGAAAGAATAGAAGGGGGGAGCACTGCTGGGAAATCAGGGGGGAGGAAATCGGGGTGCACAAACGGAAAAAAGCTGTCAACCGAAGCGCGGAGCTGGGGGCACATATCAACTCAAACAAAAAAAAAAAGGGGGGGGGGGGGTATTAAAAGAAGAAGAACTGAAGGGGGGGAAAAAGGGAGAAGGGGTGAAAAAAGAAACGGGAACAGTCGACTTTCCACGATATCAGGGTGGAAACCGGGAGGGAAAATGTCGGGGGGACCGAAACGGAAACATCGGGACGGGGGAGAGGAAGGACTTAGATTCAGGAGGGGACGCTGTTTGGGGGGTGTCAAAGGATTGGAACAAGCCGTTGCGGCCAACCCAGAGAGCTCAGAGGATGGTGGGTAGGCGAAAAGGGAAGAGATGCATCGACGAAGGGGGCCACATCGACAGTCCAAAAATTGACCGGTGCGGCGAACAAGGGGTCAAAAGGGTAGGAAGAACTGAGCAAAAAGAATAAAAAAGCTTGAGTCAAGGCGAATACGCTCGTAACTGCGGCCTTTCCTTTATGCCGCATAAACCTCAGAAAAGGACTCAACTAACAAGGGACGAAAGCATATTGGGGGGGAGAGCCAAAACGGCCAGTCTAGTCCGAAGACAGGCATGAAAAAACAGGAAACGGGGGGCGTCAGACCGGGAATATTTACTGGGCAAGGAACACGGAAGAGGTCTAGAAAACGGTGGGGGGATTCTCAACTATGAACGCAGGGGAATTAGCTAATGAGTCACAAACTTAGAAACAGCTTGGGGGGGGGCTAAAGTAAAAAACGCCACTTGGAGGTGTGGTATTCAGCGCCAGCTAAGATAAGAAAGGGGACAACCAACTGGGGGATGCTTTTATTGCCGCTGGAGGACAGATTTGGGGGAAAGCTTCGCAGCCGGCGAACTTATTCAATGGTGAAGGCCGGCGACAGGGATCATGCCAAAAAAAGGTGCAACTTGTCCTGCCACATAACGGAAAGGTAACATTGAAAACAACCGAGATCCTGTTGACGGCAGTACCAGTTTGGAAAACGAAGCATTAGGAAGGGGAAAAGTAGGGGTGCTGTGGACGCACCTGGGTAGGTGTGAAATGTCAAGGAAGGTCAGGGGCGGAAAAAAATGAATGGGCAGATCAGACACGGGGAAAGGGAGGGGGGGGTGACCTCTGAGGAAAAAACTCTGCTCTCGTGGGGGGTCTGCACAAACGAAAAAAAGGCGCAGGGGTTGGAAAACGAGCGGGGGGCAGAGTATTCGGAAAATGCCAAAAGGCTCTGTTTGTTAAGAAGGAGTGGACCGGGTGGGCAATTTCGAAAGGGGAAAAGAGTCTCTAGGGGGACGCTCGACCCAGGCTAGAGGGAGGAGAGAGGTGTGCCACCTCGGTGATCGGAATGGAGTATTCCAAGGGGAGAAAGACAGGGGGGAAGACCTACGCACTAGAAAACGGTAAGGAAACAGCCAGGAAAAAAGGGACGTTCCTTCGACTGCTAACAGCACGGAACAGGGGTGAGCCGCAGTGACTAAAAAAAGTGAAAAAAGGATAGTTCGGAAGTTTGGACGTGAATAGTAGTAGAGTATCTTTGGTGGAGCTAAAAGAATAGGGAGTGGGTGCTCCCAATGGGGGAGCTCCTACACCGGGAGGATTCTTTCGGGAAAAGACGAAATGGACGTCTTGCGCTCAGAACTTCACCTTTCGAAGAAGGCAGGGCAGGGAAGGAAAACAACCGGGGGGGGAGCGAGGTCCCATGAATACCGGGGATCACTAGCAAAGGGGGAAATTCACCGCAACCGGAGAAAAAAATTTCAGAGGGAAAAAGTAGGGGGGGACATCCCGGTCCTCCATTACATCTAAAAGTCACTAACGGTGTTGGGGGAAATAGGAGGGGGACAAGGGTCAAGAATTATCGCAAGCAGGGGTCTAAAGTCTATGGGTCGAGAGGGATAAGTTTGGGGAGGATACGCTGGACCACAACCACAAAAAAAACAACTACTGACGGGTCCAAAAAAAAATCTAACCAAATTGGGATGGGCTTTGGTAAATTCGGAGAGGGAGATGACCAAGGGGGGTCGGGTACTAAAAGAGATGAACAAGGGGAGCATAAAAATTGGAGGCCGCCCGGGAAGCGGAAAAAAAAGAAGCAGGAGTAGCAAAGACGGTCTGCCTACAATTTTATTAAAAAGCCGGGGCCTGCGGGTTAGAATCTTGTGCAGTACAACTTCTAGAAACACAGGGATTAGATAAATAAAAAAGTAAAAATCGGGGGTGACAACGGCGGTTTCGACCTGGTTGTCTCAATAAGGGGTGGTAACGCAGAAGGGATAGGGATTGGGACAAGAACCTCTGGGGGACCTTAGGGGGGGTTGGATAAACAACAAAATCGACCCGAAAAAAGGGGGAAGCCGAAAAAAGTGGGACAGACATATCGGGAAAGGGGAGCACAAAAAGAAAGCTCAAATAAAAAGCAGGTCACATTTGCAGGCCAGAGATGAATCGAACGAAGGTTGTTGAGAGTAAACAAACACACCCAAAAGCTAGGGTCATCGCGGAGAGTGATGAGAAAAGTTAGGCCTTGTAGGAGTACGTAGATCGATAGTGAGGCCCTGGTGAAGGACGAAAAGAGAGAAGGCCCACAGATCAATACCACTTCTAGATAACAGAAAGAAACGCTTCCGTCGGGGCTAGACCGGAAAAAAAGGGCGGGCCGCACTGGGTCCAACGTTTTGCCTAAAAGGGTCAGAGCAAGCACCGAAACATCAAGGCCAAGTGATAAGAAA